>Ga0065720_1018835_pt1 | contig 123229 bp, 100 predicted proteins | sample Thericmetagenome_FD_59107 | JGI IMG/M metagenome (GOLD analysis project Ga0065720, IMG submission 59107) | Thermophilic microbial communities from the Joint Bioenergy Institute, California, USA of rice/straw/compost enrichment - eDNA_2 v2... | ecosystem: Engineered > Solid waste > Grass >...
TCCTGATCATGAGGATTTTTGCTCTCAACTGAAATGACACCCGTAATCCCCCCCCCCCGGAGCCTCAATTCTCCGGAACACTGGGTCTCCTTTCCCATCTCTCTCTCCTAATCTGCTCTTTACTTCCCGTCTTGCTACAGCCTACATCTTACCGAGTACAAGTTGCCTGTGCTTTTTAGCCTCGGCGACGGTGCTCACGCGAATGGGGACACTGACGGTCGGAACTGCGGGTTAGTTACCTAGCCTCAATTGCCCATTGCTTCACGAATCGCGAGTGCCGTGGCCCGGCCTTCATGCTACTGCCCTTCGTGACAGCTGCCAGCACTGATTCTTGTCTGTCCAGTGCCCACGAGTAGTGTGTCCTGCTGGACACTGTAATGGTGCTCTGGTGCTGCACTACCCGCGTGTGCAGCCCTAAGAAGCAGCGTCAACCCTGCCACGGGGCCATAAAGGTCTCCATCACGGGACGCTGTCCCCTCTTGTCCCCTGCTCTGGGCCGCTAACTAGACTCAAATCTCAAACCTTAACAGAACCACGTCCTCTGTCCCTCCAGGGAAGCATACGTTGGAATTTTAGCTCGGTGGATTCCACCTTGTCACCGTTTCCTCGACCATTCTACCGGGTTCAGCCTGCCAACTTAAGAGGAACTATCCCGGCGAAGCTCTCGCCGCCCCCGTGGAGCTCCCATGAGCTGAGGTTTTGAAGGCCATATCCAGGAAATCCCGGTCGCAGGTTTTTCTTCCCATCGGTTGCTGTTGTCTTCATCACGCCTAAACAACCGTCTTGCTAGTCGCAGGGTGTTTTCATTTTAGGTGCTTCTCCCCCCTTTCCGTATCTTTTTTTTTCCTCAAAATTTTCTCAACGGAGCTGTATAGTACTGCACTGGCCAGGGTGAAACACCGTCCAGGATCTCTTTTGAATTCCTAACCAAGCAATAGTGTGGCCCAGAAAGTGAGCGTAACGGTGAGAAAAAGGAAAGAAACAATGGCAGACTTTGCCTACCGTCATCCGACGCCCGCTCCTAGGACCGATGAGCGGTGGGCTGCTTCACGCAGGTGTGAACAGGATCTCAATATCTACCACCTGAGAGAGATGAACAGCGCCCGGCTGACGGACTGCTTAAGTCACTTCTACAATTCATCATCATTCTACAATGGCAGGTTCAACTCTGGAAGTACCCCTTCTCTAACACAGAGGTAAGAGGAATATCACACGTTAACCTCCCCCCCCCCTTTTTTTTTTATTCCAGGGCAGGAAATAACCAAGGACTCTCGATAAAGCGCAGGCTGGACATACCCGTCTGCGCCCTCTCGTAACCTCCCAACCAATTTGCCAGGAGGAGGTAACGCTCAGAATGGACGCCCCCCTGTCGAGCATTCCTATCACCATGTTCCCCAAGCACCACCTCCTCCTCCCCCTCTGGCGCCAACACAACCACATCAAGGGTCGTATTTGAGTCAGGCACCTGCTCAGAGTTCCTATAATGGTGCTTCTTCATGGGGATGGGATCAACAAGATCGACAGGACCGTCCTCAGACAACTTATCCGACGAACAACCAAGAACCCTATCAATATCCGTCGTATTCGGGGAAGAAGTACTCTCCTTCAGAGTCGATGGATGACCTCACCTCCCCAAGTGCCTCAGACTACTCGCTGGACAGGACCCCCACTAATACTTCCAACAATACCAGTGGGATAGTTCCCGGTAGTAACATCAGGCACTACAAACTCGCAGCCGGGAAACACCCGCGGACTCGCCGCAGGCCATCCAACCGTGACGAGTTTGACGGGCCACACCAATTCCTCAAACGGCCTCCTCCAGAATACATCGCCCTCCAGGAGCGAGAACTCCCCCGCCTGCCAACACACCTCCACATCCAGGAACAGGACGCGGTCCTTAACCAAGTCAATGAACGCCTATCTCAGTGCGCCTACGACTTCGTGGCCAAGTATCAGTTCCCAATCCCACTGACGCATGACATGCGGCCCGTCGAACGGCCCCAGGACCGCGAGTGGACCGAGTGGGTGTACCTGCTGAAGCGGTTGGCCACAAAGAGGCGGATCCCGGCCAGGGTGCTATATAACGGGCAGATCAAGCAGTTTGTGACGGTGTTGGAGAACTCCCTCGAGATGAAACATGCGGCGAAGAACCAGAGCCGGCCGCTAAAGGATGATCGGAATATCCTGCAATTGATCTCGGCGGGAATCCAAGTCGCGAAGATTCTGAAAGACGCGCAGGCTATGGTAGGTGAACCTCACCCCATCTTTGGCTGCTAAAAAGCCGAGAACTGACAAGTCCTCACAGGAGTATCTGGATAGGCTGTATGTCAACACGGAGCGGCGGATCCAGGAGAGAATCGCAGCAGAACAGGCCGCAGCGGCGACGGCTTCTGCTCCTCCTCCACCTGCACCTGCCCCTGCTCCGATGCGGTACTACTAGGCAGGGGTTGGAGGCTTCTTTGGTCTCTGCTCTCGCCAGTGTATCCGATGCTCGGTTAAAGGGTCGCATGGCTGGTTGGTTTTGCTGGAGGCAGTTCAGAAGCTGGAGCTCGCTTGGCATGTTCTCCAGAATTCTTCCTTGGTTCTCTGTTTGGCTGGTGGGAGGAAATCTGCTTTGCACATTTGATATCCCCTGGTTATACCCTGGCTGTACTTTCTCGGAGTTGGCTTTTGAAATATATCCGAACACTGATCGTTCAATTCTTTTTTGTATGGCTTCGTATGCTGGGTGAATCTTACCCAACATACTTCCGGCTGTTAACGCAGTAGCAACTCAGGTAATCGAGACATAACTGGCCTGTCGTCCGCGTCCATTATGTATCGGCTGAGCTTATCAGGAGCAGATGCTTGCAAAGCTTGTTGCAGCCTGGAACCGTTTGGGCTACGTTCCACGGCGTCTTCAACCCAGCGCGCCAAAGCCCAAAAAAGAACAGGGCAGCAGGCATCGATCCTCTAAATCAAATCATTGACAAGAGAAGGGTGTAGGGCTTCTTATGATGCATCACAGAGTCATGGGTGCGGCTTGCAGTCCGGTGTGTCACGGTGTACAAGCTGAGTTGATCGGCACACCTGGGCTTGCATCGTTTTCGTCGGTGTTTGAATGGGGCAGGGAGAACAAAAAAGAAACGTGGGTCAGGAAGTGCAGGGCAGCACACGACAGTGCAGACAGAGTTGCAACGGTCAACGGCAAGAATGATGCCAAGACAGCGATGCAACAGGTGGGGCAAGCAGCCCGCGGTGTGGAAAAGAGTCTTGGCTCCCACAGCTCGGTCGCCCTTTGGAGTTTAGCTTCCCGTCGGGGCTGAGCCGAGCCGGGATCAGCACCGTGGGGTACCGTTTAAGATGGCGGGCCTTGCCCGCGTCCTCGGTCGGACGACGTTCTAGGTTGCAACCTGCAACACCATCTTTCTGTTCTCTCGAGCCTTTTGTTTGCTTCACCTTTGCGTCCTTCCTAAGACTTAGGCTGAGTGAATTCACTGTGTTGTCCAGAATTCCACACCGATTTCAGGCTGAACACCTGGGTCCAGGCTGTTTTTCTCTTTCTGAGTTCCTGCGTCCGCCCATTTCGGCGTTGTGCTCCCACTCTCCCCGGAGGCATCCGCGCACAGCGCCAGCGGACGTCTGACATCGCCGGGGCGAACACATCCCGAAGCGAGTTGACAGCCTGATGCACTCGCGCACCACGTTTCCTGGAGCTATACAGATCTTTCCAAAATCACCTCGACGTGTGCTTCCCTGCTACGGATGACAGCATAGTTGGTGGCCAGAGAGATTGCTCTTGTCACGATTGTTGCTACTCCGTCATCATCGTGGATAAGTCGCAAGTTATTGGGAGCGAGTCTGGGTTAGACGGACACGAAGCACAGTATCACACAAACACCAAAGGACCACGCGTAGTACTGCTACCAAACTGCGACATTTCCATTGTCACCATCACCATTGCCACCTGCCCTGCCTGTCTACCAGTATACGCGCACCATGGCATCGGCCTCGGTCAGGTCAGTCGGCTCCTCTCCAGTGTCCTTTTCATCCTATCAACAGGTCGACTTCTCTCCTTCTGACAACACCGCTGCGCCTTTGGATGACACAGCAACCGGCGGCGATGCCGAGCTCTGGGATTTTGTTAGTCAGCTGAGTGCTGGGTCAGTAAGGGGCGATGGTCAAAGCAACGGACTGCTGGCGAGTCCGGCGAGCGTCAGCCAGAGCCTGGCAAGTTCATGGGTGATTGTCGGACCTCAAGGCGCTTTCACTACGCCATCCTCCCAGCTGCCGTCGAGCCAGGAGTTTGATCGGTTGAGCGAACTCTCAGGGCGAGTATCCTTGCCTGCTGGGGCTGGACGTGAGAGAGGTGGAGCGTTTGGAAGCGTCACTTCCCCTCCTGTGGCAGAAAGCAGTCCCTTTGCTTCACAAAGCCTAGGTCAAAGTGGGAATGTGTTGTTTGACCAGGACCTTCTTAATAGCTGGACTTCAGATGCCAACTTCAATGGCAAGTTGACGAGATTTTCTTTGCTCCGCTGGTCTGGGTTTCTTGTTGCTAACTTGTTCGCAGCAGAGTGGAACATCCTGCTATCAGGGGTAAACAATAGCAGCAGCGTTATTGAGGGTCAGCAGATCCTCAACAGCTCCCTCAACCTCTTTAACCAACAGCCCGTACCGCTACCGTCCAATGCGTCTCCATGGGCGCCCCCTAACCTCAGGGGCAGCAGTAAAAACAATTTAAGTGACCTGATTACCGGATCTCTCCCGTCTCCAAACCTTGCAAATGAAGATATCGCCTTTTCCTCGCCAGCCGCCTCTTATCGACATTCGCCATTTGCAATTTCTGAAACTGTCCACACACCTGCCAGTTCTGGAAGCGCTCCTCCTCAGTCACCATCACCAGCACAGGTCTCAATTGTGCGAGAAGAGCCCCGAAGGTCGCCTACCGCTGTCCCGACGACGCCCCCGACCACAATACCAAGGACTGCACCGATCCCAATCATTAAGCCCAATAACAGTGCTCACCGAGTGCAGAAACGCAAGGCATCCACAGCCACGGCGGTGTCATTCCCATCGCATCATCGTAATCTCTCTTCGTCTCCAGCAGGAAGCTCTGGTAGCGGCAGCATCAGTGCCAGCCCGACAACAACGAGTCCCTCCACAACCACAGCCAATAAATTTGTCGTTGTCACGCCGTCGATTATTTCCCAGCATAAAGACAAGCCGGGAAACCCGTGGGAGGAGGCACTGGCGTCCTTGTCATCGTCATCATCCGCCTCTTCTCTTCGGCCAACTCAACGTGGCAGGAAGGGTCCTCTGGCCGAGGAGTCTCGCAAGGCAGCTCTTGATGTGCGTCGCAAGGGTGCTTGCTTCCACTGCCATGCGCGAAAAGTGGGCTGTGATGCACAGAGGCCGTGTAAGAATTGCATGCGGCTGGCACAGCAGGTCCCGCAGGTTGTGTGTTGGCGGTTCCCCGATTTTAACATAATACTGTTCCCAGAGTTCATCCGTGGCCACTTGCGCAAGGAGAAGGTCGCACAGTTCGTGGCAGACAATGTAGAGAGCTTTACTGTGGGTGGAGTCGAAATACCATGCGATGTCGAGCTTTTCTCAGGCTTTGGGATGCGAGCCGTGCTGAAGCTCCGCGCGAAATTCTTCACCGCGAAGGGCGCCGATGCTCTGCAGCATTGGCATGCGCAGTTGCGCAATAATGAGATGGCGCTTACCTTGAGAGGTGCAGCGCCAATTGCGCTGGAGATGGGGGGGATGGCGGGCAATGATGGCGGTGGTTCCGGTTCGGGGGACACGCAAAGGAGCGAGCTGAAGAAGAAGCTGAAGGAGTACATTAACGCGATCGTCGACGAGCCGTGGTTCCCAGAACTGATGACCCCACCGCCTCATCACACGGAAATACCAAGGAAAGTCCTGCGCATTGTGCACGAGTATGAACGACGGAGCAAGCTCCCTGTGGTCCGGAGCGCGCTATCCATCTATGCCATGCATTATGTCATGACACGGCAGCTGTGCATGACGCGAGACAATCTCGTCAAGCTTCAGCCCACGGGATTGGTACCGAACGCGCCGGGTATGCCGTTCGTAACACCGCGTGTGTTGAACCGGCAGATTAAGGCAGTGCTGGATGATATGATGCGCCATGAGATGGATAAGGTGTTCGATGACTTTGCTCGGTCAGTACGACGCAAGATGCGTAATAAGTGGGCGCCATGCCTGGCAGCGTTCCTTGTCCTCTGTTTGTTCATGGAAACGGTCGAGGTGGCGGCCGATCTTTTTGTCATCTCAGATACCGAGATCAAGCTGCGTCAGCGGAGTACTCCGGAGTGGCAGCGCTCGTTCGTGCTGCAGGTCAACCAGGAAATTGAGAACATGCCGTTTAAGCAGTTCGCTTTTCAGTTCCACCAAGTCTATCAAACTCACACGCGGGATGCCACGGTCCGTCGCTTCAACCCCTTGCTGGATGACGACTGCTTCGAGCCGGGAGAGTTGGAAGAGGAGGCTGCGGACATGGTGCGTAAGCTCAGGAGGCTGATCGATGAAGATTGTAGGTTTGTCCTGCTCTTGGTTACGCTGCAGGAAAGGGTTGCTAACGAGATGGTCACAGGGGACGAGCTGGATTACTTGACGGCAGACCCAATTCTTCCCAACATTGAGCCTCATCCCTATCCTCGGAATGTTAGTTACAATTACATTGGTCGTCTTGTTGCCAAATTCCTTCTTTCATTCACGGACGAACGGTACATCTTCGACAACAGAAAGTAAGACATTTGCTTAGAAGCCTGGTCATGGGGGTTCGATTGGGCACGGAAGGTGAAACTTGGTCTAACCTTGGATATTTGGCGGATTTACGGATATTGGCTGCGACGCTATGACATGAGCTTCAATATGGTATGCATCAAGGAGTTAAGAGGTTCGAGATGTAAATTATGATTATATACTACCAATCAATACAAGCTAGATGAATGAAATGTTTGTCCTTTTTAGTCCTACTACCGCACTTATGATGCTCTCGGTAGCAGGGTGGATTGGACCGGCTGTCTAGGCCTTAGATTGCTCTTCCACGTGCGAACGATTACTAAGTTAACCTATTGCGCATAGAGTAATTGCACAGAGGCAGGCAAGTTGTGGTTTTGAGAAATACCTCGAACCGTATCCTAGGAGGTAACTCGAACTTTTGAGAAAATGTGTTGGTCACAATCGGCCAGAAAACTAAACCATTCCAGGCGCAGCAACAGCCTAGAGAATTCCCCAGACTAGAAAGCGCCAAGAAAAAAGAAACATAGGGCAAAGGCCTCGAGACTATTTGGTCAACCATGCTCCGGCTAAGGTGACGGAATACAGAATGGTTGTCAACCCGAAAACCGCCCAAGGAAGGGCATTCACGCCCAAGAAAGGCTGATGAGGTTGTTGCTGTCGGAAATTTTTTTTTTCGGGGAAGGGGGATTAGGAGAGCAAGAACGAGCTTTTTTATCGATTCGAGGAGTGGGGCCTTTCTGTCCAATCGCCGTACTTACGCCCCCAGGAGACAGCCCCACAACTGGAACGGACCGACTCACGCCGATTGCACCTCTCAGCCCGGCTTGGCAGAGTATTTCTGAGCTTCCACATGATGCTGAAACTTTTTCTTTTATTTTCCTTCCCATACACTTTCACACCACGCAGGATTAATCAACCGGTCTTGATTCACCAACTCGATATCGGTCATATTTGCCTGCCAGAACATCCTGGGTTTGCTCCGTCAACCTCACTTCCCCTTGGGGACCAGGTTCTGGACCCTCTTCACGACGGCCTAGAATCTGGCTGACGGGGTTCCCGACATACCTATCTTACTGCTCCCTCGCCCTTCTTGACGGCTACTGCCGCTGCATTGGTAGCTTGGCAGAGTGGAAGATGAGTCGATCTGGCCGTATAGGGAGCGGCTCACTGCATTCTGTGTATTGTGTGCCATGTGTGTTCCATGATTTGCGTGACGAGCTCACCCGCTCAAGATCATGCAGGTTTGGGGGTTACTCATGGTAAAAACTTTGTAGGATATTAATAATAAGAACAAGTCTAGGCTTTCTACGGATGATTTTCGATGGCTGCTGAAAATTATTAGAAGCTGTTGGGGACATTAATGGACCGGAAAGGGTTGCTGGTTCAATCGAAGGAGTTGCATCTTCCATATAAACTATGCTTGTGCCTTATGAAGGACACAGGTCTCTTGAATGCCTGCCTACCTTATGTACCGAAGTGAGTCTACCTCTTGGGAGTGTATCCAGCTTTTCAGAGGGACGCCCTGCGTTCCTTTCTCTGCTGGCCTTGTCGGTGCTGCTTGTGAAATCAAGGTGCTAGTTCCAAAAGCGACATAGTATGCCGACTTTGTCAGTTTGCTTGGTTATGGTATGCCAGCTTGCACCATGACATCGTTGCCAATGTCCAGCTCCCGGTTCAAGCCGGAGTGCCACAGTGGGCTACTGATACAGTTCACTATTTGTATCATCTTCGGAGGGATGTAATGTTGACCAGTAGCTCTCCAGTTGAATGTTGCTCCTCGTTTGGACAAGCCAGCGTCTTGGGTTACCCCATTCCACCAGGATGAGAGCAGAGGAGCCGCATCCGAATGTCCCATCCGGTGTGTGTATCATCGTGCTATCGTTTGTGTGAATGGTTTTATAGGTACTCAGCCTTGTTGGCTGTCTCTCTGGCAACGAGACGGAGCTGTCATCGTGACAAGTTGTTGAAGTTTGGGACTGGGTTTGACAATAAGACAGCATCAAATGACATCGATATTGCTGGGCATTAAAAGTTTGGTGGCCAGGGAAGGGGTTGACTCCCTCAAAAGGTTTCCGCTCCCAAACAATAGTGTTTCACAACGCGGAGTCCTATATGTTGAGCACCATGAAGATCTCTCGACCCCAGCCTAGTGGGACGAAAGGACTGTGACACTGTACTGACAGTGGCTTGGTGCTTCAAGAAACACAGCTGGGACGTGTAGCCTGACATGAGGCAGCTCAACCCATACGAGCATTGAGCACTGGATGGATAAGTTTAGAGTCCAGCAAAAGGTGAAGATGATATAAACTAACGTAGACCACGCAGCAGGATGATTGTGCTAGGCAACTCGTCAACTGCCGCACAGGCATTTTTACTTAGTCCTCCAGACTGAGCCAAGAGCTCTTGAGGCATCTGTTGTTGTGATCATGAGCTCGGATACACAAACAGTCGGCCTCGTTCTTTCACACAAGCCCGGCACCGGCAAGCCAACAACCACTAAGCCGAGCGATCCCGGTCCATGGCCACTGGATACCGGTAAGCCACATTCTGATCTTTGGATGTTACATCCTGCGTTCCCCGTGGGGGAATAGTAACTTGTTCTTTGTGTATTGAAATAGCAATCCATGTTTTCTGTTTATGAACACTAATTCAGTCGTGCAGGCTATGGCCTCAAGATGCCAATTCCACAAATTGACTGTGCTGATTAGCATCACTCACTTCGCACCAGAACAATTGACGAATCATACTGGTTTGCACCTTTGGACACTCGAACCTGAAAAACTTAAATGGTCTCAGAGGAGAGTGGGACATGGTCACAGAGCGTTGATGAAAAGTGCATTTTTGTCGGAGGACATCCAGATTGTAACGACTCATTCATTACTTCGCCTCGACTTGGTGCTTTTCTTACCAGCTTATTGGGCAATTTTTCGGCAATTCTTACACTACTAATGTGAAATGATCCTTTTGGTTTATGACACTAAAGTATTATCAAAGTTCATGACATCAGGACTTGGAATAACTACCACACTGGGGGATTGTTATCTTGCTCTTGGCTGCTGTAGGAAATCTGCGACAGCATGGTTGGAATACAATCATTTCGAAAGTTAATGCAGTTTGATGGAATGGTTAAGCTTATATGGCTATGATGGTATATTACCGAATGCTTTGAGTGATTCCCGCCGCGGAAGAGGGGGGGGGGGTTGGAAGTGGGCTTGGCTGCTTCTGCTAACAGTTCCGCAGAAAAAGCTTGTTACACCCTCATAGCAGCGACCATGATTACTAGACCCTCCAGGAACCGAGTAACCTGTCAATGTGGAAACACAGGATCAAATGTGTCAGATAATCAGTGGACTATCACAGCATGGCTCGCATTCAGGCACACACAGAGCGCGGATGGTTCTCTGTGTCCTAGGTTTTAGGATCAAGATCCCCAGGCATCCGGGATCTTGTTAAAAGGAAATGCAGGGACATCATTCAAGAGGCGAGCCCCAACGAACAAAGAGGCGGCATTTAGCTCTTAAAATTGTGGGAATATTACTCCGTGAATGCTGTGAATGCTTGCAGAGCTAGAGGTTTTTTAGGGCTCAGATTGCCTGGTTTGTGAGCAGTGAGACACCGAATAACCTCGCTGTTGATGCATTTCACAAGTACGGATATGAAAAATTACAAAAATTGGATACATGGGTAATTGCAAGATCTAGAGAAGCTACTGGCCACGTTCTCGTGGTGTTGAGAGGGCCGCAAACCTGGGGACGCGTCGACTCGACCGAGCACCGTCTGGACTTGACGTTGCCGCCAGCTGATCGACAGGTGACAGCGACTGTCAGGATTTCATGGCGCCAAGCCAAAGGACCTGTTTTGACTTACCGAATCCCTGTTTCGGGGGCCCGCAACGCCCACACAAAAATCCAAAGGCGAAGCCAAAATTCGTTTAAACAACATCGAACTCGCAGCTTCTTGAACGACGCAATATACCTCACCTTTAGCAGATAATCTCCTAAAGGAAGACGGCCAAAATGTCCAAGATTACCGTCGGTATGTTTGTCCCGCCATAAACTATTATATTTGACACGTTTGCTGACGAATCCTTCCAGCCGGTGTGCGTCAGAACGTTGCTGAGCTGCTTGACTACAGCAACAATGTCAAGAAGCGCAACTTCCTGGAGACCGTCGAGCTGCAGATCGGTCTGAAGAACTATGACCCCCAGCGTGACAAGCGTACGTCTTTGAAAGCCAGAAATGCGATTCCAGCACGACCGGTCATCGACTGACCCGAATCCTTCTACCAGGTTTCTCTGGCACTGTCAAGCTGCCGACCGTCCCGCGCCCGAACATGAGCATCTGCATTCTCGGTGACCAGCATGACATTGACCGCGCCAAGCATGGCGGTATCGATGCCATGAGCGCGGATGATCTGAAGAAGCTTAACAAGAACAAGAAGCTCATCAAGAAGCTGGCTCGCAAGTATGATGCCTTCATTGCTTCTGAGAGCTTGATCAAGCAGATTCCCCGTCTGCTGGGCCCCGGTCTGTCCAAGGGTATGATAAGTTCCTCCGCCCCTTGATAACCTAGCAGCTAGCATTAACGTCGCGTTTCTCTATAGCCGGCAAGTTCCCAACCCCGGTCTCGCATTCTGATGACCTGAGCGCCAAGGTTAATGAGGTCAAGTCGACCGTCAAATTCCAGCTCAAGAAAGTCCTGTGCATGGGTGTTGCCGTTGGCAACGTCGGTATGACCCAGGAGCAGCTGGTGGCCAACATCATGCTGGCCATCAACTACCTGGTCTCTCTTTTGAAGAAGGGCTGGCAGAACGTTGGCAGTCTGACCATTAAGGCTACCATGTCTCCTCCCAAGCGCCTCTACTAAATGGAGTGATGGAGTGGCTCTGGGGGTCGGTTCAGATTTCACTGGGTTAGACATGATACCGTGAATACGATTGGGTCTTTCTTCGGTGATTTGATGCTATACGATACATGTGTGATATCTTCATATGCTTGCATACGTAAGACCTCCTGGGACAGGCTTTCCGATGTTCGATACTCGGTCAAGTGTTACCCATACCAGCAATGGCAAGGACGGCATGGAGTTCTTAGTGACAGAGACCTCAAGATTGAGTATAATCTCATATAGCATACAGTTACATTGGAATGGAGAAGGGGGGCGAAGCGTCGATTACTACAGCCCCGCATTGGTTCCCTAAGCCAAGCATGATGGAAATTGCCCAGCCACAGGCACACCTTGCGCCAAATACAATGAGAGGGAAAGCTAACTAGGATTTTTGAACAGAAGTATGTCGTGACCACCCCACTGTCACGGATGTGGGTGTTATACCCGCGGCTGAAAAGAGGGAAGAGGTGGTCAAGCGGAAATTCGATGTCGGAGGCTGGGAACGGAGGAAAACCCATGGAGATCTCTGCGTTCACAGAAATCAGAATAACCCTCAGCGAGCCACGCTATGCGTGGAGCCACCTTTAGGCCAACTGACGACTATCTGCCCTCTTCGCATGGCGGCGTAGAGGGGTGGATGGTCACCGGCTGACGAGGAAAGAAAATAGAAAGGGTGAGGAAGTGAGGTCTGCAAAAGCAGATTTTTATGGGAACGGCCGGTGGGGTCTGTGCGTGGTGGAGTTTGCATGAAGTGAACCTGATTGGATTATGGGCTAGGGCTGTCGCTGAGAGCTTTTATATAGCGGCAGGGCCGGATGCGTTGTCGTGTATGAATCGTGAGTCCTTTTCCCCCAACCAGCTGGAACCTGCCCGCTGCCGACAGAGAAAACTCCCTAGGAAAGGTTCAATACATTGCATGCACGGGGTTGGAAGACATATGGTTTGAGAGAGCTCTGTTTATGCTGAACTACGGAAGGTTCCAAAGAGAAATCGAACATTCGCTAGAGATCCGATGGGCATCATAACTAGGTCTGAGCCCAGAATCCTCACAACCAACCTCTCCATCAGCTTCATTTTTTAAAGTTTAGTCCCTCGTCTATTGCCACGCGATTTCACACAGATCTCCTATATTCTTTACATTTTTGGTGGTACCCACCAACCCTCGACCACAGCTGTGATTAACCGGTTTGCGATCGCCGTCTGCGGGGGCAAACGCAGTGCACCCTCAACGTATCCCTCAGGAGGGGCGTCGCCCATGTTGCTTGCCCCTTTAAGGAGAGCTTCCTTGACTTCCTCGAGGGGAAACCATTTTGCACACTCGAGTTCAGCATCATGCCCCAGATAGATCTCCTCACCGTCGGGCAGCGCCTGCGCAATGGCGCCGATCATTAGGCTGGCCGGGAACGGCCAGGGCTGTGAGCTGTGTAAGATAACACGACCCACGCGCACGCCGCTCTCCTCCCAAACCTCACGGCGCACTGCTTCCTCGATCGACTCTCCGGGCTCCTGGAAGCCGGCCAGTGTGCTGAACCAGTACTTGGGCCAGCGACGCTGGCGGCCCAGCAGGACTTTTGTGCCGTCGGCACTGATGACTGCCATGATCACGGTCGGGTCGGTGCGCGGGAAGCTGTGGTTGGAGACGACGCCGCGCGTAGCGCACGGCTTACGTTCTCGCACCACGCCGCCGGCACGATCAGTTGGGGGGCACACTCTCTTCGTGCCGGCATGAACCGACAATGTAGGCTGGCCGCACTGCGCGCAAAATGGGGTACGGTTGTTCCAGTCGATCAAGGCTCTGGCATGGCCATACATCGCCGCTGGGAGACTTCCATCAGTGTCTTTGTTATCACAAAAGCCTGGGTGAGTTTCTTTTGGGTATGTATGAGGCTACTTACCCTGCCTGGCACGCAGGCCCATGTGTCTTGGTGAGCTGTCATAAAAAACATAGCCCTTCCCCTTCATGGCTTCTATCAACGCCGTCGCCGCATCTGCAAGCTTTCCCCTCGGAGTCACATCAATCGCGAAATACGGCGCCCCCTTGAACTCCTTATAAGTGAAAGGCTCCCCTGCTTCGCTGTCGTCCAAAGGCAGTTCCCCTGCCTCATTGATGCCCAGAAACACGATTAGCGCCCGCTCTTCCTCTGAGTCATAGTCTCTGATCATTTCCTCCTCGGTTTTAGCAAATGGATCGGTCCCAGTCAGTAGGGTCACATCCGCGTTTGTTGCAAAGGCAAGTTGGGCTGTGTCTGAAGCATGGACAAGGGGAGCCAGGTTGTTCATGAGCAGGAAGCGGGCTTGAGAGTGTGCGAAGGCCGCCTGCAGGAACTTCTGGTCATCACGGAGGAAAGAAACCCGATTCAGGGGGCTGCCTGAGAAGTAGTTTATCGTCTCACGGCCAAACTTCCGGGAGAGGAGCGAGTCCTCGGTCGGCAAGTTAGGCAGGTCTGGGGCTGGCATGATGGGATATGGGGGACGGGGTCGATGAGCTGAGGAATAAGCAATAACAGGTTGAGAACGCCAGAGAGAGACGTGCCTAGATGTCCTTTGCCAGAAGAACTTGTTGGTCCAGTTGTAAAGTGCTCGAGAACGGCCTATGACTCCTACAGGCCCGTAGATGAAATCAATATGTTTCATCAAGTGACTCCGAGAGCTGGGAGTCACCATCGGCCGTCGCCGTCGCTTTTTCTACTATTTTGGCGGGGGCGGGGGACACTTAGCTCCACCGCTGCGAGCGATTGCATGCTGAGTAATTGCGGGCACCGGCTATGCTCAGTGATCCAACACCTCAACCTGCTAGGGAGAGGTGCCAGTCTTCCTTGACTCTTTATAATCACTCACATAAGTGCTGGCGATTGTAATTTTCTGCGTTGTTGCCAATCCCCGTCGTTGTTGTCTTGACTTGTGGTAAAAGCACGCAACCTAACCCAACCCGAACCCTGGATCAGGCCGAACGTCGTTATCTTATCAAGTAGATTTTGTGTTTCGCCGTCCAGCATCGCAACCACCTGTCTCCAGTGTTAAGACTCCATGAGCTGCACAGCCGCTCCTTAACTGGTGCGACCCGGCAGCCATGACGAGAAAACTCGGGCTTTTTAGAGGCCTTGGTAGGCCATTGCTACGACCGATTCAGCAACATGGATCTCTGTGTACTCCTAGATTAAAGAGAACATTTGCGACAGTCGAAGACGACTTCAATGCGAGGTTCGCCCCCCACATGATTTAGACCTGCTCTTGCGCTAGCGCTTAGCCCATTTACGCTGTCTAACTTTTTCTCTATGAAAGGAACTTCGATGTCATTGTCGTTGGTGGTGGTCATGCCGGCTCGGAAGCAAGCGCTGCCGCTGCGCGTGCTGGCGCTCGTACTGCTCTCATCACCCCCGATATCAACAATCTCGGCGTCTGCTCGTGCAACCCAAGTTTTGGTGGCATCGGAAAGGGCACCATCTTACGGGAGATTGACGCGCTAGATGGATTGGCTGGGAGGATAATTGACAAGGCTGGCGTACAGTTCAGGGTGTTGAACCGCAAGAAGGGTCCTGCTGTCTGGGGTCCCCGAGCGCAGATCGACCGCTCTCTGTACAAAAAGTACATGCGCGAGGAGCTGCAGTCATATCCTAACTTGTCTGTCATTCTCGGCCGCGTCTCCGATATCGTCACTGCCGATGCACATGACGACCCTAACGCTGATGGTGCAAAGAGCAAGATTACAGGCATCCGCCTGGAGTCGGGCGAAACGCTCACCACAAACCAGGTTGTAATTACGACAGGCACCTTTTTGGGAGGCGAGATTCATATTGGCCTCGAGTCATGGCCCTCTGGTCGGATTGGTGAGCCTCCAACCTACGGTCTGAGTAAGTCGTTGCGCGCAGCGGGCTTTAAGCTTGGCCGACTCAAGACAGGCACTCCCCCCCGGTTACACAAAAACAGCATCAAGTGGAACATTTTGGAACCGCAGGCGGGTGATGAGCCCCCGGTGCCTTTCAGTTACATGGATGACGAGGTTGCCGTTAAGGACCAGCTACTCTGCTATGCGACATACACCAATACTGCTACTCACGACATTGTTCGTGCCAACCTAGACAAAACTATCCATATCCGCGAGACTGTTAAGGGGCCACGGTACTGCCCCTCGCTCGAGTCGAAGATAATTCGGTTCGGTGACCGTGAGCGCCATATTGTCTGGCTCGAGCCCGAAGGCTTCGATACCGATGTCATCTATCCAAATGGTCTCAGCATGACAGTTCCTGCCCAAGCCCAGGAGCAGCTCCTCCGGACGATCCGTGGCCTTGAGGACGTGGTCATGTTGCAACCAGGCTATGGCGTGGAGTATGATTATGTCGACCCGCGCAGCCTCAAGCGCTCACTCGAGACCAAGGCCATCAGAGGTTTGTGGTTGGCCGGCCAGATTAATGGCACGACTGGCTATGAAGAAGCTGCTGGGCAGGGTATTCTCGCTGGCATTAATGCAGGCCGTGCCTCGAAGGGCCTGCCACCCATTACCCTCTCTCGTGCTGACGCCTATATCGGCATCATGATCGACGACCTCATCACCAAGGGCGTCTCCGAACCCTACCGCATGTTCACCTCCCGCAGCGAGTTCCGGCTGTCTGCCCGTCCAGACAATGCCGACGTGCGCCTTACTCCTCTCGGTCGTGAGGCCGGCGTAGTGTCAGACGCGCGCTGGTCGCGGTTTTCCGACGACCGGGCATGTGCCGAGCACCTCTTGCGCCTACTACGCAAGACGTCCTTGACCGTGAGCCAGTGGCGTGCCGCCGGCCTGCCGATCAACCCCGTCCGCGACGAGACCCGCCGCCGTGACGGGTTTGAGGCGTTGCGCATGCCTGGCGTCCAGCCATCGCATCTGCGTCTCATCCTCCCCTTCCTTAAAAACCACTATTCCCTGTCAGCTGCCTCGGCAGATTTCCCCGACCGCATTATCGACCGCGTCGCTATCGAAGCCGTTTACGAGCCTTATGTTCGCATGCAGGAAAGTGAAGCGGCACGGCTACGTCGCGATGAGGGCTTGTGCTTGCCTCCTGATCTGGATTATGATTCCGTCTTTGGGCTGTCGATCGTCGAAAAGCAGGTGCTCAAGGAGGCGCGGCCGGAGAACATTGCTCAGGCGAAGAGGATTGAGGGTGTCACGCCCGCAGGTCTTGTCAGACTGCTAAAATATACCACGAGGGGCTCTTCGTGGGATAAGAGTTCGGCGGAGAGTGTGGTAGTTGAGGGTCTGGATATGAGCGGGGTTGAAGATCTGGAAGCTCTGGATGCCAGAAGTCGGGTTGAGGATATGAAGGGACTGTAAATGTATGATAAGCAGATCACTGCTCACGATGCATTGCTTTATAGTGGATATTGTTTCACATTCTGGCGGCGTATGGAGAGCATAAAGGCGCTGAGAACGGATATGGTTGTTTTGGGGATCGGGTTGTTGTCATTCAGCAATAGATTTTGACTATATATCTCCCTGCTTCCCATGCCACTGGAATGTGCATTTACCAAGTTTCATCTGGTGGCACCTCGGTGCCTTAGGAAACTGTACCCAGTAACTGACCGGTTTTTACCCTTCTATTTACTTATATACCGACCTTGCTTTCATAGCAAGCATGGTAATGTTACAAAATCCACTTGGGTTATTTTTCGCAGCCCTTGTACTGCTAATGAGCAAGAGTTTCGATAATGGAACGGGACGTTTATTTTCTCTCGTTCGTCCTGTCAGTGTTCTGATCTTCCGGCTGCGTCAAGATCCTGACAGCATCTTTGTTATAGACGTAACTGGCACCGCTCCAGATAGTTGTCGCAGCAACAATATACCTTTTACCATCAGGTCAGCCAAGAACACGAACGGACGCGTAAGACGATACGGGAATAGACATACTGCATCACACCCAGGGGTGTGCTCAGATCAACTGATGGGATAACGGGAGCGACCGTGGTCATTCCCATCAAGCCCAGCTGGAGCGCTGTATTGTACTTGCTGATCATCGTGGGACGAACCTCAGCAGAGGGAAGTGAAAAGTCCCAGTAGCGGGCAAAAGTCTTGGGTGGAGGAAGCGAAATCCAACGGAAATAAAGGGCTGAAACGGCCAGGCTGATGTCGCGGCCTAAGATGATGACAGCAAGCCAGACTGTCCGCATTGCACATGTCAGCTTCATGGAAACTTCCCAGAGCAGAACAGGTTCACATTGTATGTGAGCTTACGTGGGAGGGCACCCTTCATGGCCAACGCAACAGTAAGCACAGTCATGAGGGTCTTATCCGCCATGGGATCGATGACGGTACCAACAACAGTCTTCAGATTCCAGCGCCGCGCGATCCAGCCGTCCAGCAAATCCGTGATGCCAGCATAGGCGAACAGGCTCAACGCTGTGGTGTGATAGTCATGGATGATGCAGTAGCCAATGAAAGGCGCCGCAACCAGGCGTGAGGCCGTCAACATATTCGGGAGAGTGTATATATTCTCGCGTAATGTCGTGTCAGCGACACCCTTGGGAAGAACCTTGCGCAGGGTTTGTTTTGTTTTGGTTGTGGCTTCATCATGTTCCTGTCCCGCAGTCTGTTTGGTCGTTCGTGCTGGAAAGGTCTGGAATAGCCTCGGGTATGTGATTGTATCTCCAATGGGGCCATTTCCTCCGCGAACAAGATGGCGAGCAACTACGCCGCTCCAGGCACCAGTTGCTGTCCCAAGATATATCCTATTCACACCCTCGCCATGGCGCACTCTGATCGTGGAGGAAGTGAGACTGAGCGAGCGCACGAATGGCGCACTACATGCTGTGGCTGCTCGATAATACATTATGTGATGTGTGCAATTGCCAGGAAGCTCGGTATAACGCACCGGCTACCTATGCATGATAGAGACAGATAGGTGCGCGGCGGTCTTGCCAATGGGGTTGAAAAGCCGACAGTCCTCCTCGGGCCGAATTGGGTTGAGTCGAATCGAAGACTTGTTCACCTGTTTGCGAGCGCAATGGCGTGATGTATGAGTTTGTTATTCCATCCCGTGTAGCAAGTAGAGTGGGGACGGAAAGAAAAGTCGTGTGGTGGAGGAGAGGAGGGTTGAGAGGATTGAGAAGTGAGGTGAAAGTAGTGTAGCTGAATCTTAAGGGCCCTCGACAAGTGAGCAAGGTCGCAATGCCTCTCACAATGTATCTCACTCTCGCAGCTCCCCGTTGGGACTGGGACCTTTCACCTGAAGTCGGCTGTTGCGAAAAAAAAAGACAGGGGGAAAGTGGGTCGGCAAGGGGGTTTGCTATGCCAAGCCGACTAGTCCCGCTTCCCCACGTGGGACCCTCCCGCTCCGCAGCTTGGCATTCGCTGTCCAGAGAGCCGCAACATCAATCTCAAGAGGAAACTTTGGGGGGAATGCTGTAAACTAGCCAAGAAGTTACTTGAAAAATTAAGATCTTTCCATTGTGCTCATGAGATGCGTTAATCGACATGACCAAACCCAGAACGTCCAAATGTCTCGCGAACCATCGACTGCCAGGTTCTCGGATTCTCATGCATCAATTAATTCAAGAAAGACCACTTAACAACTGAACCAAGGCGTGTCTGCATCCGACACATTTGGTCCGGTCCTGAACGGCCGGCTCGGCCATTGCAGCGGAATTGGGATCCAATTTGACGACTGTTCGTCATCTCTTGCCGATCCTGGGATAATCACACCACACTCCCTATATTCCAGCAATTAGTCTCCTTAAACAACTCACAGGGTATTTCAAAGTGAGCACAGAAACACACCAGTTCCGACACATCATTTTAGGCCTCCCCGTGGTGCGGTCTTTGATGAGCCGACCCCTGTGTAAAGGTTCAGGATTAGTCATTCTAATTCCATGGGAAATGCAAGGGCAGCATAGTGTCACTTATCACTTACCAAGCGCTCTCTGAAAGGTTGGCACTCCCGACATAAGCCCAGCGAACGCTCGTTGGAGATAAAGGCTTATTCCGATCCCGCACGTAGATAAGCTTGCTGTGCATTAGCAGGCCCTCCCGGACAGACTTGCAGTCGTGGAAGAGTTCTCTGGGGAAGAAACGGTCCTGCCACCATTTCTCCTGGAAGCAGATAGTCCCGGCACCCTAAAGAAATTCGGTCAGCGGTGAACTGAAGAATTGATGTTGAGTAATTCAAGATAACAACATACATCGGGACCCCCTGTGCTTTTTATGACTGTTTCGCGAGAGGGGAAATAGACTTTCATATTGGTTCGAGTGAGGGCGGTGAGGGCTTCTTGGGTTTCGCCATGGTTGGACAATCGGTACCGTCGATTGTACTCTTCCAAGCCAGAATCACCTGTCTGCAGTCAGAATCCAACTAAAACCAAGTGACAAAGGTTGGTAGCCCGTACCTTTACATGCTAAGTGTAAGGCACTGAGGAAGCTATAAGTGAGATTCCCAATGGAAGCAGCCTACAGCTTTGTCAGAATCATGTATTTAGTTGAATCTAGGTGTTATACTGACAACTATGTCGATTTGCACATCCTCATGAGTAGCAAGGCCAAGGGTGCCAACTGCTCTACCGAGACCACAATATCCTGGTACGGGGCTAGTCAGTAAGCTTGGATTTCCTAGTTAAACAATTTAGTGTAGAAATCTGTACCTATTCTCTTCCAGTCATCCTCAAAATTGTGAGTACCCGGGCTAAAAGAGACGGTTATGTTAGCTTCGACAGGAAACCTTAATGCAGCAATCAAGGGATACTCACATGGTACATACGAAACCATACCGGCGAGTTTCTGAGAAGTCGTAGTTGAGCAAGCTATCCACGAGCCTATCGTCCATCTTTTGAGCCCGCAGGAAATAAAATAACTCCTCAGCGAAAGGGGTGAGTTGCTGAGCATCGCGATGTTCGCGGGTTTCAAATTTGGGCAGGTCAATGATGAAGACCATCTGCCCGCAGCTGCTCGTCAGCCTGTTTTCAGTTGAGCAATTGATCATGTCCACGTACATTCTCCATCGTTCCGGTCTCGCCCCAGTCATACGACATGAAATTCCCGGTTGGCACCACGATGCGGAGAAACTTCTCAAACTTGAGCAGCATCAGTTTGGAGTGCATCGACCCCATGGGCCCCATGGGAGGGAAGCAAAACCGGATGCGGTCGCGCGGCACATTGTTCCTTATCTCCTCTTTCTGACGTTCGTCTGCAGCAAACGCCACCAGAACCAGCTTCGTACGGGAGATGTCGATTCGCCGCAGAAGCCAGTCCTCATCCCACTGGAATGAGCTAACCACTGCCAGCAGCAACCGGTCTTTGAGCAGAACCTCCTCGATGCGGATGTCATCACCTGTGCGCTGCTGGCCGAAAACCCACGTGCGCTTGACAGTGCCGTAGGGGAACTGCAGGCCCAAGGCCCGGTGTTGAGCTGCCAGCAGGCGAAGGTCACGGCTAGGCTCGGGAACTGCAGTTTCAGCATCGGCATGGCTAATCTTGGCAGCTGTAGAGGACGTGGCCGTGGCAGTAAACTGAGAGTCGGGGTTTGCCAAGTGCCCTTTGTCTTTCTGTTCCGTTTTGCGACGGACAGCTTCTCTTTCGCTCTCTTGGTGAGCGCAGTCATCACATAGCTCGACTGCCTTGCGTTTCTGAATCCGTGCTAAACGCTCTTCCTCCATCTTTTTACGGTCCAGGCCAAGAGTTTCGAATATGCTTCTTGATGGTGCTTGCGAGGCAGTGGCTGCGGATGCAGGAGATTGTGCTTTGCGTGGCGCTGGTATTGGGGATGCCGATTGTAGATTTGTTGGCCGGCTGGTAGATATTTCTGCTTGAAAGTTGCCGCTATCTGTAGTAGCAGTTCCACACTCATCATCTTCTGTTAGGTCAATAATCTGTTTATCCGGTTGTTGGCCAATGGATAGGGCGATGGCAATACGCAAAGCTTCCTCCTCATCTTCGATGCCGTTGTAATCCTCTAACAAATGGTTGTCCATGAAGTCTTGTGTAAAAAATCTGCAAAAGTACAGAAGTGAGCAGATTTCAGAAAAAGGAAGCGAAGAGAATGTCTGCTTCTGTCGCTGAAAGACGGTAATTAAATGGGCGAAAAGGTTATCATTCAAAGTTGTCTCGGTGACGCGGTGAGCCAGTGGAAAGCGCAGTGCTGTGACGCGAAGTCATGTGATTTCAAGGACAAAAAAAAACACCTTTGAGCTCAATACTTAAGAGGACCTCATTTTTCAAGACATCACGAACTTCAATCCGCGCTACTTGAATCGCTTTCATGAGAGCAACAGAAACTAGCACTAAATGGGAAAGATATTATGTGTATTCTGGCTTTTAGAACTAGAATATGCTTCTAATCTAGGTGAGTAGTACTTGACCATCGCCGAATCCACACAATATGTTTCCCAAATTTTCTTTTTCTTTTTTTCCTTCTTGATGTGTAATATATGCCGATGATGCCAACTGATGCGATGCGATGGTGTTGCGGTGAAGTGAGATGCGCTCCCCAAAGTCGTTCCGTCCGTCAAGCCGAGGAAAATCAGCTTCGTCGTAAGAGAGTGAGTGTGTCAGACCCGAAGGAGAACCGTTTCCAAGACACCGGCCATGTATGAATGAGTTGTTGCCCATCCCATCGCCTCTAGAAGTCCCGTTGCCCTCGTCCCAAGCCCCGATCCCTTTCCCAGAAAAAACCCCAGAAAAAGAACCCAGAAAGCCCCAGAGCAAAGACAAACGGCCTCCCGTGTTGGAGCACTTCCATTGCAGGCCCAACTCCGATTTTCCCTAAACCCGAAACCAAACCTTCCCAGCCCGCGAGAGCCCAAACCAACCGACCAGTCAAGGGGGTATCCGCTGAAAAACGAAACCATAATCCTTTGATGAAAGCAGCCAGATGGGACCACACTCCCGCCCATGCTTAGAAACATGCCCAAATGTAGTAAAAAAACAGGAGATAAGACAAACAGAAAAGAAGACATGGCTTGCCGCCGGGGCGGTGATAAGACATGAGCCGACATGAACTAAATGCATCCTCCACCGCATAAGATCCGGGAAATCCCCACATATCCATCTGCCCCTGACCAACGCTTCTACTTGCTAAAGAGAAGGAGCCCGTATTCATTAACTACGCGCTTCAGATTCGGAACCCAGTCCCTTAGTTTGTGAGTGGCGATGGTCGAAGATGGACCGGGACCAACCCAGAACATCGAAAGAGAATGCTGGTATTAAGTATGAGAGAGAGAAAGAGGAAGAGCTGAGAAGTCAAGATAGAAGGTCCTAGGCTGCTGGCGATGATGGAAATGGGGGCTGCAATGCTCGCCAGTGCACGCCCATGTTATGCGACAACCAAACGCACAATGTAAACCAGCTTGCTATGCCCTCTCTTCGCCTGAAGCCCCCTCTTCGCCCGAAATGCCATCCCCTAACGCCAATGATAGAAACAGAAAGAGCAAAAGCGTAGAATATAAAAAGAGTTATGAAACCTAGAACCCCAGATCCAATAAAATAAGTAAATGCGAGTATCGATTTGCAAAGCAAGCTGTCCGAGCAAATCTATAATGCAGGCGGACATGGCGGGGCAAAGGTGTGGCTCAAAATCTCTGCTGGGGTATATGATGATTTGGGCTGTTGTTCACTGGATGTGGCGATTCTCCTCCTTGGCCATTTGTGGAATGGCATTCCCCGAGTCGAGCTTCAGGATCCGGCGCAGACTGTCCTCCATCTGTCTAATATCTGGCGAGCGGCTTGTGATAGATTCAGAACCCATTGCCGAGGTCGAGACAGCAGATGCTGATGGTACTAAACTCGTCGAGCTGGGAGTAATCTGAGCAGGAGCAAACAGAAATGGCGGCGATAACTGTTGAGGCTGCTGCTGGACGCCATTCTGGCCCTGGACCGGGGAAATTGCAAGAAAGCGCTTGAGTTTTTCAGTGAGCTCCGAAGTCGAGGCCGGTTGTTCAGTCGGGACATGTGATTGGGCGACTGCCGGCACAGGAGCTGGTGCCCGTTGCTGCTGATCCGAGGCTCGTGCTGCCCGAATGCGTTCCTGATATGGTGTTGCAAAAGCCGGGCCTAGGGGTCTGCCGGGGGTGCCGTCCAATTCGCTGATTGAAATGCCGGATGAAGGATTCCGCTGGTATCCCGGCCGACGATCGCGCCCATTGCCAAACAACCCATTCGGAACCGTCCTAGGCTCGGATGGAGAGTTGACATGAGCTGCGGGAGAGTGGAAGCCCGGGGTAGAGGCGTAGATATTAGCCGAGCTCGCCCGCCGCGCACGCTCCTTCTCAGCCCTGTCTGCGCGGAAAAATATGTCCAAGGGCGACTCTTCGTGGGCGTTGTATGCCGTCAGAACACGATGTTGAGGGGTAGGAGCAGCCTCCGTATCGGTAGCCGGGGGCGATGGCTCTCGTCCGGCACGGCTTGCAGCCTGAACTGAAGGGGAATCCAAGGCCTTGGAGAGAAAGCTTGGGATTGGAAGCGAGGACGGTGCGGGAGATGCATGGAAGGTTCCGCCAGCAAAAGCCTGTGCTGCAGCCGGCTTGGACGGAGCCGTGTTTGGAGGTGTGGTCCTACCCTGCCTGGAGGGGCCTGGCGAGGTCACCTGCCTCGGACGCGACTTGTTGCCATTCCGAGGCTTCGACTTGGCCTGGGCTGGCTGGGATGAGAGTGCCGGGGAATTGGCTACCGACTTCTTGGGGGTAAACGGCTCGAGGGGAAACGAAGGCTCGCAGCTGGGGATGTCGTTCTCGGAGGCATAGTTCTTGCGAGCCGCTGGGGAATTGACGGACCGCTTTGCACGTCGCCGAGCAGACGCATTCTTTTGAGCGGGGGTTTGCTGCGATTCCATGTCTCGTTGGTCTATAGAGGCGACATAAAGTAGCAGGCACGAGATGGCTCGAGGAGAGGTGTCGGATGAAGCGTGGGAGGTTACGAGGGAGTAGAGGGAGGAAGAGGGGGTGCAAGCAGGGCGGAGAGGTGTCCTTGCCTATGACTCTCGTTGCAAACGCCTGGTGCTGTTGGTTGTTTGGGTCGGCCGCAGAGCAACGCGCTGATGGAGCCTATGGAGGGCAAAGAAAGGCGGACGAAAAAGCAATGTTGTAGAGGAGAGATGATCGTAGGAGGACTGTTCTTCTAAAGGATGCAAAATATTCTGTTCGGCCGTGCTTTCTGCCAGCATATTCGGGTTCTTTGAAGTCTGGTCTCGGGGAGGTGGGGAGATTTTCGTCCATAAGGAGGTGAGTCGCGATGGAGCAGCCCGGCGAGGCTGGGGCCCTGGGAGGATGGGGCAGAGATGGCTTGGCACTGCTGAAAGCGGGTCCAACCCTCTGAGATGCTGTGGTGGCTGTGACACCCTCTGTCGCTGGCGCCCGACCCGTCCCAGTGTGGTCCAGCGAGCACAGTGCCTGTCCAACAGTAGTCATGCGGCCCTTGGAGCGGGGCGACCGCGGGGCTGCTGACTTGGTGCCTTGGCCACAGCAATGTGTTTGCTGCTGGGCCCTCTGGAGGCTTCCTCTCCGACCTCTGGACGGAAGACCACAACACCCAGCCGGGGAACAACCAAGTAGATAGGATCTGGAGATACTTGTATAAACAATACGTAAATACTCATGTAAAAGCCGGTTGAACAGATCTGACAAGTTTCAAAAAAGTGCTGCATACACTGTTCCATTAAAGCGCAGGTTCGCTGGCTGATGTCATTACCCCCATGCAAAGAGCCTGTCTGCCCGCCCAGGTGGGAAAAGCGGAGACTGACTCTGGCAACTAAGACCAGGCCGCTTGCTAGGAACCTGGAAACCAGCGAACCGCAGGCCAAGAATATCCGGTCTGCCTGAGCCAACGCGCGCTCCTATTCATCAGCTCGAGAACGACGTCGTCACTGAATCTTTACCGATCAAACAGCCAATCCACGCTCGGTTTGCCGACTGAGTTTTGCTCCTGTCCAACCTGCTCCGTGCCCACTGCAGCCAACTAACTGCACACCACCCGGGGCCATGGCCGATGTCGATATGCCCGATGCGCCTAGCGCCGCGCCCCTCGCAAAGAAGAAAGGTGCCGACGGCGAGGGCAAGAAACGCTTTGAAGTGAAGAAGGTTGAGCTGCCACGGGTGTGCTTTAGACTTGGCGTTGTATCATGGCACTAACTGCGCTTTTTCATAGTGGAATGCCGTCGCGCTCTGGGCCTGGGACATTGTCGTCGATAACTGCGCCATCTGCCGAAATCACATCATGGATCTCTGTATGTAGTGCTGCCCTGTAACCTTGGTCCAATCTCCGGCTAACATCTCTTCCTCACAGGCATAGAATGTCAAGCCAACCAGGCATCTGCCACAAGCGAAGAATGCACTGTTGCGTGGGGCATTTGCAATGTGAGACCATACTTCTCAGCCCTGACGAAAGCGGAGGTTGCTGGTTGCTAATGTGTTTACAGCATGCGTTCCATTTCCACTGTATTTCTAGGTGGCTCAAGGCTCGCCAAGTCTGCCCGCTTGACAACAGAGATTGGGAGTTTCAGAAATATGGCAGGTAGAAAAAGTGTTGGGGTTTGTGGATGGCATGGGTTTATTGGGATGGTGGGGGGCTGGCATTGCGCTCGTCACGACCGGCGACGTACTCTGGTGGAAGTACTGGCAAGGTGATCTGGGATGTCCGGCAACTTGGTAATCATTGCAGGTTTGCCAATAGATGGCAAGTCTTGGTGAATCAAGAACAGGACACAACACGCGGTTACTAGTGTCCACACACAACGATCGGTATTCTTCAATTGCTATTACTCGCTCCCAACCCACGGCGAAATCTACTTCAGCATTTTCTCGTCGATCACTAAGTTTACTGGAGGTGCGACTACGGCGACTGGCAGCCAGTTGATGGGGTTCTTGTTGAAGAAAGGCCAGGGAGGGACGACGATAAGAAAGACCGCTGCGGTGCCAACAAGGCCGAGATATACGGCCAATTTGATGTCCTGTAGTAGCCAACCGGCAAGGAAAGCGATCGCCTAGGTATTGCAGGTCGTCGTCAGTTGGTTGGGTCTGGCCAACGGCGCGGAGTAGATCTGCAACACGACATACCCCAACAAGACTCAACGCGAGATTGACGATACGCTCAGCCAGTTTCTGACCTTCGAAATCCTGTATTGGCGGTAACTATCAGTATCTTCATGGTGAAATGTCTTGAGGAGTGAAAAGGACTGCCACGAACAATCTTGCCCTCAACGACGTCACGGAGCTGATCGAGTAGCTGGTCTGCCATTGTGATGTAATGCAGGCAGGCAGCTCGTATGCCGATAGAAGCAATATAATAACAAATGTTGTTGCCGTTGTATCGAAGATGTTCAAGGTTTGTGATGGAGCTTCAGTGGGGGATATGTATGATATGCACTCGAGGATGTAGGTAGTCAAAAAACGTGGCTTCAATCCTTGGAAGCCGACCACCGACAAGCAAGGCCCTGTCCTTCAGGCCGCTCATCCCTTCGGAGCTATCCGTGTCAGTCCCGAGCCAGCTGTCGCCATGCAGTCAACAGCCCTTATTTCAGCGAATCACCACCTGGGCACCCAGATCTAGGCCCCGTAGAAGCGGGTCAGAACCCTGACAGGGGCCCTTGCTAGGCCTATTCTTGTCAGTGGTACCTGACCCCCAGCAGCCTACGTACCGCCATGCAGCTCAATCCCATTTGGATGTCAATATGCATCATTGTCGCGATGTTGTTAGGAGGCAAAACCATTTTCCTATCACAATCTGAATCAGACTTGAAAGAACAGACTCCAGCGTTCCATCTGCTGAGAGGCCTTAGGGGGTCAGATTATTTGTAGTGACGATGCAGCACAGCTTTGAATACCCGAGCAGCAGGGCGCCTGCCCGATGACTAAAAACAACTGGACTGGGGGGCGCGCTAAAGGGCCAAACTTTTCCAAGGCCCGTTCTCAGGGAAAGCCCTCTTTAGCTCCAACACCAACCGCCACCCGTTTTACTCCTTATTTTTTTTTCATGTGAAAGTCGGACTGCAACAACACGACCTGTTGAAGCGCTCCAAGGTCCGACGGCGTCGACTCTCAGTCCTTCCTGTCTTATCCTGTCTTCACACTTAACTGGAGAGTGACTGCAATCTCCCGGAATTGTCCCAAGTCTCGCTTCGCCCTTCTCAAATTTTCACGACCCTCTCAAGTGGCGCGATCCACCAAAACCCGGATCATCAAGCAGATCACCTGTCGTACCCCTCGATAAAAACTCTTACTTTATCCTATACGAGCAGCTTCATTCAGCAACGCTCATCTTCATACAGCGCACCAGTTGATACTGAACCATAACTGTCGCGTCTGCTCTGACTGTGCGCCCGTTTTGCGACCAGCTCTTGGACCCCCTAATTACCCCCAGCCCTGACTAGCTTGGTTAGGCCTCGACATCTACCCACCCGACCGACAAGACAACCACCTCAGTGGCGTTGGCATATCGGATTTCGACTCCCCAACGCCCCCAATCACCTTGTGTTCACGGTCATCCGCCGTATCTTCTCCAGACCACCAAGTTGGCGGGCTCTAGCCGGGCAAAGTCATCGTCTTCTCGTTCACTCCTCGGACCTCAACTGGTCTACAGCGGAGTGAACAAGCAACCCCCGTAACTGGTCTTCGTGCGATTTCAGCATCCGAGTTTGAACGCCATCCAGTCTCGATCTGTTTCCGGCGACCTGCCTATTTTTCATCCAAGGCCATTGGGTGAAACCATCATTTGATCACAACGTTGATCAATTGCTACAGCCTAACGACCACCCAGTGCGGACGGCTCCGAGCCGTTCGCTGCCATCCGCTGGTGAACTAGGCGAGTCTCACTCGCGACAATATGACTGACGGCTAAGTCGTCAGGAAGCGCGCTTCGGGCTGTGTTTCAAGCCTGTGCCTCGGGGAGAGTGAAGGATATCAGCACCAGCACTTGGACTGGCTGAGGAGACAAGACAAAGCAGCGAGAAGGTTGGCAAAAAGCTTGTAACGATGTCCGACCAGGAGGAATACGTTGGCAACTCGGGGTATTCGACCCCTGTCCCCGAGCTGGACGATCATCGAAAGCAGTCAATGTCGGTCCAGCGGCCTGATCGCGCACGACGAGGCACCTTTGACTCATTGTACGGAGCACGCCAACAGGCCGCTGAGCTCGCTGGCGAGCCAAGAGTTCGGGACTTCGAGGAAGCGGTCATTGACGAGGAGAGTGGGGACCTGTCTCCGACCATGCGCCGGGCAAGGCGTCCAACTATCGAAACCGTATCGGACCGCTCGCTCTCGCCGCCCAATTCGGTCAAGGCTTTCGCCGAGGCCCGCCGGCGGGAACGTGAAATGTCCATTTCTGAGCAACAGAGGCCGGAACGCAAGAATGAGGAGCATACCGAGCTTCAACGGACCACCTCCATTGCAAGTCGCCACAGCTATCGCAGCAGACAGCATACTGTTGCGACCATTGACGCCGCTAGCCTTGCTACTAACAAGTCTGCGGAAGAGGATGTGTGCTTCCCTGTCCAGGACGAACAACGGGGGGACCGGCTACATATTGATTTCGATTACCTCGAGAACTTCATCAGGGCTGAGAGCGAAGCTCGTCGAGTCCGCCGCCCCTCTACCGTCCGCGCGTTTCCCGATTTACGCCCTCAATCGGAGGCCAATGAGACTGAAGCCGCTATCCCCATGGTCACCCTGGATGGCGACATCCTGACCCCTCCGTCCGAGACCAAGAGTCATCAAGAGCGGCCTGTCGAGGGGGAGGCTCAAGAGGAGGAGCTACGTCTCCAGCCACCTCCCGTGGATCAAAGCCGTGTGAGTTTTTTCTCTTCGGCCTGGGAGTCAACTATCCACGCTGCAGACCTGGAAGGCCTTATCCTGCCTGGAGAGGACATTCGCGGGCTCTTCACTTTTCCCAAGGGGGAGGTCGACGGCGTTTGGTGGCTGAACATGAACAAGCCATCGGAGGAGGAAGTGCGCGCTATTTGCCGGGCCTTTGGTATCCATCCCTTGACGGCAGAAGATATTACGACTCAAGAGTCCCGCGAAAAGATCGAACTTTTCCCGTCCTACTACTTTGCATGCTTCCGGTCCTTCTATATCGAGGTTGATGAGGCCACCCAGGAAAAGGAGTTCGTTCCGTTCAACATCTATGTGGTTGTTTTCCGTGAGGGCACGCTGAGCTTCAGTTATGCCAACAACTCTCACGCGTCCCATGTTAGGAAGAGGATCACCATGCTGAAGGACTATGTCTCGCTGAGCAGCGACTGGATCTGCTACGCTTTGATGTGAGTCAGACCGTACCCTTCTCTGTTTATGCGACAGGAGCTAACTGTCCTTAGCGACGACATCGTCGATTCGTTCGCTCCTGTTATCAGCAAGCTGGAGGCAGATACAGACCAAATTGAAGACGAGGTATTCGTTGCCAGGACCGATGACATGGCGCAGTTCCTTCGCAAGATCGGCACCGCTCGCAAGAATACCATGGCCCTTATGCGATTACTCGGTGGCAAAGCCGATGTCCTCCGCGGTTTTACCAAGCGTTGCAACGAAAATTACAAGGTCACCCCTCGTATGGACATCGGTCTGTATCTTGGTGACATTCAGGATCACGTTGTCACCATGATGAACAACCTCGCCCATTTCGAAAAGATGCTGTCTCGCGCGCATAGCAATTACCTGGCTCAAATCTCGATCGACGGCATTGCCCAGGGAACGGCTACCAACAAGGTCCTTAGCAAGATTACCCTGTTGGCCTCTATCATCGTGCCACTGAACGTTGTCACGGGCCTGTTTGGCATGAACGTTAACGTTCCCTGGCGTGATGTCGACTCGCTGACTCCATTCTTTGCGATTCTCGGTGTCATGTTTGGTTTCGTCATCATTGCCACCTACCTCACGTGGAGACTGAAGATGTTCTGAGCAACTTGGTGAGAGCAGGGATGTCGAAGAAAGTAGGATGTTTCCGTTGTTGCCATCTTGACTGAACGTACTTCGTGATGCATGGTGCATGAGTGTTGTTCGGCATTTGGCATACGGAGAAGAGAGAAGAAGAGATTTGGACATTGATGCCTGCATCTTGTTGCTGTCTAGAGCTTTGAAGTGATAGAAGGAGCATGATGATTAGAGCAGGCTAATCTGTTCTGGTGCGGTAATAAGGTCCAGGGCGTAATGGTTGTTAATGGCTATAAAGTAGCTCGCTGCTCATGATTCTGGTTATCATGAGAAGAATAGAGTTGTATGTAGATCATATTCAAAGTCCCTCACTGGTTTTTTGTTTGTTGTTGTTGTTGTTGTTGTTGTTCTCATATTGATGAGTTCTAAGGATTTAGGTGCTTCCGTTAGGTGTGGGGTCCGGTCACCGAGGGTGACTGCTGATATTGTAGCAGTATTGCAGCATTTCATTGGTCGCTCACCGGTGCAAGTCTTTTGCCTGGCAACATCAATTCTTCCAAAAAGTTCAACCTCCATCCGAGCGCTGCTCAACTTCAGCATAGACTCCATATCCCCGTGTGCTCAAGAATCACATCCCCCAAACCTAACGCCGCAATGTCCTCCCAAGAGTTCACCATCGACCAAGCCGATCTCAACAAACTCACTGAGAAGGACAAAGCCGAGCTGCGCCAATTCTTTTCGAACGAGGAGCACCGCTCCCGCATCCAATCCCGTACGCTCCGTCCCTACTTGTTTATATGGACAATACCGATATTGGTCCTTAGAGGAAAATATTCTGGCATGCTAATCATATGGCCGGTACAGAATCCCACGAACTCACGGCCATTTGCTGGAAGAAATGCATTACAAGCACTATCAAATCAGGCCAGCTCGACAAGAACGAGCAGATTTGTCTTTCCAACTGCGTTGACCGGTTCATGGATGCCAATCTTGCTACGATTAAGCACCTGCGGAACATGCGCCAACAGTAATTGAGTTTTGCATGAAAGAAAGGCACATTTATTACCTGGCTATCAACATACGTACTGTCGATTGTTAGGGCAAGAAGCGAGCTCGAATCAAGCTGTATAATTATTAGGGTCTTCCTAGAAGATGTCGAGAGGAAATGATATTTGGCATAAACGCGTAGGTAGACGGAGTGAAGGACTAGAGGAATATCAAGGAAGGCTACTTTGAGAAAGTCATGTAAAAAGTATGATGGATCATGATGGGTATCAGGATGGCCTATTTTCACAGGCTGTCTACTCCGAGGAAAAATACCTTGGCTACTGGGAGGCCAACAAGAATAGAGCACGACACTTAAACCCTAACTCGAAGGCGCAAAAGGCTCCGTCTAAGCCGTTCAGCATAGGTTGGTCAACGAGAATCAAGAGCACATGCGCCGCTCGAAGATGCGAAGGGTGAAATGCCAAATCTTTTCATTCCCCAGCCATGTGCCCAAAGCCCAGTATCTGACGCCGAATGAAAATGCAATCCATATCCCTTCGTTTCTAGAACCGTTTTACTCTACTCCCAGGATGTTTTGCGTTTAGACCAGGCCGAGCTTGGTGGCAGCAATGTCAAGAGCATCAACATCAGGGGTGAGGCGAGCAAAGGCCTTCTTGGTGCCGTCAGGGCTAAACTATGGTCAGCATCTCGTGTTTGCAGGCTGATTTCAACAATAAGGGGTACCAACCGGATCAGAGTGTTGATCTTGACGGTGTCGATGTCATAGAGCTTCTTCAGGGCCTGCTTGATCTGGGCCTTGTTGGCTTTAACATCGACGATGAAGACGAGGGTGTTCTGCTCCTCGATCTTCTTCAGGGCGCCCTCAGTGTTGAGAGGGTGGATGATGATCTTGTGCTCATCGAGGCGCGGCTCGTGAGGAATCGACTTGCGCGGGTACTTGGGGGCGCGCGAGAGGACGAGGGTCTTAGGGCGGTGGAAGGTAGTCGACTTCCTGACCTTGGTCTTCTTGTGCGAGTGCACCTAGGGGTTGTTAGCAATCATCGAGATACCACTGGCAGACCAGCACTTACACCCTTAAGGGCAGCTTGGGCAGCCTTCTTGGCCTGAGCGCCCTTCGCGGCCTTAGAGGCACCGCCTGTAGGGGAGAGTGTGATCAGTAAAGCATTCGCCTGAACAAGGGGGGTAGACCCGTCTTGTTCAAACTCGCAAAATCTGCTGCTGCTTTGCTGCATCACCGCGCCGCCGAAGCCGCCAGCGGCGACGACGACGACGATGGGCATTGAGCGCTGGCGGATTTGTGCGCGTTGAATTTCATGATCGGGCGCTTAAGTACCTTTCTTAACGTCCTTGGGAGCCATTGCTGGGGATTGTATCGGCGCTGGGCGAATTGTCGAGTCGGTCGTCGTGGATGGAAGAGGAAAATCTTGTAGAATTTCTGGCCATGTAAAATTGTGTGTGTTGTGGGGTGTGTGGCTGGTACGTTGAGTAAGTGTGGCTTGTTCAACAGACCGGCGTGATTGGTGTAAATCAAGAGTGGGGCTTTTCGGTAGGTTTGGTGAAGGAAGTGCCAAAAAAGCCCGTCAGCAACTCAGTAAACCGATCTTGTCAAAGATCCCTATCGTTCGCTTCTATGTCTTGACCTGATACCAACACAATGTCTGCCAAGAAAAAGAAACAAATAACAAATCTTGCCAACGGTCGCCCTCCCGTTTTCAACAAACCGAAAAGTTTTTCTAGGAAAGCAACCAAAGCCATCATCAACAAGCATCATCTGCTTCAAAAGAGAAAGCGGCAGGCACTCAAAAAAGGTGACAAGGAAGAGGAAGCGAGAATTGACAAGGAAATCGAGGCTCTTGGTGGACTCCAAAAGTACCAAGAGGCAAGTCTACAGGGTCAACGCCATGACAGGGGTGGTGATAGCTCCAGGGTTCTCATGGAATGGCTGAAGTCAGTCCTTTCGCCTGAGAAAGCAGGGCCGAGTCAACGGTTGCGCATGCTTGAGGTCGGCGCATTGAGCACAGAGAATGCTTGTTCCAAGAGCGGGTTCTTTGACATCGAGAGAATCGACCTCAACAGTCAGAGCCAGGGTATTAAACAGCAAGACTTCATGAAGCGACCGTTGCCGAAAGACCAGTCAGAGATGTTTGATATCATTTCGCTGTCTCTTGTTCTCAACTATGTCCCAGAGGCAAAGGAGAGAGGAGAGATGCTACGGCGAACGACACAATTCTTGTTCCCTCCGGGACGACACTATCCAACCCCCGAACTAGCCGCCAACTTTCCCAGCTTGTTCCTGGTTCTCCCAGCGCCGTGTGTCACGAACTCTCGGTATCTCGACGATGATAGGCTTGAGGCTATCATGGGTTCTCTCGGTTACGTTAAGGTTTGCTTCAAGCAGTCAAAGCGCCTAGTCTACTATCTGTGGAGGAGAGGGCAGGTTCCTGAAGAATCCAAGGCTCGTTTCCCTAAGAAAGAGATCCGACCCGGCTCAACCAGGAATAACTTCGCTGTCATCTTAGACTGAGCATATATCTGCAAGGTCTAGAGATGGATGGACAACTTCCATGCAGTACCACCCAGTTGGTCCTCTTCCCATCCCTCGTTCTGCCCGATTGGCTTACCAGACGATCCCACAACCGGGGATCCAAATCTTGCGGCATTCCCCAATCCGGTATTCCCGAATTTGTGCATTGGCACTTTTAACATATCGAGCAGTTCGATGTAGACATGGCCAACGAACATCTCCGTGCTGTCCGTGCTCTCGATTACATGAACAGCCTTCCTCCCTGGACTTGCAATCCAGCTCTAGGGGCCAAAGGTTTTCTACTTTCCGGTTCATAACATACTTAATGTTTCTGAGAGTATTAACCGAAGCTTGGGGGACATAGTTTCGGATTAAGGCCACAGTCCATCACGTCCAAGCAATACCAGATCAATCACGCGCAAGTTGTTGGGCACGCATGGCTGAGGACAGCGAGATTGTTGGACTCGAAACCTTCTTCCTCATCCGCGATTGGCTCACTCTGGCTTCGGCTACAGACCATGATTTTGTCACGGGCATGGCTTTGGCGTCAACTAAGTTACGGTTGATACCTGGGCTCTGGGGTTGCTTTTGTTGGCATCACATCGTCTGGGAGCTCCAACCTACGTGGACTTTACCCTTTTCTTCACGCCCAGGAGCGAAACCCAACGGTCAAAACACCCCACCAAGCCCGAGACCCCGTTTCTAAACGGGCCTTATCAGTACGCATTGTGAGAGCCCCTCATGCTGACCAAGCACTCTTCAAGCAGTAAGAACGAGTTGCAAAAAGGCACATTTCTTGATTACCAATGAATCCTGTTGACGACAAAGAACTCGTAAATAGCCATATCAATTCCCGTTCTGATCTCCAAAATGAACCACATTCTGGCATGGCCCTCGTGACATGGAAACGCAGAGCTCTGATCAGATGACGACACCGCAGATCCAGGGAAAATGCGGGGAACCTGGGGTGTTGGCCCTGGGCCCCAGCTTGTATGTTGTAGCCCGACCAGCCACCATTCAGGGGGCTGCATCTTCTCCGAGTGAGGGGCAACGACATGATTCAAGGCTATCACAGCCTTGGCGCATTTTGTGTTCTAGGCACTGGGTGTGTATCAGACTTGACTTTCAGTAGACAATGTCATCCGCCGGCCCGTGGGCAGTGCGTAGCACAGAACGAAATCATGACGATTTGGCAAATATGTTGCTGAAAATTACAGGTACAGCAAGTTGGCTGCGGTTAGGCGGAAGGGGAGAGATATCGCCGCAGAAGCCCGGGTTGTACGAGAACCAGCTCTTGGTCAAAACTGTTTTACAGCATCGGCCAACCGAAGAAACGGAGGGTGAAGCTACAAACACCACAAGGCCGCAACTCTAGGCCTATGAGACAGTGCCAATACTCTTTGACTGGTGAGCTTAAATGAAACATAAATGCCAGACTCCATGACATCTCGCCCGCTTAATGGCCAACATATAAACAGAGCGTATAGATTGCACATCGAAATGCAACCTGGTAACCCTGCTAACCCTACACTAGAAAAGCAAACGCGAAATCCTGTTTTAGTTACTATGGTATGTACGCCAATAAGGTTTAATCCCTCATATGTACATCAAGAACAGGCATCGGTCAGCAGTAGGAATCTACAACTCATCAAAGTTCCGAATGACGCGGTGCTTCTTCCTGTCCTCCTCACTCAGCTCTGCATTACCCGGCCTTTCAACCACGTAACTTTGCATCCCTGCTTGCTTGGCCGCCTCAACTTCCTTTACATTGTCACTCAGGAACAGCCACTCACTTGCGGGCGCTAGGTCCGCATGGGCGGCCGCAATCTTAGTGTAGCTTGCAGCCTCCATCTTTGGCCCAGCGTTTACGGTGTCGAAATAATCCGTAAGATGCGGGGTCAGGTCAGACGGCTCAGTGTTTGTGTGCCGGAAAAGAAGCTTCTGGGCCGCGACAGATCCTGACGAGTAGATCATAACTTTGATGCCGTCATCGCGGGTCCAAGACAGTATCTTCGGGGCCACATCCGGAAACAACGGAGCTTTGAGCGAGCCATTAGCGTAGCCTGACTCCCAGAGGTAGCCCTGAAGGGATTTGAGGTACGATATCTTAACATCGCGGCTCATAAGATCCCGGACATGAGCAATCATGGCCTCAGGAGTGGCAGAGTGCTCTGTGGGAAAAGCGTTGCGATATGAGGCGAACGAAGGTGAGTCCCATTCCGCTGCTAAGGTTGCCGGAAGGGCTTTGAGTGCGTAGGGGAACTGTGAACAAGGAGTCAGGATGTTGTTACCATCACTCTGCGAAACCTGTAGTTGTGCTAATCAATAAAAAGCAGATGTTGGTGATGGACTACACTCAAACCAACTTCCTTCACCTGAAGAGTTCGCACCCAGCGGAGCAGATGCGATGCCACTCATCCTTACACAGCATTCACTTGCATCCCATCCCTGCCGGCGGTCTAAACTTTTGCTGCTGTGCCACGCCTGAACGGGGTGTTCACCGCAAAGCATTTACAGCGAGGGATTCATCGAGGAGTGGGAGACCCGCGCTGAGTGGGCGGCCTTCATTTCATGATGAGGACCACACTGACGCCACAGTGCCGAGAAAGACGAAGTGTATCGTGACCCGTATTTTGGGGGAAAGGGATGTCTTGTTGCTTGCTCCTCGGGTTCACAACTTACAAGAACATCCTTAACAAACGAGATGGGGCAGACAGTGCCCTCTGCCGGTCTGTGTTAGCCTGCTCCCCGAAAGCTTAGTTTATGGTGATGGAAAGGGGATAGACCGCGGAGATCGGCCCGAGAAGCAGCCAAGGAAAGGGGGAAAGGAGGATGCGTACCAATGTCAAGCAGAATAACACGGGGTTTGGTGGCAGTCATGACGCGAATAGTCCAGATCAAGGGGTACACGTGTAAAGAGCAAGGGGCTGGGGCCGGCTTTTGGGCAAAGTGATATGGGCTCGGACTGGAGCTTAGACCGGGGCTTCGGGGGTTAACGGACCGGAGGAAGGACGCCGGCAACGGTAGTGTGGGGGCGGGAGCTGGATCCAAGGCTGAAAGGAAAAAATTTTTCGTCTCTTTTGTCGGTGTTGAAAACCTCAGCCGGACGCATGCATCGACAAGCTTCCAAGTGAAGTTCCAAATATTGGGTGTTCCTGCGAGTTCATGCGAAAGCCCTTAAGGGTTTGCGGGGCCGGCGTTGCAACTGCCGCGTCTGGGTTGGGGTTGTAAGCGTCCGCGGAAGCTCGCAGCGAACCCGAACCCTCTCCCACAGTGCTCGAAAAGTTGGGGGTCAGAAAGGCGGTCAAGAACAATGAAACCTTATTCTTCTCTTCTTTCATCATTGCCCAATTGTCCCTTGTCTAAAGTCTCAGGCTCTGGATGTCCTGCAGCTGACGCTAGCTGCAGCAACCGTCCCATTGCACGCACATGAAACTGCTGCAGAGCAGTCCACCTGTCGCCTATCAACTTGCCAGACAGCAGACGGGTCCCGCATAGCTACGTAACCTGGAGTTTGGGGCACATCATTCCCTCACTGGTCAAGAGACGTCGCCGGCGTCGCTGCACCACGTTTGTGCTTTGCTCTTGGTGCAGCGGCAAAAATGCTATGGGACCACATCGGTTCATGCGCATCACCTACTCACTCTCACAACAACACAGAGCATCCTTTCCAGTCCTACCCATCTACAGCTTGAGCCGGCCCTCCAACTGCATGTCTCACCGACTTGTCATGGCAACGGCGACGTGATTGGGCTGGTTTACACACCAAAACACTGCCGACTACGGCAACGAGCCGTCATCATTCCAGTATCACGAGCAACCCCGCTCTCATCGCCCGGTAACCACGAGCTTACCGTGTTATGTCTGTGGTCCATCAAGACGGAAAAGCGCACAGATCACCAGGACCCCGCCGTCAGTCGCGATTCTCATAACGTCATATTGTAAGCGATCAAGACTCCAACGCCTATTTCAGTCTATGCAACGTTGGATAAGTCTGAACGGGACCCTACGAAGATAAGGGGCAATTGAAATAACGGGCTCAGAATCCTCCGGTTGCGAGTATCGGCACCGTCCAATGCGCCGATTCCCGGCCTCTATCGTAGGGTCGTATCTGCGATAAAACAATGCAGCGGACGGCCTTCTTGCCTTAGGTAAAGGTCCATCTGGTCATCCACCGGCACGTAACGTTTCAGATATCTGGTTCTTGATCAAGATCCCACGCAGCCTTATAGATCTGCCTGATCAATACCAAGTTATATGCTGTGCCGCCCACCTTGTAATTTGTCCCTTGACGCCAGGAGGCCGGTTCGGGACATTTGGAGTCCAAGCCTGCCCAGCAGCGCGAATCGACCAGGAAGATGGATGTCAACGGGGACGTGCATGGTGTGCCGCATCCAACAGTCTTTGGCTTGATTATAGCAAGATACCACTGGGTAGGCAACGAGGTAAGGAGCATACCTCAACGAATGTCTCCCATATCACTTGCACAGTACTTAATTCATACTTGTATATTTCTGCTCTATGGTGAGTTAAACAAGCCCAGGCTAGACAAGAGGACCTTTATAAATGACAATCCAAAGTACCATGACACCGACAAACTCTTTGGTGTATGCTGTTCGCTTACTTGCCGGACAGCAGCTTACACCAGGATGATTTCCACAACAATTGGCCAATTGCGCCTTTGTGCGATTGTCATCAGTGATGTGTGACTACCAAGTGCTCTCCCGCTCCCATCCTTGAGCGTTAGTGACAACGGCATCATGAAGCCCGCTGCAGGTAGTTTCAACAACTCCAAGCGAAACAAGCGAAGCATCTCGCAGGGAGAGTGGCCTGAGGAAGAAGGCCTGGAGGGGAGGGGCTGTGGTCCAGGCCAGGGCGGACAGCCACCTCTGCTTGCACCTTGGCAGCGATCATTACTGATCAATGAAGAGGAGCACCTTTACCGCTGGGTCACACGACGTTAGAGCATACCCACAACCGCAAGAAAGCAATCCAAGCCTGACCCCGATTTGTGCTGGGACTTTATGGGTCGAATTCTGGAGTTCAATACCTCCCATGATCACCGAGCACAAACGAGGAGCGCTGGAGCACTGGACCGTCGGAGCACCGGGGAATCGGCGCCGGCAGGCTCTTGGTTGCGCCAGCTATCCCGTCTTCGGCACTTGCATCACTATCAACAGTCTCACCGTGTGGCTCGCTCGTCGTTCGACAACCAGGCTCTTCCCGGAGACATCGGCCACATCGGAGCGTCAATGCTTCGGAGTCGCAAGGAATGCCAGGTCTCGAGGTAGGTAATTTGTAGCATACAGCGTCGGGTTTCTGTCTCCTCCATCCAGAATCTTGTTCGAGATCTTTACCTGTCAGGGCGATTACAAAACTTGATGCATGTCTCATCGATGGGGGACCTCAAACACTGCGTTTCTAGCACGTTATGATGATCCAGTCAAGTGATCGCCAAAATGTGGGGTCAAGACTGTGGAGTCTGGCTATCTTAAAGCAGAAATCAGCTGTTACATTTCGCTCCTTGGCCGTTGTTATCGCGAAACGGAAGCATCTGGTTTCACCGTCTGGCTGGTGATAGGATATGCACACAACCCTCTTAGACCGTATGTACACGGGGAAACAGATCATCAAAGTTGGACTGTTTGTTGCGCCGTATTATACGCTTCCTTCATGGTCGACGACACTTCAAACATTCCGTCTACAGATATAGCAACGAGCAATACAGGTTTCCCTCTCAGTTACCATAGTTAGGTAGGTACTACAACTCTGCAATTGCTGAGTGCCATTGGCTCTGCGCCTCACTGCAGGCGGAAAGAGGGACACAACTGGCTAGCCAGATGCAGGAAGACAGGAGTGCATCCAGCAAGGCCATCCTAACCAATCACCCGCGACTAGGCGTCATTGTGGGCGACCAGAGTGGTCAAGTCGAGTGAAACATAATTGGAAGCTGCTAGGAGCACAAGAATAAAGCAACGACTGCAAGCTGTCTTCGGTGCCTCAGGCCAACAGTATTGATTGGTTGGATGGATAGCGTTGGACGCTGGTGGGAGAGGTGCCGGCTCTTCGGGCAGGCGCTTGAAGCAGTTCGAGGACGTCCCTGTTGCAGTTCGCCATCCATACGCAATAACACAGCATGATGACCATCTCGAAGAGGTGGACACTGCTCAATTCGAGGGTTGTTGCGAGCAGGAAACGCGGAGCCGGGATTCGGAGGGCCTTTGATGGATTCATAACTGGGACAATTGCCAATCTTGCCAGTTCTTCCTATCGTGGAGCCGTTTGGGATACTACGGAACAGAGCGAAAGGGACGAGAGGCTTGGCTCGGCTAGGCCGCATGAAAGTGGGGTTCCCGATCGCTTGCCAGCGCTGGGAACGTGGCCTCACGATGGTGCTTTTCGCGATCGTGCTGGCCTATCGCCGCAGTCATTACCAGCAAGCGCACAACACCTCGAGGCGGGAGCGCGATGCCAGCTAGATGCGCCGGTACCTAAGTGACAAGTCATGTGCGCTGTCAAGCGATGCGAAAAGGTACGGGAGGGCGACTGCCGGACGGTGTAGCTGCTTAACAATGAACCTCCATAGGTAGCATTCTTGAAACTCTGTCATAGCCCAGGGTCCTGCGTTCACGCTATGCACCCAAAGATTCGTTCATCCAGGTTTCCGAGATGAAGATGCAAAGCAGTCTAATCCTTATTTGGTAACGAACTAGCTGTATCCGGTTAAAACCGTTTCTTCTCTGGGTATTTAAGTGGGGCAGTGTGCTCTGCGTGGCAGCCTGGGGCGGACGCCATTCGTCATTTCGCTGATGTGAGTGCAATGCAACCAACATTCACTAACGGTAGAGCAGGGCCGGGCACTGTGCGGCAAGGTGCAGCGGACACAGTGACCGCAGGACAAAAACACAGCGGATAGCCCAGTGTCCATCGAGCCCGCGCTGACAAAACTCGCGACTCGGCGACAAACACGCCATTGGTCATCCACCCATGTCTCACGTCTGTGGCAGGCACGCGGACCTTGGGATGGGCCCAGACCATTCCTCTTTGATCGATGAGAGTCATGGGAGGGCGCTCAGCCCACGCGCGCGTCGTCCACTGGTGGCCCACTTTTCCCGTTCCGTTTTCTGGGCGTGAGTCTGGTGGATGGCCTTGGGTTGATGAGGACTCAGGAGGGCGTGGTTGATGACTACACCCCCCCCGTATGCAGGACGGGACAGCTGGCTGGCCGTCTGCCTGTCGCTCGCTGCCACTGGCCACCCAGCCGTTTCTGGCCCCTTCCACTTGCTGCGTGCATCTTCTATCAGCGTTGCCCCCCCCATCGAGTCACCCGTTCCCTTCTGTCATTCCTCCTTCCACCATCACCTAACCTTCCCTTTCCCCCCTCTTTCCCTTCCCACCGCCTCTTCGCCCATACGTCACGTCTCTGCCACTCCAAGTCGTATAATTCTGCACGCCTTTGCCGTCGTTGTTCCTGCCGTCCTTCAGTTCTGTTATTTTGAATCCCATCTGCGCCGTCCCAGGCGAACAGCGACAGCAACAGCGCTGCGAATTTCACCAGTCATCCCCGATCCCTGAGTTGCCGAGCTCGCCACCCAGCGATAAGCTCTAGTCCGACAACAGATCAGCGACAAGCGACCGCCCACGGCCCCAACAAATCAATCGTAACGAGATCTTGAGCTCTCGATCCCGTGATCCTGTAATTCTGCGCCGCTTTCCAGTTCCTGCCCACAGCAGATCCTAGCGTGCAGCGTACCTCAGCAGCTCAGACGTCCTCCCGCATTTCGACTTGGGCCCCCAACCTGGCATTGAGCATCGAGCGAGCATTGAACGAAGCGACCCGCGTGCTCCGAGTCAACCCGGCCGACCTAGCCAGTCATTCCCGAGCTCGAGTCATCGTTTCTGACTCGCTGTCCTATCTGGCTACCTATCTACGGGAGCTATCTGGCTGGCCATCTATCATCAGCTCCGTGGCACTGTCAATTCCCCGGACCCGGTTGTCCCACAAGTGCCCGAAGGCAGCCTTCGAACACACTCCACCAGCTGTGAATCACACGCCCCGTCCTCCGACAAGGGCCCGAAGAGTCATTCATATCATCGACCTGTTTCCCCAAAAGCCCTTGGCTCCCGAATGTTTTCAACGACGTCCCACCAGGTGTTCCAATAGCTGCACTTATCCCCTGCCACCTGGTGTTCTGGTCTCACAACTCTTCTCGTCTACTTTCCAGTTCTTCCCCCTCCCGTCCCTTTGACGGCGCCAGTCACTGTACCGTACCCGACGAGCACAGCTGGTTCTGCCTTGCCTGCCTTGTGTTCATTGTCTATCGCCAATCCAGTTCAGCGACAGGCCTCAAGCGTCTCGGCATTGGTCGGCGACCTGATCAAACCAACATCGACAACGTCACATTGTGTTGATCGCTCAAGCCTCCATCAACACCCGGTCCTTGGCAACGCTCACGGCAGACACGCCGTTAACCCCCATCCGCCTTTGGACGCAAATCAATTCTCATCTTCTCCTCGACCATCACCTCTTTCCTCACCAACCCGGACATCCGCACCTGCACCTCAGATTGTCGCCATCGATGTTCTTATAACGATTGTGTCTTTGTTTCTTCCCTCGGCACCACCGCCAGTCCTGGTGTGTGACGACTCTTCTCAACTACGACCCTTTATCTTTGTTTGAGTCATCCAAATACCCATGAGCCTCAGATTGTAACAAACTAGGAGCTGTTTCTTTTTTTCTCTTTTCTCCATTACCGCTTGCCTCTTGTACATCATCTCTCTGCCCTCGCGGTTCCCTTTTGTTGTGTTTTCATCTCACCTCGAACGACTTGGTTCGTCGATCCCGTCGCCAGCTCGGTCTCTGCTCCTTCCCATCGTTGTACAAAGTGCAAACCTCAGTACCAGTCACAGGCATTCGGCACACATCTGCTGGAATACAGGGTATCTTCTTTTACGATCGAGTCTTACACAACCGCGACTTAGACCTAATAACTACCACCTTTCGCCAACCATGGCATGCCTTCGCGACAGCTTCCACGATGGCGTTATCATCGGCGGTCGTTATCAGACCATCTCTCCGCTCAACCACGGGTCTTTCGGCATGGTCTTCAAGGCCAAAGACCTCAAGACTGACCAGATCGTCGCTGTAAAGTGTCTGACCAAGAAGAGCGCCGTCAACGATCCCAATGCAGAGTACGCTGTTGACGATCAGTCAGAGGAGCTCGTCCTCCACAGCAGACTAGGCTCCCACCCCAACATCGTCAATCTGCTGGACTCGTTCGAGACCGATGCCCACATCTACCTCGTACTCGAGTACTGCGCTCGCGGTGACCTGTATGAGGCGATCCGGAACGACTACGGCCCACTGGAGACGGAGCATGTCAGGCGCTTTATGCTGGAGCTGGTGGACGCTGTCGAGTACATGCACTCCAAGGGCGTCTACCACCGGGATATCAAGCCTGAGAACATCTTCCTGACCCAGACCGGGTCAATGAAGCTGGGTGACTTCGGGCTTGCGACAACCGACAAGTGGTCATATGAGTCTATGGTGGGGAGTGACAGGTACATGTCCCCGGAGCAGTATGACTCAGCCGGCGCTGGATATTCGCCCGCTCAGGCCGACATCTGGGCCATTGGCATCTGCCTTCTCAATATCCTCTTCTCGCGCAATCCTTTCACCACCCCAACGGAGCAGGATCCGCTCTTTCTGGATTTCTCGCGTGACAAGCAGTCCCTGTTCGACGTGTTCCCTTCCATGTCACAGGACACCTTCGAGGTCATCGTGCAGTGCATGAACCTGGATCCAAGCAAGCGATCACTTGCCGGAGTCCGCGAGGCCCTGCTCCGTGTTGTCAGCTTCACTACCCTTGATGAAGCTCTCGACGACTTCTGCACGGCTGATCGCCCGGTTGTCGCGACCTCCAATCGCGAGCCCCTTCGCACCCCGTCTATCCAGAGCCCCCAGGTTGATAATGGCGCCTTCCCCTGGACAAAGGCCCTGCAGACAACACCTCCGAAGCCCATTCGCCAGCTCGACAACGTTCCGGACGACATGTACGAGGAAGATCTTTTCTCGCAGTCCGGCAAGACCACTACCGACTGGATGTCGGCCACAACTCATACACCGATGTCGTCGTACATGGAGTCGAACCTTGGTGTGTCCTTCACTGGTACCCCTCTGAGCTTCGAGCCAAAGCTGCCGGCGAAGGCCGCTGCCAAGGTCGCTCCAGTGGCTGCCTCCCTCCCCATCGACATGTCCAAGAACCGCGAACCAGCCATTTCCTGGGTCTTCGGACGCAAGGATGCTGTTTCCAAGAGCTGGAGCGACTTGTGGGATGAGGAGTTTGAAGAGGAGGAGGAACGCAAGCAGCAATTACAGATCCTAAAAGAAGAGATGAACTCGAGGACCTGGAGTCACGAGAGTACAGCTTCTCCGTCCCCATCCGTGGAAAACGACGACACCCCTCGCCAGGGCATGTCGCCGGTCACTAAGACGGCCAGCTTGGTCAAGGACGAGAACAAGGCCGCTTCGGCGGACGCCTACAACAACAGTGTTGGCGAAGATCCCGACACAGACGGCCTGTTCTTCTATGAGGCTCCTCCGGCCCCCAAGGAGGAACCCCAAAAGCTTACTCAGCCTCAGCCGGTCCCGGAGCCTCAACCAATCCCGACCCGGCACCATGTACCGCCGTCAAAGCGAAGTGACATCGACAAGTGGGCGCTTTTGGGCGAACGCCGGCGCGCCTATGCCGCTGGCAGCTCTTCTGTCAAGGTCCCCGACGTCCCTCTCCGAACTGGGCGCCAAGTTGGGACAGGTTTCCCAGCTAGTTCCCCGCCTAAGGGACACGGTGTGTTTGACGTGTATAATGAATCTTCTCATCACGACTCCTTTTACGTTTCTGGTGGCAAATCTCCTCAAAATCAGCATCATTTTTATCATCATCATGGTTCTCAGCACCACCATCAAGGGCAGGGTAGGCGCAGCAACCGCGGTGGCGACCGTCCCAAGGAGTGCCCTTGGACGAAGGGCCGCAACGCTGCTACCCACACCTCCTCTCCCAACAATCGAGACTGGATTTGGAAGTTTGACTGGCGCAGCAAGGAGAAACGGAATCCCCTTGGGTGCCTCGAGTGGGTTGGTAACTGGCCGACGGCCCGCTCCTAATGGAGTTGACTTTCGGGCCTTGTCCCAGTTTACCAGCTGTAGTTGGGCTAGCTCTTCACCCAACCTCCCCTCTTCGACCTCATTATCCTTAAGCCCTTTCCCCTCATATCCACGCAAGCTCTTGCGTCGGCTGGGCACAACTTCGTTTTGTTTTCTCTTCTCAAACCTCCAAAGTTTTCCCTGATGCACTGACTTGCTATTCCCTTTACCGCTTGCCGCTTCGCTTTCTTGTCTCTTCAATCATACGGTCTGCCTTGCAGCCCAGTTTTGGTCGTAAGTTTTTGGTTGTCACTGGCGATAAGGCTGGAACATATCAAACACTCTTGGAGGCTGTCTCTCTCTTTGTTTCTTTTCTTCTCTTTTGTTATAAGCATGGCATGGTTTTAAATGAAATGAGCAAACAACACACATACGGGCAAGGGGCGGTTTTCTTGGTTGCAGGGCGTTTCTGGGCACTTTGGCGCAATTGGATTGGAATCTCTCATCACACATTACTGGAGCCTTATCTCTACTTACTCTTTTTTATCTTTCATTTACAGTCCCACCCACAATTTTTACTGATGGGCTGGGACGAGGCAAGCACAAGCAAGCGGCTGCAAGCAACTGTCACGGGGCTCTGGCAAGGCTCGTTCAAACTTATGAATCTTATTTATTCTTAGACTGAACAGTCGACGTCACAGGGAATCCAGGGGTTTAGGTGAAATGAGAATGGGGAGTGCGTTGATGGTGAAAGCGCTCAAGCTTTCAACTTGGTTTTTATGTATCAGGTTTATTCTCGGTGGAAGTAGATACATGAATACCAGAAGTTACCCACTCGAGAAGCAATTATGTGGCTCCTTTGGTGCTTGTAGTGACGTATATCATGGGCTTGTTGGATTCGGGGCTGTATTTTATGGTTACCTTTTGATGACTGACAAGGAATAACATGAGTGGTTTACGTGTTTCATGGATCAACAAGTTTATCCTCACATCCTTCATGACAATTCAGTTTGGTATACCTGGGTGTATCTCTGGTCATAGGGTTCACAACACAATGATTCTTCCCCATCGCAGCCATAACACATTAACCCATAGCCCTCGAGTAAGAAGCCCATTCCCCCCTTACCCCGGCTTCCTTGCCTTGAGCCCTTCTTCCATTAAGTGTTGACTCATCTCCCATGGCAAACTCTATTTGTTGAAGGATCCCGAAAGATCAGCATTCTAATTCTGTGCATCGGAAAGCACAAGCGGGAAGCCGTCAACATGTTTTTCATGGGTTGTCATTCATGTCTGATGTACAGTTGTGGCAGTCGATGAATAGAACGCTCACTGAGCCTTCCTCCAAGCTGCTGCAGCTATGTGACCTGGATGCTTTTCATGTACTATTTTAGATAAATCATCTTGTCATTTGAAACATGTCGTCAGCCTAATAATCGCCAATATGGCGTTTGTTTGAATGATGTGTCTCGCCTCAAGAATGCAGGGTGCGTTCTCTCCCTCCTATCCGCTCTCGACACATCAGTCGGGGGCTGCAGTATGCCTCGTAAACAAGGCTATTTCCTTGACAGGTTAGGGCAGGGCTATTCATGAATTCGTGGAAAATCGTGTGGAAGGTGACGGGCGCTCTCTGTTTTTAGGGATTCTACGGGTAGATGTGTATCTGGTATGAAACACCATCACATATCAGATGCAGATTCCAACTATCAGATAGCAAACACTTATCTATTTCAACTCTCATTCCCTATAAAAAAGACATGCTATCATTTTATATAAATTCCACGAGATTAGGCAAACCAACCCTCATCGAGTGTGCTGTAACGCTGACGTATGCATGTCTCTTATAATGAACTGTGCTGCGTTTCTGTAGGAAAAAGCGATATGTATAACCAACCTTATGTCAACCTGAAAAAGATACGCGACTTGTGGCAAATGAGCCAAGAACAAGAAACTCATAGTTTACAAAGACAACTATCCAATCATTGCACTGTTAACACGTTTGTCTTCAAAATTATGCGTGATGCCGATGCAGAGTTTCGTCGAACCCAGTTGCTGTGCCTTCAGCCAAGCCCAAAACATCATACATAAAAGAGACACGTGGGTATTTGTGAAGTCACAACTCTGTTTCGGCTCCAATCAGGCTCTTTGGGAGGAAGGCCCAGACTGTGCCGATGATGGAGAGTACAATGGATATGATCATGACGGTGGTGGCGAATATCCGTTCTCTAACGGAGAGCTCGTGGCCGAAAAGCTTGAGGTAAAAGGCGAGGGGCAGACTAACGGTGTTAGAAACGTTCGATAGAGCTTACTGGGGTGTGGGAAGCAGAAGGGGTGGGGTGATTAGCCTACCTGACGCAAATGGTAAAGCACAGTGCACTCCCCATGAACGCCATGATGCTGTCGAACGCGGGAAAGAGGATCGAGATCACCAGGAACGTTAGCACCACCGCAAGACGGATAACTACCCTCCAAAAAGCTGCCGCAGTCACGCTGCTGCCACCACCAGAATCATCACCGGTACCGTGACCCATTCCGTGATGGTCTACGAGTTGCTGCTGCAGGCCAGACAGCACCTCAACGGTCGACACAATCGGGCGGGCGTTGAGGGGGATCTTGGTCAGGGGAATAATGCTAATGCAGAGACACATGAGAGCTGTTAGAGCTCGCGGGTAGGAGGATTCAACCAGGATGTTCGAAGTGATCTCGTCGCGGACTTCGTCACCGAACATAAGCAATCCTGCGACTGCTGTCGTAGTGTCAAGGAGGTACTGTGAAATGGGCTGTCAGGGAATATATTGTCTTAAAAATGGGATTACATACTCACAGTGAAAGAGAATGTGATTTTGAGAGCTTGATTGTAGCGATAAGGGTGACGCATGTCCCGGTAGATCTAACAGAGGGTCAGCCGAGTATCTGCCAGAGGGGTAATCTCCCGAAAAACCTTACATTAGGGAAAACACTGTGTCCACCCCTGTAAGTCAGGTTAGCAGACTGGCCGAGTATGAAGCTTAGGGGGGTTTCAATACGAACCAAGGCGACATGAGCAGCCCGAAGGAGAGTGGCAGGGTCAGCCAGTTTGAAGGGAAGAGATAAGTCTTCGCCGGCTCAAGCAAGGAACCGGGTGAGGTGGGTTTGATGAAGCCATCGAGGATTAGACACAAAACAACTAGAAAATAGGTTAGAGTTGTTCTGCTGATATGCTCCATCAAGACACCTACTTGTAAGGCATGAGAAAATGCCAATAACACTCGTGAAGCTCAGGAGCCTCAAAGGCAAGAAATTCAAGGGCATCAATATCAGGGCACACACGATCTTCCAACCCGTGACGGATAGAACACCAGGAAACAGAAGAGCTAGTGAATCAGCAAAAAGCACCATCAAGGCAACGCAGGCAGCTACAAGTTCCAGTGTAAAGAGGATGCTGGTGGCCATCCTGGCTTTACGGCCGAACGAGATGAATGCAATGTCGGAGAAGGTAATTAGGCTGGGGTCCAGATCCATGCATCGAGCCAGGATCTTGGCCGTCCAAGCCGTCACAGCAGCACAGAGGAAAAGCGAAATCATGCCGCACAGCCAGCCAGCGTACTTTATGCCCATGGGAAGACTCAGGAGGCCGACACCGATCAAGACACTAGATGAGTGTTGTCAGCAAGCTACATCCATGGCCAAAGCATGAAGAGGGGGCATACTTTGTAGAATTGAACACTGTCTGAGGCAAAGTACTCTGTCCCTCGACAGTCAACACAATCTTTCCATCCTGCTCCACCTCCTTGACCAAAATTGGCGGTAGCTCGCTGTCAGCTGGTGCTCCAGCAACCTCTTGCTGCTGGTGCCAGATAGCAGCGGCCTCTGCCATGGATGGACGGCTGATATTGGACCGGATGGTCCCGTAGTCAATAGCAGAGCCATAACTGCCTACTATTGACGGCGTCGCGAGATGTGGAGGGATAGCGAAGATAGAGCCCAAGTCTGAGGCACGACTTGTGTGGCTGCCGACACGGAAGGCCGGGGTGAGGTCGCTTTCAAGGAGAGCCTTATAGTTTTCGTGGCTCGATGTTCGGTACAAAGGATAGCTAGTTGGCTCTGGGCTTAGTGCTCTAGGAGAAGGTTGCTGCGGTTGCTGACCAACAGCGGCCTCGAGTTGCTGGCGGATCAGGGAAGGAGAACCCCTAGGGGAGGATGAGACGGTTCGAACAGGAGATAATGTTGCCTCAACATCGGGTTCTACACCATCTCCGGAGGGAAGGGGGACGATAGGTGCTTGGTCTGCGGCAAAGATGAAGGACGGTCGTTGAGGGATGACCTCAGTGAAGCCAGCTGCACGCTGCCAGCTGCGGGTGAAGTTGCGTATGCTGTTCACTCCTCCGATCTCGGTAAGGCCGGCGAGACGGCTTGTGAAGGAGGATCTAAAGGAGGTCAGTGGCCTATGTGAAGGCTGGGACGGCGAATAAGGGGCTTCGCAAGGCTGGCATTGAACCACTGAAGAGACTTTACCTCCGTTGTCTGAGAGCCTGAACCCATTCGTCATCTCCATGACGGGAGTCAACACTGCGACCGAGGAGGGATTCAGTATCGAACTGGCCGCTCCTATTCAGGGACGTGGTGCTGCCAGTCCTGGAGAATCCTCCCCGCTCATACTGGTCCCAGGTGGTTGGGTTGTTTCTTGTTGTCATTTGGCAGCCGACGATACTACGGTAGAGAGCAGCACCTTGGACAAGGTAGGACAAGCTCTATAGAACACCTGGCACCGGGTTTGGACAGTCTCGAGGGCGACAGAACGACTGACCAGCAATACGAGACTGGGACAATAACGGTGAAGACAGAGCCTGTAGGCACGTCGGATGATGGGGCAAGAAAAACAAGCAGCACACAACATGAGCCGCGTTCCACATTCAAGAAGCTTCGCGGGGCACAGACAGGCCCGCCTCGTCCCGCCGACATGGTCGCGATGCAGGGATGAAAGACCTGTCTGGAGGTGGCGACGAGTGGGGAGACCGGTGGAGGTGGCGACTCTGGCGAGGCGCACATCTGCGATGCAACTGTGCTCCGAAGCCAGATTTAACCTCCCCTACGGGTTATTTATGAGATGCATGCTTCGTACAGATACAGATATCCTCTGACCATCCCCTGCCGTGGACTACCCGAAGGAGCCGGCCCGGGGGCAACTGTCGATAGCGATCGAGATAAGAACACAGATCATGGGGTCGGCGAAGTATCTGGGCTGTTGGGAATGAGGCCTCGGTGTCACCCTCAGCGTTATGGTCTGACGAAGTCCGACGCTGACGGGACACTCATCGTTATCCGTGTCCTGTCTTTGCACGGCACAGGCGGACACCCTGTGGAGTCTGCCCGTAGCTAAGGACGCAGCGCAGATTGCATTACTGGCAGATCTCCAGGCTCTTACTACACTAGTCCCCGTGTTCAATTAGATTGATGCCGAAGTACGCACCAGCGTATCTCTGACGCTATCGTGGTGTTCTAAGCATTGCAGCAGGTAATTGATAACAGCGTGCTTATCGGACGGGCAGCATTGGCAGCACGCCATCGCGGCCTGCAGACGCGGCCCACTATCGGTTGCATCAGCCTTCCCGATTGGCCAATGGGAGATTTCATGAGGTTGGCATCAAGTCATAGGTTCGCGCTGTTCCTTGATGCAAACCGATATCCCGGAGACTGCAATGGCCTGTTTTCGCCATTTCTGGCTTCAGGCTAATTCCATTACATCAAGATCCCTCAGTCTGAGCGGGATGGCTTCACTCGAAACTTCTGGGAAGCACGATGGAAAGATGCAGAAAGAGAACACTCGGCCCCGCTACCACTGCTCACATGCGTAAGTAACAGCATCTCTCACCGCCTTCCCGATGCAGACAGGGTGTTGCACAGTGCTAAACAATAAGCGAACTGTATGCCAAGCCAGCCTTGTGTGGGGTAGGGCCCGACCGGCTGCCTATTAGTGACAGGGGCAAAGGCGGTGAATTACGGCAGAATGGGTTCCAAGCACATGCTGGGATGAAATTTCGATGAGAGGCTGGTTACAACAAGCGTCCGACGTTCAACAGCCCCGTCAGCACATACACCTACATCATGTGGCGGACAGCCAGGGACTCGGTTTGCCTGATCTGCCGCTCGGCGGCCGTGTCCAGGAAGGCCGTCCTCGAGTCTGCACAACCATGGATCACTCGCAGATCCTTCGCAACCCGCGAGCGGCCATCGCGCATGGTTCTCTCAAATACCGTCGCTACCGGCCCACGATCAAGATCCCAGGATAGAGACAGGCCCGAGGGCCCATGGGGCAATACGAACAGGACAGTCGCAAACATCGATCCTCGCCGCAGACGAGAACCCCCGAGACCTTCTGTCCGCGGCCGCAATGCCAAAGACAAAGAAGAACAGGACAAGAACGCGATTGAGGACCGCTTTAAGGCTCTCAAGATGCAGCGCGCTCTTATCAGCATTCCATATCGCGAGCGCATGCTGGTTAAGGCTCGTATCTCCGATATCGTGTCTTTCGACCAGTTTCAGCTACTTCCTGTTGTCAAGGAGGCCATTTTCAACGAAGTTCTGAAGGGTTTGGAGGACATTAAACCGACTCCTGTCCAGAAACTCGCCATCCCTGCCTTACTCGGTCAGCCACTCTCGCGTGCGCATGCCATAGCTCGTGCCAAGAAGCCAACAAAGCAGAGGGATGAATATCTGCTTGCTGCTGAGACCGGTTCTGGCAAGACGCTGGCGTATTTGGCCCCAACCATACATCACCTCAAGGTTGAGGAGACCAAAGATGAAGCAGTTGCTGCGTACAACGAGCGCCTAGAGGCAGAAAAGCAGCGTCGTGAAGGCGAGCCTGTGTCCGAGTGGATTGATGATTTTGAACCTCATCCGTATACGGCCCGTCCCCGTGCCATTGTTTTGGTACCCACCGCTGAGCTTGTTGATCAAGTTCTGGCTGTCGCCAAGTCTATGTCACATGTGGTCAAACTGAAAGTGCGCGGTCTGTCGGCCAAGTACAGCGTTCAAAAGATCCAGCGCAATGTCTACAGTCATGGCGGCATCGACATGCTTGTTTCCACCCCACATCTGCTGGCTTCTTTAGCTAAGCGGGATCCGAACATTCTCTCTCGCGTGAGGCACCTCATTATCGACGAAGCTGACTCCCTGTTTGACCGCTCCTTCTCGCCGGAAACTTCCGAGATCGTCGATCGCTCTATACCCTCCCTGAGACAGCTTATCCTCTGCTCCGCTACCATCCCCCGTCGCCTGGACAATTACCTTGCCGAGAACTTCCCTTATATTAACCGCATCGCCACTCCAAACGTCCACGCCATCCCACGCCGTGTTCAACTTGGTGTCATTGACTGTTCCAAGGATCCGTACCGCGGCAACAAGCTTCTTGCTTGTGCGGATGCCATTTGGACCATTGGCAAAGAAGCTGCTGTACACGAAACGTCGGATGGCTTGATTGATGTCAAGCGTCTCATGGTATTTGTTAACGAGCGCGAGACCACACAAGAGGTTGCCGACTATCTTAAATCCAAGGGTATTGAGGCCATTGCGCTCCACCGTGACACCCCTGAGCAACGCCAGAGTGAATGGCTGGAGTACTTCAGGTCCAACGAGCCATTGCAAATTACCAAGGAGGAGGCTGAGAAGCGCAAGGCGGCGGTCCAGGCTAGGCTTGGCCCTGGGAAGCGCTACCTACCCAATGTGAGGGTTATTGTTGCGACCGACCTGGCATCAAGGGGTATTGATACACTTGCCGTCCGCACGGTTATCCTGTACGACGTGCCGCATACTACGATTGACTTTATCCACCGGCTGGGTAGGGCTGGACGGATGAATAGGAGAGGAAGAGGTATTGTGCTGGTGGGCGATGGTGACCGCAGAGACGTTGTCGCCGATGTGAAGGAGGCTATGTTCATGGGTCAGGCGCTCATCTGAGCGTTGGTGGTATGTTTTATGTATGCTGTACGATACAAAGACTCTCTGGTTATGATCTCGGGGAATATGTATACTACTTGTATGAAGCGACATAGATACCTAGATACCACTCTTAACGGCTGGATTGGGTGGCAAAGGGATATGAAGTTTGCAGTGGGAAGTATAGACGATAGCAAAATCGACCTTTTATACATTGTCGTCAAGCGCTGGTGTATCGAACAGGATGTCTAAAATCACATGTGCTTTTCGGATAATCCAATTGTGATCGGGAACAGCTGGGTTCGTCAAAAAAACAGTTGTGAGCCTCTGAATGACAGTCAGGAAATATCGAGAAGTGGAGCAACCAAAGGAGGAAAAAAGTCATCAAAAGAACACTGAGGAGCCAAACCTTCTTCACTCCTTCCCTGACGCTGAAGCCCCTGTTCCCGTTCGATGCGCGTCGACATTCCACGTGCGTACTCTGGTCACGACGCGTTTGCGCATCGTTGTCATGATCTGCTGCTCCATCTCCTCGATGCCTGCCTCGATATCGCGGTCTTCGGCCGCATACCGGGCTTCGCGTCGTCGCTCCCACCACAAATACAGGGATACGGCCACAGCCGTAACCGGAATCGTAAATGCGAAATAGATCCAGATTAACGGTGATACTGAAGGGACAGCGACGTCAGGGTCGTCGGGGATAAAGTCGAAGAAAGACATGCTGAAGATGGAGGCTATGAAGGTGGCTGGGAGGAAGACTGCGCCCATCAAAGAGAGCATCTTCATCGACGTGCTGTCTCTTTTCGCCCTGTGTGCAAGTCGGCGTTGTTCGCCAGCCATCTGGAGATTGAGCTTGGATTCCTTTTGGGCGATGATGTTGTAAAGCTTCAGTCAGGGTTCGGGGTTAGTACTCGAATGTGGCCAAAAGTAAATAGATGAAGAATGATTGAGACTTACCGCTGCCCGTTGGAGTTCTAACCGCTCCAGAGTAGTCCTGGCATAATGTTCGATTCCTGTGAGCTTAACCCTATAGAAATCTAATCTTGAAAGCAAGCTTCGATGCAGTTTTTCGATCTCACTGCCTTCGCCGAAGTACCTCCTATTATCCCTGGCGGCTGACCAGAACCTGTCCATGGCAGCGTTTATTCCCTTGATTACCTCCTGGTATGCCTGCGGACGTTTCCATAACACTTGAGAATGGCATTCGACGAGATCATGGTTAACCAAATCAAGATTGATCTCGCCTTCCTTCACGTAACGAGACTCGCCATCGAGGACTTCCTGGCGCAGAGAAACAGCGTGCTCCAGCTGGCGCAGCCAATCACGAGCATCGCGCTGCCTCTCATCATTATTTTGGATCTCGCGCCCGAAGATAATGATAGGTAACAATAACGGATGCAAGATCTGGCGGGAGGATGAGGCACAGGCCTTGAGGTGCCTGAGACTCTCGCTTAAGATGTCCGATGATGAAGCTGTGCCCTTGAGATAACCGGACGTGATACCCGTTTGGAAGGAATGTGAGAGGGTTAATTCCCAGCCACGCTGCCCAACCCATTAGCGCTTGAGCTGCAGAGTGGGTTGAGTCTTTTAAAAATAAAGCACCGATATCTTACCGTTTTTCCCTAGGGGAGGTTGATTAGCAAATACTCGAAATAGGGTTCTAAACGGGGGAGCCGTACCCTTTTTTTAACATCAGATTTTCTAAAAACAACCTCTACTTAAGGTCAATCAGAGACAAATCCACTAGGCAAACTTTGAACCATCCGAAGCTCAACACATACGCAGATGGGGTTTGTCTGGGTGATCGCTGTCCCGGTCCAATACCGACCAGAAGAAAGGCCCGACAGCGCTAGTAGACTCGATAGCTTTTAAGGGAAGTGCCCACGTCCTGAGCATCTCTTCATATGCCTCCGGTTTCAGGGAAATGTGCCGAGGAGAAAATGTGTCTGCTTTGTCTGCATTTGTCTGCAAACTGGCACACAGTAAGTGATATGTTGACATACAGTCGGCGTCAGTCATGACAGAAATTGAAGTCTACAGATCTAGTTGACTGTGGCCAGGGCCATCATGGTGATGGAGATGATGAACTGCTCGTCAACAAGACAGATTAAACCCTCTCCACCAGTTAAGGAGGAGATCGGGAACGAATGGACTATTTGAACTCACATCATGCGCACGCCGCCGAGGAACTCGACATTAGGAGGTAATTTAGGTGGCGCAAAGGCACCGCGCCGGTGAAGAAAGTTGGCAAACTCATCTTCCAACTCATCTGAGCTAAAGCGATGCTCTTCGATGGTGTTGAATAAAGGGTCCTAATGTGATATCGCCCATAGACACCGTCAGCGAGGCCTGAACTATACTCTTTCAGGCGCCTACGCCTTCTGGTGGTTGACCGGGCCGATTATGTCATTTATATTCCCTCTCAGCTTTAAAACATGAGGTTCGGCCCTGAGAGGATGAGCTTGCCTACCGAGTAAGTGAGTATCTCAAGATAACTGGTTGGTTCCTCGTCATAACTACAGTTATCCATGTAGGACCGAAATATGTATTCATCCATCTTGGCAGGAGGCGTTTCAAGAACGGTGATTTAAGGGTCCGTTTCTAAAGACGAAAGGGGCAAAAATCAAACAAAAGGGGAAGCCTGGCGCCAGACTTGGCTTTAGAACAGTGAAGAGATGCTACCAGTGAGTCAAACAAAATCACGAAAGTGTTCCCCCTCTTGTGAGGTGTCAGGCAGTCAAACTAAACCTGCACGTCCAACTCAGCAGTTCTTTGGGACCAACCACTAAAAGGAAGTCCCACGGGAACCAGCCACCCGCTCATCGTTCAATTTGGGGACGATTGCATGGGGCCCACCCACACAGTGCCCAGCAGGTCATGGAAACCGGCTGTGTTCAACTGTTAGTCGAAGGCAGATGAAGTTCGCTTCGAGACTGTTGTCTGGTCGATGCATACAACATTCGTTATCAGGGTTAATTGTAAGGTCAGAGAAAAATATGTAATAATTTGGGATTGAAGACACAGGGACAAACATACTGAACTGTTATGAGACATGTTTTGGGGACATGTTGGGGCTCGTGTGATGAAGTTGTATGTTAATACAGTGCGAGTCCTTCAATATCTACTGTAAGGGAGAGTTTTGAGAATGCAACATTGAGATTATAGCAGCAACAACAGCGAAAAGTTGACCCCAGAAAGTGGCCTTCAAAATTCGTTGTTGGAACTAGTCCTTACTCGTCAGGCCTCCCAAAACAGCGATCCTACTAGCATGTAGTCTACAGAGGTAGGCTAGACGGAACGCCATTTTGGGAAGCCCGACGAGTAATGAGACATGCCAACGTTCTTAAACACCATAGTCTTGCAGCGAGAGCTAACGAAGTTCAAGAGAAAAGAGGAACAGATCTATATAGCAAACGGGGCTTCCACTCTGAGATACTTCCACCTCTGCTCAACTTATTGACTGTTAAAGTTCTGGATTTACGATTGAGCTATTCAGCAGCCATGGCTTCTGGGAATACCTAGATGTACCACAGCTAATAGTCACTAAGATACATCATTCACTGGTGCAGAAGCTCGCAAGTGCCCCAGGCATAGGAGTGCTGTTGTAAGTTCCAACATCCAGAGATTTATGGACATCATAGACTTCGACTTCTCATTTGGGAAATATATAGCTTCCTATCTTCTTTTTCCCCTATTGTCATTGCTTGGAAAGCCTTAGATATGATGTCATCAATGGGTGTATATATAATTCAGAGCAGTCTTCTTCGTTCCAGTCATCTTCATATGCTCGGTCTTGTTGATGCAACTGATCATGTTTTCACTCTCTTGGATATGGACGTTGAACGACTGCTTCCCCCACTGAAGAGGGTTAGGGTTACATGAGCTTGCAGGCTGCATGCAAGCCAGAGAGTCCAGTCACTGCGGACCAAAGGCCCGGCGAAACGTTTTTGGGGAACCCCACCATAGGTCGAAGAAGTGGGGGAGGGGTTGGGATGAAAGCTCTCGCTTAAGGGGACTTCCTTGTTTCACCAACCACTGTGTTGGCGGGTCATACCAGGTGTTTGCTGCCGCTTTCGAAGTTCCTGACCGGTGTCTCATCGTTGTTGGAGCCCTAGAGGCCGTCGTGAGGGGTCTTGTATGCCAAGGTTGGGCTAAAGTTGCCGCTTCACCCAATTTCACCTCAGCTACTCCGTAAGTTGGCATTGCTCTCCGTCGGCCTGGATCTACAGCCTGAAAACACTCCCCGGTCCATCTCGATTCTAGAGAGACCTAGGCTTCTGCTCTTGATCGGTGACCCGCCTTGCTATTCAGCTTGCACTTTCGACAGGTCCACAAGAAACTTCGGATCCCCTCTTCCGGGACCCCGCCGTCGCAGCTAGCTAACCATCCTCTTAACTCGCTGAGGCAGCATTACTCTACCTACTCTATCACAGTTTTCATCAACTTAACTAGCTCGCTTCCTCATCGGTTGTCTTCTCGAGTAACAGCAACCATGACTAGTGTTACTGCAACTGACGTTCACCATCTTCCCGACGGCGCTCATCAGGCCGGTGGCGGGGTGTCCGGAAAGCAGCACACCGTCAACACTATCACCGCCCCTGTCTTTGCTCACCTGCAAAACATCTTCTCCACCCATGCTGGTAGTTCTTCGGCTTGGACACCTGAGCAGGTCGCGGCTTTCCTCAGGGATGTTCAGAAAACCAGCGATTCGGAGATTCTCCATGAACTGGCTGATGGGAAGCCCTGGGACTTTGAGAGATTTGTCCGTTACATGAGCTCGGCCGTCTCTAGTGCCGTCGCACCGGCCCAGAAGCAGGACCTAACCTACCCCCTATCCAGCTACTTCATTAGCTCCAGCCACAACACGTACCTCACTGGTAACCAGTTGTCGAGCGATTCGAGTGCTGATGCGTACAAGAATGTCTTGTTGCGGGGCTGCCGTTGCGTAGAGGTCGATGTCTGGGATGGTTCTGACACAGAATCAGAGGATGATGATGATGCTAAGAGCACCACAAGCAGCAGCAGCAGCAGCAGCAGCAGCAGCAGTAGCAGCAGCAGCAGCAGCAGCAGCAGCAGCAGCAGCAGCAGTGACGACGAGGCCACCAAGGCTTTGAAGAAGGCCAAGAAGAAAGAGAAGAAGGAGCGGAAGGAGAGAGAGAAGAGGGAGAAGAAAGAGAAAAAAGAGAAGGAAAAGAAACAGAAGAAGAGTCGTTTCGCATCTCTGACCAGTCGCTTCGAGAAAACGAGCCTTAGTAAGAACACCTCTGCGACAAAAAAAACACATGGTGCAAGAACCTTGACACTAACCAGCCGGCTATAGCGGACACGCCATCATCTGAAGCACAGGCGGCTACTCCCAACGCTTCCACTGATCAGCCGGCGCCGCCTTCCCGGAAGAGCACCCGTCGCAAGGAGCCCCGTGTTCTTCATGGCCATACGCTAACAAAGGCGGTGTCATTCCGCAATGTCTGTGAAGCCATCCGGGACTACGGCTTTGTGACGACCGACACGCCGCTCATCGTCAGTTTGGAGGTCCACTGCAGCCCAGAACAACAAGAGACCATGACCGAGATCATGGAGGAACTCTGGAGGGACCGGCTGGTCAATGATCCTAGGGAGGAGATCACCCACCTTCCCCCTCCTGAGGAGCTTCGTGGCAAGATCTTGATCAAGGTAAAGTATGTCCCTCCGGATGCGGGAGATGTCTCACCTTCGGGTGAAGGAGATGAGTTGCCACCACAAGCTTCCGCAAAGAAGAAGGCGCCGTCCAAGGTGATCCAGGCCCTGAGCCGACTGGGCATCTACACGCGGGGCGTGACGTTCAAGGGCCTGTCGCAGCCCGAAGCAACCATGCCGACTCACATCTTCTCGCTATCCGAGGGAACTGTGGAAGAAGTGCATGAGAAGCAGGGACGCGAGCTGTTTGAGCACAATCGCCGGTATTTGATGCGCACGTATCCCAAGGGCACTCGCATCCTGTCTGGTAACCTTGATCCTCCATACTTCTGGCGTAAGGGCATCCAGATTGTGGCGCTCAACTGGCAGAACTGGGACTCTGGCATGATGTTGAATGAGGGCATGTTTGCCGGTACCGAGGGCTATGTCTTGAAGCCAGAAGGTAAGCGACTTATGCCGTGGAGTAGCACACCCAAAGGACTTGAGCTGATCAGATACTGACTTTTGCCCCTTCACAAGGCTACCGCTGCGAGAAGCCTGGCTCGTTTGGTCCAGTTGCGGTCGAGGTCCACCATTACACTATGGATCTCTCGATCCAAGTGCTTGCTGCTCAGAATTTACCCCTTCCAATCGATGATGATGATGCGTCGTCCTTTGAGCCCTACCTCAAGGTCGAGCTGCATGTTGAGGAGCCCGGCGAGCGCCATGGTTCTTCGCAACCTGCCGATGGCAAGGAGAAGGAAGGTGAATACAAGGCCAGGACCAAGTCGCTCAAGGGTCTCCACCCCGATTGGAAGGGCGAGGTTCTGCGATTCGATAATGTGCCCGGTGTTGTGCCCGAACTGAGTTTTGTGCGCTTCCTTGTCAGGGATGATGAAGCTCTTCGGCGTGACTCTTTGGCCGGATGGGCATGTGTCCGGGTCGACCGGCTGAAGGAGGGTCTGCGCTTCGTGCATCTGATGGATGCTCTGGGTGTTGAGACTGAGGGCGTTATTCTGGTGAAGATTGAGAAGCGTCTGCGCTGATGGGAGCAGCATGATGTCATGGAAAACATGTACGTATGGAGTAGATGTCAGATTATATGGTTACGCTGGTATTGGCCAATTGAACATCGTAACATACCTAGGTATCTCTTCCTGACATTGCACATCAGTTACGTTTATGATCGTTGTCTACATCGCCGCCCACATTGGCGGGCGGGCAGCTTGGCCCACGCAGAATAAAGCTTGATGTGGGTCGCATAATTTGCACAAAATGCAGGGTAAAACAAACAGCTTGGGATTCAAAGCTCTTCCGAAGTTATTCGAAAAAGCTGCATGTGTTGGTGAGAAGTGACGGAGTGCTTGCATGTGAAAGTTGCCGGGCAAATTATCGATAAGCGAAATTCTTATCTTATTTAGACACATGCAGTCCGTTTTTATCGATGATATATACTGTTCCTTAGAACATATAAAACCCTAACCCGTAGGATCAACTTGCGATAGCCGCTTCGCGACAGTGCTCCTCGCCAACATCAATCTTGCAACGGACTCCAATACCGGCTTAGCAAAGGATCTGTCAAGTTAAAAACTACTTCACTGCTTTCGATTAAAATGAGTAAGCCAATGATATCGTTTGGTCTGAAAAAGTCCGGCCTAGCGAAACCCGCCACGGCGGTACCTCGCATGCCGACCGCGTTCAGCAATGCAATTGACGAGGATGGTTCTGGGGACGAGAGGACATCAAACAACAACGTGGTGGAAGTTTCAGAGCTTGATGCCTTTGGAACGACATCGTCGACAAAAGCGGATACAGAAGACACCACGGGGTCGAGGAAGAAGAGCAAATCTGGCGCCGTACTTCCAGCAGCACCACCGACTTCGAAGAAACAGCCGCTTTTAGTTCCCAATGAATTCACCGATCTTTCCAGTGCACTTACATCACGCAAGTATGCTGCCTCCGCTGAAGAGGCGGACCCATCCATATATGACTACGATGCGGCCTATGACTCATTCAAAGCTGCTAAGAAAGCTGCCGCGGCCGCCTTATCAACGGAGGACAAGCGACCGCGTTACTTTGACGCGTTACAACGTGCGGCAGACATCCGCGAGCGCGATCGGCAAATTGCCGAAGAGCGGAGACTGCAGCGGGAACGCGCCGCTGAGGGGGATGCGTATAAGGATAAGGAGAAGTTTGTGACGGAAGCATATCGCCGCCAGCAGGAAGAGTTACGCAGGCTAAGGGAGGAAGAGGAGCGCCGTGAAGAGGAGGAGAAAAAGAAGAATCAGGGCAGGGGCTTGGCCGAGTTTTACAAGGGAATGTTGGAGCGTGGAGAGCGTGAGCATGCCGCATTAGTGAAAGCAGCGGAGGAAGGTGTAGGAAAGAATGTCCCGGTTGAGGAGGAGGAAGATAAGGAAAAAAGTGCCACAGAGCGAGCAAAAGAGATCAACGCGATGGGCGGCAACGTGTTAATCAATGAAGAGGGCGAGGTGGTTGACAAGCGACAGCTGCTCAAAGGGGGGTTAAACGTGACGGCCAAAAAGACGGCCGAGGTCCAACGGGAGAAGGAACGGCGTGCTGCCGAGGAAGCAGCCGAGGCGGCACGGAGGGCCCGAGAAGGGTCCCAAGGCAGAGGTGTGTATGCCGCGGGCGGCAGGCAGGCTGCACGGGAGCGGCAGACACGCATGCTTGCTGCACAGCTGGAGGAGACGCTCAAACGGTCACGACAGGAGGAAGAAGAGGAAGCTGCCCGTATCCAGTTGGTGGCGAAGAGCAGGAAAACAGAGGCTGATGTGTCGAGTGCAAAGGAGAGATATCTCGCCCGGAAGAGGGCAGCTGAGCAGGCGAAGAAAAAGGGACTGGATGAAATGCCATGATGTACCGTCCCCGTGTGTGGGAATTATAATAACCTGATATGTTCCTTATGTATGATACCCCCTTGGACTTGGGTAACCCAGTTAGAACATATTACTGTTATCCCGCCATCCCCTGACCGAAGCACATTTGATGACGTACAGATCGCGCCGTTTTCGTCCCTACACCTCCCTGTACGTGCTAACAGGTTTTTATGTATGTGTGTTCCTATATGTTTACCTGCCTGAACCGAACCTGTCTATCCCAAATTCATATGGTACAACGTCAACCAGCCTGACCGACTCTGAGAGCGGCTTGAATCAACCCAGAACACATCTACTTGTATACAGTACCATGCATAGCAACTGCGCGTCCACCATTCTGATGCCATGAATATATTACGAGCTCGAGGAGAATGAATTGTTGGCCATCTCCTGCTGTATCCTCCGGATGTAGGTTGCGTTGACCTGGTTCCAGGCCTGCATGTACTTCTCCATACATTGTGTCAGGCAGGTCTGCTCGCTGCTCGACAGAGACGAGCCAGGTTTGGGCACACAGCGCTCAAAGCATTTCTCGTTGATGTTCTAAACCACATCAAGTTATAAGCGAACTGGCCATGTCCGAGTTGTCCACCTAGGTTTTTCGTACCTCGATCAGGATGCGCGCATTGGTTGTGTTAGTCGCCTGCAAAGCCTGGCGAATGATTTCCTTCTTAACGGCCTCGGAGTCCATGGCGTATAGTAGACTGAATAAAGGGTCTAGTTAAGTTGTTGGTCTCGAGGGCTGCTGGTTGTGGGGGGTCGTCGACAGGTGGTGAACGCTTGGAAAAAAGCGTTCTCCAAGCTTGCGCTTGTTTAGAAATTAAGGCCGACAAATTACGGTAAAACCACAGGTTATGCATGCGTAATTTACCAGCCTTGTGGCCTTATGGCGGAAGTGGTGTGGAGAAGTGGGGCTATATGACCCACTTATAGCACTCGAGTGACAGGGCAGCTGCACGAGGCTGGGAGCCAACCAGCTTCCAGTTTCGAGGAAAAGGCCAGCTAAGGTCCTGGCCATCATACACAAGGGTCAGGGTCACCACCGTTCCGCAACTAGAAGCCACAAAGGCTGTGACCTTCGACACCGCACGAACTTCCCCTGACTGACGCCCGTGCCATCCGAACGGCCACGCCCTGCGCATTCGTTCGGATATCCTATTTCTTCTCTTCTTTCATTCTCTCTGTTGTCGCACATTCCAGTTCTTGGGGGTCGCAAGCTTCCACTGACCGACCGCTAACCAACCACTACCCCGTTTACATTTCCTCTTCACTTACGCCGTTCCTTAATTTTGCCTCTGTCCTTCCAATCGCCTTTTGACGATCAAACTCGCACTCACCTCCGCTCGACACGATGTTGCTGATGTCAACTCTGTCGGCCCTGTGGCTGGCCACGTTTGCTTGGTGTGTGAAAGGGGAGGAGGAGAATGTCAAAAGCATAGGGGTGCGCTTGCTTGCCTATCCCGTGACGCTTTGTTGTGGTCTGGTCCGGATGCTGATGGTATTCTCTAGCTAAGGACACATTCGCTTGCCCAGGTACGCATGTGTAACCACTCTTTATTTGTAAGTTGGCATTGGAGTTAGACTGACCTTACCGCTACAGCCTTACCTTGACTCGGACATGCAGAGCCGGTGGTACGATTTTGGAGGCGATACCATTATTCGCACTGACCAGTAAATATTCCCCCTGAGTGTATCGGCTGGCAAGGGTCGATGCTGACCAAGCGTGCCAACAGATATATTCGTCTTACTTCGGACCGCCCTTCACAGATGGGGTGGCTTTTCTCCAGGGTACCATTGACTGCCACGAACTGGGAGATTGAGGTGGAATTTAAGATTCATGGCAAGAACACGCTCTATGGTGACGGTCTCGCCATGTGGCTTACCAAGGAGCGCGGCAAGCTTGGTCCTGTCTTCGGCAGCGCTGACCGGTTCGAGGGCCTTGGCATCTTCATCGACACATATAAGAACAACCGGCCCGGTGTTGTCTTCCCCTACGTCATGGCCATGGTTGGCGATGGCAAGACTTCCTATGACAAGGACACAGACGGAAAGAATGTCGAGTTTGCCGGCTGCTCCGCCAGGGGTCTGCGGGGTGCCACTATCCCGACGAAGTTGCGTCTCACTTACTTCCAGGACAAATACCTCAAGCTGGAGCTCCAGTACAAGTCGGTCGGCGAGTGGACGCTTTGCTTCGAGACGAACCAGCCCCCTGCGATTCCTCAAGTTGCCTATCTGGGTTTCAGCGCTGAGACGGGCGAGTTAAGTGATAATCATGATATCATTTCGATTGAGGCCCGGAACCTGTACACCGCTCAGCCGACCAGCCGGCCGACTCCTGGTAGCGGCAGAGGCAAAAAGGCAACCAAGGAAGGTAGCAGCTGGGGCTGGTTCTTCACCAAGATCATGATCTTTTTCCTGGTCATTGGCGGCATATACGTCGGGTTTACGGCTTGGAGAGCGAGCAACAGGCGCAGCCATCGGTTCTAAGAAGACCTAGGTATGGTGACGATCGAAGAGTGAGAATTGGCAAATAGACCGGGCCAGAAAAATCGAGTCAAAAACGAGATACCACTACACCTTGTACGCATTCTTTGGCATGGTAAAGGGGTAATGTGGGTTTGGCCACCATGGGTTCACAGCCAGTCGTTTTATGCAATATGCCCTTGTCATACTCATGTATCAGTCATGCTTTCAGGAGTCTTGGACGGACGATTTTGCTTTGTTTACTTGTGGATTCAGGAGATGAGTACAAATTGGAACTCATGTGACGGGCGCATCTCTCGCTTTCGCTCTGGACAACTCAACCCGGTTTGAGTGCCTGCCTATCTGAGCTTCGTCGTTTCATAGAGACGGAGAAAAGGGCCCCTCTTATATAAGTCCGACATCAGCCACCACACAGGAACATCGGCCCGGGCACTGCAGCAGACCGGTCCATAGCATCCGGAAAATGCTTCTAATTCTAGAGCTTGTCCTTTTGCTCATATACCGCGCACTATAGGAACGTTTGCTGGCATCCGGGCCGAGCTGATGAACAGATCACCAAGCGATGACGCTGTCAATATCGCAGCTCCAGCGGCGACCAAGGGCTGATCCCTGCCAATTGGGAACGCCCCGCCATCATAGAGCCCCACCCCTCTTCCTTTGGCCTCTGGGCGCCGTTCACGGATCATCGCTCGAGACCAAAGCTTTTGATTCAGTGATCATCAGCTTCTCCGGTGCTCCGTATTCATTGTCCATTGCGCAGATGTAACACGTAATCTATGTGTAGTGTATGCCTTCGTCGAGTCTGAGATGGCAGGATTTGTTTGTGCTGACAGCTGTGTTGCCGGGCTCTTCATGACCTCAGGATGCCTTAAGTTCCTTTTGAGGTACACACCTCCGGACTAGATAGCACGTCGGGGGCAGACACACACCTGTTCTAACCGGAATGCTCACCGGGCCTCTGGGAGATAATTGAAACGGCAAAGGATATTATAAACGCAGATATTGCATTGGCGCTCGGGAGCAATCCAGTCAGATTTTCCCATGGGGTACTCGCAGGCTACCTTACCTCATTTTCGGAACCTGTGAGTTGCCAAGCGGGACCTGTATACTGCAGTGGAAGTTGCTTGGGTCCCGTCCCTCCACGATCCACTCTCCACACCTTGTCCTCCCCATCTGCTGCTCCTCATCGCCAGTCACTCGACATTCCCACAACCCACACAACCCGGTTATCAGAGCACTCTCTTCGGTATTTGAGCTTCTCGTCCACTACCATAGAGAAACTCACTTCTCCATCGCTTTCTTCGCCTATCTGAAAAGCACTGGCCCTCAAGATAGGCCTACGACGCAGCCCCAAACCTCAGCTTCTCGAGCTGGCTGTATTCCGCGGGAACAGGTACTTAGCTGTGCTTGGCATTTTCGGGGAACCGTCCGAGCCTGGGCCCCCGAGCTAGAGCGCTGGAGAGGAAGGAAGAAAAGAAAAAGAAAAAGACGGGTACAGCCTGCGGAATTTTGAAGTCCCCATCTGACACTAATCCCCGGCCCCCAAGCCATTGTCATCATACAATACCTCCAGCAGTAACCCTTTTTTTCTTCGCCCGTTCTCTTCAGGCCCGACTGCAGCTCCTCCCTTGGGTATACGAGACGAAACTGGGGTGCTAGCGTCTCTTTGTGCTGCCGCTGTGCGGAGTCAGACAAGCAACCCAATCCGACCAACACCTCCCCCAGGGCCCCCAGTAAGCCGCGCAGCAGCGCATCTGCTTGGGTCTGCAGCCCTCACCTATCGCTCCCCCGCCGCAGCGTCTCGACTCCATTTGCCTCCCCCGCTGCCGTCACCTTCAACAATATCCCATCTGTCCGCGGGGTGCTCTCCTTGCCCACCACCACTGCCCGAGCCCCCTAACCCTCCCCGCAATCCGATACACCTTCGATCACTGCCCGCTGATGTCGTTTGTGAAACCTTCGTGATATCTACGTCTGATCTGTTATCCAAAGAACACTTGGGAACACTCGGGAAGCCCGCCAAAAGCCACGAGCTTGGAGCTTACAGCATCATACCCCACAGCTGGTCTACCCATCAAAGCTCCTACCACGCCCACGTTTCTCCCAGCTACCGAACGCATTTTGTGCTCCCCTGATAAACGCCACCAGTTCGTCGATTGATTGGGCCCTCGGTTGCCATACGGTCCCTCGACTCGACCGTTTGGGCATCGACTCTGCTCTCTACACAAGTTTGTTCACTGAGACGGCCACACGCTTTTGGTCGGCTGTCACTCGACGCGCGCTTGATGCCTCTCGGTTTCTTGAGGAAGAAACGGACGAGGGATAGCAAGGAGGGCATATCTAGTGCTCCGACGAGCCCTGTGACACCCACCGCCGAATCGAGGTTCAGCCAGTCTGCCGCCGTCACTTCCTCACCCGTTGCTGCTGCTGCCTCTCAGTCCGTCCCGCGCTCCTCGGCAGCTTCCACTCAACAGTCGAGCAGAGCCTCCGACACGGCTGCCGAGCAGCAGCAGAACAAGCCCATGAATACCCTTCCGGTCCCACAGTCCGCCTATCAGGCGGTATCACACACTCCGTCTCCCGGAACAGATCCCCAGGCAAACCTCCCGCGCATTGCAAACCTGATTAATCCCCCTCAGCATGACATTCCTGCCACTTACCAGCAGCAGCAAGGTGTCCAGTATGTTCAACATGTCCAACAGCCCGCGACCGCTGGAGGCGTTGTGTCCGCCCAGGAACAGAAGAAAGAAGAGCAGCAGCAGCAGCAGCAGCACTATCATTATCAACAACAACAGCAGCAGCAGCAACCATATCATCAACAACAGCAACTACAGTCTCAGCAAGGACAACTACTCCCTCAGGAAGGGCAGGCACGCGTAACAAAGGGGAAATACTCTCTCAATGATTTCGACATTCTCAGAACCCTGGGGACTGGCAGTTTCGGTCGTGTTCATCTGGTGCAGTCACGGCATAACCATCGTTTCTATGCTATCAAGGTTCTCAAGAAGGCACAGGTGGTGAAGATGAAGCAAGTTGAACACACAAACGACGAGAGACGCATGCTTAGTGAAGTGAAGCACCCTTTCCTGATCACCCTCTGGGGTACGTTTCAGGATGCCAAGAATTTGTACATGGTGATGGATTTTGTTGAGGGCGGTGAGCTGTTTTCATTGCTACGGAAATCTGGCGTAAGGCCTCGATCCTGTGATGAATGCTTGTACCGAGATTCATAACCTATACTGACGCTTGTTCCAGCGTTTTCCTAATCCTGTCGCCAAGTTTTATGCCGCCGAGGTGACTTTGGCGCTCGAGTACCTTCACTCGCGCAATATTATATACCGCGATTTGAAGCCGGAGAACCTGCTGCTAGATCGACATGGCCATCTCAAAATTACAGATTTTGGGTTTGCCAAGCGCGTCCCGGACAAGACATGGACTCTCTGCGGTACCCCTGACTATCTCGCCCCTGAGGTCGTTTCCAACAAGGGATACAACAAATCTGTTGACTGGTAAGTGACTTATGTGGGTTTCCCAGGGTATGTAACGATGCTAAAGCTAGCTTACGTATGACAGGTGGTCACTAGGTATTCTGATCTACGAAATGCTTTGTGGTTACACGCCTTTCTGGGACAGTGGGTCACCTATGAAGATATACGAAAATATTTTGCGCGGCAAAGTCAAGTACCCATCCTACCTGCACCCGGACGCTCAGAACCTGCTCGAGCGCCTGATCACAGCAGACCTAACCAAGCGCTTGGGCAATCTGTATGGAGGTTCTCAGGACGTGAAAAATCACCCTTGGTTTGCCGAGGTTACATGGGACAGGCTTGCCCGCAAGGACATCGATGCCCCGTACTGTCCTCCAATTAAGGCTGGCATGGGCGACGCCAGCCAATTTGACCGTTATCCAGAGGAGACAGAGGCATATGGCCAGACCGGCCATGATGAGTAAGACCCCTTCTTGCATCTCGTTAGCTAAAAGACGGAAATGAATGCGGACTAATTGTGAATAGATATGGCTACCTTTTCCCCGATTTCTAATGTAAAGCAGACATAAATCGAACAAACCCTTTCAAAACTACAGCAGTCGAGGTCATCGTTTACGTCTAGGTGACGATCACCAAGCAGTTAATGCGCCTCTGAATATAGGGGCAGTTTAAAATGTGTGAGTCTGTAACGAATCGAGTTGCTTATTTGTAGGGACGGAGGGACACAGCTGGACTTGACCCTGAGTTATCAGCATGGTTGGGTTGATAAACTGGTGGACGGGAGGAGAAACAGAACTTAGTTGAGCCGAGTGAGTGGAAGGGTGGAATGGAAAGAACAAAAGCATACATGGCCGCGAGAGACCTATCGAGTTACCTAGGCAAACAATGCCTCTTCCAGGCTTAAAACCATTTATCCTACTTACTACCTGAGTCAGGTAGGAAGACGCTTGTCTTCAAGACCTGCCTGAATCGTTCTTGCCTCATTGGCTTTTTCCCTCTTGGTCTCTTGAATTGTCCATATTCACTTCCTACATTTTTACTCCTTCGCAAACTGAAAGCATTCAACACTAGAGCAAGCTCGATGGACAAGGTTAGCTAAAAACGATCGGCCACCCAGGAGGTGCTGTGTACATTTATAAAGTATGGCTTGATTGTGTAGATCTGAAAATGCGGAATATGGCATGGCAGTCTTCAATAAAAAAAATTTCTCCATCTGAACGAGGAAAAAGAGAAAAGCAATATTTACAAAAGCTTTTTACCTTTATTGCATTTAAATTTTCTGAGAGTCCACTGCTTATGCAAAGGATAAAGTAACTAGTGTCAAGCCCACAACATTAACCACAGCATTAACACAAAAAAAAAGTAACCAACCTATTTCTATCTTTACATACACAACTCTGTAAAGATAAAAAGGGTAAGCCCTCCCTCCCCCTGGATTTCCTCTTAAACTTTATGTATGTCGCATTTGAAGTTAATATCATCAACCCCAGCTTTCAGCATTCCGAGACACCCGAAGGCATCTAGTTTATAAGCAGCACAACATCTGATCTTCGTAATCTTGTTACTGCTGCTGCCATATTAAATGTGTATATAGCCAATTTACCTGCGCCACAACTCCGCTGTCAAAACAGAGACCCATCCGCCTTCCGAAAGCCAGCATACACGATCCGTTAAGTTGGAACTCTTATCACTACACTGAGTCCTTCCCACTATCTATAAGAATAAAACAGCCTTAATAGTGCCATAAAAGCTTCATGTAGATGCATCTCGAGCCCAGCATTTTATATTCATAGTTTGTCACCCAAGAATCATTGGTTGACAACTTCGCAAACACGCTCGCCCCCTTCCACACGACAACTTGCTCGTCCATCTCGCGCGCACTGCGGCTGACCAGGATGCGGTCAGCCAAGTCGGGACGTCGTATCTTCAATTTTTCCTCCAGGAACGGCGCAAAGTGCGGGATCTTGGCCCCGCCGCCCACAACCATGATGCTGCCGACCAGCTCGCGCACCTTCTTCTCGTCGCCCTTAGCTGCATGTTGGATGCTGGTCAGGATGGCCACGTCTAGGGGGGCGATGGGCAGTACGGCGTCCCGTTCGGCAGCGATTTCCTTGGCGCTTCGCTGCTGGGGCTGTTGCGAGGTCGGGTTATCAAAGGACGTGGCTGGGAGCACGGTCGTGCCGTTAGCTGGGGCTGGCGTGCCGCCGTTGCGACCGCTGGGCGCTGGGCTGCCCCCATTGGCTTCGCGAGAGGAAGCGCCAAAGATATACGGGCCTGGAACGGGCGTGCTGGCGCCGTCTGGTGCAGGAGATGGGGCTTTTGACGTGCCAGGCGTGCCAGTAGCATCAGGTCGGGAGAGAAAGTTGAAAGGCTGAGTGCGCTCTTTGCTGGGGGTGGCGGTTGGGTCGCCGTTGAAGCTGGCTGTTGCTGTTGGAGCAGCCAGGGACGGCTGGACCATAGCGAGGATGGCTAATTGTGCCGATGAGGTTGGGTCGTCGGGCGTGTCAACGTCATAGGCATTGTATGAGCGGTCAATCAACTTTCGCCGACCACGCAGCTTCGTAGAGTTGTCGAAGATAGATGGGTCATAGAATCCCATCGGGGCGAGGATGACCTCATCATAAAACTTAAACTGGTACTTGCGCGTTGGCTGATTCGGAGCGCGCAAGTGGAAGTCGAAGGCCTGTACCGAGATGTTGGCCTGAGAAAGGGTACAGTACTTCATCTTCAGCTCTTCTGCCAGCAAGAAGTCATGTCGTCTGCGGAGGTTGATGTCTTGGTATGGGAAGTTGTCATAGAGCATCATCTTGATAAAGGTCTCGGTGACGTCGTAGCCACCATACTTGAGGTTAACCCTCGAGTCTTCAATGACAAGGCCATCCTCCACACATGAGATGGAGGTTTTCTGTGCTCCAACGTCGACCACACAAGCCTGGGTATAGCCGGCGCCAAAGGTAGCCGCCATACTCTCTTGGATAAATGCGACCCGTGACAAATCGAAGAATTCGATGCAGAGATGAAGGAGAAGCTCGACGTAGCGCTTGTCGTACAGATCTGGAATGACGATAACGCAGCTGTACTGTTTCCAGTCTGCCTTCTTCGTCAAACCCAGCTCCCGCCGAAGAGCACGGTCAAGCAGCATTTCGAGGTCGTCAAACAGATGTGCCCTGGTGGGATAGTCATCCTCGTTCAACCAGCCATGCTGGATTGGCCACCAAAGTTTATACTTTGGGCTCGAGTCCTCCGCAATTCGGAGAGCCTGCTGCCCGATGAAGACCTTCTGGGTTGTCCCATCTTCGGGGGCCTTGTTGACGTTCGTCCACTCGACCTGCAGCGGATCGTTGTGCTGAGAAATAATCTCGGGCTCGGTGCGGCGGTTGAAGTTGACCACGAGATCCTTGGAGTTGGGCAGCACCTTCAGCTTGTTGGCACGCATTGTGACTTTTAGGTCACTACACATCTTCTGGTATTTCTTGACCCATTCTTCCCCATACTGCTGCTCCATTGTACGACCTTCAAATTGCCGTCGTGGCAGGGCTTCGTGCATCTCAGACTCAGTCTGGGAATACTGGGTACCGAGGACCATAGGGATGGTCTTCGGCAGGGCGTCGCTGGCAAAACCGATGCGTAAGTTTTGGCTGCCTGGATGGATGACGATAATCTTAGAGGGGTCCATGGCTGCCGATGGCGCCGGGGGAGCATCCTCCTGGAGCTCGTCAAGTGGCAGCGGAACTTCGCCATTCGTGTTAGTGTTGAGGGCGCGATCACGGTCTTGAGCCGTCTTAACAAGTCGTTCCCGGTTGGCCTCGTTCTGGAGGCGCAGCGACAGGATCTGATCATCGCGCTTCATATAATCACTGATAGCAGCCAGCGTAATGTTAGGGTCGCTGATGAAAACGAGAAGCGAGGTTACCGCAGCATCCTTACGTATAATAGTTCTTTTGGTTAATGGGCTGCACCTCAGGCCAGCTTGTTTGCCTCATGCCATTGTCGGTGCGTTCCAGCCCTAGAAGGACGACGGTCAGCGCAGTCACGAGACTGACTGTAAGGCAAGAAGCGCCAACCTTCCCTGGCAAGCACACGCTCGCTCACTTTTCCCACCATCTTGAACTGCCTGTGTTCCCGTCACCGGCAAGAGAGCGAAAGAAATGTGTGGTCTTTGAATCGCAGTCGAGTGTACTCCTGCGAGGGCCAGAGCAAAGGTTGCTTCGCTAGATCAACCTGGTGATGCGAGTGCGAGGAATAAAGATAGGGCGGCTGCAATTTGGTCACGGCGACAAGAATTGTGATGTTGAAACCCAAAAATAGGTGGGCACTTTGTCGGTTTGGCCCGCTGTTAGCGGCGGGCGCTGGAACGCGATAGGCGAATCGCGGATCGAGGATCGCGGATGATAAGAGTCGGGGATCGTGAAGGTGCGGCGGAGTTGGGAAGAGGAAGGGTTGTTAACTACGGATTACATTCGCGTTCGTGGCTCCATTGGCAAAAATGTTTCGCGGTTTGTCTGCTTTGAGCCGCCAGGGCCTTTTCGGGCTGGGATTTGGGATGTGCATCAGCTCGCCAACCCCCCAACAACGGATGGCCCCAATCCCACTTGCCCACAGTATGGACGCCTCGGGCTATCGATAGGTACGACGAGGCAGCTTTCCGCATCCACGCTGCATGTTCGGACACTAGCACCGATCTGGACTAGCGTCTTGGCATCAGTCGGCGCCCAAAACCCACCGTGTGCCGCACTCAACCGACGGATCTCTCTTCGATAAAGTTATGGAATTTGACAGCAAGTGATGAAAATATGAATGAGAAGGTCTATCTACTGATGATTCAACTAACAGTTTTTCTAGGAATAGGAAGCGGAATAAGGCTTTGATAGTCCGGTCGGTCTTCCAAATGAACGTTAGGCAAATTATGTGGAATCTGGCAATCATTGCTTCCTGGTGTCATTTGTGATATATCGCCACTCAACATCAGACGGAGTAGCAGCAATAGAGCAGGGTTTATGACTTGCTTCCGCATAGCATCAGTCAACCATGTGAGAGCAGTGCGTTTAGTGTTTTGTACTTAAACCAAGCCGGAGCTTAACTCTCTGATAGGATTTCCAACCATCAACACAGCTTAGCTGCAGCACCTCCTCCCCACTCATTTCACTATCTTCTCAATACCATTGACAAAGGTTGAAATTAAACTCCATCACTATGCCTCCAGTCAAGATCTACACTGATAGCCCAATAAACCCAGCTAGAGTGTCAAGTACCACTCCAAAAGCTCCAGACAGTCAATCCGGGTCTCAAGTGCCTTCATCAAGACTCCCTCCAAGACCCACAACTACCCCTGAAACTCTCACCAGAACACGTCCCTCTCAATCCAATCTTGGAGGACTTCCCTCTCCTCCTCAGCCTGGAGCTATTCCAAATCTACGACAACAAACATCATCAGCTCGAATTCTGCCTCCTCCTCGAGCTGGTGAAGTTGCCAGGCAAAGGGCTCAGGCGGGACCCGCGCCACCGATTCCAACCATGGTTTCGGCGCCGGGTCCGGGTCCGAGATCGGCCCCACTAACTACCGGCTCTTCCTACGGAGACGGTTTGAGAATTCCCGAGGAATGTCACTACCCAATCAACACTACTGCTCCGCAGAATGCCTCAGGATACTACTCGAATTACCGCCCGGCCCAGTACCAGCCTTTTCAGGAAGACGAGCGGCTGGACGATGAGGAGGGTGTACTTGATTCGGTAATCAAGTTTACCAAGGTTTTGGGGGAGAAGCTTAGCGAGGCGGAAAGCGAGGTGTGGAGGAGGATTAATGGAGATAACTAACTTGACATTCTGGACTATGTGTGATCTCTGAGAAGGCTTGAATCGGTAGAGGGAATGCTGCGTCCAACTTGTTTGTACTCACCTCAATGAAGCAGTAAGCATTTACGGCCATAACCCACATTTTCAGGCTTTTTTATTATGTCTTCTTACCTATAGGTACTATTAAGCGGCGTATTCTTGGGTGGGCTTTGTGTTGGTCAACCGTCTAGGAAGCTGTGTCGGAGACTGACAGTTGTAATCACTAAAGCTTGAATGATGACAACAGGGGTCCTTGTAACTACACAACGTCTCCCCACCTACTGACCAGTACTTACCTACATACATGCTAACAGTCCGAGTATCATCGCGTCTCAGTCATTGTATGTGATTGGTTCGGATTGTTTCCTTTGTTGTTGGGTTTACTGTTTCTGGATGCGATGTCTGCTGCAGGGGTATAATATGGGAATATCGAGAAGTAGGTCGAGAAAAGCAAGCTAGATATGTGAGTAATAACTGCATTTTTCCTATAGGTAAACGCGTACAACACATCAACGAGCTCCTTTAAAACACATAGTTACATCTTTCCCTGCGGGTAGACACACCCAAACCGACCGGATGGACAACGGCATCCCAGTCACTATGCCTTGAGCGTCCCCTAATCTCCCACATTACCAAAAACGTAACACGGAGCAACCAGTAATCTATCCGATGCCTTGCGAGTTTCCCGTCCAGCCCTTGGTCAGAACCTTACCGGACGAACCACTTTCTAACAGATGCGATCCGTGTTCCTGCCACTCATACCCCTGGAACAGAACGACCCTGCTTGATCAAGGCGACATATTAACGCCTAAACTTTTTTCCCTTAGCTGCCCAACAGTCTGGAACTGTCTTAAACGTGTTGTTACTAGCGCGTCCGGTAATTCTTCTAGGAAGGTCATAACAGTCCTTGGAGAACCTTTTCCAATCAACAAGCCCAGTGATACACTGCCGGCGCCAGTAATGACGTGGAGCTCCGCAACCGTTAGAAGTTGAACTAGGTAGTAATCCCTTTGTCGTCAAAAACTCGAAGTAAGAAGGCGCCGTACACGACAGATTACCTACGCTTCCCTGAAAAACTCCGGCCCCAAGCTCACCTGCTCCTCCCGACTGGCTGTTGTGGGTTGAGTAGGATAACATGGATGCCATCTCTAACAATGATAGGAAAGCCGCCAGTAACGCATAACCTTGTTCAGCTCTGCTTGCTATTGACCTTGAATGATGCCAGTGAGGACTGGCTGGCGCAAGATTAATGATCTATAATAATGATATGCCGAAGACAAAATGCCTAGACGCTAAACACATGAGAGTAACCTAAGTGAATTGAACTGTATGGCTGATTGTGTCTGCGTGAGGCCCTTGTCGACATTGAGAGAACGATTCGGCTAGGCAAGCGCTGGAAAAAAAAATTTCCATGCCCAGCCTTTGCGAACTCCGGATGCATTCATGAGGCCGCGTCTGTTCACCATCATGTGGTTGCCAGCTCCAAGATGGAGGCGTCAACACTAAGATTTCGCCGATACCCCACATCAACAGCAGCATTCCTCACAGGTAACTGTTCAGATGGAGGGACCTGGCACACTGATAGATGGGCCACGTCCGGGGTTGGCGGCCTCTTCTGAAAGAAGGATCGCGTCATCATTGGCCGGCGATCTCCATAAGAGCCGATATATAGGCCGTGGGTAGACGGCTAAAACGAGGGAAAATTTCCTGTTTGGGAGAGCGTTGTTATGCAAACTCATGAGCTACGGTATGATCTCCGGTGGCTCCCGTGAAGGAAACGACTAGCCCACGGGATCGAGGAAGCTGTTTGCGAGCCGGCCAATATACACCACGCGCAAGGCTACCGGGCTCGCCGAATTCCGTGGGTTAGGGCCATAGCAAGCAGCAAGGGGAACCAGCATAGAACAGCTATCGAAGCCTTGAAGAAGTGTCTGAGCGCTGCAGTTGTCAGGGTCAGGATTCACAGATAATGAAACCCAAAATAAACCTTGGGCGGAGCTGCGCTCTTGGCTTCCGAGATTAGTATGAGCCCGATGTTGCCAGGCAGATGAAAGCAGTCCCTATAATCGGGGAGCCATGAAAAAAGGGCCCAAACAGGGCTCAATGACAGCCACCAAATAGAAGGCCGAGGCCGAGGGAACTCCGCAACGAAAGCCGCAGAGGTAGGCTTCCCCGCAGATAACCCTAGCTAGCGTCGGCGATTGAGGGCACGGCAGGTAAAAGCTTGGCTCGACATCACATGTACCTGACAAGGCAGATAAATAATTATTGGCTAGTTCAGCTCCAACCGCGAGCCGGTTTCCAAGTGGATGACGCGGTAGACAGCCTTATAAGTCAGCTACTTCCAGCATGATGAGGATTCCTAGGCTTGTACATGGCCTTAGGTCTCCTCTCCGGTCATTCTATAGCAATTGGACCAAACGGTATCGCCGGCAACGTGGGGGCACATTCCGAGCAATCAGAAGCCGTCAAGTTTGGGGAACTGAACAATAACGGGCAGACTCAAGTGGAAAGCTAATCCATGATTGTTGATTCGAGTTGCCTGCAGAAAGTAGCTCGAGAATAACCTTGACATCCCTGGTCGTTGATGAAGGAGTATTACTGATGAGCTTTCGAAGCAAGACATTAGTTCAAAACAAAGTCAAGGTCAAGATATTTTTGGAAGAAAGGCAAAACACATCAGGATCGTCTGGTAGATGGATGGCAGCAAGAGGTATGAGGTCCCACAGTACCATTGATCCATGGCATCATCGGTGCGCTATCTGAGCAGCGCCCAAACACCGGATGATTGGGGAAGCGAGAGGCACGATGAAGGGGGCTGAGGAATGCTGTGCTGCAACCCGACCAAATTTTGGATGTTGCGTTGGGTGAGCACTGGGTAAGCACCAGTCAGAATCAAGCGCTACTTGCCGAAGGCTAAAGTATTTCAAATATTTTGATTCTTCGCGATCGAGCGCAACACTTATTCCATTGAAACCCCGCACTGACGATTTGAAAGGTGCAAAATGTTTCTTTCGATATCGACGGTAATGTGGTTTTCGGCTTCGACTTCGGCTTCGATGGGTAACTTGTGCTCTGGGGCCAAGAATAACGGACAAGGGGTGGTCAATAAAGATGGAGAGACGTTGCATGGTCAGTGTCCTGCGACAGATCTGAGACAGCCGAACCCCTGTCAAACCCCGCTTCGAGCCCCTGGTCGTGTTTGTTCCGCAGACCCACAAGGCGCGGGACCTTTCGCAGACACTCGACTTGTGCAACCGTGGGGTCGTCTGATTACATCAGCAGCGAATCAAGGCGCGACATGGCCCCACCACGACTTCAACCTCAAACGTCGCTCCCCCTTACTGCAAGTCGCGTCTTTTCCCTAACGTCTGTCCACTCGCTCCTGTGAATCCTGTCGACACCACCAGCAGCAAAGCAGCAAGCCGTCTTTTCCAAGACTCTCAAAGGACCAAAACACGTCCCCTGTTCATCCAGACACTGTAGTTTCTGTCTCAAATCGAGTAAAAAATAGCCAACACACAGCAACCGTCTGTTCCATCGCGAGTGGTTTTGTGGGGTTGATGATGACCTATCGCCCCCTCGTTTGACGGTTCCAATCCAAACACTCCAGATATTTGGATTGTTTTCGCACAGTCGATTGCCTATGGCCTCGCGAATCGACAGGTTCCTGCGTCGCTCTGTGCTGCGCCTCTGCGCACGGCCGCTTGGGGATTGCCCGCTCACCTGTTGCCCATCGAACTCCCCAGTAACGGTTCTCGACAACATGGGGACAGCGCCGCTTTCTCAGCTCATAATCTCATCGGGCACCAAGGACAACGCACGGTAAGGTGAACGAGGGATCCTTGCCGACATGAAAAGTAGGTGCTTGTTCCTGTCCCGTCGCATCCACTTCTCGCCTTACTACCGGTCGAGAGGGTCAGCGACGGCAGTCATTCTGGGGTTCAACTCCTTGCCCAGTAGCCAGGTCGAGTACCTACGTGGCCCATATCCCGGTGTTGATGGCCGCAAGCCCGTGGAGACAAAGTGTGGCCTACCCTAACAGATGATCATCACGCACTCTGTCTGTAGCGTGTAGATCTGGGGCAAGGCGAAAACAGGATCGCTGCTGTAGGGTAGCTAGATCGTCTGCTTCAAAACGGCGTCCGCGGCTAATGTCTGCTTGCCAAACATGCTCAGTCGTGATCCTCGCTGCACAGCTCGGGTTGACCCGGGCTGGGCTATTCGCAATTTTCACCCTCTTTTGCACGACCGGGGAGGACTCACGAAAACACTCCACTGGATTCCCAGTCCAGGGATCGCAGGGTTGGCGTGCGAGGTTGGCTTTTTAGCTGTCCACATGTATCTCTTCCGAACGGCAGGTCTGCGTGCTCTTTCTGTTGCAACACCGAATTCGAGTTGCCGCCTGTTCTGTTTGTCTGTGTTTTCTTCCCTAGTAGATATCGAGATCTCTGTGAAGGATCTTCAACCTGGCCTATTGCGCTCTCTGCTTGGAGAGCGTGAGGTGAGACAGGCCACCTCCTCGGTATCTCTGCCACGCGGCCCTGTGCTTCTTCGGGTATCCTCCACAAGGCCAAGTCCCGGCCAGTTTTGGTTTTTGATCGACTTTTAACCCCCTTTGTCTCGTCCAAGTGGATTCAAGACCTACTTGGCTGTCAGATATATGTTCCTGAAAAAGATATCATGGATATACAATTGATATGTTATTCTGGCTCTTCTCACCTTTCTTCTCTTTTTTGGCCCGCAAATCACTCCATATCCTTGAATAAAACCCGGGGTACCTTGTCCCTTTCAGCCATTCGCCGGAGCCAGGTTCGGATATCGAACATCTGTGGGCAGCCCTGCCGGCTGCTGTTTTGTCGGGCATCCCCTACTTCCTAAAGGGGCAGCAGTCTTGTGAGTCGACTTCCTGGTTCGCCTACATCTCCCTCCACTCATACTCTCTCGTCTTCCGGTTGTCCCGCCTGCCCTGGCCCGGATGTAACCTTGCCTGGCCCTGCCCATCCGTGATCCTTGTAGTTCTTCCCCTTGGTGCCGGGCCACGCAGGGTCTCGCGCAACCACTAGTCCGTGACCGTTTGAACGGCGCGACCTCTCTAGAATCAGGGCCCACGACGCTCCGGCTTGTCCTTTCCCCCCTCCCCTGCTCGTCTTTCGACCTGGGTTCTGTTGCCCTATACTACGTAACCCCTCCGTCCTTTCTTATACCCCAAGGTTCCTGCTCCCGCCTTGACCTGTGTTCCGGAACCTCTCTTTCACTCCCTCCACCCTCGTCCCACACCCCACATAGGCTTTTTACTTTGCCTTCATACTGGCTGGCCATCCCATCCATCAGTAGTCGCTCTTTTCAGCAACGCTCGGCCGCCTGCAATTATCAGCCTCTGGTCTATAATATACCAAGAGCTGGCTCTTTCCTCCCGCTCTCGTCCGGACGGAGACTATTGGTACCAGGCTGTGGGCCTTGCTGTCCTGACCAAACGAGCAGCTGGGCTGGCCGTCTCGTGTCCGACTCACGACATTCCTTACTTGTCCTGACACCCAGGATTTTTGATTGTCGCTCCTTTGCCTCACTCATTTTTTCGACCAACTCGCTCGCGCGGCTCCCAGCCATCTTCCACGACCACTCACACCTCTTGCAAAAAGGCAACCTCGACACTCCTTGCTTCCTCGACCATCTCAACGTCAAGCATACTCATACTTCAGTGCCCATAACCTCAAATTGATGCTCGCCATCCACGTCGTTGCGCGTCTCTGAACACCACGGTACGTCGTACACAATCCACCTGCATCGTGGATCTTTGTCCGGGCCCTTCAATTATCAGGGTTCGCTCCTGTGCAAACATTCATGCTGATTTTCTTTTTTCTCCAAGACCAGGCTCCATCATCCATTCTTACCCTTCACTAATCAAGAACACCCTTCTCTTTCCCGGGTTGTATGTTTATGGCTACAACTCAAGCTCAACTGTATGCCATTCTGTCCTGCTTGTTTTCCTGCTGACCCAGGGATAACGACTTACGCATGATTTAGACGGAACCCCACCCAGGCATCTTCCCTTGACCTCAGTAAGCAAGCCAATAGGTTCCGGGAAGATAGTAATTCAATTTCGACATCCATCTCCAACATGAACGGGATCACGATGTCCGAGAAGACTGAATCAATGGTAGCGGCGCCCCAGCCAACATGGACAACGCCAGTTGCTCATGGATTGAGGCCCAGGCCTGCCACAATCCATGAAGGCTTTTCATTTTGCGTGGCCCAGGGCTTCGATGGTCTGCCGGCGTGGGATTCTTCATACCAGTTGCAGCGACCACCGAGTTCCGTCCCTCAGGACTTCTATCCCACGACTACTTTAGACAGCAGTAAGGACAGCATAACTGAATTCGAGAATGCTGGTATGCTAATGGCTGTGATAGATTCGTGGGTGCAAAAGCCTTGCGACGGGAACCTGGACATCCCAGGACTGGACAACAACGATATGCCCATTGGCCAGGCGTACACGACCGACGAAGCTGTTCAGATGCCTGCGGATATGAGATGCTCAAGTTCCCACATGGACAATGAGCAGATGTCATTTGATGGAGTGAATCCTCGCCGGATGTCGGGATCGTCCTTCACAGTGTCTACGTCAGGTGGCATGTCTGAGATGGCATCGTACGACGACTACTCGACCGGCTTTTCCGATGCACAATCTCTTTCATCGGATTACTTCCCGCCGTCCAATAGGACCTCGATGATCTCGTCAACCCAACTGTCTCCTGTCGCCTCTCCCAGGATGACACCGCAGAGCCGCTCGGAATTGGTACGGACTCAGAGTAGGGGAAGAGCCTCGCCATCGCCACGATCTGGAGTGCGCGCTGTGCCATACTCGCTTGAGAATGGACGGAACAAGCGTTGGTCTACTGGGTCCTACGGAACGGTTGCCAACCGTAGACCATCTCCTTTCGTTTATCACCCTCCTTACGACATGCAGGCTCGGTTTTCGTCCCATCAGCCGTCTTCCGCGATCGGGAATGGCCAACTGCCCCTGACTTATGGCAACCTCCAGGCGACACAGCAACACCCTTACTGGCTGAATAGTGATCCATATCAACGTAACAATATGCTCTTACCAAGTCAGCTGCCATCGCAAGCATATCATCCGGAGATGCAGCAATTCAGTGCTCCTCCACTGATGTCACACGGCATCTTCCGTATGCTTTCGAGCAATGCGGACCCCAGCTCCCTCCACAACCACTACGCCGACTCGGAGCCGCCAGACCTGTACGCTTCATTGCATGAGGAGCAAGTCCCTCCTCCCCCGGAGGACATGAACCCTAGCGACCCAGACCTCGTCCCTCACGAGCAGGAACTCAGATTTGAGGGCGACTTATACACTCCCAAGTGGGTTCGTGGCCACGGCAACAAGCGCGAGGGTTGGTGCGGTATCTGTAAGCCAGGCCGCTGGCTCGTCCTGAAAAACTCGGCGTTTTGGTATGACAAGAGCTTCACACACGGCATCAGCGCCGCAACCGGTGCTCCCTTCGCCGAACCAGTAGAGACAAGGCGTATGGACGGCAACCCTGATGTGTGGGAAGGTCTTTGTGGGAGCTGCAATGAGTGGATTGCACTCGTAAGCAGCAAGAAAAAGGGCACGACATGGTTCAGACATGCGTATAAGGTGAGTTATCCCTACAGTGGCCTGTACAGAAGATTACCAGACTAACAAGGCGTCAGTGCCACTCTCACCCCAAGATTAAGGATGCACCGAAGCGGAGAAGAGAAAACAGCAACTCACGTGCTCTAGCAGCATCAAACGTAGCTAGCAACAAGCCGAAGCAGGAGTGTATCACTCCGCAGATGACGCCAGCTACAACAATGACGGGCGAAACACCAACGCCTGCCAAGACAGCTACGGCCCCGGCTCCTCCTCCTCCTGAGACACAACAGCCCCTGTCGTCGTCCCAGCCTCAGCAGCAACAGACACCGCAACAGGAGCCGTTGCAGCCGCAGCTTCATACACCGTCAACGCCATTGCAACGCCCGCACTTCCAACCGCAGCCTCCGCCTCGGCCTGCTCGGTCGCTAGCTCCACCTCCATTGCCGCCTAGGTCCTCGTCAATCATGACGCCCTTGCCGACAGTGACCACCGTCAACGGGATGCCTATGATCTAATTGGAGAGGCAGCTGCTTTATTTTCTCCCTCCGTTCTGTTCCCGCGTCCGCATCCAACCGTCGCTGAAAACAAAAAAAAAATCAATTCTTTCTATTGCATCTCCCTTCTCTCACCTCTAATGCCGTTATGACTGAGAAAAGAAGGAAAAAGAAGCGAGAATCGTTCTGATGGATGATGACCTTGACGACTGGTTTTTTGGAAACAACAACACACCTGGCGTGGGTTATAGACCGGACAGATTGGGAACGACATATGGCATGATAAGGGATAGGGGTTGGTTTCTTTTGGTTTGGAGGAGGGTATAGCTGCGGATGCAGATGATGGGTGATGACTCGTGTTTTGTTCCTTTCCCCTTCTTTGGTTCCGGTTCCGTTTTGCCTTCTTGCCTTCCTTCTTCCCTTTGTCCACAACCAGGTTGTGGATAAAAAGGGCCAGGTTCCTAACTATTCAACCCAATTTGGCTCGTTTGAGATTACATTTTCTGGTTCTTCGCTACACTTTCTTGTTTGCTTTGTGGCCTTCCCGGATGTCAATTTATCTCCCCCCTCCCCCCTCCTCCCCCCTTCTGTTCGTTTAAATACTCTTTTGCATCAGTTGTTCTAGCACTTTGTTTCTATCATCTCCTTATTTCCCTGCATCACGAAACTCGCACCGTAAGTAGCTTTAGTATTCCCTCAAGTAGATAGACACCTTTAGGTTGTATTGCTTTCAATCTGTTGATACCCCAAAGGGAGGAAAGTTTGTATATGGAACGGGGAAAGAGGGAAGCGAGGGTATGAGGCTTCAGGTTTGAGAGAGGAATGGATGAATGGGCGGGATTCTGAGATGGAGTTAGTATAGAGTGTTGGGAAGATCCGTCTCTTGGTCTTTTGGATAGCTGGATATAGGTAGCAGGATCAATGGTATTGGGAAAATTGTCAACAGATTTTGGTTTGTTTATTATTTTTGTTCCATCAGTTCTAGTTCTGTGGGTTCTTGTGAGCATCTGAGGATATACCAGCACTAGGTCTTCTGTCTTGTTCATTGATCCAGTGTCGCATCGATCACCTTTCTGAGTTTAAAAGCTTGTTCCGATTGAGAATTTTGCGTTCTGCAACTCAGGGACGGTCCTCCTGAACTTTATCACAAAATACCTGCCGGTCAGAAAACGCGGCTGACGCGACTTTTCTCCTGCCCTATGGACTTTGTGGACAGGGATGTTTAAGTGTTTGCATGCTCAGCTGCGCTCGGCCCTGATGTGGCTGGGTGGAGGTCATTCATATTTTCGTTGGAACTGTATGCAAAAAGTTACTTCCACCGGATATACTATATCGTCAGACTTACGATTCTGAATACCATTCTGTTGAAGTCGGCGTCTAATATGGATACTCCATAAAATATAAATGGAAAAGTTCAAAGCCCAAGTGTGTCCGATGAGCGTTGAAATAGACTCCACACAGTGTTCTTTTGACACCAATCGGAGCTTGGATGTTCTTCCCCACTGCTGTTGCTGGTCAAACTCTCAACTTCGTAGAAGTCATCTGTCCGGCTTCACCATCTTCGACCGGATCGAATTCCATGTAACTCGGGATTAGACGCTGAGAGAAAGGATCAGTTGGACTAAAATATGTAATAGGTTCATTCTTGATGTACGGAATACTACTCGGAGTGCGTTGCAGGACCAGTGGTTGTGTGTGCATTGACCCAGAAACGGGCAGAAAGCGCAACAAACCGACTTAGAGTACACCATTCGTCATGTTTGTGAGCCCCCAGGTTGGCTTGTAGCACGAGACATTTTCAGCTCTGAATCAGATCTTCTTGGTCCTTCATTCATTCCATTTCCCTGCATCTCAGCTGTGCCTGGCTCTGCCGCTGACCTGCAGCTTCGCCGTCAGCTCGACCCACTAAGCACTTACTCAGCATCTTAAACACTTCTGTCCGATAATACAACAAGTTCAGAGTTCATGGCCAGTTGAAGATATTTGCGAGAGACTTGACGTAGCTAATCCAGACGTCAAGCCATGTTTTTGACCAGGGGAAGGCGTGTCAAGCTGGTTAACTTAAAACTCTTCATGCAGCTGCCTGCGAGCTATCTTGCCCGATGCACATAGCCTATAGACGCATATTAAATGAAGCCATACGGGCATTTATGTGGAGTCTCGAGCCGTAGCTCAGAGGACATTTCTCAAGGTTCTTTCCAGTATCACAAAACAGAAAAAAGAAATAAACTCCGAAGTGTGAAGCTCTAAAGGAGCAAGGAAGCTGTTGCTCCACAGAACCTGGGCACTCCCATCACCAATTTCTAACCTTATCGGCCTCGTCTCCTTTTGACGTCTTCGTTTCCATAACCAGCCAGCTTGTATCTGCACCGTACAGAATCGAGCCGGACACAAAGGTACCAAAGAGCGCCAGAAGGGTGTGGCTTGATATCAATTGGGCTTTCTATATACTTTCTGTTGTCAAGCCTGGCACTCTCAATCTATTATGCCCGCCATCCGACGAATTTGGGCTCCGGTGTCTTCACGACGTTGACGATGGTTACCTTCCCATAGGGCACTAACTTCAATTTGCCCATGCAACCATCCGGCTTTGCAACGCTTGGTTCCGTGCAGACTGGCCATGGCTCCCTTTTCTCCTCCCCGAACAATGCAAATGGTACCAGATGCTGGCGAGATAACTGCCTATTACGGGGCGTTCCGGCCAGGCAGAACTGTGGGGCCAGGCCTCGCTCAACACCGCTAGTGCACACAGTGTATACAGCGCCGGGCTGGCCAGCGTGACAAAGTACTTAGCTCAGCAGCATCCCTCAGCCTGCACTACAATGCGAACTCGAAGATGCTGATCGCCATCGACGCTGGACTCTGCCGTTCCTTCTGACTGGCAGATCGATCGCATCTCCTCCCTGCTCCCTGCTTGGAGCGTTGGACCTGTGCCAGGTCCACTGACTGCTGCACCCCCACCTGTCCGCTGCACACAACAGACGGACCAATTTCGAGCCTTCCAGCCACCATAGGTCCTGGTGCCAACAAGCTACAGTAAAGCCCCTTAGCCGCCCCCCTCAGTCAGCCAGTTAGGGGAACACAGGAAGGTGAGCAGGCTGGTGGTCTCGTGCTGCGTTTTAATCGAATCTGCGGACGCCGTACGCGGCCTCTTCGACTGGTTCTGGCATCCCACGAAAAGCCTGACGCCAAATTCTCCAGGCGAAGCTTTTGTCCTGCTCGACACTCCACAGCCGCCGGTGATATCGATCAATTCCACAACGCATGTACATCCAACACGCACGGAATCCTTGCCATACCTACCAGCTGCGTCCCGAACAATCCTCTATCCCTTAGCCTTACTAGCTTTGCATACCTCCATCCACTGATTCCAGGGACTCCGCCAGTCGGCATCCACATCCAGGCTGCAGTTTGCAGCTGCGGCCGCCAGCGCTTCCGGTTGCCAGTCCCACCAGCACAGACCTGGCTTCGAATTCGATACAGATTACAGTTCTCCAGTACAGATACAACAACTTTTTTGCACCTCGTCCTCTTGCCCTTCGGGAGTCTCAGCGAGAGACCAACTCCTCCTCCTTCTCCCCTTCGAACTTACCTTCCGGGCTCTCCAAAGTGTCTGCAGCCTTTAGCTGGCGGCATTCTATCTGGCTCAACGCACACTGTCTGCGTCCAGGTTCGTCCCATAGCTAGACTCGTTAACGCCCTACATCTCCATCACTTGGCCTCGCCAGAAAATGCCCGCCTGCTGACTTGCCGTATCGTCCTCAGCTTAATCTCCTTGGTTGCCCCGGAACAAATGTTGACGACGACGATTGGGTGACGAAAACATACTTGATTCAGACATACTGCTCCTGAGGCCCGGCTCAGTGCTGCCAAAATTTGCCCGGCTGCTCTTCCCGTCCAACGGCTCGACTGTTGCTGTGTCTTGTGCAAACATCTACACCGCTTGCATCTTACGCCCATGTTGTGCTCGAGAGTCCATATATAAACTTGAGACATAACCATAACCTGCTATGAGTGCAGATCAGCCTGCTTCCAGGTTCGTCTTGCTCGCTCTCGAGCCCAATATGCCGAACCCTCATACCCGCTCCAGGTCGAGTTGCTGACGATCCATATCCCCAGTTTTGCTGATTCAACCCCCCGTCCTCCCACCCCAAAACGGACTCCGAAGCTCGCCATCCTACCGAGTCCTGTCTTCGAAACGCCAAAGAACAACCAAGGGCGTTCCGACGAGTCAACTGGGTGGACGCCTCGCTTTGCCGAGGAATTTTCCGTCTTCAATTCTACTCCAGGGAACTTCAAAAGCCTGCTCCAGAGCCCATTTCCCGACTTCAGCCTCGGCACTCCGTTCTCTGCTCCCTCGCGTCAGAAGGATCACTTATTGACGGAACCTATTGTTGAGAGTGCCGTCCATGCGAACGAGCTCTCTCCAGAACCCAACCAGACACAGCCTCCTGTCGAGTCGTCCAAAGCACTGCAGTCACCGCCAACCTCGGAGTGTACCCCGGCCTTCAGCGATTCAGCCAGTGTTGAACTTCCTTCTGGCCCAGGTGAAAGGTCTGCCAAAAAGTCACGCCGCAACACGGCAGGTCAAGAGACCCAAAGACAGGTAGCAACTCCACCGCCCACAGCACGCAAAGGTGAACGCAAGATTGCCCCCAAGCTTGACACAAGCGCCATGCAAAATGACCAGGACTTCGACCCCCAGTCGCATTTTATGGCGACGGCCCCGCAAGGCGTGGGTAACTTTATGACAACTCAGGGTAATATGTTTGGTTATCCTCTTTCAGCTCCCGCAGCCGCACCTGGATTTGATCCGCAGAGGTCTTTTTGGGATGCCGACTCCAGCTTAGCTGGCATGGAGATTGACTTCGGGGCCAATGGTGCAGGCATGTTCCAATCCTCGGCATCTCAACAGGATGGGGGCTCCGTGGACTGGATCAGGACAAACCCGTTGCTGCATGCCCAAGGAGGGCTGATGAGCCATGCAAACGGACAAGTTTCTCATGGGGATTGTCAAGCTGCTCTTGTGTCCCAGCCACCCGTATCGATGCTTGTAACGTCGGCGGATGCGCATGCCATGTTTGCTACTGCCAGCTATCCGACGCCAATTGATGATCCGTTCGGAATAAGTGGTAATCCTGGAGGTGCAGTAAATCCTGGGCTGCTCCTCAGCCGGCCACCGTCAGCTAGTATGGACCCTGCACCGTCTTTTAATCAACAGCCCGTACGGGCTCCAAGTTCATCGCTTCTTCCTGCAGCCGATGATGATCGGCAGATTTCCCCTAGTCGGGGTTCCTCCTCGTCGGCGACATCAGCGTCGACATGTGGCCAAAAAGCTAGCGGGAAGGGCGAGTTACGGCGTTCAGCAAGCGCTAAGGACAGCCCCCGAAAACCCGACCGGACGATGTCGAGCTCTCCGGTCAAGGGTGTTGTGCGCCTAGACCTTTCTCGTAGCCTCAGCGAAAACCGGGGCAAGAAGACGACGGCGACTGCGCGGCCGTCTCTACCACCTCTTGCGCCAGCTCCTCGCCCGCAGTCTCAGTTGATGAGCAGTGCAGGCATGGGTGTAAACAGGCCTATCATGCCACATCCACCCCAAAGACCGCATGTGGCGAGATCTTTGCCGCCAAAGACCAGTAGCAGCAACAGTAGCAGCTCCGGCCATCACCATCATCGGCTCCCCAGCCTGACTTCGATCCCTGAGGCCTCACCAGGGCCACAGATGCGAACCCAGGCTAAATTTACGATTGATGAGAATGGCCGAGCGCACGTAGAGACGATAGTCGTGGTGAACGAGCCGCCACCGAGTACACATAAGAGGCATAGCATATACGCGCTGCCGCGCCGGCCGAGGCCAGAATGGGATTCTTCGGATGACGAGAGTTCCTCGTCAACGGACGACGAACCCATCATCATCCCAAGTCGGAATGCGTCATTCGCGCTTCCTGACCCCCGGAAGCCAAGCGCGATTCGTTCGTTCCAAAGCTCTCAGAAGAGCATGAGTGAGCGCAGCGTCAGCTCAGCATCATTCTCATCGTGCGCGAGCTTCAGCAATAGCAGCAGCCGGCCTGGGTCGCAGCGTCGCGGTGGCACGGCCAACGATAGCGATGAAGAGACGGTAGTGAACGACACGACGCCAACACGCAGCAATGGCAATGCTTTGAGCGAGCTGCAGAAACTGCGGGAGTCGCGTCAGAGGCAGCAGCAACTGGTGAGTGCATCGAAGCAGAACCAGTTCTCGTCGGCATCCTACCTAGGACAGCTCCTAGCTTCATCACCGGCGAAATTGAGCGAAACGAATCTTCCGACGCCAACGACGGGATCACGGCGGCAGAGAATCCGTTGTGTGTGTAACAGGTCCGATGCGGGACGGGATGAGCTTTTGGTGACATGGTAAGCCATAGCTCTACGACCGATTTGACTCTGAGAATGTCCCTGTGTTTGTTAGAGGAGCGATAGGGATTTGCTAATTATCAACAGCCAAGCGTGTGAGTTTCAGGTTCACGCGGTCTGCGCAAACCTCACGCCACGGACGTTGCCGAAGATCTATATCTGCGCGTTCTGTGCCGACACTCCCAATGTGCGAGCAGGTCGGATTCGGGATGCGCTAAACAGTACCAGCAACGGTGCTCGCATGCCGTCGTCGTCAGGCGGTGCACCAGCATCAGCTTCTTCGCCGCTGGCTCATAAGTCGTTTAAGCCGTTTCGATAACGGCTCATGCCATGAAGCCATTCCTTTTGGACCACACCGTATATACATAAATAATAACGAAAAAAAGGATTTGATGAATTGGATTGACAAATGAATTTCATTGGATTGTCGAGCAAAGCCAGGTGTCTGTTTCCATTGTCACTTAATGGACGGGACTGTCGGAGGAACATACACAAAGATTATGCCATGTTTAAAGAGACGACAGACGTGGGCCGGCAACGGCTTACAAGATATATCCACAGTTTTTATCGACTGGCCTATGGTCTTATGTATCACTCGTGGCCGTGGCCATGATTACTTCCTACCTTAGTCTACAATGGCGCCACGGAATCCAGATGATGACGAATGCGTACGATACCCGAACTAAGTTGCCTGATGTATGAAGCGCCACATGAAATAGCTACTACCTATATGTTTCCTTTGAACTTTGCAAATATTACTAAGAACTATAGCCAGACATCGGCGTCATGTCATCATGCAACCAGACCATCGGTCCCTGGATGCAGTCAGCCGAACCCGGGGCTCCGGAACCGCAGGGGGCTGATGCCGACGCCCGAGCGGATCCGAAGTGTCTCGCTGTCCCAGGGGGTCGCCGACTTCGGAAGGCGGGGTTCAAGGAACACCTGGGATCGCGATGGCATTGGATGAGGTCAGGGAAGCGAACGCGGGGCTCCATCGGCTCTGCTTTTAAATCTCAAACTGGAGCTTCGTTGCCAACCAAAACCTTATATACTCTTGTCGGTACTATTTCGCTCGAGAAGCTTCAAGTCCGAGATTTAACACTTCTTTGAATTAAACTAAAGGGCAGGCAGGTACGGCGCCAGCAGCAACGCAGCTTGATTGACTCGGTAAAGTTTGTGCCCCACCATCGGCTCTCGTCCAGTCCTAAGGTCCGGGCAGGGAAAGCTGGAGCTGGGGCTGGAAGTCATCGGCTGACCTCCTGACCTGAGCAATTCTAGGCTGAGGACACAACACACACAAGACATCAACGACAGCACAGCAAACATGGCGACACATAACATTGTTGTTTTTGCTGGTGACCACTGCGGTCCTGAGGTATTTATATCGTTTACTCAATGAGAGAACAACTGAGTGGGATTGGCTGACTGGCGTGTTTTATTATATATATATAGGTTGTTGCTGAGGCCATCAAGGTACGTTTGAGCTGACCTTTGTTTTGCTTGCTGGCGACATAAGTTGTCGCCAGTTTCACGCGCTTCGCTTTGGACTGTCCCACCGTTCCACTAGCAGGGCAGGAAGCTCGCAGAGCACAAGCTGACTGTTGATATTTGTTTCACAACTGTAGGTCCTCAAGGCCATTGAGGAACACAGCCCGTCGGCCGGCAAGTTCAATCTGCAGGAGCACCCTCTCGGTGGTGTGAGTAATTCCCTCTCAAGTCTAGCAATCACGAATTTTCCGACTGCTGTGACTAACGCTGGGATAGGCTTCCATCAACAAGCATGGCGTTCCCTTGACCGATGAGGCCCTCGCTGCTGCCAAGGCTGCCGATGCCGTCCTTCTGGGAGCCATTGGCGGTCCCGAATGGGGACCCTCGTCGCCCGTCCGCCCCGAGCAGGGCCTACTGAAGCTGCGCAAGGAGCTCGGCACCTTCGGCAACCTGCGCCCATGCAGCTTCGCCTCTGACTTCCTCGTCAACAGCTCCCCCTTGAAGCCCGAGGTCTGCCGCGGTACTGACTTTGTCGTCGTCCGTGAGCTCACTGGCGGCATCTACTTCGGCGATCGCAAGGAGGACGATGGCTCGGGGTTCGCCCTCGACACCGAGCCCTACTCGCGCGAGGAGATTGAGCGGATCGCTCGTTTGGCTGGCTTCCTGGCCCTCGCGCGCAACCCGCCTGCCAAAGTCTGGAGCTTGGACAAGGCCAACGTGCTTGCGACCAGCCGTCTGTGGCGGAAGGTCGTCACTGAAGTATTCGAGAAGGAGTTCCCCCAGCTGGAGCTGCAGCATCAGCTGATCGACAGCGCGGCGATGATCATGGTCAAGAACCCGCGTGCCCTGAACGGTATCGTCATCACCAGTAACTTGTTCGGTGACATCATCAGCGACGAGGCTTCCGTCATCCCTGGCAGCATCGGTCTGCTGCCCAGCGCCAGCCTGGGCGGTATCCCTGACGGCAATGGCAAGTGCAACGGTATCTATGAGCCTATTCACGGCTCGGCTCCCGATATTTCGGGCAAGGGTATTGTCAACCCCATCGGCACCATTCTGTCTGTCGCCATGATGCTCCGCTACTCGCTCAACCTGCCCAAGGAGGCCAATGCCGTTGAAGAGGCCGTCAAGCGCGCCATTGACGGCGGTGTTCGCACTCGTGACCTTGGCGGCACTGCTGGCACCAAGGAGATGGGTGATGCTGTTGTTGCAGAGCTGGTGAAGCTCCTCAAGGAGTAAGAGTTTTCTCCAGGCAAGTCAATCATGGGTTTAGGAGATTCCCGTGATACTAGTAGAGCGCAATATTTCCTTGGTCTGGGTTACTGAAAAAAAATGGATGGGATTGTACATAAAATGGGGATTTTCACTTAAAAGTGGCGCCAGTATTGAATTTATTCGTTGGATCCAGGTGCCCTTCCACCAAGTGAAATTTGACGTGGTATTACCCTTGAATCATGTTATCATGGTTTCCAACCTCCGCGTATGCAACCAGAAAAGGAAAAAAAAAAAAAAAAAGAAACTAAGCTCATAGTCCCACGCTGGTAGCCTCAATCTTACCCATCTCCCATCTCCTATGCATCCGACAAAAGCTCTGAGTCTGTTGAGATCAAGCGTTTCGATCCGAACATAAAACATGCTCTTGCTTTTCCCCCCAACTCTCACAGCTTCACCCCCGTCCTTTCCGTCTGGGCACTTTCTTTGGCCTCTCCTTCCCTCTCACCTCGCCGTTTGGCAGCATCCTTCCCCTGCATCTCATCCTTCTGGTCTCGGCTTTTCCCCAGCAGGAAGAGATCCAGTTTCGCCAGCTCTTCTTCATCTCTCGGATCGCCCTCGTTCACAACTCGATTCAGAGCTCCATCGTCGAAGGCGAACCCGTGCCAGAGCAAGATACCGAGAAGACGCGCATACTCAACCGCCTGGCGTTTCTTTTTGTTGCAGAGCCAGGGCAGCATGGCATTGAGTTCGTCCCAAAAAGCCTTTCTCAGTGCGTCAGCATCGGGACGATAGTCGATCACCATTTTGTCGTCGTCTCCACGGCAATGCCGGCAGGTCAGCAGCGTCTCGAGCCCGTACAGCCCCACGCCAAAGGGCAGCCACTCACCCTCAGCCCAGTCGACGATGCCCCTAAGCACGACCGTCACCCTTTCGCTGCCCGCATCGCCTGACCTAGAGTCGTTATTTTCGACCAGATCGACCAGGATGTTTTGCGGGCAAAGGTCACCGTGCGTCACGACCCATGGCAGCTGCTCGATGTGGTCGAGTGCCGGCTCAACCTCATTGACGATGGGCCGGAACCGCGCAGGCAGCTCTTCCCCGAGCTGGACCACTCGCTCGCGAAAGCTGCTACCGATCCGGCCCAAGGGGATGCGCCGGCCCTCTCCAAGCTGCCCTCGGTGCACGTGCTGACCAATCGGCCGCGCAAACAGGTCTCGAGCTAGCGAACGGACGAGGTTTTCTATGTCGAGCGTGGGAGTATTGTCAGGACCAATCCCTCCATACTCTCTCGGGCTATTTACGTGATGCTGCTCTAAGACGACCGAGAGCGGCTGGCCCGGCATACGGCTCATTGTATACACTAGCCATCGGTCGCGATCGTCATTCGTACCTCCCTCATCACCCCCATGCGGGATGATCTCCCCGTCACCCCAGCTGGCTGGCCACACGAGCCATGGCTCCATTCCAGCCGCTGATACAGGTCGGGGCACGGTCCCTTCTAGCACTGGGACAGTGGGAACCAACTCTCCCAGCACGCGCCGTGCGGCTGCCGCGACTCGAACATCAATCCGGTGCCGCGGCGGGCGCAGCTGCACGACGGTGTTCCCCCGGATAAAGGTCTGGGAACAGGCGCCTTGGTGGGGAGCCAGACGCATTCGCTGGGGCTGGCTGGGACCTCTGCCGCCGTCGTTGGAGTTCAAGACGGATCCGCCGGCGGCCTGAGCGGCGCGTGGTGCTTTGGCGGAGGTTGGGTCGGAGGGATGGGAGAAAAAAACGTCTTCTGGTGTGATTTGACTGACCATGATGAGGCTGTTGTGTGACGTTTTATTTTGGGATTAATAGGACAAAATCAATGGGGGAGCGCTCGGGATCGGAGACTGCGGTCTCAATGCTCCAGGACATGGCAGTGGGAGGGCAGCACAAGACTTGCCGAGCGTCCTTCGTGATGAGGCCGTAACGTCCCAATGCTGTGGTTGGCTGGCTTAGCACGGGTCTGCTGCATGCAGGCGTCGTGGAGGGTATGGCACATGGAGTGAGAAAAGCATGTGATGACTGACATATGCTTCGCAACGACGAAGGAACCCATCGATTTCATCTCAGGCCTAATACAGTCTTGTTGTCTTCTTCGGATACAGGACAATCTCCATCATCACCTTGCAGACAATCTGGCGGGCCTACGATGCCGAAATCAACCTCTTCACGCCGCTCCACAAGCCTCTGAGCAGCCCACCGATGAGATCGACGAACAATAGCCTGAACAACGCCTTAATCCATCCTCCCTCCGGACGTCCCGGCACAAGGGCATTCAACGTTTCAGTAAGAGATGACGCTGCCCCTTCCTCTCTTTGTTCCTGTTCCTGTTGCGTCATCCCCTCCTCCGGCTCGTGACCCGACCCCGCAAGAAGAGGGGTCTCTTCCGGTACAGCCTCGGCCATTTCGGACTCTCCAGCGTGTTGTTCCGCCTCTTCTGGAATTTGAAGGCCAGGGTCAGCTTTACCTAGTTCTCCTTGTATCAGCTCCTTCGAACGAGGCCCACGCTCTTGTTTGCGGGGAGGTGAGACCTCTCCCGACCCAGGAGGCGTTATGAGTCTCATTCCAGCCATTGGCTTCACTGTGCGGGGACTGATGCCATCCGACAGGGCGACTCCTTCGTCTTCAGCGGTAATTTGAATCGATGGGGGTCTGGCCCTTGTCAAGGGGTTGGGGTTTGAGAAGACGATGGGAGGGGAAACAGTTGTGGGACCCTGTTGCTGGCCCTCCGCTGGTGCAGTGCCTGGAGAAGGCTCGTCTGCCTCTAGAACGGGTGCCAAAGGGGCAACTGCGGCATGAATAGCAGGAGTGGGCGTCAGGTCGGCAGATGGTCTTCTCTCATGGTCTTGCTTCCTTGACGATGGAGCTGCTTGTGATGCTTGACAGGCGGGCGCAGTTAGAATGTGCTCTCCAGTGATGTCCAATGTTCCTCGACGAGAGGGGATAAAGACCGAGTCCCGAGGAAGACCTTCGTAGAAGGGCTGGTCGGGCTCCATCTCGGACTCAAGACGCGCAACTACATTGAAGATCTCCTCGCGTTCGGAGGGGAACTCCTCCAGATTCGGGTCATGCATGCTGTACTGGTGAGGATCAAATTCCTCGGTGTAGTCATTGCCAAGAGGCCCGTCATCTTCCTGCATGCTCGTTGATGGTACAACCACCTCTGCCCCCTGAAGGCCGGCACACTCGTGGGCGAAAAGGGGTGACGTTTGGGAGATGAAGTTATCGTCTCTCTCTTCACGGAACTCGAGCCGGAGACGGCTGCCTTCGCCAGCAGGAGGTCCCAGGAAGTATGTATTTTGCTAAGGTTGTCAGTAAGGTTTCTACTTCTGACTGCCAGAAGATAGACATACCTCCTCTTCCTGGTCAAGAGCCGCAGCTGTATCAGCCACCTCTGCCGCTGTTGCAGCAGCTTCTGAAAAGCGACGAGACGACTGAAGGGGTTCGCCTTTCGGAATGTTGCTGCCTGGAGATTCGCGATCGGGTACCTCTTCGTGAAGAAGAGCGGCAGAGTCGGCCACCTCCGCCGCGATTTTGGCGAAGACTGCCGTATGGGTTTCCGAACATTGTGCTGGATCAGACTCGGTAGGCGACTCTTGAAGATGTTTGGCTGCGACTTGAGCATATGTTGGTCGCCTCTGCCTTGGTTTAGAGAGTCTGAACAGTTTTAAAAAGTCAGCACATGCTTCCTCCTTCTTCTGTCATTATCTGCACCTACGGCTTAGGTTGCTTGTCTGGAGCTGTCATCTCTAGCACATTGTTCTCGTTGCCAGCGGCATCCGTTATCGTAGGTGTATTCTCGTCGCATACCCATTGGTCACCGTTTCCAATACGGAACTTGTACTGGATCTTTGTGCCGGGCTTGCCATGGATTGTTTTCGTAAACTCATACCCATTGTCTCCTAGACCCTTCTGGTCCATCTCAATGGGTTCCCATGGCGGATCGGAGAAAGTACCAGCCACAAAGACGGGTGGCACAGTGCCTGGTTTGGAAAAGGTAATGACAGTGCGAATGTTGTCTGCTTCCATTGCTCTGTACGTACTTCAGAGACCCGAGGACCGTAATTGAGAATTCTTGACAGTTACAAGGCGGAGATAGGATGGATCAGAATAACTCTCAAGGTGTGTTGTGGGAATTGATTCAAAAAAAAAACAACACGATGACAAAACAGCGCTCGTCTTCGAAGCACGCCACTATAAAGGACTCAGGGCGTCATCTAAGAGACCATATAACAGAAGGTGCAAAAGCGGGACAAACCGGAGCTTTGACAATGACCTGGAGCATGGGTTGAGTGAGAAGAAAGCGTACAGACTGTCTTTGGCTTAATCGTAAACTGGGCAAGGGAACCCAGGGACGACATTGCGGAGACAGCCTCATTGATCAAGGTCAGTCACTGGTGGCTCTGACACGCATCTCTCTCCCTATATAATAGGGAGCATTGCTTCACTTTCATTCAACAACAACTCGAGTCGATTGGATAAAGCACTCGGCAACAACTATTCTGACCCGCATCCTGCTTACCTAATCGATCCTGCTGTTGGTAGATTTTCATACAGATCCCTAGCTCCCTCTTTCTTAACAGCGTAAAGTGTTTATCTTGTTGAAGCCGGTGTCTCAGGGGGGGTTTATGGGGTCTACCTCGGGAACATTGTGCTGTAAACGTCGCGGGGTTCCTAGAGAAAGTAAGGGGGGATACTGGAAAGGCTAATGATTAAGAAGCCTCAACCCTTCAATGGGTGCACGTGGCGCTGAAGCCCGCACCTCTGGCGATGGCAGCAGGACTCGTCTATCAAGTCAAACTTCCGGCCAGAGCTTTGCTCGCATCAAATTGCAATGGGACTGAGCTAAGATTTCACCTTGATTTCGACTAAGAAGTGCCGAGCTTTCATCTTGCAGTGCGCTTCGATGTACTTCATTAGAAACAACAATGGTAGTAGGCACTCCCATTACAGTGGTAAATGCCGGAACAGATGACCACAGAGATATGGACTTGAGGTCAAGCTTTGAATTCCGGATCATAACAGATGAAATTGGACAAGCGTCGCTGAGAGGAAACAATGAATGGAGCTCATTGCGGGGCTATTGTGGGGTAAGAGCAGCGGTTGACAGCCTTGGCACTGTGCAGATCCCCCGCATTTGCGGGCACTTGCGTCATAGCCCGTTTTGTGGGCGGTCAGGACCGGCAGAACTTTTACGTCCAATTCTGCCACGGGTCACCGCCTCGCCAGCACTTTTTTCTACCCTGGAGACGAGGTGGAGCTCCACAGCTAGAACCTCGAGGGGCGGCCATCAAGGTTTTGGCACAGACATCGACCGCATTTCGAGCTTCGCCAAACTTTGGGAATTTGGTCCACGTCCCCAACGTCGATCATCGAAGTTTATATAAAGTTATCGTCCCGAACGGTCGTCAAAGCCGGTCTTGCACGGTTTTTCGCCTTCCTCTCTCCTCCATCAGGCACCTTCAAGACCCTGGTGCCTTACGGATACATCACACACTTCGTGTTGTCCACGTCAAGCGCTCCGATACGCCGACTCAGTCCGCCCCCATGGCTGGCCTACCACCTGAGACAATCCATGTGAAGCGCAAACGTGGCACTGATGACAACCCTGTTGACTTTTTGCGTCCGTCATCCCCTGCCGCATAATTCTGCACTGTCATTCGTCGTCGTAGCTGCCCTACTGACAGCCAAGCCATAGGCCTTGAAAGAAGCAAGCGCTACCGTCTGTCTGGCGAGAGCGGTTGGGTCTATCAGCGCAAGGTTCCCGAGAATGAGATCACCCGCCATGTGGTCGAACCCGCAACCTCTGTGGTCCCGACGATCCAGCCCACCAAGAAGGGCGATGAGCATCGCTTGCGAGGGGTGACGAATAAGGGCCGCGATGTCCCCGCTGCCGCGCGAGGATCGACTCCATCTTCGACTCCTAAGAGTACTGGGTCCTCTGAGACAGTCACGACAGCGCAATCCGAGGGGCAAACAACAGACCAACCACCATCGGATCGCATTCGCCGATTTCACTTGTCAAAGGCCAGCTCACTCCAACTCACCTCTGGCGTGTCCAAGAAGCGCAGTGCCCCCGCCGTATTCGTAGAAAGAGACGCGAAAAAACAGCGAGAGTCGCTCAAGAGTCTCGTTGAGGAACGCAACATCACAGTTACGGAGCATTCTTTGAAGGGACTAGAGTGGACAGCTGCACCCGCTTCGCAAGCACCTCCTGCTAAATTGAAGCGCCCCGGACTTCGCGCTCGCACCAAGCCGACAACGAGTGCATCTGTAGCAGAGTCTTCCAAGACCGGGACCCAGACCGAGACCTCTAAGTCAGAATCTCAGACAAAAACTTCCAAACTCCCCCCCTCCCTGCGCAATCGTGAATCCGACGCCGACATGAACCAGCTCGCCCGTATTATGGATAGTTGGACGCTGGAGGAGATCACGAAGAATTTGGACCGCATGGAAGAAGATAAAACGACATCCAAGTTCAGTGCCCCATCTCCGTACAAGTCGAGGTTCCGCCCGAAGGCCCCTAAGCTACGCTGGTTTGAGCGCCACCCAGAAGCAGCCGCGCAACAACAGCAAAAGGCGGTTAAGGGTGCCGAGAACATGAATATCGACGTGGCGGTCGCCGATGGCGATGTGGCAGACTCAGATGACGATTATATTATTGAGACCTACGAGCGTGTGCCCATCGAGCGGCTACATGAAAAGAACGTGCCGGAAGACAAAGTTGGATTACTGGTGTTTGACTCGGAGCCCGATATGGTCGAGTTTTTCTATGGGAACGAGGAGGATAGTGATGATCAGTTCCCAGAGGATGAGGAAGACGAGAACGGTAATTTTTTTTCCCCCGAGATCAAACCCGTTGAGTGAGTTGGGGAACTGACTAGGTCGTACAGCCGAGAACTACTATACACACGAGTACCCAGATGAGGATCTCGATTGGGATGACGAGCTCGATCGTGACCCGTATCAATATACGAACCAGAACGCGTCCGATAGGGAAGAATACGACGAGCGGGATTTCATTGATGAAGTATGGGATCGCTGTGACAGGGAAGATGATGATGACAATAAGGGAGGAACAGAGGAGTTACCTCCGTGGAGGCCGCGATGGTAGGTGAAGGACGCAGTTTGTTAGATGGCATGCTTGGTCAGGTAATTATACTGGATACTTTTAATCAGCGTGGTAGAAATTTCAATTCTAATCACTAAGTTGTTATACTGTATTGTGTGCTTGCTTGCACCTTGGCTGATTTCCTGATATCGCTGCAACCTATCCAAAAACAGACTTCCTCAGTCATGATGGCTGAACAACCATTACGCAGCAGGGGACTTCATGTCTTCGTGATAAAAGCAAAAGCAATGACACGCGCCCCTGAGCTTCGCTAGCTCGAACACTTAAACAAGCCTGCGTCATGGCATAGGCTAATGGATGATGACATTGTAAATAGGAGAAATATTCGACGGAAAGTTGCTTTGGAAACAAATAGGCATCAAAGTCATGGAGGAAATGTTGGAACCGAAAAACCAACTTTCCCATCCCGGTACATAAAGACAAAAATCAGAGAGCCACCAATCCTCATTGTCCGACACACCCATGTCCCATCCAGTCCAAAAACTTCCTCCCAGTTCGCCTAAACTTAACATCCTCATCGTCTTGAAAACATCAAGGGAGCTAACAGAGAAAACATCGCGAGACAAGGAGGAACATTTCGCAAACAAGCTTCACAACATTTACAAGGATAGAATGGAAGAAAGACAAGGGTAAGAAATGTACATCGTGAGTGAGTGAATCTCCCAACATGATATTAATAGAAGGAGGTCTTTCAGTCCCGTACAAACATAGTGGAAGGGAGATGAAGGGCACAAGAGGTCGAGGGGTTAATTTTTTAAAACATTCGTTCCATAGCGTTGACGATTGTGCTCAGCAAGCCTCGCGTGCTTGGCTGCGAGCCATTCATCTCTCTGGCAACGTCTCTTCTCAGCTGTTGATGGGATCAACTGTTAGCATGCTGTCGATAAGAGACTGTTGTGAACAAAACTTACCCAATTCTTTAGCCGCTATGCGGTGTTCCATCCTTACCCAGTCATTCGCCTCATCCACCAACTCTTCAGGGAACCTCTCCATCAGGGGCACCTCGCCCTGCCTCACAGGAACATGCATCGTACGGTATGCCACACCCCGGTAGTACTTGTACTTCACTGTCGACGACCCTCCCATCTGCGAGTTATGATAGTTCTGCCTACTGCCAACACCCGCTTCTTCATCCTCACCTTTCCCATCACCTCCTTCCTCCTGAACCCTGCTGTCCTCGGATGTCGGGCCTAACAGCCCTTCCTCAGCGGGGTCGACCAGCACCAGCAGGCCGTCGGCCGTCGTAACGGGCACATGCCAGTTTGTGCGGTAGTAGATGCACTCCAGGCCGCCGACAGTGCGTTCCCGGTCGGGCCAGCGCGCGAGGAAGGCCGTGCGAATCTGGTCCCAGCTCATGTGCAGGTCTACGCGATGGTAAATGACGAAGGCCTCCTGCTGGAAGGGATAGGGCTGGTTGTTGCGCTTGCGGGTGGCGGGAGAGGGCAGGGAATGGGACAGGGCTGAGACCCCAACAGCGGGCTGAGAAGGTGTGGCTGTTGTTTGAAGAATGGGTAACGGCTTGCTGACGCTAGTTGACGGGATGAATGCGGCTCGTGATGGCGGTATTGCTGTGGTCCGTGGGGGCGTGGTGGTTCTAACGGCAACGCTGCTGAGGTCATTGCTTGCGAAACTTTCAAACTCGGCGATAACCAGGTCAGTGTTGTCCCGTAATTGTTGTTCCAGCTGGTGAGAGGATCGGGGGGAACCAGGCTGTCGCCAGCAACGCTTGGTAATGCTTCTACGTCCGAAACGTCGACCACGTAATTCTGGGTTCGCGCAAGCGCGCTGATTTCGTCCTGGAGCAGAGAGAGATCGCGTTTTGAGTCTGTCAGGAGAAACCCGTCGAATGCCCCATTCAGGAGATATGCTTCTGGTCAGGTTGTCAAGTGAGAGCCTACGAGCGGGCGTTGGGATTTGCCAAAATGACTCCTCTGAAACGGAGAGCGACCGTGGTGCGTCTAGCCTCCAAGTCGAGAAGGGCGAGGACTGAAAGTATGGAGATGGCACTGGAGAGCCGCAGCTGGGAGTCGAAAATGTGGGCGAATCTCCTTGGGACTTCGGCGATGGGATGTCTCTAAGGAGCGTAGAAATTGGAGGAAGTCGAATGATATTATTAAGATTTCCAGGAATATACTCGCTGCTGTCCACATTCTCATGACCGGCATCCCAGTCAACATCCACGATTGTCGGGCTTCGCAAGCATAGCTCGTGAACGCCAGGGAGCTTCACGTTGGTGGAAGGCATTCTAACTGGCCGGATGGAAAGCTCCTTTGGATAAAAAGTGAAAGAAGCAGTCATGACCAAAAGCTCGTGAGAGAGATATAGGTTGATTTCCTAGAATTGAACACACTTTGTGTCTGAGATGTTTTTGCTGTTTAACCCTATGTAGAGACGGGACACAGTTGCACAAGAAGGCGAGTTGGGGGGGCAAAAGAGACTCGTGGGGCATCTCTATATACAAATCAGAGGACATGGCTTACGAACGCTAGCCAGGGAATAGAGCGGTTGCAGCCCAAACTTGCATCAATCATGTTTTCCACTTGCAGCCCCATGACGATGGCGATCTTCCCCAGATGCACGATCCAGCGAGCATTCAAATTCAGAAAAAGCTAGTAACTGTGTCCATCTTCCCTGGGAGGAGAATATGAAGTGGGGTGTGACTATCCACGAGCCCCTCACAGAGGCCACTTCAGCCCAAGACGGAATATGCGGATAGCTCAAGAGACGCTAGCTGTCAACAGGTCAAGCTTCGAGTATCTGCCGCATCCGTGACCGTATCGTACCGCATGTCCCTGCGAGCCACGAGGAACCAAGACCAAAGGCGTGGGCTGTGTGTAGTTGAGGCAACGCGAGGGATAGGTAACGCACGAACCCTCTCTAAAACGATCTTTGGGCTTCTCACGCAAGGTTAAAGAGAAAAGAGATCATCCCATGCATATGGCACGAGCGGAATCTGCCCAAAGTGTGAACGGTGATCTCGCGGTTGACGATGCCGCCGATCTCGATGGGGTATCTGAGCTACATTGCTCCGCATGTACTTGGAATCCCCGAGCTTGCCATTATCTACATTGAATAGAGACCATAGAGGGAATGATAAAAAAAGCTGAGACTTCGTACCAAAAGCCATAGGGATGTGTCCCTGTCAGCCACAAACCCCGACTCGGTAAACCGAAGCGGGCTTGAGGCCTAGTGACATTGCTTATGACAATCCTTTCCATTCTCCCAGCATGTACCAAGACTTTGGCGTATGGTGTAGCGTAATGCAGAAGCGACATCGAAATTGCGAGCCCCCGAAGGTACACATCCACTACCGCGTCCTAGAACCTGGGTTTGGATGAGTTGTACAAGATGTAAACACTTCCTGCATCATCACCACGGGTGTGATCCGTGTGGACGGGACATCCGGTTAAACAGAACAACAGATATTGATCGGCTTCGGATGACCGTGGACGCAGCGACGATAATTGCATTGGCACGGATCTAATTTCCAGATTCCGCAGCAGATAGCGTTAAAGCAGCCGTGAGGCAAGCCCTGTCTTCTGTACGCAAGGTTGGTACCTAGCTATTAGTCTCCAGGCTTCTTGTTGGGAGAACGTCTGCAGCATCGGCAGCAGGTTGACGGCTCGAGCGATCCTAAGGTTGCACATGCCAAGACACGATCCTGGCCGATCCAGTGGCCTTGGCAGACGATGATTGGATGGAACGCCGAGGGGCTCCTGCAGGCATTGCCGGGATTAGCTTAGCAGGGCTGAGCCGGTGGGTCCTCTCGAGAGTTTCCGATCTTGATTTCCAAACAGCTTTGGTAACGAGGTCGTTCTTGGAAGGACTCATACGCTGACGTCTTTGATCACGATCAGTAATTATCTTTTTTCCTTTTTTTTTGAAAACAAACGAAACAAACCCCCGTTTTCAAGATTTGTTTTTTTTTCGATCATATCTCGAGCGCAATAAAGCCTTACCGTACGGTCACTTATCAGTTTATTACTTCTGACCTAGAGCCTCGCCAATTATGCAGGCTGGTGTTTGCACTGAACCTTCTTCTCATACTCCCCGCCAATGTTTGGCTGGGAAAATTGCCAGTTGCACAGTATCCGTGTCTGAGAAGGAACGAATCCACTGGTCTGCAGTCTTCTCTACCTGGAGTCTGATTCAGCTGAAGAAACTGCATAACTTGGATCCTGCAGGGTCCAAACAAATGCGGAAATGCCACGCCATGGGGCGGATCTTGATCTTTCGCCGCCCCCTTTTCACACAATCTTTCCCATCACTGAGGCCGACTTTCCCATCTACTACATATAGCTGTCAGCATGAGCTTCTCGGATAAGTTTGTCGGCTTTGTTCTGGGTCACACTGCGGTGGACCAGTCTTGGCTAGTGTTATCTGCATGCTTTCAGTCTCGAAAGCGAGGACTCGCCCCTCTAAGCCCTCACCCCTCTCTCGACTGTTTCCACCCAGATTGGCGATGATCGTCGGGTAAACCTTATCGGACTGGGACGGCTCGTAGATCAGCCAGCCCCGCGAGTCCACGTTCCGTCGACGCCACTCTTTTCCCCGCATCACACAGTCTGGATTTCAGACGGCCTCCTATGCGAGATCCAGCATAGCTACCTCCGAACCTCGGGCATGGACCAGGGGGCTGCTCGTGTTACCCTGTTGCATGCCATGGAACTGTCTCGGCTAGGGTGAAGAAATTCGTTACACGACGGCTGTCAGTAACCTAAACTCCGGCGTCGCACAATCGCCACAGAAATCTGTTTTGCTGCATGGGAAGATTCCAGTACAGAATGCCTGTTCTACGGAAGAGACTTGGCTTGGTACAACCTCAATGATGGCATTCTACGCTTATATACCATGCTGTGCATATCTTAGGACGAGGACGAAAGGGATACCGTCCTGTCTGTGCACCAGAGATCCCAAGGCAACTGTGGGTTTATGTTGACAGCAAAAAAAAAAAAAAGTCAAATAGGTGGCATATTCTGGTTGTCATCGCTTTTAACGACATGGCGGTTAACCATAGCTAGAGCTTGCCGCGCGAATCGCTGTCCTTCTGTCCCTGGGAATCGCTGGCCGATGTTAAGCTGAATCCCAGTATCCCTGCTTTCCTGGAAACCATGTGCTTGAAAGACTCATCGCCAGAAAATTTCCTACTTGCTGTTAGGCTGCTTTCCACTTATCGTGCATGAGGGAGACTAACCATCCTCGCTCTTCTCCTGCTGACAAATGGGAACAGTCACTGTTGAGCTCACAGTCCCAACCTCCGGCCACCCCCTTACCTCCACGCCAGTCAGGAACTCTGGAGCAACTCTCGTGATCGGCGCTGTCGACTGCTTTGTCTTGCTGCTCGGATCCGGTTCCCCTGGACTCGGTTATAGGTGCGCTTCGGCGACGATAACGGCTGAGACCGCATGTGAAGCACCGAAAATCTTCCTCGTCAAAGTCATCCGGCATCAGCCCAGTCAACACTCGTCCTAAGGCAATGACAACAGCCGCATGTGTGCAGAGCAGCACCGAGCGTATGCCATCCCTGTCGCATTGAGCAATAACTTCTTTGACAGCCACTGCTACTCGATCATGGAGTTCGTTGATCTCTTCTCCCATCCTGTTCGGCGTCACCGCCGACACATAACTCATATCGAGGAGATCTGGGAAGAGAGGTTCAAGCTTGTCAAGTGAGGCCGGAACAGGGTGCTCAAAATCAGCTGATCCATACCACTCTCCTAAGCCCGTCTCTCCGCGAACTTTCAGAGGCTTATCGGGTGACGCGGCCTGTGCCTTGCGCACAAAGGGCTCAATGGTCTGGAGGCAGCGATAATACAAGCTCGAATAAACACGTTCAATGGGGGGGTCGACTTCCATGAGTCTGACGGCAAGCTCTTTGGCCTGATCAACCCCGTGTGCTGTGAGCTCTGGATCAGCAGGCAATCCTGTGGGTGATCGAAGGTAGTTGGAATAGTTTCCATTTGCTGGGTCGACAAGCCAGTTGGACCGAAACTGGTAAATGGATCTCTCTGTTAGCCTAAAATGCTTCAACAATCGCCTGGGAAAAAGGTGTAAGAGCGCTAAAGAGCTTGCTAGGTTTCACAGACAAAGCCACCCGCACTCGTCGTCCCTTGACACGTTCCAACGTCTTGTGACTGACAAGACAAATAATGACACATAGATTCATAAAGCTTCCAGACGGGCAAAGAAACGAACAGCCACAACATCTGAAACAGAAAAGGATGGATTCAAACCAGTGAACGGGAGTGACCCACCCCATGTCGGGTAACGTAGATGACTTCGAGCGGCATGGCTTTCCTCGCTTCTGCCCTTGTCTCAGTTATCTATGGTCCGTCTCGAAGGTGGCGTTTGAAGGGCCCAATCGCTGTTCTAAGATCCTAAGACGATTGAGTTAGCCGATGGCAAAAAGCAAGCTGCTGCGTCTACCTTGCATGCAATTCAGCTCAACAGGCATCATGGCAGTTTTGACCAGACAGCGCCCGTCCACCGAGATAGAAACAGCTTCTCCCATACAGTGGCACGGTTACCAGAACGGCAACCACCTCACACAGACATCCCAATATAGCCTTACATACACACACTCGCGCGCACGCACACACAGCATGGAGCTACTGCAGTCTCCCTCCATTTTTCCGACCCAGTTGCGTCGGAAAGAAGTTGTGGGCGGCCGAATGAGACATGACCAGGGTGAGAATGTGATGCTAGAAGATGTTCTCACCTCTCCTCTCCTCACCTTAACCACCTATACAAACAACATCGATCCAACACTTAGCTCCAAAACAAAGTGTTGAAGACCGACGAGTAGTCCTGTCGAGCGAGCGAGCCGATCCCTTGCATTGACTCCCCAGAAGTTAATCAACTCGCCATTACTGACAAGACCCCCGGAATTGCTGAGACTAGCTCGTGTTCTGGGCCTACAGCTGCCTCAAAGTACTCGCTCCCTGCTTTCACAGATGTTCACTGTGTTTACTTGGCTTTTTCCTTGTCCTGTTTCAAAGGGGGGGGGCTCAGGGGATGGAGGAACGACTCGTGCATACGGGGAGAGAGTGTGCCCCAAGAGAGTGTGCAATGGTGTGATATGCAGATGGCTCTCAACGCCATGGAATGTCCCGAAACCTCAGGACCTGGGGAACTTTCCACCGTGAGATCTCGGGACGAGACCAGGACGTGCCACGAATTACGGGTAGGGGAGGAAGGAAGTTCGGATCTTGATTCCAGGATACGGTTTGATTGGGACTCTTGCTTGGATCGGGCCGCTCAAACGATAACTCTTCGTGGGTTTGTTTGCGATTCGCCTAGGCGCTTATGTGTGCGTGCTCGTGGTGCGTGCATTCATTTCATTTATAATGGGCCAGACTGCCCATATCGACCAGTAAGTTCATGACATACCTATCGGTGTTGTGTCTTTGGTGTTGAGTCTGCTCGAACGAGGGGCGAATTGGAGTTATGACAGGACTTGGGACCGGTAAGGAGACTCTCGGACCATTCTGCTTCTTCCTCTCTCCAGCCTTTCTCTTCGGGGATGGGACTAAAGCCAGGTGCTTCCAGGATCAGGTCTCCCAGCAACTGATGAGTGGTGGAGCCTTCCGTTCTGTTATCCTTGGCTTCTGTCACCTTGTCAGCATAGCTTGTCAAACTGAATCAGGCAGCTCAGCTTCTCCTTTTATAACCAAATTGAGCTGAGGGAGCCGAAAGAGAAATGTTTTCTCAGCTCATCATAAGCCCAATCAAGCTCAGTGTTGAAGAATGCAGCCAAAAACGGAGAAACAGAGTAAACCAAACGCTTTGGAATAAGCCAAGTCCCCAACTTCGAGAACCGGTGAGACAAATATGTATGCATGCGGCTGATACAGTGTGCGGTGGGCGGGCGGTTAGGTAAGTATCCGTCCGGACCACACCCGATATAAGGGAAGGATGTGTAGTAGGGTATCACAAAAAACTGTCGGATAGAGGAAGCTCCTGCAATGCATGTTCTCATTCTTTCTTAAACCAATTCAGTCTTCTGGACGGGAAATACAGAAAACAGGATGAGAGCAATAGTAATGTATGCAGGGCAGCAACGGTGTGATGTGGCTGGGAAAGGAGGAGTGGGCGGTGGGAAAGTAGAAGGATATTCACGTTTGTTCTGAAAAAGAATTACCAGAAGCCTGGAATAAGAGGATAGAAATGATACTCATACAGCCGACTGCAATGAAAATGGGCAAGGGAAAGGAGGATGCAAACTCGTAAAAGAGAGTGCAGTGGCTGAAGAAAAGAAGCAAGTTACCTACAAAGCACAGTGAATGTGAGAGCTCTCCTGCGTTAAGTCCGGCTGAAGTCAGACTGGAGGCCTGATAACGACAGATGATGAGAGAAAAATGAGAGAGAAACTTCAACAAAAAGGAATAAATCGCGACCGGATGAATGTTTGTGCAACTGTCTGCTCGGGAACCAGAGACTCTATCCAGGTAGGAAGGGCCTTTCCCACGGGACCATTTGGAGGCCGGTCCATTGACGGAGCCGTCTTGTCGGCGTGATAGCCGCCACTAGAGCGGGGAGCCGAGGCATTGGGAATTTAGAACCCACATATTTAACCCTAACCCTGGTAAAGCCATTTTAGTTTTTTTGCCCCTGAGATCCAAATAATAGTATTGTTAATAAGCCCTATGACTAAACAAGCCTCGATTTTATGGAACAGACTGGGGAGTGAGTTTAGATGAGAGTTTAATTCGGACAGTTGACACTCCGAAAGTGTTTGGAGAAACCTGCACTTGACTGCATGGACAAGACTCCTACGTATGTCTCATTTCACACTGATTCTTCTTCCGCGGCAAACCGTGATGTACAGCTCAGGTTCACGCCCCCCACAACTACCTACAAGAGAGGAAACTATCGTGACCTCAACTCCTTCTCGTGCTCTAACCAGAAATTCCTACACTCCCGATGACCCCAAAATTCAACCCACCATTCCCCAAACAAATCTTCCACGTCCACATCTACCTTTGCAACCCTCTCATCCCTCCTCAGCCCGCACACCACACAAGGCTTCGGCGCCGTGGGCACCCCCTTCGCAGTACTCACCACAAAACCATTCACCCCTCCCCCTCCCATCTCCGGCACCCGCAGCGGGCGTTCCCCGGTCTCAGCACCCAGCTTCTGCGCAGCGTTCACAGCCGCCACGACACCCCTCAGCCGACCTACCACCTTGTCCTTCCATACGGCCAGCACCTCAGCCGTCTCGCCGTCCTCCCTCGCCACCTGCGATTTGTCCAGCCCCGCGAGCTTCATGCCCCTGCCGCCGCGGGACGCGCCGGTTGCGGCTGAGATGGACATGCCCTGCGCGAGGAACTTGTCGCGGTGCCAGCGCAGCTTGCGGCCTGCCATGATGCGTGCTGCGACAGTAGCAAGGGCGAGGTACCCCCGGAGGAAGGTGAGTGTTTTGGGGGAGGAGACGACGGCTCGGTAGGTTGGGGAAGAGGGAGGGAGGGTTAAGAGCGGTTTGAGAAGCGGGGCGGAGGTCAGGTCTAGCAGGGATGGGAAGAGGGAGAGGAGGATGGCCGGAGGGGGGATGTTAGTTGGCGGAGGGCCGGGTTTGTCGTCGGGGACTGAAGGGGTGGATATGAGATTGGAGGAGAAGAGATCGCTAGTGTCAGACTTGTTGACGGTTGCTGTGTCCTTTGGTGTAGTCCACTCTTGCCAGTCTTCCCAGTCGGATGCTGCTGCTTTTGAAGTTGCATTTGACTTAGGAGCAGTCGATTTGGAGGGAGCCGACTTATCGGTTGGGTCTGGTAGGTCTTTAAACTCCTCCCATTCTTTACAGAAGCTATCGTTCTCGATGGATGGCCATGCCGTGACAGGCGATGGTGACGCAGTCTGGGCATTTTGTGCAAAACTAGTCGCTGTGGGTGTCTTCACCTGGAGCTCCTTGAGAGCGTCCGGTTTTCGTTCTTGGAACGAGCCATATGGAGACTTGGGCGCCTCTGGATATGGAGATTTAGGCACCCCTGAGGACAGAGTTGCCTGAATGTTTAAGCCAGCATTGGATAAGATCAATCCTGCAGGCTGTTTCTTTGGTTGTGCTGGGGGTGGCGTTGACGTTGGTGTCAGTTCCAACGACAGAAGGTCGATTGAAGGCTTTGCTGGCGCAGAAAGATCTGGTAAAGCAGACGCCGGCTTCCCTGTTTCAAACTCGCCAAAGTCGTCGTCCTCATCGAGGCCATTCTCGAAGTCTGCATCAAACAAGACATTTGGATCGGGATTGACGGCTGGCTTTTTCGGCTGCTGTGGGCGTTCAGTTTCCCAGGACGGCCTCTGCTGCCAGGGTTCCGATGCTGGTGACTCCAGGCTAACATCCACGAGCCTATTTGTCAGCATATCAATCGTTGGAGCACGCACCGGCCGTGTCCGCGGCTTGTCCTGGTCGTTGTTGACAACAGGGGCTGGCTGAAAAGGAGGAGGAGGGTTGGCCTGAGCAACCTCAAACTCACCCCAGCCCTCATCGTCATCGTCCACAGTCGGCGACTGCTGCTGAGCGACTTGAGATGGCCGCGCCTGAATCACGGAACCCCCAAGGGAACCAAAAGCACTTAGGTCCCCCCAACCGGTACTTGCCCGCTGCTGACTTGCAGTACTAGTGGTCCATGGACTAGACGGAGTAGGAGTAGTCGTCGTCGTTGAAGACCGCTGTAGGTTCTGTTCTTGTGATTGTAGAACGGTAGGTTCAAAACTAAAAAGAGAGAAGGGATCACTGGGGTCCTGAGCTGTGTTCTGCGACGCAGAGGAGGTTGAGGACTGAGTCGATGCCCCAAAGGCCGCCCATAGATCAGCTGACATGACAGAAACAGGTGCTCGACGAGCCTACTTCTCCACTCCTTGACGCTTTGCTCCACAGAGAGAAACAATGACAATAGTGGATGTTGCAAGAAAGTAAACACGTCGCAGTTTTTGTCAGGTCGGATGGTCAGGATCGCGTTCAAGTCGTAAGCGCTGCGGCTGTTTCTCCTCTTGCTCCCGGTGTTGCTACCCCTGGCTGCTGCACTGATCCTTGTTGCGGGTAACGGCGTCGCCTTTTGCTGGGTTGCTGGGTCTGTAGCACTTCTCAACGCAGGCTATGGCATAAATGTCATATGTCCGGTTTCCAATTTTTTTCTGGATTTTTTGGGAGCTATAGAACGTCAGCCCGGGTATTTTTGGTCAAACCATGAGGATGCGATTCGAGATTCGTGACATGACAAGCAGCCAGTTGGATGAGGTGCTGTCGCTCCCAGACAAGAGCTAGGATCAGGGGCCCAGTGGGGAAGCTTGGCGTGATTTTACACTGCCGATTGGCCTCACGGGGGATCGGTTCCCAAGCGGAAGCCCCACCGATGATCCCCGCGACCAGCGCCACGGCAGAAGGTTAGGTAAGGCAGCCTCATATCAATCACTTCTGTGCCATCTCATCAGTAACACCGTCCAATGCCTCATTCATTTTTTCGCATTGACCATCCATTTTCACTTTGCAATCGAATAATCCAGTCGCAATATAAAAGTCAGATACGTTGAATTAGTGGCGCCATCGCAAATTTCAAATAGTTCGACTATCACGCGTAATCTGTACTTGTTTTCTGGAGATTCGATTGCTTGCGTCTCTCTGGACGGTCATGCGAAGAATCCCGCCATGAGATCGCTGACAGAGGCAAAGTCCGTGTTTCATTCACTTCCGTTTTTTATTTGCCTTGTTTTTTGTCTTGTCTTGTCTTGTCTTGTTTTGTTTTGTTTTGTTTTGTTTCTTGAATGAATGAAACTGACCTGCGTTACCACCACAGGTCAAGATGGGAGGAAACGTTCAAGTATGGTGGTAATATTGAGAGTCTGCAGAATGCCATCAAGTCCAACAACATTTCCAGCTCCTCCACAGCAGGGCTACGATCGATCTACTGGAAGGCCTTCCTCCTATATCGCAATGCTCCAACCGATCAATGGCTTGAGCTCACTCGCCAGGCGCGTTCTTCATATGCTGCCCTGTGTGAAGAGCACCTAAGATTCATCCGCCATCCCGAGCAGCTCGCAGCTGTCTCTTTTGACCCTCTGGCCGACGATCCTGATAATCCCTGGAATTCCGTTCGCAGGGACGAGGCTGTGCGGGCAGAGATATTGCAAGATGTGCGCAGACTGCCAGACGAGCCATTTTATCACGAGGAGGGAGTCCAGCGAATGATTCTCGACATCCTTTTCCTCTATTGCAAACTTAACTCACGAATCGGGGGCTATCGGCAAGGGATGCATGAGTTGTTGGCTCCTATTGTCTGGGTAGTTGCTCAGGACGCTGTCGACCGCACTCCTCTTACAGTCGATGCTGGCAATGACACTCTTATTGCCGAAATGCTCGACTCCGCCTACATTGAGCATGATGCTTACGCTCTCTTCTCGAAGCTGATGGAGAAGGCCAGTACTTTCTACGAGACAGAGGGCGAAGGGATCAATGGAGAAAAGACCAAGAATACTATTGTGGAGAGAAGCAAGTACATTCATGAAGTTGCCTTAATGAAGGTGGACGAGGAGCTCGCTACACATTTTCAGAACATCGAAGTCCTTCCACAAGTATTTCTCATGTAAGTGATATCTTGATGTTGATGAGATTCAGGGGCTGACCCTCACAGCCGCTGGATCCGTCTACTCTTCGGCAGAGAGTTCGAGTTTGACCAGCTTCTCACACTGTGGGACACACTCTTTGCCTTTGATCCCACTCTGGACCTGGTTGATCTCATCTGTGTTGCTATGTTGCTTCGCATCCGCTGGACCTGTAAGCACACTCTTGAGAGCAGCGATCAAAGTGTGACCAAACTGACCACCGAGAAAGTACTAGAAACCGACTATGCAGGCGTCCTTCGGCTATCTAGACAATACCCTTCTCCTCCTCCACCATATGGACCTCATACATTCATCGAGGATGCCATGTACTTGAAGGATCACCTTGATGCCACTGGCGGCGCAACCTTGATCCTGAAGTACAGTGGCAAGAACCCGGTTGTTAAGACGGCCGAGCAACCCAAAAGACCCCTTCCGAACACCAGGACACCATCTTTTCAGAAACTTAGCAGCCTACGGCAACGTACGCTGGGCGCCAGGTCCCCTTTGTCTGTTTCGGCAAAAATTCTGCAGCAGCCCGGAGCTGTTGAGGCTTTACTGCAAGGGGCGGCAAAAAATGTCATGGAGAGGAGCGAGAAGTTGGGCATCAACAGAGCTGTTCGTGATGCCATGGGTGAAATCCGGCGTAATGTGCAAGGTTTCCAAGAAGTCCGCAGTCTATCTAAGGGAAACCGCTCGTCTCCAGTAGACAATGGGGAACCCCTCGTGGAACGTGCAGTCACAATGTCCTTAATGGAGAGAAAGAACCGCAAGTTGGCCGCTATGCTTGGCGAAGTGGTGGCCAGTCTCAAGTCTCTTGAGGCGTCTGGGCTCCATGGTGAGAAGTCTGAGCAGCTCCAAGTCATCAACTCCGCTGCCGCCAAAATTCAATTTATCCAGACCTTCCTGGAAGACTCTACACTTGCTTTGCCAGAAGACGACCTCCCGTCTCTAGGTACGCTCAGCCTATCATCATCCAAGGGAATCAACACTCCAGCAATCGAATTAGACACGGCTCCGTCCGTTACTCCATCATCGGCTGTTGAGGAAACAAGAACCGTTCTCTCAACTACACTACCCAACAGAAGCGTTCAATCTCTCCCACTGCTGACCATATCACACTGTCATCCAGCATTAGAAGATCCAGGCAAAATGGACACCGATCCACAAGAATCTGACACCCTCCATCCCCTCCAGTCCGAGCTCACCAACCCATCTAGTTTGGGTTCGTTGGGCTCGCAACCAGTGCCAACATCGAACACACCAAGCGTTGTTTCCGATACTTTCCCAAACCACGCAGGTAAATCTGTGTCTGAAGGCCTAGAACTGCAGCAGCCTAAGCCCACTATCCCGACTCGCTCGACTCTCGCTCAGTCCTCCTTCGCCTGGATGCTTGAGCCAGACGCTACCTCTTCTTCCTTGTTTCCATCTCGCAATCGAACAACTTCCTCGTCTTCATCCACATCTACTTCACCATTTCCGAATTCTTTCCCATTCACAAGCCTCAGCCGACCCTCATCGAGCGCCGGAGCTAAGCCTGAATCTACCACTACAACGCCGAAACGTGTCAATTCTAACAGAGAGAAGAACGCATTCCTGTTTGGAGAAGTTGTTCCGAGTCCCGTCAATGTAGGTTGTGATCCGCTTGGGGCTGGAACTGTCGATGAGAGAGTCCTAGTGGAAGACGGGATCTTTGGGTTAAAGAGTCTTAGTGGAACAGGGGGTGCAAAGAAAGGACCATTGTGATTGTGACTGGAAGAGAAGAGCATGAACATGGACTATTTCCCGAGCTGTAATCTATTTCTTTTGCAGGCCTTTTATACGCCAAGACCGTGGTGGTTTTTTGTAATAGAAGCTTGTCCCTGGCTACCTGATTGTGGGTGTGTGATATTACAATATGCCGCACTTGCCCAACTGAGCTACACTTTCCGATAACATTGAATAGAACTTCTACAAATTCTACAATGATATTCCACTCTAATTGCTTGGTATTTCATTTCAAGACAGTTCACAGGCAATTATCGGTGAAAGGTAGCTTCAGTGTAGCCGGAAAGCACAAACCCTTCAACTCCGGGTTGGCAATATCAAGGGTGGAAGGCATGTCAAGCAGGGAAGCTAGATCAGATGTCACAATCCATCGCAAATTCTGTTGACAATTTTTTTTTCATTGACTTCAATGGAAGCTGTGTTATCACGCTTCTGTTCCTACAAACCCTTCAAACCCCCTCGCCAGTCCCCAAACAGATCACCGCTTGAAATTGTCTGTTGTCGTCTCTTGAAGACTTGGGTTTTCAGAAATTTGGACCTTTTCAGGGCGAAGTCATATTTTTTTTACTGAAGTTGCCCGTATGATGTATATCCCAAATTTGTCTCAGATCTATCCTGGTGTTATCCTGCAAGCTAGACTTCAACTCCTAAGGCCATACCTAGGTATGTTCGTCCCGTTCTAAGCTGCCACCAAGCCGAGTTGGTCTCTCATTTCTCCTCGCTTATCACACAAACTGAGGGCACAACTGAGACACCCTCCACACAACAGACATTGAAGTTCGCAGCAGTAATCAATACCAGGCAGTCAGGATCATGCTGAACTGAGAAACTGAGACAGGAACAACTGGTAGGAACCACGGGAGAGTTGAGGCCTTGGGTTTCTAGTCACATGGCTTACCAACAAGTCTATGAGTATGACGGAGATTTTAGCCTCCCTTTTTCAACGGCGGGAAGTCCTCGTGTCGCTCATTGGCCGTAGCAACCCCCTTCGTAAACCAGCTGCAAAGTTCCCAGACTGCCCGGGTTGCAGTTCCTGGTTCATAGTTCTTTGGGAAGGCTTTCCCGGTCATCTGCCGTCCCGCATCTGATGCATATGCGAAGTTTAGGCCGACAACGAACGCCATCCGGCGAGCAAACAAAAGCCCAAGAAGACCATCCCATCCCTAGAGAATCAATGCCGCCTTTCCATTCCCTCGGGCATGGGTTTGCATGGCAGGCAAATGCCGGCCAAGACTATCCCCAGATCCGAAACGCAGGAACAACTCAGTAACTCGTCATCTCCTCACATACAACTAGCGTAGCTTGCTGCACAACTCGTCAACGTTACCACCACTATACCGCAGGGAGTCTAGCGCAGCATCCCAAGACTGCGGCTTGCGTCCGTTAAGATACAAGGACTCCAGCAGAACGCCACTACGGCACAACGGAAGCTCCCTCAATAGAGCTGAGTGTTACAAGAATCTTGTTCATATGCATTTCACTTTACCATGTTCCGCAGCCACAGCTTCAGATATGCATTCCTAACCAGGGCCACGAACATGTTTCTCTTGATAGGTATGACACAAACAAGCTGCGCACAAGAGAATCATGTCATAGCCCTGAGTGATAAGGCCAGTAGCTAGAATCGACAGATAACCGCACGACGTTATGACTGCTGTCAAAACGTCACTGGATGAGGTTTCAAGACGGGAACTTAAAGCCGGAGCATAGTACGAAGTTAGTGTACGGAACAAAACGGCAGAAAACAGTCCAGGACAGGCCTTGTTTGGCCATCGTAGTGCACGGTGATGCGCAGGGATTGTTAGGGTATGATCGCCAAGTTTGTTAGTGGATAAGTATCGTGGTGTAGGCAGCACAGCTGTACACAATTGTACTTCAGACCACGGCTTACACAATCGCAACGTTGGTAGGCTGGAGGGCTGAAAGGCCAATGCAAGATGATCAATCGATGTTTGCCACTGACCTTCCCTTCCATTTTAACATGCTCTTTCATTGTTTCTTCATCTTCTGCTACCACAGAAAAGTTTGATAGAATAGAACAAAGACCGACGTTCCTATCAGTCAGCTGAAAACCATCATCAAGGCTCGAGAGAGAGTCGGTGAGGAATTCCCCACAACCAAACACGCTGTTGTGCGTAGTGTCTCCGGAAACAGCCGCGCCAAGAACCAGGCCGTTGTCTCGGAATTATTCAACTCTTAGATAGCTATGTAATATCATAAACATCACCAACAAACCTTGTCTTTTGAACGGAGAGGGTAGAGGAAATGGCTGAGACGCACCATCAAGACGAGATGCCGGGCAGAAGAGCCAGCGTAAGGCAACGCAAGGCAATGCCAGGATCGCAATCCATCCCAATGCTCTGCTGCAGATGGGTATAGTTCCCGTGAAGCCATGTTCATGCCGCAACTCTGCAACCCTCAGGGAAATCAAAAAGTTTTCCAATGGGAGCAGCCAGCAAGAGAGGGGTGTGCGCTTCTTGGCCTTCTTTGGATTGTGCTGGCTGCAGTGATGATAATTGGCAGATGGGTAGAAAACCTCCGAACAAGGAAAGCAAAAAGAAGGTTGCAAGGCGCCAAAAAAAAAAAAAAAACCCTCTCTTTTGGGAAGTGGTCTTGCCAATTCAACCAACCATCAATTCACCGACTAACCTTGGTTCTTTCTTCTCAGCCTTTTCGCATATGATAGGCTACTAGGGTTGACGAAGCCGACATCTGCGTTGCCGCTATCGTGAACTGTGCCCCCACGTAGACAGACGCCACAGGAAGACCTTCCATTGTTCCTTGCAGCGAACTATGAACTCCGTCAGGAACTCCTACTTTCCAACATCATCGCCAACAAGCACCGTATACACACTGACTTTACAACAGTCACCTATACAGTACGGATTACAGATGTGCTTGTACATAATCCAAATATATCCAACTTTGGTAGGTAGCATCAACACACAAGCAAATACCCCGGAATGAACACAGGAAAGCACAGACGCTAACGGAGCATCCGCAGCCGCGCGGCGCGCGGGTGGTCTGCCGACCATGACAGCTTCATGGTGGTGTTCCATGGAACGTCGTCCATTCATTGTCAGCCGTTGTGTGAGCACAGACATCTATTAAGGCACCGACATTGACTAACACGTTGAACTGGACATGCCGACAGAGTCTGTTCACCATCGATGGAGGGAACTGCATCGATGGTCCAGTTGTTGTTTTTGAAAAAGTACACCAGATGTAAAGTCGGGCAAGGTGAGGACAGCTGTGCTGTTGCAGCATGCAAACAACATGCTGTACGCAAGTATGTAGGGTCAACAAGTGGCAGTCGCTTCTTGAAACAAGACGACGAAACCTCGGGAGGGAAACCATTGCAGACAATAACACTGTCAGAGGTAAGTTGAGGTGGACTTGACGCTACATCAGGTAACGGTATGTAGCCTTGGTTCACACCACAACTACCCACTTGTATGTAGAGTGTAGCATCTGGAGCAAAAAAGATGACACCGTGCCATTGACCTAGGTATTCATTGACAGGTGTTTTAGAGTTGAAACAACCGGAAAGAAAACAAGCAATTGCAGCCGAGGACAAAGACTTGATGCTATTATGTCATCAGGGTAAGGTCGATGAGAAGCCAAAATAACTTTCAATCCTCAGTTGGAAGAATTGGCTCATATTCATGCTCAATTGTCAACAAGCGACACAGAATATCTCCAGCTTCATCATCCGCGGGTCTTTTCAGTGCCAATTACCGTCCGTATGGGCAAGCGAGCGGGGTTGCTGCGGCTCGCACTCGGCTAGAATCGTGGGGGAAGATGATTTGATGATGCCTTCGGGTGTTTTCTTCTGCCCAGCCCTGTGCCCGCGCAGTAGCCCAGCGACAACTGTCGCCGTCGCCAGGGGTCGGGGCTGGGCGAGGCAAGGGGTAATTTTTATTTTTGTGGAGGGTTCCTAAGCGAAAAAAAGAACTCCACCCTGGGAAAACAACCCAAGCCTGAAAGTGAGCTGTGGACGAAACAAAGTGGATGGAACGAGCTCCGAGCAGTTGTTCCTCTCTTCTCATTGGTGCTGTGCCACCTGCTGTGTTTGGAAAACATCTGGACGACACGAACTCTATTGTTTCGCTGGGCTCCTTCGATGGAGCTTCCGTTTGATTGTCAATTTGTGCAGGGCTGTGTGATAATTTTGGACAGGAAAAACTCCGAGTCACTAGTCAAAATAGTGCCAACGTTAGTTTTACCACAAATGGGAGAGACAATTGAAAAGAAGCCTTCGAGAACATGACGCGTTGAGGCAACGACTTCGGTGATCTCCAGGTGGCTGTCTGGACATCTCACGTGTTCTGGCTTAGCCGTAGAGTCTGTTCTCTTGCTTCGCAAGCCTTGCCAGCAGTCGGCACATGCGGTTGGCTGTCGGCATGCGGCTTTTCCGGGTCCCTGGCGCTGGCTTCGACGATCAGACTGCTGCAGGCGCAGGTTGGGAAAAAAAAAAGCCTTTGTCTTCTGTCCGTCACACCGCTCTCTCTGACGATCTTGGCCTTTTTCTTCGTGCCTGACGCCGCAAAGAAGCCAGCACCATGCCCCGCTGAAGTGAGCGAGTTTCTTTGCTGTTGTGTCTGCTGCTATGCGCGTGATGGATTAGCGTAAAGAACGTCTCAGGGAACCGCCTGCTGAGGTAATTCTCATGATTTCCAAGAGAGAGGTTGCAGGAGAAGGAACGGAGCAAAGCGCTAGCGCATTAGGTATTGGGTCGCTGGTTGGCTGCGTGTACAGTAGGTGAGCACCTTGCTGGTCGAGGTTAGCCCGACCTCACCGACGGCGGATTGCAGAGGTTCTGGTGCCGGGGTCATTGTTAGTGCGTCTGCAGGTCAAACTTTGATTATTAAAAGCCGTTGAGCCGCACGAAACCTCTCCATGAGCTTGAATACACAGAGAGAGGTGCTTGCAAACTATAAAAGACATGGATTAACGTTTTGATTGAATGCGAACTTTACAGCCTCTTCGATGCTTGGGATTACTTGTCAGTAACAACACATTAAGCAGCTCGGTGATATCATCAGGATAACCACCACCATGCCCAAGCCCCAGGGTGTGGGGTGCGAAAGCACGAGAGAATTGGCGGGGCTTGGGCCACTGACAGGGTTTAATACCCTTGTCTGTTCAAGGGTCCTGGTCACAGGCGGATAGCTTGACGATCTTTGTCTTGTCACCTAAACTTCCGCTGTCTGAAAGCTTGTGAAAGGAAGCAAAAAGGCGAAGTTAATGGTTCAAACTATTCACATATCCATACCAGTAAGAGACTTATCAGAAGTTTTCATGACTGGGCCAGTAACCACCAGAAAAAAAAAAGCCAGTGCTATTCTGCTTCAAATCATGCCCAGCACCTTTGCTTTTGGTCCTCGTATACTTTTACCTGGCAAAGCGATTTTAGTTTGTCTGTGGAGGCTTGACTCAGCGCAAAGCTCCGGAAGCGGCCCCGGCCGCACATGTCCCGAGGGAAAGAATCCAGGCTGGGCCCGAGACTATCTGGTGTACCGGTCCCGCGGGTCGAAGCCGGTGGACTTGAAAAGAAACTGCCGGGATGTGCTGCACAGTGTCATGATACGGGCCCGGAGCTCTGCAGCAATCTCCTGAGCTTGTACAGAGCTTTCACCAACATATAACCTATCATAGCCTTTTGTCAGCCCTTGTAACTACACTTATCTGCATACAAGCGAAAAAAATTTTTTTTGTATTTGTGTGTCTCGCGAACTTACCGGAACTGCTTGCAAACTGCACTCTGCGAGGAAGGTGAGCGCTGATTTGCCAATGGATTCCGTGTATTTTCTCCTACCGGCTGCAAAGGGATGCTTCCCTTCACGCGACAGCAATTGAGCATCTGCCTCCTCAGCTTGACAACTGCAGTCCTGGTGGGGTTTGATCATAAATGGTGGATCTTCAGAGGAGCAAAACTGTCCTGGAATCGCCAATCAATATCCCTTGACTCAAGTACCGAGGATCTTCTCTGCATCGTGTATGTAGCAGTTCCGCTTTGATTCTGGTGCCCATGCTGCTGGCAAGCTCGCCAGCAGCTTGGATCATTACCCTGTGACTAGATGTTCATGGGAAAGAAGGCAGAAGGCAAGAAACAAAGACGAACCAATAAGCATATCACGGCTGGGGCCAATGCCTAAAATTCTGATAACGAGCAGAAAATTACTTATTACTTACAAGGATTTAAAACCCTCCTTGGATGGACGGCTTTACATAAGGTGGTACTTGTTTGGTTGCAAATGACTTGCAAGTGGCTCTCTACACCACAAGAGCCACTGATACAAGGCATTGTCCCTGATCAAAGGATGATTACTGCGCTTTCGCGCTCACACCTCTGACCGGCATCGACAGCGTGCTCTCCGGCAAGACCAACAGGCGAGCCTGGATGGTCTTCAAATTCATGTTTGCCATTAAATCGGGCAATCCTCCTCTTCAACCTCAAAGTTCCTTCCGTCTGATAGTTAGGAGCAGTATCGGCCAACAGTGAGGTCAAGGCAGGGTTCTTGAGAGCGCTTGATACCAGATGGGAATCTCTTGTAAAGAGAAGCCTGCCTCTCTACAAGGAAGACATATCAAATACCCATCAGATAGGTACTAATCATGATAACCCGATTTGTTTCATAGGGCAGACCTGAGGTCGCAGTATGTACACACAGAGCTGCCGGTTCCGGGCAGATGATGTGATTGTCATTGTATCGATGACAACTGCCTTCTTGGGTAGGAGGTGAAGAGACGAGGGGTATTTGGGGGTCGGCATCGCAAGACGACGCGTTAAGGACTCGGTGCTTTGGGGGTTTTGCATCCCTCTTGCCGGGGCCGGTCAGCTTTCTCATTCGCCAATCACCGGTACCGAGGAAGAGGGGCTTTGGCGGTGTAAACGTAGTGGTGTTGTAATATTTCGAGCCGTGCCAGCTAGGCTATCGTCGCAACCCTTTCTACCAACCAGCTGCCAAATAAACTGGCGCGCTTGCTCTTTGCGCCGCGGTGTAAGTGATCCATATGCAGGTACAGCTCTCTCTCGCAGATCCTTTCTCCAATCAAAAAAAAAAAAAAGAGCTGTGTGCGATTTCAAATGATGACGGAGCCAAAGGCCGTCTCATTAGAGGATTGAAGATGTTGTGTACATCTTGCTGGATGTTTCGAAGTGGAACGACAACCAGCTCCTACTTTTGCTGGTCGTTGATGGCTCTCTGCAGGGGTCGCCACTGCTGCAAGGGACAATTCCGCAGCGGGAATGGCGTGGTGGGATCGAACTTGCGAAGGTAGGCCGGTCACTTGAATTTTGCCTGTTTGGGTCTAGTGGGCCGGGGGTTCGTGGTTGACAGGATCAACCCCCATCGGTCCATCCGAATATATCAGGGAGTTATCAAAGAGATCTGATAATCGTGTGACAGGCTAGGCTTTCTCCGTAGCGTGTGCTATAGACAAAAAGTTGTTTGTCGTGCAAGTAATCATTGTGAAGGATGAATTCCAGGGGTTAATGGGCGAAGAGTTGAAGCAAGAGCATGAGGCTTGGACTGAAAACGAGCCCCGATACTGTCCTTGCAGGCAGCGGCCCGATTCCTTCGTTCCTCTCCCATTTCCGCCGGCTTCATCGGTGTCACATCTGCAGATACGGATAAGGAGCAGTCTGGTCCAAAGGCCATCTAACAATACCGGCCTGTGTACACCAGGGAAGCAGTATCGTACGCAACATGGATGCACTGTGTGCAGGCAGGAGAACGGGCTTGGCCACCAAGTAATCGCCGAAGTTACTCTTTTCCATGTTGTTGGTGCTCCGTAACACTCCACCGGCGCTTCTCGAGAAATAACCAGTCTGTGGAATTTGGTTTCAGTGGGTATGTTGTCGGCAGGTCGTGTAGACGGTTATTTGCAGACCTGAAGTATAGCCTGATGATCTGATGACAGCTTGGGACGGCCCGACTTTGAGAGCAGGCTGCCAACATTGTAGAAAGGGAAGAGGTGTTCTTTCCCCAGCCGGCCCGATAGAGAGATTAATCCAAACCAGACATCCTGTCGTCAACAGTTCTTTTTTTTTTTTTCAGGCAACAACGTAGTGGCACTTTGTAGTGAGGTGACGTGTTTGTCGTCCAGCCAGAACGTCACCAGGGAATGTTTGATAAACAGACATCGGGATTTTGGCAGAGTGTCATTTGCCAAATTCAACCCCGGATGGCGGAACAGGAGCTGGAGAACAGAACGGGCGCTGATCCGTGCAAGGAGCTGTCAACTTGGTTCAGACTGCAAGGATCAGCAATCATTAGACATTAGACCTTCGGTGTGCTGGATAGAGAAAACGTTGCCGTCGTCGATTGTTTATGGCTTTGGCTTGATCTGACGACTGGTAACTGGGATGCCTAGACTATGGATTTCACTGTTCATCACAGTGCCGTATTTCTGGTGTAGTTTGTATACGTAGTGTAGAACGCTGGCTCGAAGATCCAAGCTCTGAGAGGTATGGCTAGGGTTGGGGGGGTTGGGTGAGTGAACATTAGGTAAGCAAGTGTATGGTGCCGAGGTGAGTTGAACCGAGTCTATACTGCTGTGCCGCTTCCAAATCACCGGAGCTCGTTCAAATTTGATTCCGAGGTTCACCTCCCATGGCATGCAGTGTACGTAGTGGAGGGAAGCAGTGCAAGGAGCATGACCAGAGCTAGGGCTGATCGTTTCTGCAAGGAGACGGCGCTTGCAAGCAAGTCATTGGGCACATTAGGCAAACTTGCTGCCAAGTGACGGAGTTACTGATGGCGCTGAGATCCTCTAATACGCGCGTGAGCAATCAAACCTTGGCTTGACAATATGAAATCCTTATCATCGCTCTCCCGGCGGATCAGACAACAAGAAAAATGCAGGTGCTGTCTCACTGGTGGAATTGCCATGGTCTCTCAGAACCAGATCGGTTGTTGCACCAGCCACAGCCTCACGGGCCTTTCACCAAAGTTTCCTTGCTCGCCATTGGACGCCACACATGCAAGCCAAGGCTGGGCGAACGAGGCTGTCGGGTTCTTCAGGATCATCGTAGAGCTGGAATCAGATCTCAACGTAACGGCGGGTTTCAGGCCCGCTCATGAGGTCGTCCTCTTCGGAACCATATTCCGTAGTATTGTTGCCGCCTAGCCTCATTGGAATTTAGCCGGTGCTGGAGTTGGTGTTTGCGGGATCTTGGTTCTCTTTTGATCCCGTCACTGTCGCGATGTTGCAGAAGGCATGCTGGAAAGCTGCTTCGCTAGACAGTGGAATTGGAAATCCAAATCCCAAAGCAGACAATGGTCATCTATTACCTGCCAGGGGCCGATCGCATGAGAGCGATAACTCTATTTCGACTTCCCAGTCTCAGACTGATAATTGGTGAAAACGGCCGCAGGGGAGAAACGGAGAACCGGTCTCGATGCGGAGATGATGCCGGGGGCCTGCCTGATCTTGAGCGGGGTTCCCAACTGCATCGAGAAGGAGAGAATTGAGGTAGGAAAGAGAGACGACGCAGCCACACCAGACGTGTCCAAAACCAGAAGGAAAGAGGGCACGATAAGCTGAGGGGGGAAGACGTTCATCACGCAAGTGCGACAGGCAGGCGGTTGCTCGATTTACTGAATTCGCGCAAAGCGTGTGCGCAGCGCTGGGGCTGGGCCAACCGTTCCCCAGTGAGGGGGGCTTGCAATCACGATGTCCATCGTGGGTGAACGATGGAAGGACGTGGGAGGGTTGGACCACCTGGGTGGAATGTACCTAAGCTTGTCAACTGCCCGTCGCGATCCATGGATCTTTGGACTGGCGTTTCGGCTTGATGCAGAGCGTTTGCGTACACAGTACTTAGGTAGTGGCAAAGACGCGGATGGATTGGTGGGCTGGAGCTGTGGTCATTGGTGGTCTAACACATGAATCCTCGGTACGAAGCAAAGTCGCCGACCAAGCTCGCAGTAGACATTGCACTACGTACATACTGATGATGGCGAACCACCAGCATGCTGCTTGGTGCTAGCAAATTGGATCGCCGAGCTTGGGAGACTGGCCGAGCATGTTTAGAAGCTTACACGCATTCAACCCAGGTCCTTACAGTCTATGGGCAATTGGCCCTATGTCGCAGCGGTGATTCACCAGGCGGGGTGTTCCAGGCCTGGGGTCTGGCTTGCGTCCCGCTTCCCCGATCCAACATCCGCTTGAGCGCCCCAGATTCTGGCTCGATTGCGGGGATGAGGGACCTACCCCAGAGCCAAGGACGCCGGAAGCCCACACCAAGCATCGAACCACGGCGCTCACCACCTCCGGATGGCAGGTTGGCCGACATCTTGATGGGATCTGGGGCGAGTCGGCGAGCACATGGTAGTACGCGCTAACTGCCTAGAGTAGGTTTGAGAGAGGCACACACCACCGACACGCAGACCACACACCGCGCTACACCACACGTCCAGTCCTGTCAGCACTGGTAGGTAGGCAAGGAGCTCTGGCCGGCTCTGCCACAGCCATAAGCATGTTGGACGAGGGCGCCCGCGCCGATTTGCACGTGGAAGACGGCAGGCCGCGTCGGCTCAAGATTGCATCGCCGACTAGTCGGCCGAAATATGCCTCAGCGGCACACGGCATGTGAGAGAGTGTGCAAGTGGTCGCCACAAGCCGACCAGCGTGTTTCTCCAAGAGTGTAATTGAGAGTCTCATTCTCATCCACAATTCAATGAATGTGCGGCACCAGCGAGACTTACCGGCATGTATAAGCTGCACGTACTCGATGAGGACGACGAATCAGGCTGGTCGGAGGACTAAATTTATCGCAGCGTAACTTCGGGGTCCCGAGCCGGCAAGTTGCGTACTGTGTGTATAGGCACACTAATATACACACACACACACACACACACACACACAGGCGAGGCGACGTTGTACTCGCGACGGGCAGTAACCGACATGCGACATGCCTAGGACTTCCGGGACGAACATTCGACGTCTGGAAGCAGCATCGAAAACCCAGCAATGTGTCACGGCTCCTCAATATTGGCACCTTTGACGGCTACTCGCTTGCAGTCCCGGTGCCACACTGCAACGAGGGGGTAGGGCTTGCGCAAGCATATCCGATAGGCATTGCTTCGGCTTG
>Ga0065720_1018836_pt1 | contig 123010 bp, 126 predicted proteins | sample Thericmetagenome_FD_59107 | JGI IMG/M metagenome (GOLD analysis project Ga0065720, IMG submission 59107) | Thermophilic microbial communities from the Joint Bioenergy Institute, California, USA of rice/straw/compost enrichment - eDNA_2 v2... | ecosystem: Engineered > Solid waste > Grass >...
GAAGCCGCAGCCTGCCAGTCCGTTCGCCAGGGCGACGATCAGGCAGATCGCTGCAGCTTTGCAGCTAAACCACGACATTGACGATCCGGTTCGGCACGACGATGACTTTGCGCACCGGCTTGCCGTCGATAGCCCGCTTCACGTTGTCGTTGGCCAGGGCCAGCTTCTCCAGCTCACTCTGGGCCATGTCGCGCGCCACTTCGATGGTCGCGCGCAGCTTGCCCGACACCTGCACGGCGATCCTCACGGTTTCGTCTCGCGCCAGCGCTTCATCGGCAACCGGCCAGGGCTGGTCAAGCAGCAATCCCTCGTGACCCAGAGCCTGCCAGATCTCCTCGGCCAGATGCGGCACCATCGGGCCAATGAGCTTGGCCAGCGTCTCCAAAGCTTCGCGCCGCGCCCAGGCGGTTGCGGCATCGTCGCCTTTGGTTGCCTCGAGCAGGTTGGCGAATTCGTGGATGCGGGCTACCGCCTTGTTGAAATGGAATTGCTCCAGATCGCCGGTCAGGGCGGTGATGGTCTTGTGCAGAGCGCGGCGCAGCTGCTGCGCGGCTTCCGGCCATTCCGCCGGGGCTGCGGCGCCTTTGGGTGCGATCGGCCCGCGCGGCTCAGAGACCAGACGCCACAGGCGCTGCGTGAAGCGCCAGGCGCCTTCGACGCCGGATTCGGTCCATTCGAGGTCACGATCCGGCGGGCTGTCCGACAGCATGAACCAGCGCGCAGTATCGGCGCCGTAGGTGTCGATGATCAGTCCAGGATCGATGACGTTCTTCTTGGACTTCGACATCTTTTCGACGCGTCCAACCGTCACCGGCTCACCGGTGCGCACATGCACCACCTGATTGCCGTCCTTCTTGACGTCGGCAGGGAACAGCCAAGCGCCGGAAGCATCGCGATAGGTTTCGTGGCAGACCATGCCCTGGGTGAACAGACCCGCAAAAGGCTCGCCGCTCTTCAAGGACAGGTGCCCGGTATCACGCAGTGCGCGGGTGAAGAAGCGCGAATAGAGCAGGTGCAAGATGGCATGCTCGATGCCGCCGATATACTGATCCACCGGCAGCCAGTAATCGACATCGGCCTTTTCCATCGGCGCATCGGCCCGCGGGCTGCAGAAGCGCGCGAAATACCAGGAGGAGTCGACGAAGGTATCGCAGGTATCGGTTTCACGCCGCGCCGGCTTGCCGCAGCTTGGGCAGCTGACATGCTTCCAGGTCGGGTGATGGTCCAGCGGATTGCCGGGCTTGTCGAAGGTGACGTCGTCGGGCAGCAGCACCGGCAGATCGGATTCCGGCACCGGCACCACGCCGCAGGCATCGCAGTGGATCACCGGGATCGGGCAGCCCCAATAGCGCTGCCGCGAAACGCCCCAGTCACGCAGGCGATAGGTGGTGGTGCCTTTTCCGACGCCGAGCTCTTCCAGCTTGGCAATCGCAGCACGCTTTGCCGCGGCGACATCGAGACCGTTCAGGAATTCGGAATTGATGGCGACCGTGTTCTCGGTTTCCAGATAGGCCTCATTTGCGATTTCAACCGTACCCTGGCCCTTGGGAGCGACGACAGCTTTGACCGGCAGGCCGTATTTGCGGGCGAAATCCAGGTCGCGCTGATCATGAGCCGGGCAGCCGAAAATGGCGCCGGTGCCGTATTCCATCAGGACGAAATTCGCGACGTAAACCGGCAAAGTCCAGTTGGCATCGAAAGGATGCAGCGCCTGGATGGGCGTGAGATAGCCCTTCTTCTCAGCCTTCTCCAATTCGGCCTCGGCAGTGCCGGTCTTGCGGCATTCCTCGATGAAGGCGGCAAGTTTTTCGTCCTGTTTGGCCAGTTCGGCAGCCAGAGGATGATCCGCGGCGATCGCGACGAAACTCGCGCCGAACAACGTGTCGGGGCGAGTCGAATAGACCTCGATCTTGTCCTGGCGGTCCTTCAGCGCGAAGGAGAAACGCGCGCCTTCGGATTTGCCGATCCAGTTCTGCTGCATCAGCCGCACGCGCTCGGGCCAGCGGTCGAGATCGCCCAGGGCCTGCAGCAGATCGTCGGCATAAGCCGTGATCTTGAAGAACCATTGCGACAGCTTGCGCCGCTCCACCAAAGCGCCCGAGCGCCAGCCGCGGCCGTCGATCACCTGCTCATTGGCAAGCACCGTCTGATCGACGGGGTCCCAGTTGACGAAGCTTTCCTTGCGATAGGCCAGACCCGCTTTGAGCAGATCCAGGAACAGCTTCTGCTGATACTTGTAATAGCCAGGGTGGCAGGTGGCGAATTCGCGGCTCCAGTCCAGCGACAGGCCCATGCGCTGCAATTCGGCGCGCATGTTGGCGATATTGTCGTAGGTCCAGGCGGCTGGATGAACCTTCTTCTCCTGAGCGGCATTTTCCGCCGGCAGGCCGAAGGCATCCCAGCCCATCGGATGCAGCACGTTGAAGCCGCGGGCGCGCTTGTAGCGCGCAACGACGTCGCCCAGCGTGTAGTTGCGCACATGGCCCATATGGATGCGTCCCGACGGATAGGGAAACATCTCCAGGACGTAGTATTTCGGGCGGCTGGGATCGGTGGAGGCGCGGAAGGCCTGCCGCTCATCCCAGATCTTCTGCCATTTCGCTTCGACCGCTTTGGCGTTATAGCGGGACATCGACTTATCCAATTCTTAAGTGAATACCACCGGGCGGAATGCCGATGGGTCAGCGCCGGGCTTCAGCCTCCATGCGGAATTCCCGGGCGCGCTGAAGGATGGCGTTTTCCATGTTCGTCGCCGTGCTTGGCGCTGCGGCCTGATCCACCCAGGTGTCGCCTTGGCGCATCTGACGGAAGACGCTGACCCGCAGGCCGTCAGCCCGCAGGGCACGATCCAGAATATAGACGGTCACCTTGAAGCGCTCGTCGGGCGTCTGCGGCGGCGCGTACCAGTCGGTGATGATGACGCCGCCGAAGGGATCAGCCGAGGCCAGCGGCATGAAAGACAGGGTATCCAGCGTGGCCCGCCACAGATAGCTGTTCACGCCGATGCCGCTGCCGCCCTGATCCTCGGGCTTCTTGCTGCCCCCGAACAGGTTGAGGCCACCATCGCCGAACACGGTCTGACGCTGGCCTGACGGGGCCGGATCGTAGGTACCGTATTGATTCTTCTCCGGAAAATAGGTCTGGGTTTCGCCGTCGCCCGGTGCGGTGCAAGCCCCCAGCGGAAGCAGAAGGGCGGCCCCGATCAGCGCGGTCCAGCGGGCACGCAAACTGATGGACGGACCGGTCCGAGACGAAACGGGACGCAGAGCAGCCATGACGGCTATCCTCCTGAGACGCAGAATGGGCGGTGGATAGCATAGTTTATACTGCGAGGCCAATCTCCGGGGCTAGGGCCGGGGATTGCCAGCACCCGCGAAACACCGTAAGCCGCCCCCATGAGCGCACCGCTTTCCACCGATATTCTGTTCCAGCAGGCCTGGGCCGCCCAGACGGCGGGACGCCCCGAACAGGCGATGGCGCTATATCGCGAAATTTTAAAACGAGGCGAGCATGCTTCGGCTTGGCTCGGGCTGGGGCAATGCCATCTTGAGCGCAAAGAGAAGGCCAAGGCGCTGGATGCCTTCCGAAGGGCATCGGCCTTGCTGCCGCAGTCGGGTGCGATCCGACATATGGTCGACATGCTGGCCGGGGACAGGGTCCCGGACCGGGCACCGGATGATTATGTCCTTTGGGTTTTCGACGGGCATGCGGAAACCTTCGATGCCCATCTGGCGGCGCTGGGCTATCGCGGGCCCCAGATGATTGCCCATCTGGTCGAATCAGTCTGGGAGAAGAATAAAAGCCGGGTAATTTTAGACCTGGGGTGTGGCACCGGGCTTAATGCGCCGCTCTTCCGTCCCTATGCCAGCCGGCTGGACGGCGTGGATCTGGCCCCGCGCATGCTGCGCCAGGCGGCCCGCCGGGGTGGCTATGACCATCTTTACCAAGCCGAAGCCCATGCCTTTTTGCGCCGGCCGCCAGTGCGATACGACGCTATCCTTTCCACTGACGTCTTTATCTATATCGGGCAGTTGGAAGAGATATTTTCTCTTTCATGTCAATCTCTTAATAAGGGCGGTGAGATCCTTTGCACGATTGAGCTTGGCAGCGGGGAGCAGCCGGTGGAGCTGCGGCAAACCGGCCGGTTCCGCCAGACGGATGCGTATATCCGGCAGGTCGCGGCAAAGGCTGGCTTTGAGGTGGCCGCGACCCATGACGATGTGCTGCGGGCGGAGCAGGATCAGCCGGAACCCGGCCGGGCCTATCGGCTGATTCGAATCGAATAACGCTCGATGGCGCCGGATCGGTACCCGCCTCCGGCAACCGGGGAGAGGGGCGGCGTTCTCGCCCTATCCCATTGATTTTATATGCGTGAATGGCTTGGCGGCGGTTAGTGTGTGGCCCGTTTGCAACACCGGCCGCAAAAGCATCGGGGAAAATGCTGCTTTTATTGACACTTGCGGGGTCGCGGTGGCTTCATCCCTGACGATCATTCAGTCCATGCGGCTGATTGTTCATTGCTTGTGATTCTCTGCTTGGACGCAAGCACTGCAACCCAAATCCCGGTGGGAGAGGAAAGAGGAAAAATGAAGAAGACGCTGCTTCTGCAAACCGCGCTCGTGGCGGCTGCCGGCATGATGCTGGCCGATGTCGCGAACGCCCAGACCAAGGCTCAGCCGCTGGCCATCACCCTGGGTGGCTTCTGGACCCAGTTCGTCAAGTTCCAGGACAAGGACATTCCTGCGGGCCAGCCGAATCAGCATTCTGTTGGCACGGCCAGCGACGCTGAGGTGTATTTCAACATCCGTGGCGTGCTGGATGATGGCACCGTGATCGGCGGTCAGATCCAGCTCGAAGCCGCGACCTATGGCGACCAGATCGACGAACGCTACATGTTCATCGAGCGCGCCGATATTGGCCGTATCGAAATCGGCTCGACCGACCGCGTCCATGGCAAGATGCTGTATTTCGCCCCGACCGTTCTGCCGGGCCACAGCACCACGGTGCATTCGGAATATAGCTCGGCCCAGGGCAATGGCGGCACGCCGCTGATGTGGTTTGCGAATAACAACCACGACACCGAAGGCCTGAACATCTACACCGCCTCGAACCGCTACTTCGGCTCGAAGGTTGGCAAGGGTCTGCAGCTTGGCTTCTCGTACACGCCGGATGGTTGCCAGGATTTCTCGTCCGCTTCGGGTAATAATCCGGGTTGCGGTCCGGGCTTCGGTGGTACGGCTAATAACGGTCAGCTGTCCAAGCAGTACTCGGTCGCAGCCAACTACCTCGAGACCTTGGGCCCGGTTGACGTGGCTCTGTATGGTTCGTGGAACACCGTCCACCTGGAAGGTACGCTCGGTGCAGGTGTGACCGATCGTCGCCAGGACGGCTGGCAGGTTGGCGCGCAGTTCGCCTATAACGTTGGCGACGGCTCGGCGATTCAGTTCGGTGGCGGTTATTCGAATGAAGACGTGGGTCGTGATGCTACGGGTGAGGGCCTCGGCGTCATCAAAGACCGCGAGGCTTATTCGGTGGGTCTCCGTTACCTGACCAATGGCGCCGCTCCGGGTTCGGTGGGTATCGGTGTGGAATACTACAACCGCGAAGATACGCGGACCCTCGGCGCCGGCAAGAACGAGCTTGATTACTATCAGCTCGGCCTGACCTATCAGCTCGCCACTGGCGTGCTGTCCTTCGCTGGTGTCGGTGTTTCCGATCTGGATGTTCCGGGCTCGGCGAACGACATCAAGCAGACCTTCGGCGTTGTCGGTATCGGTCTGACGTTCTAATCCGATCTGTCGATCGGTTAGGGGAAAGGGGCAGGGTGACCTGCCCCTTTTCTTTTGCGCGGCTCTTTTGACGCGATTAGCTGGTGGGCGTGACGGCCGCTTAGCGCGATTAGCTCACCCGATGATCTGTTGCATTCTTGCAACGCTTGACGTTGCGTTTTCGCGACTGTGTCGGCCATCACGCTTTGTCATGCGGTTGTCGTCGGTCTGCCGCTGACTTGTCTTTCCGCAGCGTTTATCGTGCGTCCGGGCGATGCACCCGGGTTGTCCATCGACGCTGACACGTCACTTAACGGAAGGACCCAAGAGATGAAGAAGACCCTTCTCCTGCAGACCGCCTTGGTTGCGGCTGCCGGCCTGTTTGTGGCCGACATTGCCAGCGCCCAGACCAAGGCCCAGCCGCTGAGCGTTTCGGTCGGCGGCTACTTCACCGAGGTTTTCAAGTATCAGGACCGCGACAACGTCGCCGGCCAGCCGAACCGGCATTCGACCGCTCTGAGCCAGGATGCTGAAATCTACTTCAACATCCGCGGCGTCCTGAACGACGGCACCGTCATCGGCGGCCGCGTCGAGCTGGAAGCGGCGACCGATGCCGACCAGATCGATGAGCGTTACATGTTCATCGAGCGCAGCGATGTCGGCCGTGTCGAGATCGGTTCAGCCGACCGCGCTTCGTCGAAGATGGTCTATGGTGCGCCGACCGCCATTCCGGGTTATGGCACCATCGATCCGGTTGGCTCGCTCGCGGTGACCAACGCCCCCACTGGCGCCCGCACCGGCAACACCCTGACCAAGTTCAGCGGCATCGATGACCGCGAGGGCATCAACCTCTACACGTCGTCGAACCGCTACTTCGGCTCGAAGGCGGGCAAGGGCCTGCAGCTCGGCTTCTCGTACACGCCGGATGGCTGCGAGGACTTCTCGGGCAGCAACGGCTGCGGCGGCGGTTTCGGTGCGACCAACAACCCAGGTCAGTATTCCAAGGTCTACACCGTGGCGGCCAACTACATCGAGTCGTTTGGTCCGGTCGATGTGGCCCTCTTTGGCGCGTACATGAATGCCGATATCGAAGCAAACGTCATCCCGACCGAGGGTAATGCGGCGCAGATTCGGGGGCAAAGCGGTATCGAAGGTTTTGCCTTCGGCACCACGCTCACCTACAACGTGGGTGACGGCTCGTCCGTGCAGATCGGCGGCGCCTACAAGTTCGAAGAAACGGGCTCCTTTGGCAGCGATGATCGCAACGTCTACACCGCGGGCATTCGTTATCTGACCAACGGCGTGGCGCCGGGGTCGGTCGGTATCGGTGTTGATTACGCTCTCACGAAGGCTGACCAGGGTAATGTCAACGGCGCCGTCGTCGGCGGCGAAGACAAGTTCACCTGGTACTCCGCTGGTGTGACCTATCAGCTCGCCCGCGGCGTGCTGACCTTCGCCGGTGTCGGCTACTACGAATATGAAGATCACGCCTCGGCTGCGGCTGACGAAGCCGATGCCGTGTTCGGCGTTGCTGGTATCCGCCTCGATTTCTAATCCTGGCAGATCACTGGAATACAGGAAGGGGCCGGGAAACCGGCCCCTTTTCTTTTGTGCCTGACGAAGTTGCTCAGGAGGGCGGCGCTACAAAAACAGCGACAAGCCCAGCAATGCCGCGATGGCCCATAAGGCCCACAGCAGAGGCCGCCTCGCGCGGCGTTGCGCATCGGCCAAAGCCGCCAGGCTGCTGTCGCTCAAGCGCAGGCCATCGGCCTGCACGGTACTGGCCAGTGCCTCCAGGCCGCGCGCGATGGCGGGGAGCCTTCGCGCGACCTCCGCGACATTGCCCGCAACCTCGCGCAGCCGCGCTTCCGGCCCCATATTCTCCCGGGCCCAGTCCTCGACGACAGGCCGTGCCGCTTCCCAGAAATTGATGTTCGGATCGAGGCTGCGCGCCACGCCCTCCACCGTCACCATGGTCTTTTGCAGCAACAGCAAATGCGGCTGCGTGCGCATGCCGAAGGTATCGGTGATCTGAAACAGCTGGGCGAGCAGGCGGCCGATCGAAATCTCGGTCACGGGGCGATCCAGGATCGGTTCGCCGATCGACCGGCAGGCCTGGGCAAAAGCCTCCACCGACCGGTCCGCCGGTACATAGCCGGCCTCGAAATGCACTTCTGCCGCCCGTCGCCAGTTGCCGGACAGGAATGCGCCGAGCATCTCGGCCATGAAGCATCGGGTCGGCAGGTCGAGCCGTCCCATGATGCCGAAATCCACCAGTTCGATGCGGCCGTCCGTAGCGACGAAAATGTTGCCGTGATGCATGTCGGCATGGAAATAGCCGTCCCGCAGCGCCTGCTTGAGGAAGATGCGGATCACCCGCGCGGCCAGCGCAGAAAGGTCGATGCCGGCCTCTAAAAGTGCGGCCCGATCCTCAATCGGTATGCCAGCAATGCGCTCAACTGTCAGAACGCGCCGGCCGGTGCGTTGCCAATCCACCGCCGGAATTACGACATCGGGATCGTCGCGGAAATTGTCGCGCAGTTCCGATGCTGCCGCAGCCTCCAGCTGCAGATCCAGCTCGATCGCCACCCATTCCCGTAAAGTGGCCACCACGTCGCGCGGCCGCAGGCGGTCCATGCCTGCGATATGGCGCTCGGCGGCATCGGCCAGCCAGGCGAAAAGAGCAAGATCGCGTCGGAAGGCTGCTTCCACATCAGGACGCAGCACTTTGATCGCGACCGGCTTGCCTTCAGTCGTTTCGGCGAAATGCACCTGGGCGATGCTGGCCGCCGCCACAGGCTCGGGTTCAAATCCGCTGAATAGAGCATCCAAAGGCTTGCCCAGCTCGGCTTCGATGCTGGCCTTGGCCGCGGTCCACGGGAAAGGCGGCAAGCGATCGCGCAGCCGCCCCAGGTCATCGGCCAATGCAGCGCCGACGAGATCAGGCCGCACCGACAGCACCTGGCCAAGCTTGATGAAACTGGGCCCCAGGTCGCTTAAGGCATTGGCCAGCCGTTCGCCTTCGCGCAGGTCGCGGCGCCGTCGGCCGAACAGCAATTGGAACAGGCCTACGGCACTGCGGCCCAACCCCCCCAGCGGCGCGTCGCGCAAAACGAACAGCGCATCGTGCCGTGCGAAGCAGCGGCCGATGGCAAAAAGACGAAGGAGGTGGCGCAAGTCGGTCAGCACGGGCTTACAGGGAATTGCATCATATGCGCCGAGCGGAATGAAGAGCGGCAATGCCGCCCGTGAGGTTGCGCACCTGGATATTCTGGAACCCGGCCTCGGCAATCATGGCCGCAAAATTTTCCTGATTGGGAAAGCGCCGGATGCTTTCCACCAGATAGCGGTAGGAGTCTTCGTCGTTGGCAACAATGGCGCCCAGCTTCGGCAGGATATTGAAGCTGTAGGCGTCATAGAGCGAGGCCAGCGCCGGATGCCGCACGGAAGAGAATTCCAGGCACAGGAAGCGCCCGCCGGGCTTCAGCACGCGATAGGCTTCCTTCAGGGCGATGTCGATATGGGTGACGTTGCGGATGCCGAAGGCAATCGTATAGGCATCCACCGAGCGGTCGGGCAGCGCCAGCTTTTCCGCATCCATGCAGGCCCAGGCGAGGCGCCGCAGCCGGCCCTGGTCGATGGCGCGGTTCCTCCCCTGCTCCAGCATGGCCGGATTGATATCGGCCACGATGATGTCGGCTTGCGGCGCGCGATCCATGATGCGGAATGCGATATCGCCAGTGCCGCCGGCAACGTCCAGGACCCGGATCGGCCCGCGCGGATTCAGCCAATCGACCATCTGCGCCTTCCACAGCCGGTGCACGCCGCCGGACATCAGGTCGTTCATCAGGTCGTAACGGCTGGCCACCGATTCGAAGACGCCGCGCACCAGCCGCGCCTTTTCGCTCTCGGGGACGGTCCGAAAACCGAAATGGGTATCGTTGCTCATGACAATCCGCTCATATGGCATTGACCATAGCCGAAACCGCCCCGCCACGGTATAGACAGGGCGATGCCCGAACTGCCCGAAGTGGAAACCACGCGCCGCGGGCTGGCGCTAAAACTGGAAGGCCGGCGAATCGTTCGTATCGAGGCGCGCCGCCCCGACTTGCGGTTTCCTCTGCCGAAGGATTTCGCCAAAACCATCCGCGGCCGCCGGGTCGAGGCGTTGGAGCGGCGGGCAAAATATATTCTGATCCGGCTGGAAGGCGATCTTGTCTGGCTGATCCATCTCGGCATGTCGGGCCGCATGGTGATGCGGCCGGCCTGGCCCAACGATATCGGCCCCCATGATCATGTGATTTTCGCCACCGAAGAGGGCTGGGCGGTTACCTTCAACGACGCCCGCCGCTTTGGCATGATGGACCTGTTTCCAGCCGCCAAGCTCGCAGATCATAAGCTGCTCGCCGGCCTCGGGCCTGAGCCGCTTGCCGACGAATTCACGCCCGCCGTGCTGCACCTGGCGCTGATGGGCAAGAAAACCCCGATGAAGGCCGCCCTGCTGGATCAGACCGTGGTGGCCGGCCTGGGCAACATCTATGTCTGCGAGGCGCTGTTCCGCGCCGGGATCAGTCCCAAGCGGCTGGCCGGCACCGTCAGTCCGCAGCGCCTGGACAAGCTCGTCCCGGCGATCAAGGCGGTGCTCCGCGAGGCGGTGGCGGCCGGCGGCTCATCCTTGCGCGACTATGTGCAATCTGACGGCGAGCTGGGTTACTTCCAGACCCGTTTCCGGGTCTATGACCGGGAGGGCCAGCCCTGCACGGTCTGCGGCCGGCCGGTGAAGCGGATCGTGCAGTCCGGACGGTCGACCTTCTACTGCGGTTCCTGCCAGAAATGACGCCGCCGCCATTGCGGAGGCGATCTGCGGATCGCTTGCCCTCGTATTTCAAAGGGATACCCCGGCCGGACCGGGGGATCACGAATCTGGGGGCAGGGCCTTCCAAAACTGACCTCAAACTGCCAAAGTCCCGGCCATGTTCAGCCCCGGCTGGAGTCGTTTCCGCAGCCTCATGCTGGCCGCCCTGATGGCGCTGGCAGGGACTTGTGCAAGCCTAAATACCCATGCTGGCGGGGCTTTTCTGTCGATCGCGGAAGATGTCCCGCTGATGCCCGGCCTTACCGAGAACCCGGAGGCGGCAACGGTCTTCGACAAGCCGTCGGGCCGGATCGCCAGTACCGAGGCCAAGGGCACGGTCACGGCTGCGGCGGTGCGCCAATTCTATGCGGCGACCCTGCCGCAGCTTGGCTGGAAGCCGGTCGGGCCCGAGCAGTACCGCCGCGAGGCCGAGCAGCTGCGGATCGCAATCACTGCTCGCAACGGCGCGGGTGTCACCGTGCGGTTCGAGCTGTTACCCAACCCATAAAATCCAAGCGAAGAGGAAGCCCGTCATGGCGTACGAGAACATCCTGGTGGAGACGCGCGGCCCCGTCGGCCTGATCACGCTCAACCGGCCCCAGGCCTTGAATGCGCTGAATACCCAGCTGATGCAGGAGATGGGCAAGGCGCTGGATGCTTTCGAAGCCGACGATGCGATCGGCTGCATCATCATCACCGGGTCGGAAAAAGCCTTTGCCGCCGGTGCCGATATCAAGGAGATGCAGCCGAAGAACTACATGGACGTCTTCAAGGAAGACTTCATCACCCGCGACTGGGAGCGCGTCGCTAGATGCCGCAAGCCGGTGATTGCGGCGGTGGCGGGCTATGCTTTGGGCGGCGGCTGCGAACTGGCGATGATGTGCGACTTCATTCTCGCCGCCGATAACGCCAAGTTCGGCCAGCCTGAGATCAATCTGGGTACCATTCCCGGCTCCGGCGGCACGCAGCGTCTGACGCGTTTCGTCGGCAAGTCGAAGGCGATGGAAATGTGCCTCACCGGCCGCATGATGGATGCCGAGGAAGCCGAACGCTCCGGCCTTGTCAGCCGCGTGATCCCGAAGGATCAGCTGCTGGAGGAAGCGTTCAAGGTGGCGAACCGCATTTGCGAATTGTCGCAGCCGATCGTCATGATCGCCAAGGAAGCGGTCAACCGCGCCTATGAGACGACGCTGGCCGAGGGCATCAAGTTCGAACGCCGCGTCTTCCACTCGACCTTCGCGACGATGGATCAGAAGGAAGGCATGGCTGCCTTCGCCGAGAAGCGCAAACCGGTTTTCAAGCACAAGTAAGGACCAGCAGCGATGCCACCGCGCGGACGCAGCATGCGTAGCGAAAGCCCGGACAGCGAAACCGGCCTCACGCCCGCGGCCGGATTGCTGCCGGCTGGCCTGCGCGATGTGCTGCCGCCGCGCGCGGAATGGGAAGCGCAGGCCAGCGAAAGCCTGCTCGCCAGCTTCCGGCGTCACGGCTATGCGCGCGTCAAGCCCCCCCTGATCGAGTTCGAGGAAACCCTGCTCGCCGGGTCGGGACAGGATCTCGCCAGCCAGATGTTCCGCGTCATGGACCCGGTGTCGCAGCGCATGATGGCGCTGCGCAACGACATCACGCTGCAGGTGGCCCGCATCGCGGCGACGCGCCTGCGCGATGCCGTGCGGCCGTTGCGCGTTGCCTATGCCGGACAGGTCCTGCGCGTGCGCGGCAGCCAGCTGCGTCCCGAACGGCAATTCGCCCAGGCCGGTTTCGAGTTGATCGGTTCCGATGCGCTGGCAGCCGATGTCGAGGTTGCCGTGCTGGCGGCGGAAGCTGTGGCGGTGCTGGGTGTGCCGGGGCTGTCGCTCGATATCACGCAGCCTCTGCTGGCGCCGGCGATCATGGAGGCGATGGGGCTGGAAGCCAAGCAGGCCCGTGCCGCCCGCCGTGCCCTGGACCGCAAGGATGCGGCTGAGTTGAAGCAGGTTGGCGGCAATGCCGCGCCGACCTTGCTGAAGCTGCTCGAACTGGCCGGTCCGGCCCGCGCCGCCGTGGATGGCCTGAAGGCGCTTAAACTGCCGGCTGAAGCCGCGCAGATCGTTGCCGATCTGGATGCGCTGGTGCGCGAGGTCAGCGAAGCCGCGCCCGATCTTCTGGTCACGCTCGATCCCGGCGAATTCCGCGGATTTGAGTATCACATGGGGATTTCCTTCACCCTGTTCGCGCGCAATGTGCGCGGCGAACTCGGCCGCGGCGGCCGTTACGTGACGCCGGCGGGCGAGCCGGCGACGGGCTTCACGCTATATCTCGACAGCGTCATGCGCGCCCTGCCGCCGCAGCCGCCGCAGGAACTGGTCTATCTCCCCTTCGGCACGCCGCGCTCCCAGGGCGCGAAGCTGCGGCGCGAGGGGCACAACACCTGGGCCGCGCTGCAGAAGGAAGAGGGCGACATCAGGAAGGCGGCCAAGGCCGCAGGCTGCAGTCATTGGTGGGACGGCAAGGCCGTTCAGGCAACGTAAAAAAAGCCCTCGCTCTTCCGTCACCATCTCCTGCGGGCGGGAGAGAGACGGGATGCGTGCGGAATTTCGTAGAGGACGTTTGACATGAGCAATGTGGTGGTGGTCGGCGCCCAGTGGGGCGATGAAGGCAAGGGCAAGATCGTCGACTGGCTGAGCCTGCGCGCCGATGTGGTGGTGCGGTTCCAGGGCGGCCATAATGCCGGCCATACCCTGGTGATCGGCGGCAACACCTACAAACTGTCGCTGCTGCCGTCGGGCATCGTCCGCAAAGGCAAGCTGTCGGTAATCGGCAACGGCGTGGTGGTGGACCCCTGGGCGCTGATCGCCGAAATCGAAAAGCTGCGCGGCCAGGGCGTCGATATCAGCCCTGCCAACCTGAAGGTGGCTGACAATGCCGTCCTGATCCTGCCGCTGCATCGCGAGCTGGACGGCCTGCGCGAGGATGCGACCGAGGGCGTGAAGATCGGTACCACGCGGCGCGGCATCGGTCCGGCTTATGAAGACAAGGTGGGCCGCCGCGCGATCCGCGTCTGCGACCTGGCCGACAAGACGATGCTGGGCCGCAAGGTGGATGGCCTGCTGGCGCATCACAATGCCCTGCGCCGCGGCTTCGGTGCCGATCCGGTCGACCGTGCGGCACTGCTCAAGCAGCTGGAAGAAATCGCACCGCAGGTACTGCCTTATGCGGCGCCGGTCTGGCATGAACTGGACGAAGCGCGCCGTACCGGCAAGCGCATTTTGTTCGAAGGCGCGCAAGGCTCGCTGCTCGATGTCGATCACGGTACCTATCCTTATGTGACTTCATCAAACACCATGGCGGGATCGGCGGCGGCCGGCTCCGGCCTTGGTCCGGGATCGCTCGGCTATATCCTGGGCATCGTGAAAGCCTACACCACACGCGTCGGCGAAGGCCCGTTCCCGACCGAACTGACCGACGATATCGGCCAGTGGCTGGGCGAGAAGGGCAAGGAATTCGGCGTCGTCACCGGACGCAAGCGGCGCTGCGGCTGGTTCGACGCGGTGCTGGTGCGCCAGACGGTGAAGCTGAACGGCATCCATGGCATCGCGCTCACCAAGCTCGACGTGCTGGACGGCCTGAAGGAGATCAAGATCTGCGTCGGCTATGAAGTGAACGGCAAGACGCTGGACTACTTCCCGGCCGCGATGGCGGATCAGGCTGCCGCCAAGCCGGTCTATGAGACGCTGGAAGGCTGGAGCGAAAGCACGCAAGGGGCGCGGTCTTGGGTTGATCTGCCGGCCACTGCCGTGAAATATGTCCGCCGCATCGAGGAACTGATCGGTGCGCCGGTAGCGCTGCTTTCCACCTCGCCCGAGCGGGACGATACCATCCTGATGAAGGATCCTTTCGAAGACTAAGGCCGCTTCGTCAGGCGGCGTGAGAAAAGGCCCGCTCCGGCGATGCCGGAGCGGGTTTTTTTGCTTTGCGCGCTGCTTATCGAAAAGTAATGCCACCTTATCGAGCGGTAACTTTTACTGGCCTGCCCAAGGTTTAGATTGCTCCTATCGGCAGCCGCCGATGGAGGAGCACATGCTCAGGACCCAGGAAGCAGCGTTGTATGGCGTCGGTGCGGAGGGCATCGCAGAACTCTGCGAGGCAATGTGCATAGATGCTCTGGATGTCACCGCGGCGATGCGTGCCAGCGTCTGGTTCTTCCAGGACAATGGCGACATGGTCTGCCAGCACCTGATCGACGGCATCGAGGGGCGGATCCAGCGCCAGGGCGCCATCATCCCCCAGGCTGCTACCGAAGCCTACATCAAGGCAGCCCGCGCCGGCATTACCTCGATGATGACCGAAGAGGCGCCTAGCCTGGATGCGGAGCCGGGCCAGGCTGCGGAAAGCGGTGAGACCTGCCGCCAGATCGATCTGCTGATCGTCGACGACACGAATATCCCCACCGCTGTTTTCCGCTGCGAGCGCGCAGCCGACAGCAGCGAGTGGGGTGAGCGCGACCTCGTCCTTCTGCGCAAGATGGCGCAGATCCTGGCTTCGACGATCCGCCGCGAATGCCGTGAATATGCAGCCGAGGAACTGTCCGCCCTGGCATCGTTCCTGCGGTCTTCGCCCGAAGACATCACCCTGCCGGGTTCGCGGCCGCTGGATCTGAAATGGCTGCAGAGCCCGCCCGAAGCGGAAATCCGTCTGCCGGAGCCGACACCGGCGGCCGATCTCGACATAGACGAATGGGAGCCCTCTGCCGGGGATCGAAAGGATCATTGAGTTTTTTAGCGTACCAGTACCAGCGTAAGAGTGATCAAAGTGCGTGGCGTTTTCTGACAGCGTAAAGTGCGTGCGTTCCTGATTTCAGTACTTTCCTCTCCCTGTTATCGTGCGTTTCCTCCAAAATGACTAAGCCCGCGATCAGCCTGTGCTGATCGCGGGTTTTCTTTTCGCATCGGGTCTGGAATCGCAGCATTCATACCGAAATACCGTTATCGGAAGTTAAGCTGCGCTAGCGCGTGAGTGGAAATACTGTGCATCCCGCTGACAGGCTGGGTTGAAAGTCGAAAAAGGGTTGTCTGCGGATTCCTCGGGCGATCGTTTGCTCCCTAAACCCATCGAGAAACGATGTCCTACGAAGGAGTCTACCAGTGAACTTCCTATCGAATGTGAAGATTGGTTTTCGCATCATAAGCGTGCTTATCCTCGGATCCCTAGGGCTGGCGACTGTTGCGCTGCTGGGAATCAATGCGTTGCGGACCTACGAAGAAGGTGTCGATTCACTGCGTAGCATGGACGCGCGGGCAACCTATGCCCTGATGGCCAATATGGAAGTTGCCGAATCGGTGAGCCGGATGCGCGCCATTTTTCTCGCGCAGTGCCGGACGAAATGAAATCCGCCATCGACGGTCTGAACGAAGTCGCAAGCGATCTCGAGAAGATCATCCCCCTGTATGAAGCCAGTCAGCCGGCAGATCGGCTGGCGGCTTTCCAGGGACGCAAGCAGCGGCTGCAGACCTTCGTGCAGCAGCGCCGCGAAATCGCGCGTCTGGCGCAAGCCGAGGGCATGGCTGCGGCGCGTGCTTATGCCGATCGTCCTGAAGTGCGTGATCTTCGCGTCACTGTCGACCGCGAGCTGGACGAGGCGGTTGCCCGCAACGATGCAGAAGGCAAGCGGGTTCAGGCTGAACTTGCGGAATTCTACGATGAGCAGCTCATGCTTCTGATCGTGCTGTCCATTGGCATTATCGTGCTGGCCCTGATTACCGGCTTCTGCATCTCGATCTTCACGCTGACACGTCCGATCAACAGGCTGTCTGAGGGCATGAAGATCCTGGCCAGCGGCGACGTGAAGGCCGAGGTGTTCGGCCTGGATCGCAAGGACGAGATCGGCGAGATGGGCCGTGCGGTGCAGGTCTTCAAGGACAACATGATTGCCCGCGAGAAGGCCGAGGCCGAGATCGCCGAGCAGCGCCGCGTGGCCGAAGAGCAGCGCAGCGCCCGCGAGGCGCGCGAGCGCAAGGCGATCGAGGAGATCTCCGCGCTCTGCGAGAAGGCGGTCGACGGCGACCTGTCGATGCGGATCGACGAGAACGGCAAGGAAGGTTTCCTGCTGGCGATCAGCCAGCGCCTGAACGGCCTGACCGCGATGCTGCAGAAGATGACCAACGAGACCGCGCAGGTCACGGCGGCGATGGCGCAGGGCGACCTGACCAACTCGATCCGCGGCGAGTATCAGGGCGTGTTCGGCACGCTGAAGGACAGTGTCAACGCGATGGCGGCCAAGCTGCGCGACATCGCCGGCAAGCTGAACGAGAGCGCGCGTGCCGTGAAGGACGCGGCGGGCGAGATCTCGGCCGGCAGCCAGGACCTGGCGCAGCGCACCGAAAGCCAGGCGGCCTCGATCGAGGAGACGGCGGCGTCGATGCATGAGATCACCACGACGGTGAAGCAGAATGCCGACAATGCCGCCGCCGCCAACCAGCTCGCCCTGGTGGCTCGCGATGCCGCCGACAAGGGCGGCTCGGTGATGAACGAGGTGGTCAATGCGATGGGCCGCATCGAAGGCTCGGCCAGCAAGATCAGCGACATCGTCGGCCTGATCGACGAGATCGCCTTCCAGACCAACCTGCTGGCGCTCAATGCAAGTGTTGAGGCCGCACGTGCGGGTGAGGCCGGCAAGGGCTTTGCGGTGGTGGCACAGGAAGTGCGGGCACTGGCGCAGCGCTCGGCCAATGCGTCGAAGGAGATCAAGACGCTGATCACCGAGTCGAACGGCCAGGTCCGCGAAGGCGGCCAGCTGGTCAGCCAGGCCGGCAACAGCCTGGCCGACATTGTCGGCGCGGTGAAGAAGGTCTCCGATATCGTGGCCGAGATCACGGCAGCCAGCCGCGAACAGGCCACGGGTCTGGAGCAGATCAACACCGCCGTGGGCCAGATGGATGAAACCACCCAGCGCAACGGCGCCCTGGTCGAGCAGACCTCGGCGGCGGCGCAGTCGCTGGCGCAGCAGTCCAGCCAGCTCAGCGATCTGGTCGGCTTCTTCAAGATCGGCCAGCTGTCGGCGTCGACCTCCGCCCTGCGGCCTGCCAATACGGTCAGCCGCGCACCGGCTGCGGCGGCCAAGCCGAAGACGGTGACGGCGCTGAAGCAGACCGGTTCCGCCGCCGTGAAGGCTGAGGAAGCGGAAGACTGGCAGGAATTCTGATCATGAGCAGCTTCGATGCGTTGCTGATCAAGGTTGGGGATCAGAGCTATGCGATGCCTCTGCTGCAGATCCAGGAGATCCGCGGCTGGACGCCCGTTTCGGCCCTGCCTGACACCGATCCGGCCTGTCTTGGCGTGCTGAACCTGCGCGGCCATGTGCTGCCGGTGTTTGATGCCCGCCGCATTCTGGGCAAGCCGACGCCGGAGCCGCGGCCACAGGACGTGATCGTGGTTGCGGTGCTGGACGGCAAGCCGATGGGCCTCTTGGTGGATGGCGTCTCCGACATCGTGCAGATCGATGAGACGCATATCACCAATCCGACCGAGGACGAGGCATGGTCGTCGAGGATCATCGACGGCATCGCTACCATCGGCGAACAGCTCGTCCCGCTCCTCGCATTGCAGAAAATCGCAGGCGACAGGGCGCTGGCCCTGGAACACGCCGCGGCTTGACGCAGCCAGGCGGTCTGAAAAGACAACGGCGGCGGTCCTGCGACCGCCGCCGTTCTTTTTTGAAATCTATTTGAATGAAGCCGTCAGGCCGGCGCTTCAACGCCCTGCTGCAGCGCGGCTGCCTTCACGGCCTTTTGCAGTTTCTCGAAGGCGCGGACTTCGATCTGGCGCACGCGCTCGCGGCTGATGCCGTAGCGGGCGGACAGATCTTCCAGCGTGGTCGGCTCTTCGGTCAGGCGCCGCTGCGCCAGGATATCGCGCTCACGCTCGTTGAGCTGCTCCATCGCCTGGGTCAGCAGCGCCCGGCGGCTGTCGAACTCGTCGCCTTCCGCCAGACGGGTTTCCTGGTTCGGCGTCTCATCGACCAGCCAATCCTGCCACTGGGCGTCGCCATCGCCGTCATCGCGCAGCGGCGCATTCAGGGAATGGTCCGGCGCCGCCAGACGGCGGTCCATGGTGATGACCTCTTCCTTGGAGACGTCGAGCTGGTTGGCGATCTTCTCGACCTGCTCAGGCGTGAGCTGGCCGCCTTCAATGGCCTTCATCTGCCCGCGCAGGCGGCGCAGGTTGAAGAACAGCTTTTTCTGCGCGGCGGTGGTGCCGATCTTCACCAGCGACCAGGAACGCAGGATGTATTCCTGGATCGAGGCGCGGATCCACCACATGGCATAGGTCGACAGGCGGAAGCCCTTATCGGGATCAAAGCGTTTGACCGCCTGCATCATGCCGACATTGCCTTCCGAGATCAGTTCCCCGATCGGCAGGCCATAGCCGCGATACCCCATGGCGATCTTGGCCACCAGCCGCAGATGGCTAGTCACCAGCTTATGGGCGGCCTCGACATCGCCGTGGTCGCGCCACGCCTTGGCCAGCATATACTCCTCCTCCGGCTCCAGCATGGGAAACCGGCGGATTTCGGCGAGATAGCGGGCAAGGCCCCCTTCAGTCGCAGAAAGAGCAGGTAAACTGGCAACACTCATATTTTCGGACTCCCCCGGCCGGGCGAATACCCGGCACAGACAGATATTTGGTAAGCCTGAACCTCAACATCAATAAGAGAGGGGCGGAATACGGCGGAAGTGGGGCGCAGGCATCTTCGTCCTGTAGTGGCCATCACATCCTGATCAAACACCGTCCGTTCAGGAAAGTTCATATATTTCAATATATTGTTACCAATCTGCCGATTTTCAACGGCACTCGCCATGCCTGCGCATGACTCCGATCGGACTTTGAAAAAATTAATTATATCAATGAGATAGAGGTATGACCTGTTCCGGCGCCTGGAAGCCTGCCGTCTAAGGGGTCTCGGTGAGAGCGGCCAGCAAGGCGGCGAAATCCTTTGGCAGGGGGCTTTCGAATCGCAGCATCTCGCCGCTCGCCGGATGACGGAAACCCAAAGTGGCCGCGTGCAGGGCCTGGCGCGAAAAATCGCGCAGGGCCGCATGGGCTGCATCCGAAAGCGTAAAGCGCTGCAAGGAGCGCCGTCCGCCATAGGTCTGGTCGCCGATCAGCGCATGGCCGCGGCTGGTCATATGCACGCGGATCTGATGCGTCCGGCCGGTTTCGAGATCGCAGCGCACCAGCGCGCAGACGGGCCGGCCTTTCCGGTCGTAGATCAGCTTGCGCGTGGTGTAATGCGTCACTGCCGGCTTCCCGCCCTTGCTGACGATGGCCATTCTCTTGCGGTCGCGCGGATCGCGGCCGATGGGCCCTTCGATGGTGCCATGCGGCGGATTGGGGTGGCCCCAGACCAGGGCATCGTAGCTGCGCTCGATGTCATGACTTGCGAACAGGCCGGCCAGGGCCTGATGCGCGCGGTCGGTCTTGGCGGCGACCACAAGGCCGGAGGTATCCTTGTCGATGCGGTGCACGATGCCGGGCCGTTTCACGCCGCCGATGCCCGACAGGCTGTCGCCGCAATGATGCAGCAAGGCGTTGACCAAGGTGCGGTCGGGATTGCCGGGGGCTGGATGCACCACCAGGCCAGGCGGCTTGTCGATGACGATCAGCTGGTCGTCTTCATAGACGATGGTCAGCGGGATTGCCTGCGCCTCCGGCTCGGCGGCGGCCGGCGCTGGCTGGCCGACTTCATAGACCTCACCCGGTTTGATCTTGCGGGACGGGTCGGTTATCGTCGCGCCGCCTTGAGCGAGCCTGACATGGCCTTCCTGGATCAGCGCCTTCAGGCGCGACCGCGAGATCGGCTCTTCATTGCCGCTCAACAATGCCGCCAGATGCCGGTCGAGCCGTTCGCCCGCCGCTTCTTCCGGGACCGGCGGCAGAATCTGGATCGTTTTGGCGTCAGTCATTGGATGAAGGCATGACCAGCAAGGATGCGGAAGCGGCAGATCCGAGGATACGGTGGCTGAAGGCCGTCGTCATCGGTCTCGGCGTCATCTTCGTCGGGCTGGCCGTGCTGCTGATCGTGCTGATCATGACCGGCGGCTACAAACGCAGCGCGCCTGCAGCCGCGCCGTCCAGCACTGCGGAAGCCGTGCAGGATTTCGGCATCACTCTGCCTCGCAACAGCCGCGTGGCCGAGGTCTTGGCGACCAATAGCCGGATCGTTCTGCGGGTGCGTCTGGCGGATGGCACCGAGCGGCTTTATGCCCTGGATGGCGAAAGCCTCCGTTTGCTCGGCAGTGTCACCATTCAGGTGGAGCGTTAGCGATGCTGTCGCTGCTGCCGGCACAGGTTGCGCAACTGCATGCCCTGGCCGAGGCAGCGTTTCCGCGCGAGGCCTGCGCCCTGCTGATCGGGCGCGAGCATGGCGATGGCCTGATCGAGATCGTCGAGATCGTGCCGGCTGAAAATGTCGCTGCTTCGCCCGATTGCGAATTCGAACTCGACCCCAGCACGCATGTGGCCGTGCTGCGGCGACTGCGCGAGGCGAATGCCGTCGAACGCCTGGTCGGGCATTGGCACAGTCATCCGAATGGCCGCCCCGAACCCTCCGCGAAGGATGCCGAGATGGTGCATGATCCCGGGCTGATCTGGGTCATTTCGGCGGTGGAGGCCGGGCGCGTCGCCAGCTTGCGCGCATTCAAGCCGCGGCCATTGTCCGATGGCGCGCAGCGCGGCTTTGAGGAAATGCCGGTGGAAATACTGCCGCAGAACTAACAAGGAAAGCTTTTCATGGATTTTCGCAGCGACAACACCTCCGGCGCAGCGCCGGAGATCATGGCCGCCCTGGCTAAAGCCAATCACGGCAGCGCTTCGTCTTACGGCGACGACGATTGGAGCCGCGAACTCGATACCGTCTTTTCGTCGCTCTTCGATACCGAATGCCGCGTCTTTCCCGTTGCCACCGGCACGGCGGCCAATTCGCTGGCGCTGTCATCGCTGTCTCCCGGCCATGGCGCAATCTATTGCCACCAGGACAGCCACATCGTGGTGGACGAATGCAATGCGCCGGAATTCTTCACCGGCGGCGCCAAGCTCGTGACCTTGCCCGGCGAGGCCGGCAAGATCGATCTGCGCGCCCTAAAAGCGGCGGCGACGGCCGGCTGGAGCGGCGTGCAGCATCACCCGCAGCCCAAGGCAATCAGTATCACGCAGGCGACCGAATACGGCACGGTCTATAGCGCGGATGAGATTGCCGATATCGCTGCCATCGGCCGCGCGGAAGGTTTGCATCTCTATATGGATGGAGCGCGTTTCGCCAATGCGGTGGCGGGCATGAATTGCCATCCGGCCGATCTGACCTGGCGCGCCGGCGTCGACGTGCTCGGCTTCGGCGCCACCAAGAACGGCGCCATGGCGGCGGAGGCGGTGATCTTCTTCAAGCCTGAACTGGCGGAAGGCTTTCTGTTCCGGCGCAAGCGTGCCGGTCATCTTTTTTCGAAGGCGCGCTTCCTGTCGGCACAGCTTTTGGCGATGGTGCAGGACGGCCTGTGGCTGAGGCTGGCGCGCGAGGCCAATGCCCGCGCCCGCGAACTGGCTGAGGGATTGCAGCGTATTCCGGGCATCTCCGTGCCGTTCCCGGTGCAGGCCAATGAAGTCTTTGCCGTGCTGCCAGAGGCAATGGTCGCGAAGCTGAAGCAGCGTGGCGCGCTGTTCCATGTCTGGGATCCGGCGCGGTCGCTGTACCGCTTTGTCTGTGCTTTCGACAAGCGACCGGAGGACGTCGCACAATTGCTCAAGGCTGCGGAAGAAGCAGCCGGATAAAACAGACGCTTAAGACTGAGATATCACGACTGGGGCATCAGGACTGGTGGGGCATCAGGACTGGGCGTGATACTGCGCCCAGGGCGGATGAGGCGAGAAACGCTCGACCAGAAAGTCGACGAAGGCACGCACCTTCGCGGCCAGATGCTTGCGCGCCGGATAGACCGCATAGATCGGCCAGACCTGGCGGTCGAGGTAATCGCTCAGCACTTCGACCAGCCGACCCGCGGCGATGTCGTCATAGACGAGGAAATCCGCGGTATAGCCCAGGCCCATGCCATCAAGAGCCAGGCGGTAGAGTGCGTCGCCGCTATTGGAGATGACATGGCCCTTCATGGTGATGCGCTCCCTGCGGCCATCCGGCCAGCGCATCGGCCATGTGTTTAAGAGATCCACGTTGCTGCTGAGAACGGCGCGATGATTTGCAAGATCGGCTGGTGTCTTGGGGATGCCATAGCGTTCGAAATAAGCCGGCGCGCCACAGATCATGCGTGTGTAATCCGCAAGCTTGCGGGCGATCAGATATTCATCCCGCGATTCGCCCAGCCGGATGGCAATGTCGTCGCCTTCAGCCAGCAGATCGACAAAGTGGTCGGTGAAAGTCAGCCTGACATCGACCTGCGGATAGCGGGCGATGAAATCCGGAATCGCCGGCACGATCTGGCTCATTCCGAAACCATGGGCGACGTTGACGCGCAGCAGGCCGCGCGGCTCCGCCGTGGCGCCGCCCACGCTGGTTTCGATCGCATCGATCTCGGCCAGGATGCCGCGAACCTGCTCGGCATAGGCGCGGCCTTCGGCGGTCAGCGCGATCTTGCGGGTGGTGCGTTGCAACAGGCGGGTGCCGAGCCGGTCTTCCAGGCGGCTGATCAGCTTGCTGATCGCGGACGGCGACAGGCGCAGGCGCTTGGCGGCTTCGGTGAAGCTGCCCGTCTCCACCACTTCGACCAGGGCCTCCATTTCGTTCAGACGGCTCATGGGGCCTCATTCATGAAATGAATTCATCAATCCGTGAAATAATAGGTGATTAATGAATAAATGTCTCGCGTCTATCTTCCCTCTCAGCCACCCTGGAGAGGAAGGCAAGCATGAGCACCCAGACTACGACCCAGACTACGACCCAAGCCACGACGATGGCGCCCGCCCGGCATATCAGCCCGGCCGAGTACGACTTCTACCGCGACCGCGCCGCTCAGCTGCGGGCCGCCGCCATGAGCCAGGCGATTGGCAGCCTGGGCGGCTGGATCGCTGCGCTTCTGCGCGGCAACCCCTCCCGGCAGCCGGTCTCCGGGCAGCCGGTGCTGCGCGGCAAGCTGGTGACCGCCAAGTAACGTCTTGCAGGGTCGGCAGCGCTGTCATAGGTGAAGCGGTAAATCCGCTTCCTCCCAGAGGGTTGCCATGACAAAGCTGCCGACCGTGTTCGTCAGCCACGGTTCGCCGATGCTGACGCTTGAGCCGCAGCACGCCGCCCATCAATTTCTGCGGCAGGCAGCCAGTCACTGGTCGCGGCCGAAGGCGATTTTGGCCGTGTCGGCGCATTGGGAGACGGCGGAACCGGAAATCAGCGCCACCGCCAGGCCTGAAACCATTCACGATTTCTACGGCTTTCCGCCGGCGCTCTATCAGATGCGTTACCCGGCTGCGGGCGCGCCGGATCTGGCCGCGCGCATCAAGACATTGCTGGATCAGGCCGGTTTCAGATCCACGCTCGATCCCGAACGCGGCCTCGATCACGGCGCCTGGTCGCCGCTGACATTGATCTACCCGGACGCCGGCATTCCGGTGCTGCAGCTGTCGCTGCAGTCGCAGCTCGGGCCGGCCCATCATGTCGCGCTTGGGCGTGCCTTGGCGCCGCTGCGGGACGAGGGGGTGCTGATCTTCGCTTCCGGGTCGCTAACCCATAACCTGCGCCTGCTCGACTGGAGGGGGCAAAGTGGCGTGATGCCCTGGGCCCAGGAATTTGCCGACTGGATGCATGACCGTCTCACCAGCCGCGACGATGCGGCGCTGATCGACTACCGCCGGCAGGCACCGCATGCGGTCGCGGCGCATCCGACGGACGAGCATCTTCTGCCGATCTTCGTCGCCTTAGGGGCGGCCACGCCCGAAAAACCCGCCGAACGCCTGCATGCCAGCTTCACCATGGGCAGCCTGGCGATGGACAGCTATCTGTTTGCCTGATCGCGCTGCGTTCGATCATCTCTTAGTCGCATAAGGATCACCGCCATGTCCCGCCGCAGCATGCTACGATGCTGCCAATGTGGGGTGCCCGCCTCAGGGCAAGTGCCGTTTGGCCAGAGCAATGACACGCGGAGTGGGCGGGGATGACCGAGATTCTGCTGGTTGACGATGACGTCAATGTGCGCCGGGCTCTCAGCCTGCAGCTTCAGGATGCTGGATACGACGTGCGCGAGGCGCCCAATGGGCAAGTCGCTCTGGCGATGCTGCGCCAGCAGCTCAGCGACGTGATCCTCACGGACATCTACATGCCGGACGGCGATGGCCTGGAACTGATCAGCCAGCTGCGGACATTTACGCAGACGCCGGTGATCGCCATGTCGGGCGGCGGCGTCTATGACAATCCGCTGAAGATGCTGCCAGTTGCCGAGGTACTGGGGGCCTGCCGGGTTCTGCAAAAACCTTTCACGCAAGAAACCCTGATCGAGGCGATCGGCGATGCGCTGCATCCGAAGCAGGCCGAGCCCGATATGTAATCGGCCGCGCTACCTGGCCTGCGCCAGCCTGAAGTCGAAATAATTGTCAGCCAGGATCACGACGAAGGTCAGCTTGTCGCCAGCCCTGACGTTTTGATCCGCCGGCAGCCAGCAAGCGGCCTGGCCCCAATGGCGCATCGCGCCGCCGGGCCCGGTGGACAGCATGATCTCGTCGTCGAGCCATAAGTCAAACCAGAAAACCACGGCCTGAGCCTGACCCTCCGTCGCAATCGGCGCGGTCCAGGTCATGCGCTGCGGCTGCACCCAATCTGGCGGCTGCGCGAAATCGATGCGCAGCACCGGCAGGGCTTCGCTCAGCGCCTGATAAGGCTCGTGATCCAGCCGCACATTGCCGTGCGTCGACTGGTTGCGGAATTTGTCGAAAGCAGAAAGATCGAATCCGCAGATCTCGCGCACGGGATTTACCGCACGCAGATGCGGCAATGAGACGATCTGCGCGATGACTTGCGCGGCGGCCGGTATCACAGGCGCGCCGGGTTTAACGAGACGCCGCAAGGCATCGCGTGTGGTCGGCAGCATGCCCTCGCCGATCAGACCGGCATCCAGAATCTCCGCCACCATCAGATCGGCCTGCTGCGGCATGTCCTGCACCGGATCGAGCTCGGTCGAGCGTTTCGCGATCACCGTGATCGTCTTCTCGTAGCCGTTCTTGGCGACGATTTCCTTCGCCGTTGCTGCGATCAGCGGATGGGCCTCGCAGGCGATGACCTTCTCTGCACCCGCGCGCGCGGCCAGCAGGGCCAAAAGGCCGGAGCCGGTGCCGATATCCAGAACCGTCATGTTGGGCCGGACGGCTTTCTGCAGCGCGGCCGCGAAAGCCTCGTTGCGCGCGGTATCGGCCAGCATCGGTAGATGCCATCCCGGAATCAGTCTGCTCAGCAGCCCTGATAGGGCGGCGCGGGCTTCTTCATTGTCAGGCGCCAGTTGCACGGCACGCTGGAACGCGGCCAAGGCCTCCTCGGTGTCGCCGAGTTCGCGGGCGCATTGCCCAAGTCCCATCTGTGCCGCGAACAGCTTGTCATCCTGCTTGAGCACGGCGCGGAAGGCTGCTGCCGCATCCTGGAAGCGGTTCTGCTTTTGCAGCACCTGGGCAAGATTGAGCAGCGCCAGGTTGCGATGGGCAGGCGGCAGGCCGGGTTCGGCATCCAGCGCGGCGCGATAGGCTTGCGCTGCGCCATCGAGATCCCCCGCCATGTCGAGGCAGACGCCGAGATTGACCTGTGCTGCGGCGAATTGCGGCGCAGCCTGCAGGATGGTGCGGTACTCGGCGATGGCGGCCGTCAACTTGTTCTGCTCGCGCAGCAGATTGGCAAGGTTGAAGCGCGCATCGACGAAGCCGGGCCGCAAGCCCAGCGCCTGCCGGAAGGCCTTCTCTGCCTCGGCGGCATGGCCCAGCATCGCTTCGGCCAGTCCCAGATTATTGGCAGCCTCCGGAGTGTCGGGCTTGAGCGCGAGCGCCTTGCGGGCGGCCATGGCAGCTTCCGCCGGCTGACCGGCGGCCAGCAGCAGCGAGGCGGCGTTGGTATGGAAGGGCGCATGCTCCGGCGCGAGCTGGACGGCGCGGCGCAGATATTTCAGACCCTCGACCGGCTGGCCAGCCTGATGGTGCAGCAGGGCGATCTGGTTCAGCAGTCCCGGATGGTTCGGCTCGCGTTGCAGCAGGGCCTGATAGATGGCCGCCGCTTCCTGCAGGCGGCCTGCCTGCTGGTGCTGCAGGGCGGTCTGGAAGGCGTCGGGGGGCAGTGGATTCGTCGTCATGGGGCCGGGACGATACCCGGTCAGGGCGGGGAAAGCGACCGGCGGATATAAGCCGGCACGGGTCTTCCGGCCGCCCGGCAGAAACTGCCGCCCGGCAGGGAGTGAACCCTGCCTCATTGGCGGTGTGGTTCCGTAAGTCGTTGGAAATAATAACTTCTCTTGTGCAAAGCGAGTTGGCCCGCAGCTTGCTTCCTCTGGGGCGAGACAGAGGATTGCCATGCAAGTCGGTTCGACCAATTCCGCTCCCGCTTCTTCCGCCGCCCCGGCCAGCAGCCCAATTCTGCCCGAGCCGGTTGGCAGCCGCGCCGAGCAATTCGCCCGGGTGCTGAAATCCGCCTTTTTCGGCGCCAACACCAAGGCGGTGTCGCAGAGCGCCGAGCGCAGTGTGCCCGAGGCTGCCCGGCGCCAGGATACCCGCCCGGCCGCCGAGCCGGCGCGCAATGCCGCCTCCAACACCAATTATCGCGACGCCTCGGCATCTGCGCCTGCCAGTCGCGAATCGTCAGATCGTCAGGCTGCAACCCGTCGGCCCTCGGCCCAGCCCGCCGATTGGGCGGCGAAGCCGCGCGAGGCCGCCCCCAAAGCTGACAAGGCCGCTGGCGAAGACACTGCGGCGACTTCGGAAACGGACACTGCTGTTAACGAGGATGCTGTCGCGCAGCCAGCGGACACCTTGCCAAAGAGCGACGCCGTGGCGCAGCCCGCCCAGCCGGCGACCGTGGTCGAAACCGCGCCGGATGCGTCCGTGATCCTGGCCCTGCTGCAAGGCGAAGCGCCGGAAATGCCGGTTGTGGACGGCGATGCCGCCGCGGCTTCGGTGAGTGTTGAAGAGGGGGCAGCCCTGCCGGCGACTCTGCCGGCCATGGCTGAGAAGGCCGCGGCAGCGGTCGCCCAGACTCCGGTTTCGCCCATGCCGGCGGCGCCGGCCGAGGCGGCTGAGCCCGCGCTCATTCCGCTCGCCGAGATGGCGCCGGTCGAGCCGCAGGCGATGGTCGAGATGCCAAAGGCCGCCGCCGCGCCGGCGACATCGACCAGCGCCGCCGCTTTGCTGGTCGAGCAGGATGCCGTTTCAGCTGAGGATTTCGCCGCGATCCAGCAGACCCTGCTGACGCAGCAGCAGAAATCTGGCCAGCCGGTGGCAGAGAATGCCGCCAAGCCGCAGGCCATAGCCGGGGATGGCAAGACCGGCAGCCTGCAGGTGCAGACCGTCACCGCTGCGGCTTCGTCGAAGACCCTGGTGGATCAGTCGGCCTTGCTGGCCATGCAGGGCGATGAGATGGCGGAGGAGCCGTCGTCGCTGCAGACCCAGCTTGCACCGCAGCCGCAGGCCGATGGCAAATTTGCCGCCGCGCTGCAGGCCAACAGCGATGCCGTGCTGCCGCAGAGCCAGGCTGCCACCCAGAGCCCGGCGCATCTGAGCCAGCAGGCCGCTTCGCCGCTGGCCAATCCGGGGACGTCGGCGCCGCAGGCAGCGCAGCATGCCACCGCCATGCAGGTCGCTGCGCGTCAACTCAGCCAGCATATTCCGGCTGGCGAGCAGGTCGCGGTGCAGATCAAGCGCGGCGTGGCCGATGGTCATGACAAGATCTCGATCCGGCTCGATCCCGGCAATCTCGGTAAGGTCGAGGTGAAGATGGAAGTTGGCCATGACGGCCGCCTGATGGCGGTGGTTGCCGCCGACAAGCCCGACACGCTCGCCATGCTGCAGAAGGATGCGGCCCAGCTTGAGCAGGCCCTGCGCGATGCCGGCCTGAAGGCCGATTCCAACTCGCTGAGCTTCACTTTGCGCGATCAGAACCAGGCGGGCGAGCGCGGCAGCCGCGACGGCCAGATGGCCGGACATGGCGGTGACGCCGGCCAGGATGAATACGCAGACGGCAGCCTTCGCGTCGATCCGGCGCAGCTTGCCGCCGCCAATGCCCAACGCGCCGCTGCCGCGCGCGGCGGGCTCGATATCCGCATCTGACGGTTTCCGGGAGAATAGCCATGGTCACTTCCGTCGGCAGTACCTCGACCACCACGACGAACAGCGCCGCTGAAAATGCCGGCGTTTCGCTGGCAAAGAACTTCGACATGTTCCTGACGCTGCTGACCACGCAGCTCAAGAACCAGGATCCCACCAATCCGATGGACTCCAAGGAGTTCACCACGCAGCTGGTGCAGTTCAGCCAGGTCGAACAGCAGATCAACCAGAACAAAAACCTGGAGAAGCTGATTGCGCTGTTCGAATCGCAGCAGAGCTCGAATCTGGTCAACTACATCGGCAAGCAGGTCGACGTCGATTCCAACCGGGCCATGCTCGGCGACTCGACTGCTGCGGTCTGGTATTACGACCTGCCGGCCGATGCTGCCGGCGGTCAGATCCGCGTCGTCGACAAGTACGGCAGGGTCGTTCACACCGCGGAAATCGAGAAGGGCAAGGGCGAGCACGTCTTTACCTGGGACGGCACCGTCAACGGTGGCAGCGACCGCAAGCCGGCCGGCGAATACACGCTTGAAGTCGTCGCCAAGGATTCCAAGGGCGACACGATGGACGTCAAGGTCAAGACGCGCGCCATCGTCGATGGCGTCGAGCGCGTCGATGGCGTCGATTACCTCGTGGTGGGCGGCAAGCGCATGGCAGTCGGCGACGTGCTGTCGATGCGCAACGTGACCACCTCGCCGGTGCCGCCGCAGGATAACGGCTCCTACGTCAACTACATCGGCAAGGATGTCGAGTTCTACGGCTCCAGCACCGTCTATCAGAACGGCAATGCACGCTGGAGCTATGGCGTCGCCTCGGGTGCCGAAACGGTGACCATCAAGGTCTACGACGCCAACAACAACCTGGTCCATGAGACGACCGGCGACGCCAGCAAGGGCCGCCACGACTTTGCCTGGGATGGCGTCAAGAGCGACGGCACCACGGCCAAGGAAGGCGAGATCTACAAGATCCAGATCGAAGCCAAGTCGGCGAGCAACCAGGCCGTCGGCGTGGACGTTCTGGGCCGCGGCAAGGTCGACAGTGTGGCCTTCGAGAACATGCAGGCGATGTTCTCGATCGGCGGCCTGGGCGTGCCGCCCGCATGGGTCATCGCGGTCTACTGAATGGCCGAGGAAAGGCTTCGTTAACCATCGCATTTAGGGCTTTTTTAAAAGGCGGAAACTAGCATGGAACAGCTTCATTCTTTCTCATCCCGAGCGCGTATGCTGCCCTCGCACAGCCCGCAACCCAGTGTCGTCGGCCCCGAAGGCCAGCGTATTACGCTTGAAAGCCTGCCGCCGCCGAATACCAAGCGCTGGGTCATCCGCCGCAAGGCAGAGGTCGTGGCAGCCGTCCGCGGCGGGCTGCTGACCCTGGAAGACGCCTGCCAGCGCTATGCGTTGACGGTGGAGGAATTCCTCTCCTGGCAGCGGGCCATCGAGCAGTTCGGCCTGCCCGGCCTGCGCACCACCCGGCTGCAGGATTACCGCCCCGGAACGCTGCGCGCAGCCGCACCGCGACCGGTTGACGCGGTTCCCGAGGGCGCCTGACCTAAGCGTCTGATTTTTCTGAAATCCGTTCGGGGTTAACATTCCGGTAGGCAAAATTTGCCGGGGTGTTAACCTCTTTTTCATCCCAGCTTCCTACTTTCGGCATCGAGGGCAGGAGGCGCCTGCCAAGACGCGCGCCGTGTGCATGGGGTGATGCCGTGAACGGAATTATGAATATGCTGCGGAACATTGGTCCCGCTCGCCTGGCCATGTTGGCGGCGACGGCGGCTGTTCTGATCGGCTTTTTCGTTTTTCTGGGGATAAAAGTCACGCAGCCCAAGATGGTGCTGCTGTATGGCAATCTCGATCTGCAGGAATCGGCCGAGATTGTCACCCGCCTGGAAGCTCAGCGCATTCCCTATCAGATCGGCAGCAACGGCACGCAGATTCTGGTGCCGGAAGACCGCATGCTGCGCGTACGCATGCAGCTCGCCGAAGCCGGCCTGCCGTCCGGCGGCAGCATGGGGTATGAGATCTTCGACAAGACGAATGCCTTGTCGGCCACCAACTTCATGCAGAACATCAATCACCTGCGGGCGCTGGAAGGCGAACTGGCGCGCACGATTCGCGCCATCGATCAGGTGCAGTCCGCGCGCGTGCATCTGGTGCTGCCCAAGCGCGAGGTATTCAGCCGCGATCAGCGCGAGCCCTCGGCCTCCATCATCATCAAGACCAAGGGTGGCCGGCTGGATCAGCCGCAGGTGCGCGCGATTCAGAATCTCGTCGCCTCCGCCGTTCCCGACCTGAAGCCTTCGCGCATTTCAGTCGTTGACGATCGCGGCAACCTGCTGGCCGGCACGCAGGAAGAGCCCGATCCGGCGACCGCGGCGGCAACCCGCATGGAGGAGATGCGCCGTCAGGCAGAAGAGCGCCTGCGCAAGAATATCGAAGCTCTGCTCGAGCGTTCGGTCGGCATCGGCAATGTGCGCGCCGAAGTGGCCGTGGATATGGATTTCGACCGCGTCACCACGAATCAGGAGCTGTTCGATCCCGATCAGCAGGTGGTGCGCTCGACCCAGACGATCACCGAAGAGAATCAGAGTCAGGAAGGCCAGCAGAACGTCACCGTGGCGAATAACCTGCCCGAGGCGCAGAACCAGGGCGGCGCCCAGGCGACCTCGCGCGCGAACCGCACGGAAGAGCTGGTCAATTACGAAATCTCCAAGACCGTCCGCACCCAGGTGCGCGAAGCCGGCGTGATGCGCCGCATCTCCGCCGCCGTGCTGGTCAACCACATCGTGCTGGTCGATGGCCAGGGCAAGCGCGCCTATCAGCCGCGCTCGCCGGAAGAGCTGCAGCAGCTCACCGCCTTGGTGCGCAATGCCATCGGCTACAATCCGGAGCGCGGCGACAATGTCGAGGTCGTGTCGATGCGCTTCGCCGAGCCGGGCGACATTCCCGAAGAGGTTGATCCGAACAGCCTGCCGATTTTCATGGGCCTGACCAAGGCGGATCTGTTCCGCATCGGCGAGATCGCCGGCTATGTGCTGCTGGGCCTGCTCGCCATGCTGCTGGTCGTGCGGCCGATGATCCGGCGCATCCTCGAAGCCTCGCATGAGGGCGAGGAAGTGCCGCCGGGCATGCTGACGCCGGCAATGCCGAGCCTGCCGATGGTGGTGGGCGGCGCGCCGGTGGCCGAACTGCCGGCTGCACCCGACGCTGGCATGGCGCCACCCACGCCGGGCATCGAATCGATGATCGACATCGCCCGCATCGAAGGCCAGGTGAAAGCGTCGTCGCTCAAGAAGATCGGCGAGATCGTCGACAAGCACCCCGAGGAAGCGGTCTCGATCATTCGCAACTGGCTTTATCAAGCGGCTTGATGGGGGCGGGTTAGGAACGGCTCATGGCAGGTGACAAGGACTTTCGCCAGCTTAAAGGTCCCGACAAGGCCGCCATCTTGATGTTGGCCCTTGGCGAAGAGCATTCGGCCAAGATCTGGCCCTTGCTCGATGACGAGGAGATCAAGGAAATCTCCCAGAACATGGCCAACCTCGGCGCTGTGAATTCCGAGGTTGTCGAAAAGCTGTTTCTGGAATTCGTCAACAACTTCTCATCCACCGGCTCGCTGACCGGTACCTTCGACAGCACCGAGCGGTTGCTGATGAAGGCCCTGCCGGCGGAGCGCGTCAACCAGATCATGGAAGAGATCCGTGGTCCGGCGGGACGCACCATGTGGGACAAGCTCGCCAACGTGAATGAAAACGTCCTGGCGAACTATCTGAAGAACGAATATCCGCAGACGGTGGCCGTGGTGCTGTCGAAGATCCGGCCCGAGCATGCCGCCCGCGTGCTGGCGGCGCTGCCGGAAGAATTCTCGATGGAAGTGGTCATGCGCATGCTGCGCATGGAGGCGGTGCAGAAGGAAGTGCTCGACAAGGTCGAGCAGACCCTGCGCACTGAATTCATGTCGAACCTGGCGCGCACCAACCGCCGCGATGCCCACGAAATGATGGCGGAAATCTTCAACAGCCTGGATCGCAATACAGAGGCGCGCTTCCTGGCCGCTCTGGAAGAGCGCAGCCGCGACGCCGCCGAGCGTATCAAGGCGTTGATGTTCACGTTCGAGGACCTGATCAAGCTCGATCCCTCGGGCGTGCAGACCCTGCTCAAGAATGTCGAGAAGGAAAAGCTTGGCCTGGCGCTCAAGGGTGCGTCCGAGACGCTGCGCGATCTGTTCTTCTCCAACATGTCCGAGCGCGCGTCCAAGCTGCTGCGCGAGGAAATGGAGGCGATGGGCCCGGTCCGCCTAAAGGATGTGGACGAAGCGCAGATGATGATGGTCAACGTAGCCAAGGAACTGGCGGCCAAGGGCGAGATCATGCTGGCCGACAACAAGGGCGAAGACGAACTGATCTACTGAGGCAGAGAAGCCGCGCACGATTATGGCAAACAAGGCGAAATTCCTTTTCGATACGCCCTTCGACGGCAGCAAGCCACGGGTGGAGCGGAGTTACGCCCCGAAGCCGCCGCCGCCGAAATTTTCTGCCGAGGAATTGGAGGCGGCCAAGGCCGCGGCCTATGCGGAAGGCGAGGCTGCCGGCCGCGCCGCCGCCTATGGCGAGCATCAGCAGGCGCTGGAAAAGGCGCTGCAGGGAATTGCGGTGAAGCTGTCGCAGCTGGCCGGTGCCGAGGAGCGCTCGCAGCTCGCCGCCCGTATCGAGGCGGTGGAAGTGGCGACCGCGATCGCGCGCAAGCTCGCGGGCCGCCTGATTGAGCGTCAGCCGCTCGATCGCATCGAGGCGCTGGTGCTGCGCTGCATGGACGATATGCGCGACGAGCCGCGTCTGGTGGTGCGTGCGGCAGAGCCGGTGATCCAGCTGCTCGATCAGCGCATCGACCAGCTGATGGCGCAGTCGGGCTTTGGCGGCAAGCTGGTGCTGGTGCCGGACGAGACGATGGCGCTGACGGATTGCCGGATTGACTGGGCCGATGGCTCGGCCGAGCGGAAGCAGGCGGTGTTGGAACAGGACGTTGATCAGGCGGTTGAGCGCTACGTCGCCGGATTGCAGGCGGAATTGGCGCAACTCGACGGATAATTCGTGGCGCGGCGAGCGGCGCCGCGACGAAGGAGTGAAGTATGGCAGACGGTGGTGGCGAAGATCTTGAACTGAAGGACCTGGGCCAGACCCCGGACATGATGGATGACGAGGACCCGAATGCGGCCCGCACGGCAGCGGACCTGCAGGCGGTGTTCGACATTCCCGTCCATGTCTCGGCGGTTCTGGGCAAGGCCAATATGCAGGTCAGCCAATTGCTGAAACTGGGACGCGGTGCCGTCGTCGAGCTCGACCGCAAGGTCGGCGAGGCGATCGACATCTACGTCAATAACCGCTTGGTGGCGCGCGGCGAGGTCGTGGTGGTGGAAGACCGTCTGGGCGTGACCATGACGGAAATCATCAAGGGCGGCCGCAGCAGCTGAACGCGGCCGGAGCTTGGCTAAAGGGGTCTGGGGTAGATTATGCGACTGATCATCATCGGCACGCTCAACGGGCAGATCGGCGCGGCAACGCGCATCGCGCTGCAGCGCGGCGCCAAAGTGTCGCAGGTCGAGGATATCGCGCAGGCGATGAATGCGCTGCGCTCGGGCCGCGGCGCCGATCTCGCGATGATCGATGTCAGTCTCGATGTGAAGCATCTGGTGGACAGCCTGAAGGCCGAGCGCATCAATCTGCCGGTCGTTGCCTGCGGCATCGGCAATGACGCACGGGCCGCGGTGGCGGCGATCCGTGCCGGCGCCAAGGAATATCTGCCGCTGCCCCCGGATGCCGATCTGATCGCGGCGGTGCTTGAGGCGGTGGCCGAAGACAGCCATCAGATGATCTTCCGCGACCCGGCGATGGCGCAGGTCGTCAAGCTGGCCGAGCAGATCGCACCAAGCTCGGCCTCGGTGCTGATCACGGGCGAAAGCGGCACCGGTAAGGAAGTGATGGCCCGCTTCATCCACATGAAATCGCCGCGCAGCGAGCGGCCGTTCGTGTCGGTGAACTGCGCCGCCATCCCCGACACGCTGCTGGAATCGGAATTGTTCGGCCACGAGAAGGGCGCCTTCACCGGCGCCGTGGCGCGCCGGCTCGGCAAGTTCGAGGAAGCCAATGGCGGCACCTTGCTGCTCGATGAAATCAGCGAGATGGATGTCCGCCTGCAGGCCAAGCTGCTGCGTGCCATCCAGGAACGCGAGATCGACCGCATCGGCGGCTCCAAGCCGGTGAAGGTCGATATCCGCGTGATCGCCACCTCGAACCGCAATCTCGCCGAAGAAGTTGCCAAGGGCAATTTCCGCGAAGACCTTCTGTTCCGCCTGAACGTCGTCAATCTGAAGCTGCCGCCGCTGCGCACCCGCCCGGCGGATATCGAATTGCTGGCCAATCATTTCGTGAAGAAATACGCAGAGGCCAATGGCGTGCCGGAGCGCCCGCTGGCGCCGAGCACCATCGAGGCGCTGCGCAAGGCGCCGTGGCGCGGCAATGTGCGCGAGCTGGAGAATACCATGCATCGCGCGGTGCTGCTTGCCATGGGGCCGCAGATCGAGCTGGCCGATATCCGGCTGCCGGACGGCACGGCGCTGGCCGATGCGATCAGCCAGCCGGCCAGCGCGCAGCCCGCGGCGGGCGGCGAGGCTGTGCCGGTGATGCCGAATCTGGTGGGGCGCACCGTGGCGGATGTCGAGCGCGATCTGATCATCGACACGCTCAAGCATTGCCTGGGCAACCGGACGCATGCCGCGAATATTCTCGGCATCTCGATCCGCACCTTGCGCAACAAGCTGAAGCAGTATTCCGACGAAGGTGTCGCCATTCCGGCGGCAAATGAGGGGGCGCGGGCGACGGCCTGAACGGCCTAGCTCCGCAGGGGTAAGGAGAGAATTATGGCGGAGAACGCACCGGTGGGTGCGGCGACGGACGGGGTCGCGAACGGGGGCGGTGGCCCCGGCTTGTTCGACCGTCTGCGCAGGGTGGGCAGCCATGGCGACATCATGCTCGCCGTTGGCGTCATGGCCATCCTGTCGGTGCTCATCCTGCCGATGCCGACCTGGCTGCTGGATATTGCGCTGGCGGTTTCGATCAGCGCATCCGTGCTGGTGATGATGACCTGCCTGTTCATCCAGCGCCCGCTGGAATTCAGCTCGTTTCCGACGGTGCTGCTGATCACCACGATGCTGCGGCTGGCGCTCAACCTGGCATCGACGCGTCTGATCCTGGGCGGCGGCCATGAAGGCACCGATGCCGCCGGCCATGTGATCGAGGCTTTCGGCCAGTTCGTCATGGGCGGCAATCTGGTGATCGGCATCATCGTGTTCGCGATCCTGGTGATCGTGAACTTCGTGGTCATCACCAAGGGTTCGGGCCGTATCGCCGAAGTGTCGGCGCGCTTTACCCTGGATGCCATGCCCGGCAAGCAGATGGCCATTGACGCCGATCTGTCGTCGGGACTGATCGACGAAGCCACCGCGCGCCTCCGCCGCAAGGAACTGGAAGATGAATCGAGCTTCTTCGGTTCGATGGACGGTGCCTCGAAATTCGTGCGCGGCGACGCCGTTGCCGGCATCCTGATCACCTTCATCAATCTGATTGCCGGTATTCTGATCGGCGTCACGCAGAACGATCTCAGCTTTGCCCAGGCGCTGAATACCTATTCGATCCTGACGGTCGGCGACGGTCTGGTGTCCCAGATTCCGGCGCTGATCATCTCGGTTGCCGCCGGTATCATGGTCTCCAAGGGCGGCGTCACCGGCTCGACCGACAAGGCGCTGTCCTCGCAGCTATCCTCGGTGAAAGGCCTGGGCATGTCGGCGGTGCTGTCGCTGGCCTTCGCGCTGATCCCGGGCATGCCCTTCCTGCCGTTCGTCTTCCTGGCAATCGTGGTCGGCGGCCTGGCCTATCTCGCCTGGCAGCAGGAGAAGAAGGCGCAGGCTGCGGCTTTCGTGCCGCCGCCTGAGGCGCCGGCGCCGGTCAATCCGCTGGATGAGCCGGTCACCAATGCGCTGGCCATCGACGATCTGCGTCTGGAACTGGGCTTCAGCCTGCTGCCGCTGATCAACGATGCGCGCGGCTATCGCCTGACCGATCAGATCAAGGCGCTGCGCCGCCAGATCGCCATCGACATGGGCTTCATCATGCCCAGCGTGCGCATCCTGGATAACATGCAGCTGCCCGGTACCACCTATGTCATCCGGGTCAAGGAGGTCGAGGCGGCGCGCGGCGAGGTCAAGCCGAACATGCTGCTGGTGATGGATCCGCGCGGCGAGCGCATCGCGCTGCAGGGCATCGAGACCATCGAGCCGACTTTCGGTCTGCCAGCCATGTGGGTTGACGAGAGCATGCGCGACGAAGCCATGTTCCGCGGCTATACCGTGGTCGATCCCGGCACCGTGATCACCACGCATCTGACCGAGGTGGTCAAGGACAACATGCCGGACCTGCTCAGCTTCGCCGAGACGCAGAAGCTGATCGAGGAACTGAAGAAGACCAACGAGAAGCTGGTCAACGAGGTGCTGCCGAGCCGCATCACGGTGAACGGCATCCAGCGCATCCTGCAGAACCTGCTGTCCGAGCGCGTGTCGATCCGCGACTTCGCCACCATCCTGGAGGCGATCGCCGAGGCGACCGGCTACAGCCAGAGCATCACGCAGATCACCGAGCATGTGCGCACGCGCCTGGCGCGCCAGATCTGCAACGCCAATACCAGCCCCGACGGCTTCATCCCGCTGGTAACGCTGTCGCCGCAATGGGAGCAGAATTTCGCCGAAGCGCTGGTCGGCCAGGGCGAAGATCGCCAGCTCAGCATGCAGCCTTCGCGTCTGCAGGAATTCATCACGCAGGTTCGCCAGACCTTCGAGCGCATGGCGGCTGAAGGCCATGTGCCCGTGCTGCTGACCAGCCCGGCCATCCGGCCCTATGTCCGCTCGATCGTCGAGCGCTTCCGGCCGGCCACCGTGGTGATGTCGCAGCAGGAAATCCATCCGAAGGCGAAGCTGCGCACTGTCGCGCAAATCTGACGGCGTAGGACGAAGAGACGATGCGGCTCAAAACTTTCCAGGCGGCGACGATGAGCGAGGCGATGAACCTCGTGCGTCAGGCCTTGGGTGACGAGGCGATCATCGTTTCGACCTACACGCACCGCAACGGCGGCGTCGAGATCACTGCCGCAGTCGAGCAGCATACCGAGGATGATTTCGCCACGCCCGAGGCGCAGGCCTTGCGTTACGGGCAGGGCAATGGCCGGCTCTTCGTGCCGGACGAGGATTTCGGCAGTGAGCAGCAGCCGGCGGCGGATATCGCCGAGACGCTGGCTGCCGCGCTGGCCTGGCATGGCGTGCCGTTCAGAACCGCCGAGCGCCTGGTACAGGCGGCACTGCAGGTCGGGCTTGACGATCCCATCGGCGCCCTGGCTGAGGTGCTGGACGAGACCTATCGCTTCCCCGGCCTGAGCGGCGACAACCGCCCGCTGATCCTGATCGGCCCGCCGGGCAGCGGCAAGACGATTGCCAGCGCCAAGATCGCCGCCCGCTGCGTCATGGAGCGGCGGCCAGTCTATGTGATTTCCTGCGACGACAGCCGCGCCGCCGCCGGCGAGCAGCTGGCCACGCTTTGCCGCGTCATGAACACGCCTTTCCTGGATGTGTCAGGTCCGCGCGAACTGGCCGCGGCGATCGATGCGGCTCCCGCCGATGCCAAGCTGGTGATCGATACTGCGGGCATCAATCTGCATGCCGCATCCGAGCGCGGGAATCTGAAAGCCCTGATCCAGGCCAGCGGCGCCGAGCCGCTGGCGGTCTTCGCCGCCGGCAGCGACGCCATGGAAATGGGTGAACTGGCCGCGCAGGCCGTCGCCCTGGGTGCCCGCCGCTTCATCCCGACGCGCCTCGATGCCGCCCGCCGCCTCGGCGCGCTGATCGCCGCCGCCGATCAGGCGGGCCTTGCCTTTGCCGATGCCGGCGCCAGCGCTTTCGTCGGCAAGGGGTTCGAGCGCCTGGACGCGCTCGCCCTGGCGCATCGCCTGCTGGCCGATCCGGATGCGCTTGCCGCCGCCGACACAACGCCATCGAACATCTTTGCCGTGAAACCTGCAGCCCATAAAGCCGCCGAATGACTGGGACGCTCATGACCCCGACGCCACCATCCTCCAATCGCCCGGTCCGCCACCCGGCGGCCGCGCTTCGTCAGCCAAACGTCATTGCCATCGCTTCCGGTAAGGGTGGCGTTGGCAAGACATGGCTGTCGGTCACGCTGGCGCAATGCTTCGCCCGGCAGGGCCAGCGCGTGCTGCTGTTCGATGGCGATATCGGCCTTGCCAATGTCGATATCCAGCTGGGCCTGATGCCGGATCGCGACCTGGGCAGCGTGATCGCCGGACGGTTCAGCCTGGCGGATGCCGTCATGCCGTCCGAGGCTGGCTTCGATATCATCGCCGGCAAGTCGGGATCGGCCTCGCTGGCGACGCTGGATCAGCAGGCATTGAACGATCTGCGCGACGAGCTGATGCAGCTCGCCAAGAGCTACGACCGGGTCATCATCGACCTCGGCGCCGGCGTCGATGGCGTGGTGCGGACCTTCTCGGCGGTTGCCGGCATCACCTTGGTGGTGACGAATGACGAGCCGACCGCGCTTACCGATGCCTATGCCTATATCAAGCTGGCGCGCATGGCAGACCGCAACGCCGATGTGCGGGTCGTGGTTAATATCGCGCCAACCAGCCGCGAGGGCGAGCGGACCTATACCAAGCTGAACAAGGCGGCGGAAAACTTCCTGAAATACTCGCCGCCGCTGGCGGGCGTCATCCGCCGCGACGACAAGGTGCGCGATGCCATTCGCAATCAGATGCCGCTTCTGACCCGGCATCCGATGTGCGAAGCTGCCGAAGATGTCGAGGCGCTTGCCGCCAATCTGATGCGCGCACCGCAAGCCGCGTCGCTTTGATGGTGTCGTGGCGCGATACTGCGCCACGAAAGATGCTGAACGGGGGAGGAGGAAGGGATGAGCGAGATCGGCTCGGTTCCGCCAACCCCACCGGTTCCTGCAACCAGTGCCGGCGGCCAGGCCGCGACGCCACAGCCGCAGACCCCGACGGCTCCGGTTCAAGGGCAGCCTTCGCAGACTCCGCCATCCCAGGCTCAGCCAGCATCAACTCAGCCGACGCCCGGCCAGGCGCCTTCAGTGCCAACACCGCAAGGCCAGGCGCCACAAGACCAGCCGGCATCATCCGGCCCGGCGCCTGCGCCCTCTCAGAGTGCACCGGCGCCGGCCGCAAACCTTGGATCCAGCGCCGCGCGAATCTCCGAAGCGTTGCGTGCCTTGGCGAATGGCGCGTCTTTCTCGGCGCAGATCGTGGCGCGTGATGGCGCCGCCTTGCTGGTGCGGGCCGCGAGCGGCACCACCTTGGCGCTCAACAATCTTGCCGCTGCCCTGGAGCAGGCCAATATCGGTGTCCTGCTGAACACGTCAGTCAGGCTGCAGCTCAATCCGAGCAATCCGCAACTGGCGACGGTGACCCATGCAAATGGCGTGGCCTTGCAGCCTGCCTTGGCTGCGACCGCGCAGCCGCCGACAGCCGCGCAACTCGCCATGCCGGCGGTCCAGTCGCCGCCAGCTGCGGCTGCTTCGCCGCCGCCAGCCCTGCCGCAGCCAGGCCAGGTGCTGACGGCTATGGTGCTGCCGCCGCCAGTGGCCTCTTCGGCCTCTTCCGCAGCGACAGGAGCGGCTTTGCCTGCGCTGGCTCTGTCTGCACAGGCCGCCGCTGCATTGCCGCCCGGCAGTCAGCTTCAGCTGGTGGTGCAAAGCGCCACCTTGCCGAATACGGCCGGCTTGGCAGCAGTGCCGGCATCCGCTGCGCCTCTGGGCACCACAGGCAATTCGTCGCAGGTTCAGGGCGCACCGCTTCCGTCCGCGACGATGGCGGCAATGGGCGGTGCGACGCCGACCTCTCAGGCATCGATGCCGTCATCGCCTGCGATGCCTGCAGCCGCGCAGCCGGCTACGACGGCACCAACCGCACCCTTCACTTTGCTTGCTGCACAAGCCGGAAATCCGCTTCCCGCGGCGACCCTCTCGCCAGTCGGTTCACTGATAACGGGCGTCGTATCCGGACAAGGGCAGGCGGGACATGTCCTGGTCTTTACGCCGCAAAGCCTTCTTGCGCTCAACCTGCCGCAGGCCCTGCCGCCTGGAACACAGATCGTGCTGGAAGTCGCCTCAGTCACCCGGCCGGCCACAGCAACCCCGGCTCCCATCGGCTCGGCGCCGTTAGGCGGCGTGCTGACGCGGCTGGAAGGCTCCTGGCCGGCAATGCAGCAGACTTTCGATGCCCTGCGCGCCGCCGATGGCGCGCTGGCGCAGCGTCTGCAGTCCGACCTGCTGCCGCAGCCGAATGCGCGGCTGGCTTCGACCGCGCTGCAGTTCATGGCGGCGGCTGCCATCGGCAATGCGAAAGCCTGGCTGGGTGCCGAAGCCGTCCGCAAGCTGGAGCAGAGCGGCCGCAGCGATCTGCTGCGCAAGCTGGATGAGGATTTTGCCGAACTCGGACGGCTCAATCAGCGCCAGGGCGATCAGCAATGGCAGGCGCTGACGATGCCGATGCTGATTGGCGGACGGGTCGAACCGATCCAGATCTTCATGCGCCGCCGCCGCGACGCTGCCAAAAAACAGCAGCAGACCCGCTTCATCATCGATTTCAATCTGGAAAGCACCGGGCCAATTCAGTTTGACGGTTTCGTCAGCGCCAAGCAGCTCGATCTGATCCTGCGGTCCGAAACCGAATTCGGCCCCGCCTTCCGCGTCGATGTAAGCGCGATTTTTGAGAACGCGCTGCAGATCACCGGCATGACCGGCTCGATCCAGTTCCGCGACCGCGAGCCGCCGCTTGCCTGGCCCAGCCCGGAGCTGGAAGCGCCGGGGCCGAGCACCGAGGTAAAGGCATAGGCCGGCCGGCAACATCTTCGCAAGAAGCAGGATGCGGTTTCCCCCTGCCTGACCTATAAGTCAGCAATGACTCAGATGGATAACCGCGCCTGGGCGGGCTTACTCTTTCTTTCCGTTCTCTGGGGTGGATCGTTCTTCTTCGTCGGCGTTGCCGTATCGGAAGTTCCGCCGCTCACCATTGCGGCGGTCCGCGTCCTTCTCGCCGCGGCGATCCTGCTGCTGGTGCTCCGGCTGTCGCGACTGCAGCTGCCGCGGAACCGCGGAATGATCGGCTCCTTCCTGGTGGCCGGTCTGCTCAATAACGCGGTGCCGTTCAGTCTCTTCTTCTGGGCCCAGAGCCAGATCCCGAGCGGACTTGCCTCGATCCTCAATGCCATGACACCGATCTTCACGGTGCTGGTTGCTCATATCCTGACCAGGGATGAGAAGCTGACGACGGGCCGGCTCATGGGCGTGCTGGTCGGCTTCGCCGGCGTTACCGTGATGATCGGCACCGACCTGACATCCGGCCTTGGCAGTAACGTGCTGGCCCAGTGCGCCTGCCTGCTTGCCACTCTGTCCTATGCCCTCGGCGCCGTGTTCAGTCGCCGCTTCAAGCGTCTGGGAGTTACGCCCATGCAGGTGGCGGGTGGACAATTCGTTGCCTCTTCCGCAATCCTGATTCCAGTAGCGCTGCTGGTGGATCAGCCATGGCAGATTGCGCCGCCATCATGGCAGGCCATTGCCGCGATCGTCGCGCTCGCGATGTTCTCGACCGCGCTTGGTTTCGTGATCTATTTCCGCGTCATGGCCAGCGCCGGCAGCAACGTCAATCTGGTGACATTGCTGGTGCCTGTCAGTGCCATTCTGCTTGGCGTTCTGGTGCTGGGCGAAAGCCTGGAACTGCGCCATCTCGCCGGCATGGCGGCGATTGCGTTGGGCCTTCTGGCAATCGATGGGCGGCTATTCCGGCGGCGCTGAAGACTAGCCCGGCTGGCCGTCCGGCTGTTCCTGCCGACGGCGGAAGCTGGCAAGGCCGGCTTCGTCCAGCTCAGCCTGTTCGCGGCGCTCCTGCTTCTGGCGCTCGCGCTTTTCCCAATTCTCAAGCACCAGTTCGTATTTCTTCAGTTCGCGGAAGGCGTCGTTGACATCTTCCTGCGCCGCGCGGATACGGTCGATCACTTCCTCGCGCGACATCTCCAGATTGGCGCGGCGTTCGCGGTTGGCTCGGCGGTAGGCGGCAAAGCCATAGCCGGCCTCGTAGTGCTGCGAAGCCACCTTGCGCTCATGCTCAAGTTCCTGGTCCAGCCGCTCGATCTGCCGCTCGATGCCGGCGCGCAGGACTTCCAGATCGACGACGATGCGCCGCCGCTCGTCAAGCCGCCACTTCCACAGCCGTATCAGGCCACCCACGCCGCGCATCGTTTCGCCCTACTTATCCTTCGGAGAAAATCTCGGCCAGCCGCGCATAGCCGCTGGCCAGATCGGCCCGTTCCTTCTTCTGCTGTCTGAGGAAATCCTCCAGCAGCGGCTGGTAGCGGATCGCTTCGTCGACCTTGGGATCCGAGCCGGCGCGATAGGCGCCCAGCCGGATCAGCTCCGCCATGTCCTCATAGGTCGCCATGAGCTGCCGCGCGCGCGAAACCAGCATGTTTTCGTCATCGCTATTGCAACCCGGCATGGTGCGGGAAATCGAACGCAGGATATTGATCGCGGGGTAGCGGCCGCGTTCGGCAATGCTGCGCTCCATGACGATATGGCCATCGAGAATACCGCGGGTGGCGTCGGCAATCGGCTCGTTATGGTCGTCGCCGTCAACCAGCACGGTGAACAGGCCGGTGATGCTGCCTTCGCCGGTGCCCGGACCGGCGCGTTCAAGAAGGCGCGGCAGTTCGGCAAAGGTGGTCGGCGGATAGCCCTTGGTGGTAGGCGGTTCGCCACCCGACAAGCCGATCTCGCGCTGTGCCATGGCAAAGCGGGTGACCGAATCCATCAGGCAAAGCACCTGCAGGCCCTGGTCGCGGAAATATTCTGCCACAGCCAATGTCATATAGGCGGCCTGCCGGCGCACGAGTGCCGGCTCGTCGGAGGTGGCGACCACGATCACCGTGCGCGCCAGGCCTTCCTCGCCCAGATCGTCCTCGATGAACTCCTGCACCTCGCGGCCGCGTTCGCCGATCAGGCCGACGACGTTCACATCGGCTTCGGTATAGCGCGCCATCATCGAGAGCAGCACCGACTTGCCCACGCCCGAGCCAGCGAAGATGCCCATACGCTGGCCGCGGCAGCAGGAGATGAAGGTGTTGATCGAGCGTACGCCAAGATCGATCTTCGGGCCGACGCGCTTGCGCATGTTGGCCGGCGGCGGATTGGCGCGCAGCGGATAGGGGCTCGTGCCATTGGCAAGCGGCGGGCCGCCATCCAGCGGCCGGCCGAGGCCGTCGATCACCCGGCCGAGCCAGGTATTGTCCGGGTAGACCACCGGCTGGTCCTCGCCCACCGTGGCACGGCAGCCGAGCCCGACGCCTTCCAGCGAGCCGTAGGGCATCAGCAGCGCCCGGTTTTGGCGGAAACCCACCACTTCGCATTCGACCTGGCGGCCGTCACGGGTGGCGACATGGACCCGGGAGCCGATGGAAAGATGCCGCTCGACCCCGGCGATCTCGACCAGAAGGCCCTGGATGGAGGTCACCCGGCCAGTGAAACTCACATCCTTGATACGCTCCAGATCCATCAACAGACTTTGCATGGCGCCCTCTGAGGAAACGGAAAACACCCTAAACTCAGAGCCTTAATTGGGGGTAAAGCAGTTCGGCCAACCCCCGGCCCGGCCTCGTCCTTTCGGGCCGGATCGGCGGTTTTCCGCCCCGCCGGAACATTTATCCACAAGAATACGTTAACTTACTTTGTTAACGATGGTAAATTATCCGGCGATTCGGGCAGACAAAGCCGGGGGGTGCCATGCGGGTGCTGCTGATTGAAGACGATGCCGCAATGGCTAAGAGCATCGAGCTGATGCTCAGTCATGAGGGGTTCAACGTCTATCGGACGGAATACGGCGAAGAGGGTTTAGACCTCGGCAAGCTGTATGACTACGACATCATCGTGCTGGATCTGAATCTGCCGGACATGCACGGCTATGACGTGCTGAAGAAATTGCGGGCGGCCAAGGTCAATACGCCGATCCTGATCCTGTCCGGCATGGGCGAGGCCGACAAGAAGGTCAAAGGCCTGGGCTTCGGCGCCGACGATTACCTCACCAAGCCCTTCAACAAGGACGAACTGATCGCGCGCATCAACGCCATCGTCCGCCGCGCCAAAGGGCATTCGCAATCGGTGATCCAGACCGGCAAGCTGACGGTCAATCTCGATGCCAAGTCGGTCGAGGTCGACGGCAGCCGGCTGCATCTGACCGGCAAGGAATATGCGATGCTCGAGCTGCTTTCCTTGCGCAAGGGCACGACCCTGACCAAGGAGATGTTTCTCAACCATCTCTATGGCGGGATGGACGAGCCGGAGTTGAAGATCATCGACGTCTTCATCTGCAAGCTGCGCAAGAAGATTGCTGCAGCCACCGGCGGCGACAATTACATCGAGACGGTCTGGGGACGCGGCTATGTGCTGCGCGATCAGGTCGAGCCGGTCGCGGCCGGGCAGAAGCGCACCGGCACCCGCTAGCGCGAACGGGATATCCGATCTCCTGAGAAGCCGGCGCATGCCGGCTTTTCTGTTTTTTGCTTAACCCGCGTAGTCCAGGCGAAGCTCGGTTTCGCTGACCGCCGCAGTCAGCTTCAGGCCGCAGCCTTCAGTCAGCAGACGGGCATAGCGGGCCAGGGCAGGCAGCGGTTCGCGGGGCCAGCCGGTATCTTGCGCCAAACCGGCCGCCACGGCATCTGGCCAGCGCAGCATCGCGCCCTGTGCCGTAATGCGCCACCCGGCGTCCTGCGGCGCAAGCTGCACATTGCCGCCGCGCGGCAGGGCTTGGGCAGAAAGAAGCAGGCCGATCAGCAGGGCCTTGCCAAGCGATTTCGGCAGATCCGTGCCTGTTTCAGGCAGCGCGACGCTGACCTTGCCGCCAGAGAAATACTGCGTGGCAATGCGTGACAGTTCCGCCACCGCCATCGGGTCCGCCGTGCTGCCCGATGCGCCCAGAGCAAGACGGAAAAACGCCAGGCGCCGCGCCGCATCGCCGGCTGATTGCGCAATCAGCCCGATGGCTTCCTCGCGCATCACGGGATCGGTTTCCTCCGCCAGCAGTTCGACGCCGTTATTGACCGCGCCAATGCTGCCGGCCAGATCGTGACAAAGCCGTGAGCAGATCAATGCGATCAGATCGAGCTCCTCAACGGCAGACATCTCGATTTCCTTTGGTGACGTGGTGGCGGGACAGGTCCGCCCTGTCTAAAATGGACGCGATCTGCGATCAACCATGAAGACGGTCTGGAGCGATAATGCTGGCGCCATATGCACCGGGCGACTGGGTGAAGAACCCGCTCGAACCTGACTGGGGTCCGGGGCAGGTGCAATCCGCCATCGGCTCCCGCGTGACCGTCAATTTCCTGCATGCCGGCAAACGACTGATCAATACCGACCAAGTGGCGCTGACGCCCATCGACGAGCCCGGCGACGACGCGTGATCCTGCAATGAATTTCGATCCTCGCCGTCTTGGTCCAGCATTGCTGGCGCTCGCCCGTGACGCGGGCGATGCGATCATGCAGGTCTATGCCTCGCCCATTGCCAGCCGCACCAAGGCCGATCACAGCCCGGTGACCGATGCCGACGAGGCGGCGGAGGCAATCATTCTCGCCGGACTGGAAAAGCTGACGCCCGGCATTCCCGTCGTTGCCGAGGAGAAGTCCGCCCGGGGCGACATTCCCGATATTACCAACTCGCCATTCTGGCTGGTCGATCCGCTGGACGGCACGCGCGAATTTCTCGGCCGCAACGGCGAGTTCACCGTGAATATCGCGCTGGTAGGTGAAGACCGCCGCCTGCGGCTTGGCATCGTACTGGCGCCGGCGCAAGGCGACGGCATCGCCTGGCTTGGGCTGGGCAGCGAAGGCGCATGGCGCTATCGCGGCCGCGATGACATGGCGGGCGAGGCGATCAAGGCCCGTCTGGTGCCTGACAATGGCGCGACGGTGCTGATCAGCCGCAGTCATCGCGATGCGGAAACCGAAGCCTGGCTGCAGCGCCAGCAGATGGCGGTGCCGGTCACGGTTGGGTCCTCCTTGAAATTCTGCCGCATCGCCGAAGGCGCGGCCGATCTTTATCCGCGGTTCGTATCCATCTCGGAATGGGACACGGCGGCCGGCCAGGCCGTTCTGGAAGCCGCCGGCGGCGCTGTGGTGACCTGGGACGAGGCGCCCCTGACCTATGGCAAGCCTGGCTTCCGCAATCCCGGTTTTCTGGCGCGCGGCGCCGTCTGAGGAGAAGCTGGCGCGTCAGCCGATGGCGACGTCGACCAGAATAGCCGAGAAATGGCAGATGGCGGCCGCCAGCACGAAGATATGCCAGATGGCATTCTGATAGGGCAGTCTCTCCCACAGATGGAAGATCACGCCCGCCGTATAAAGCAGCCCGCCGATCACCAGCAGCGCCAGTCCCGCCGGTGACGCCCCTTCGATCAGCGGCCCGAAGGCAACCAGGATCGTCCAGCCCATCAGGAGATAGGCAAACAGCGACAGCCGTTCGAACCGCCATGGCCAGAACAGTTTCAGCACCACGCCGATGACAGCGATGGTCCACACGACAGCAAGCAGCACCGTGCCCCATTGGCCGCCAATGACGATCAGGCTGAAGGGGGTGTAGCTGCCCGCGATCATCACGAAAATTGCCGCATGGTCGAAGCGGCGGAACAGGGCCTTCCAGGTGTCATGGCTGCACATGTTGTACAGGGCCGAGCAGCCCAGCATGGCCATCAGGCCCATGGCGTAGAGGCCAAGGCTGACCATGCGCGGCAGATCGGGATCGAGGATCACCAGCACGGCGAGGGTCGTGCAGGCGCCGATGCCAAAAGCCAGCCCGACCAGATGCACGATGGCATCGGCGATGTATTCGGCGCGGCTGCAGGTTCGGATGGCTTTCGTCGTCATGCCATGACGGTGGAATCCGAATGCGGCAAAATCAAGAAGACGAAACCGGAAAGCGGCGTAAGACGGTTTCCCGTCAGCGGCCGGTTTCGAGATCAAGCTCGTCGACCGCGTCGTCGATCTGGGCCGGCTGGAAGCCGCGCAGCTCGGCATAGCGCAGCAGCTGCTCGGGCGTCAGTAACTGGCGCGTGGTCAGATGCGCGCGCAGGCGGGTGGCGCGCATGCGGGCCTGCAGCGCGCCGATCCGGCTGGTCAGCGCATCGATGCGGCCAACATCGATATTGTCGTCGGCAAAGGCGCGATCCAGGCGGCGTTCTTCCCGGTTCAGCCGCCGGGCAATCGCCGTGATCTCGCTGTCGGTAGCATGCTGCAGGTTGTGCAGCTCGCGGCGCTGTTCGGCATTCAGCGCCAGATCGTCGGCCAGCCACAAAGCGGATTGCGGCGCGGGAAAGAGATTGCGCTCCGCGCTGGCGAAATCATCCATGTCGGGTGGATAGAATACCGCCGTACTCGCGGATGCGGAATCTTCATCCTGTGAATCGGTCGCTGCGACATCTTGGCGCAACATGGTGCCAAGCGCCATGCCGGTTCCGAACGCCAGGCCGAGCGCGATTATGGCGACGAAACGCCGCGCCATCGCTCACTCCCAAATGACTGGGCCGCCGTCGCGTGGATCCGGCAGCGAATGGAGAGTAGCGCAGGGAACTTCAGGCGTCGGTGATGACGATCACGCCGTCACCGGGTGGTTCGGCATAAAGCCGCTTCACATCCGCATGACGCCGCTCCAGCGTTGCGCGCTGGTTGATATAGCCTTTATCGGTAATCTCGTTGGCGTCGATGGAAGGCGGCTCGCTCAGCAGCAGGACACGTTTCACTTGTAACGAAGAGCCGCGCTGGGCTGCGTTATGCGCCCGCAGTTTTTCCGCAATCTGCCGCGCCAGCTCCTCAGGCGGCAATTCCTTTGCGGCAGCGGTCGGCCAGGCGAGAAGTCCGATATAGGAGGCATCCTGTCCCGTCACCACCGCATCCTGCAGCAATGGCGAGCAGGCCGCGAGCGCGGCGACGCGAATGCCGCCGACATGCACCCAGGTACCGGTGGTGAGCTTGAAATCCTCGGCGATGCGGCCATCGAAGACGAGGCCCTTGTTCGGATCGGCCTCGTCCGCCAGCTTGCAGGCGTCGCCGATGCAGTAGAAGCCATCCTCGTCGAAGGCCTTGGCCGTCGTTTCCGGCTGTCCGAGATAGCCGGGCGTCACATTCGGGCCTTTGACGCGGATTTCGAGTTTCGCGCCATTGGGCACGAATTTCAGCTGCACGCCCGGCACCGGCACACCGATGACGCCGGCGCGTTCGATCGGGAAATGCGCCGCCGTCGCCAGCGGCGCGGTTTCGGTCGACCCCCAGGAGGATGTCATGGTGACGCGATGGCCCAGCGTCTTGATCGACAGCGCTTCCAGCCGTGACCAGAGATCGGGGGGCAGGGCGGCGCCGGCATAGAAGATCATGTTCAGGTTCTGGAAAAAGCGGCGGCAAAGCGCATCGTCCTTTTCCAGATGCGGGATCAGCATCGCGTAGCCGGCCGGCACGTTGAAATAGATGCTGGGCGAGACCTCGCGCAGATTGGCGACCGTCTTCTCCACCAGGCCCGGCGCCGGTTTGCCGTCATCGATATACAGCGTGCCGCCGTGACGCAGCACCATGTTGAAATTGTGGTTGCCGCCGAAAGTGTGGTTCCACGGCAGCCAGTCCAGCAGCACCAGGCGGCTCTCCTGCAGGAAGGGCCAGATCTGCGCGATGGCCTGCTGGTTGCTGGACATCATGCGGTGCGTGTTGATCACGCCCTTGGGCAATCCGGTCGAGCCCGAGGTGAACAGGTATTTCGCCACCCAGTCCGGCTGGATGGCGGCAAAGCGCGCGTCCACGGCCTGGGTGGCGCGGGTCTGCAACAGGCTGGAAAACAGTGTCGCTTGGATACCGTCGGGTGCCGCATCGGACACCACGATCTCGATATCCCGGCGCGGCAGGCTGGCCAGAGCCTTGGCAAAGACTGCGCCTTTCTCGGCGAAGACCAGCTTCGGCTTCGCCAGGTCGAAGATGTGGTGCACCTTGGCGAAATCGCCGCTCATCAGCGAATAGGCGGTGCTGACCGGAACCACCGGCACGCCAGCGACGAAGCCGCCCAGCATCAGCAGGGCATGATCAATGCTGTTGCCCGACAGAATCAGAATAGGCCGCGACTGATCCAGCCCGCGATCCAACAGGGCCTGCGCGATGTTGCGCGCGGCCGTCCAGGCTTCGCCATAGGTGACTTCGCGCCAGCCTGCCGATCCGTTGCGCTCGGCGAGGAAAACCGTATCGGGCTGCGCCGCCGCCTGCTGCTTCAGCAGCAGACCCATATGGGCGGCATAGTCGCCCAATGCTTCCTCGGACTGGAGCAGGAAGCTGCCATTGCCAAGATCGGTGCGCCGCACCCGGGGCTGGGCGAGCGCAAGGGGGCTGAAAGGCGGCTTGTCAGCGCTGAGCGTGGCGCCCTGGATCATGTTTCCTCCCTGCCAGCGGTGCGAATTTGTACGCTAGCATTACAATTTTTGAGGATCATGGCCTAAAGCCGGGCGGCGCTCAAGAGGGTTTCGAGGCGCTAGCGGTGCCGGCGGCGGGCAGGGCCGCGCCGCCGAGATCTCTGGAGGATGACGAAAATTTTCAGGCGGTGACGTCGATGACCACGCGTCCACGGATCTGGCCGGCCAAAATCTTTGGCGCCAGTTCGAAAATCTTCGACAGCGGGTGCATCTCGGTCATCGCGTTCAGCTTGTCCTTCGGCAGCAGTTCGGCCAGGGCTGCCCAGGCACGCTGGCGCTTCTCCATCGGCGCCATCACGGAATCGACGCCCAGAAGGCTGACATTGCGCAGGATGAAGGGAAAAACGCTGGCCGGCAGATCGGTGCCGCCTGCCAGGCCGCAGGCGGCAACCCAGCCGCCATATCTCACCTGGCTCAGGACGGTGGCGAGCGTCTGCCCGCCGACGCTGTCGATGGCGGCCGCCCAGCGCTCCTTCGCCAGGGGCGGGCCCTTCTGTGCCAGTTCCTCGCGGGCGATGAAGCCGCTGGCGCCCAGCGATTTCAGATAATCATGCGTCTGCGGCCGGCCAGTGGAGGCAATCACGCTGTAGCCCTTGCGCGCCAGCAGCGCGACCGCCACCGAGCCGACGCCGCCGGCAGCACCGGTCACCAGCACTTCGCCGCCCGGCTTCAGGCCGGCGTCTTCCAGGGCCTGCACACAGAGCATCGCGGTGTAGCCGGCGGTGCCGATGGCCATCGCTTCCTGCATGGAGAAGGCATCGGGCAGCTTCACCAGCCATTCGCTTTTCAGCGAGGCGAATTTGGCATAACCGCCCCATTGCGTCTCCGACAGGCCATAGCCGTTGACCAGCACCTTGTCGCCCGGCTTGAAGGCGGGATTGCCGGATGTGACCACCGTGCCGGCCAGATCGATGCCAGCCACCAGCGGCATCTTGCGTGCGATGCGTCCGCCGGTCAGCGCCAGGCCATCCTTGTAGTTCAGCGTCGAATAGGCGACTTCCACCAGCACGTCATGTTGCGGCAGGTCGCTCTTGCTGATCTCCTTGAAGGCGGCTTTCGGCTTGCCATCGACCTCTTCGATGACGACGGCGCGGAAGGTCTCGGCCATGTTTCCATCCCCTGTTTTCAAACCGATACGTATAAACCGACATGCCCGGGTGTGGCCCGGGCATGTCAAAGAGTACGGCGCGCCATCCTCAGGTCAAACCTAAGGATGACGGCTTGAAATACATCAGCGCAGCGGCTCGAGGATCGAGACGTAGTTCGAAACCGCAACGCCGCCCATGTTGAAGACGCCGCCCAGCTTGGCGTTTTTCACCTGGATGTCGCCGGCGGTGCCGGAGAGCTGCATCGCCGCCATCACATGCATGGACACGCCGGTGGCGCCGATCGGATGGCCCTTCGATTTCAGGCCGCCCGAGGGATTGATCGGCAGCTTGCCATCGGCCTGCGTCCAGCCTTCCTTGATCGCCCGCGCGCCCTGGCCCTTCTCGGTCAGGCCCATGGCCTCATACTCGATCAGCTCGGCGATGGTGAAGCAATCGTGGCTTTCGGCGAAGGACAGATCCCAAACGCTCAGGCCTGCTTCGCTCAAAGCGTCGGCCCAGGCCTTGGCAGGGCCTTCGAAGGCCACCACGTCGCGTTTGGACATCGGCAGGAAATCCTGCACATGCTTGGCCGCGCGGAAGGCAATCGCCTTCTTCATGCCGAGCGCGGTCTGCACGTCGGTCAGCACCAGCGCGGCGGCACCGTCGGAGACCATCGAGCAGTCGGTGCGGCGCATGCCGCCGACCACCAGCGGATTCTTGTCCGAGACCGTGCGGCAGAATTCGTAGCCGAAATCCCGCTGCATATGGGCGAGCGGATTCTTGCTGCCGTTCTTGTGGTTCTTGGCGGCGATCATCGCGGTGGCATCCGACTGGTCGCCATAGCGCTGGAAATACTGCTTCTGGATCGCGTCGAAGACGCCGGCAAAGCCGCCTTCGTTGAAGACTTCCGTCTTGCGATAGCTGGCCTTGAGCAGGATGTTGCCGACCACGTCATTCGGGGCCGAGGTCATCTTTTCCACGCCGACGCAAAGCACGAAGCGCGCCTTCTTGGCGGCAATCGCGGTCAGGCCCTGATAAACCGCCGCCGAGCCGGTGGCGCAGGCATTCTCAACGCGTGTCGCCGGCTTGAAGCGCAGCGCCGGATCGGCCTGCAGCACCAAAGAGGCGGAGAAATCCTGCTCGATCAGGCCGCCATTGAAATGGCCCAGATAGATGGCGTCGATATCCTTGGGCTCCAGACCGGCATCGCGAATGGCGCCGACCGCGACCTCAACGATCAGGTCCTCGGCGTCCCGGCCGTCCAGTTTTCCGAATTTGCTGTGATGCCAGCCGACGATGCAGGCAGTCATGGCTCTCTTCCTTTTCTCTTGCCGTTTGCTTGCGTGATAGCGGGTACTCCCTGGGCTCCGGCTCCACTGAATCGAACGCCCGGTCGGAAATAAGAGAGGGGGCACCGCATCAAAGTCAAGTTGCTGCCTTCCCGAGCCTGCTCCGCGGCGTTAGCAGCGAAGCGAAGCGAGTGCCAATTTTTGCTCTATTTCCAAAAAGTTATTGCCAAGAGTCGAACAAGTTCGGCAGGCTTGCATTGTTGCTGTGATGCCGGCCCGCCAGTCGGTGGTGACGGTTCGGGCGCGGCTCCGCAGAAAGCAGGAGGCGAGCATGGCCGATCTCTCTCACAAGGACGACGCTCTCGAAGAGCGTTTCGAGAAGCTGCTCTATTACCGCCTGACGACGGCGGAAATCCTCTATCACATGCCGGATCATCCCATGCTGCTGCAGAGCTACATCTGGCAGGATTACGATCTGGCGCCGAAATTCCCCGGCTTGCGCAAGTTCCTCGATTTCTGGGAAAGCAAGCTGGACGGCAAGCTGCATTCGGTCCGCGTGATGTCGGCCCGTCTTGTCAGCCCGGCGGAGTATCGGGCGGCCGCGGCCAGCTATCACCTGCACTGATTGCGTCCATTTACGGCCGCCGGGCGGGGTGCTGAGGCTGGAGGCGGCCGGGCTTTGTGCTAGGGTGCGCGCGGTTTTCTGCCGTCCGCGAGCATCCGATGTCGTTGAGCCAATATCTCTTTGAATCCGCCGATTTGATCCGTCTGGCCGCCACGCCCGAAATGGAGGCGCGCCTTGGCCAGGCGATTATTCGGATCGCGGATGCCCTGGCCGAGGACAGGCCTTTTCTGGTCTGCGGCAATGGCGGCTCGGCGGCGGATGCCATGCATATCGCGGGCGAGCTGGTGGGACGTTTCCTGAAAGAGCGCCGGGGGCTGAACTGCATCGCGCTTGGCGCCGATGCAGCGGTTACCACCGCCTGGAGCAACGATTACGGCTACGACAGTCTGTTCGCCCGGCAGGTGGAAGCCTATGGCCGCGCTGGTGGCGTGCTGCTGGGGATTTCCACTTCGGGCAATTCCGCCAACGTGCTGAAGGCGGCCGAAGCGGCGCGGGCGAAAGGCATGACGGTGATCGGCCTGACCGGCGAGACCGGCGGCAAGCTGGCGCCGCTATGCGACATCCTGCTGAACGCGCCGTCGCGCCACACCCCGCATATCCAGCAGATTCACGCCTGCCTCTACCATTACCTTTGCCAGAAGGTGGAAGAGCGGCTGGCGGGCTAACAGCCGCTCACTTCGCGGCGTCATTCAGCGGGCTGCAGTGTCTCGCCAAAGCGCAGCGGCTTGCCCAGCGGCGCCTGCAATGCGCCATCGCGCATGGCAAAAGCGCCGCGCACAATGGTCGCCATTGGCCAGCCGGTGACGGTCATGCCTTCGAAGGGCGACCAGCCGCATTTCGATTTCAGCCAGGAAGCCTCGATGGTCTTCTTTGCCTTCAGATCCACGACAGTGAAGTCGGCATCATAGCCCAGCGCGATACGGCCCTTGCCAACCAGGCCGAAAACGCGCTGCGCGCCGGCAGACGTCAGGTCGATCAGCCGCTGCAGGCTCAGCTTGCCCTGGTTCATATGATCCAGCAGCAGCGGCAGCAATGTCTGCACGCCCGGCATGCCGCTGGGACTCTGAGGATAAGGCTTGGCCTTTTCTTCCTTGGTGTGCGGCGCATGGTCGGAGCCGATGACATCGACCACGCCGCTGCGCACGGCCTCCCACAGCGCCGCGCGATGCTCTGCTGAGCGGATCGGCGGATTCATCTGCGCAAAAGTGCCAAGCCGGTCGTAGCAATCCGGCGCTGCCAGCGTCAGATGCTGCGGCGTGGCTTCCACCGTGGCGATGTCCTTGTGGTCGGCGAGGAAGGCCATCTCCTGCGCCGTGGTGACATGCAGCACATGCACGCGGCGGCCGGCCTTGCGCGCCAGCCGGATCAGGCGCTGGGTGGCGATCAGCGCGCTTTCGGCATCGCGCCATTCCGGATGCAGATGCGCGGTTGCGCCGGCCACCTCGGTCAGGTGCTTGCGCTCGCGCATGCGGTATTCGTCTTCGCAATGCACCGCCATACGGCGGCGGCCATGGCGCAGCACGCGCTCCAGCGTGGCATCGTCGGCAACGAGAAGATCGCCGGTCGAGGCGCCCATGAACAGCTTCACGCCGGCGCAGCCGGGCAGCTTCTCCAGCTCCGGCAACTGCTCGACATTCTCCGCCGTTGCACCGACATAGAAGGCGAAATCGCAATGGGCGCGGCCGGAGGCGCGCTTGATCTTGTCGTTCAGCTCTTCAGCCGTCGCCGTGCTGGGCTTGGTATTCGGCATCTCGAAGACGGCAGTCACGCCACCCATGGCAGCCGCAGCCGTGCCGCTGGCGAGATCTTCCTTATGCTCCAGTCCCGGTTCGCGGAAATGCACCTGGGTGTCGATCACGCCGGGCAGCACGGTCAGGCCCTTGGCGTCGAACACCTCCGCGGCATCGGCCTGCGTCAGCATGCCGAGTGCAGCGATGCGGCCGTCCTTGACGCCGATATCGAGGGCTTCCATCCCATTGGGTGTGGCAACCATGCCATTGCGGATGACCAGATCGTAGCGCATCGGGCTAACTGTCCTTTTCGAGATTGGCCTTGAGATAGCTCAGGATCGGATAGAGCCCAGCCATCAGCGCAATGAGCAAGCCGTATTGCCCCTCGCGGTAGCCTTTGCGGCGAATATAGCATTTGTAAAAGCGGCTGAAGACGCGGCGCAGATTGGCGCCCAGGCTGCCGATATCGCCGCTTTCGCGTAAGTCGGCAGCACGCGCCGTGGTATAGCGGTCCAGCCGCTGGATCATGTCGGAGATGTTGCGGTCGACGTAATGCAGTATCGGCTGGGTCAGCATCTGTTTCTCGCCGCGCATCTCGATTGCCGGATGCACGCGCTGGCTGCCCCAATGCTTCATGCCTTTGGAGAACAGCGCAGCCTTGGCGCTCACGCCCCAATAGGCGCCCCAGCCATGCCGCACCAGATGATCGCCGACATAATTGTGGAAGGGAATGATGAAATAGCCGGGCCTGGCATTGGCAAGTGCCGTGCGGATTTCAGCAGCCAAAGCGGGTGTCACGCGCTCGTCGGCGTCGATTTCCAGAATCCAGTCGCCGCTGCAAAACGCAATGCCTTCATTGCGCCGCGCGCCTTCCACAGGCCAGGCGCCTTCCAGCAGCCGGTCGGTATAACGCGCGGCGATCTCGCGTGAGCGATCCGTGCAGCGATCCAGCACCACGACGATCTCATCGGCGAAGCGAAGCGTTTCGAGGCAGTCGGCGAGCTGCGCCTCCTCGTTATGCGCAACCACCAGGGCGGAAAGCTTCGGCGTCGTCATGGCTCAATCGTCCTTGGCGTAACGCCAAAGATGTTCGGCGGCGCGCTGCGCCTTGTCGACGCTCAGATCCAGCATCAGGCTGTCCGATTTGCGATGATCGAAGCTCGGTGCCTTGACAATCTCCTCATAGCTGCGGTCGGTGCGTACGGCGGCGGTTTTCTCGCCCCACGGCCCGTAGGTCTCCTCGCGGCTGGGACCGAACAGACCGAGCGTCGGCACGCCGCTGGCCGCCGCCAGGTGCATCAGCCCGCTATCGTTACCGATATAGAGAGCGCAGCGCCGCAACGCGGCCGAAATGGTCAGAAGATCAAGCTTGCCCACCAGATCGATGCGCCGCTCCGCCGGCAATCCGGCCAGCGTGGCGGCCGCCAGCGCTTCCTCGCCCGGGCCGCCAAACACGGCGATGCGGGCGCCCGGCAGGATGCCGCCAGGCGCCGTCAGCCGCTGCGCCAGTTCGGCAAAGCGCTCGCCCGGCCAGATCTTGCCGCCCCAATTGGCGGTGGGACCAAGCGCCAGCACTGGAATGCCATCCTTGGGCCAAAGTTCGGCCGCCGCTTTCTTGTGCTGTTCGTCGATCCAGATCGTCGGCGCGGCTGGCTCGCGCAGTTTCAGCACGTTCGACAGCACGATCACCTTGTGCATGCGCGAGCCGGAACCATGGAAGACGCGCCGGCGCCGCGCCAGCAGGAATTGGCCGATCCCCGAGCCACGCAGATCGATGACCAGTTTCCAGCGTGTGGTGGCGACCTGCTTCCACAACTCCCACCAATGCCGCGCCCAGGGCAGCTTCTGCATCACGATGACGCGATCCAGATTCGGCATTGCGGCGAAAATGCCAGCCGCCGCCGGCCCGCAGGCCACGGTGAAGCGGGCCTTGGGAAACTGCGTCAGCAGGGCATTCAGCAAGCCGGTCGAAAGCACGGCGTCGCCGAGGCGGTTGGCGGTGATGAAAAGGATGCGCATCGGTGAATGGTGCAAGGATTGCGCCGGTTATAGGCGGCCCGTCCTGTCTTGCCAAGCGCGCCTGGCTCCCATAGGTGAAAAGGCAGCGATTCGAGCAATCTGGGATGAAAATGTCCGAATTGACCTGCGTGGCCCTGACTGACCGGGCATTGTTGCGGATTGCCGGTCCGGAAGCGGAAAGTTTCCTCAACGCCCTGGTATCCAATGATGTCGCCAGGGCTCGGCCGGGGCAGGCCGTCTATGCCGCCTTGCTGACCCCCCAGGGCAAGTTTCTGCATGATTTTCTGATCGCCCGCGACGCAGACGGCAGCCTGCTGCTGGATGTCGCGGCCGAGCGCCTGGCTGACCTGAAGAAACGCCTGACCATGTACAAGCTGCGGGCCAAGGTCGAACTGTCCGAGCCGGACTGGCAGGGTTATGCGCTATGGGGCGATGCAGAGGCGCCGGCCGCGCCCGAACAGGGCGTGGTCTTCGCCGATCCGCGCCTTGCGGCCTTGGGCTGGCGGCTTTGGCTGGCGCCGGGCGCTGCCTATCCTCTGCCGCAGGTGGCGCCGCTGGAGGCGTATGAACGTCACCGTCTGCGCCTCGGCGTGCCGGAGGGTGTCCGCGATATCGAAATCGAGAAGGGTATCCTGCTGGAGAATCACTTCGAGGCCCTGAACGGCGTCGACTTCAAAAAGGGCTGCTATATCGGCCAGGAATTGACGGCGCGCACCAAGTATCGTGGCCTCGTGAAGAAGCAGCTTCATCGCGTGAGCGCCGAAGGCGGCTCGGTTCCGCCGCCCGGCACGATCCTCATGCTGGAGGGCCAGGAAGCAGGTGTGATGTGCAGCGGCCTGGGCGGCGAAGGCCTGGCCCTGCTGCGGCTGGAAGCGGTGGCGAAAATGCAGTCGGACGGCAAGAAGCTGGAAGCGGGCGGCATTGTCTTGTCGGCCGAACGCCCTGACTATGCCGGTGCCGCGCCTGCGGCCAGGGATTAGATGTTTCCGGGGGGCAATAATGAGCAAGCCGTCAACCATCACGGGTGAGGATGGGCGCTGCCGCTGCGGCTGGTGCGGGACCGATCCGCTGTATCAGGCCTATCACGATACTGAATGGGGCGTGCCGGAATGGGATGACCGCGCGCTGTTTGAGAAGCTGATCCTCGATGGCTTCCAGGCTGGACTGTCCTGGATCACGATCCTGCGCAAGCGCGAGAATTTCCGTCGCGCCTTCGATGGCTTTCAGCCCGAAAAGATTGCCCGCTATACGCCGAAGAAGCTGGAAAGCCTGATGCAGGATACCGGCATCGTGCGCAACCGCGCCAAGATCGAGGGGGCCGTCGCCAACGCGCGCGGCTGGCTCAAGATCATGGAGGAAGAGGGCAGTTTTGCCGATTACCTCTGGAACTATGTCGATGGCCGGCCGAAGCAGAATAGCTGGGCCTCGCTGAAGCAGGTGCCGGCCGAGACCAGGGAAAGCCAGGCGATCTCAAAAGATCTGCGCAAGCGCGGCTTCACCTTCGTCGGCCCTACCATCGTCTACGCCTTCATGCAGGCGGTCGGCATGGTCAACGATCACACCATCGATTGCTTCCGGCATAAGCAGGTGATGAAACTGAAACGGCCGGCGCGCTGACGCCGGCCGTTTTTTGTCATCAAATGGTGTGCCGCTAGCTTTAGGCGGCTGCCTTGCCGTCGGCATCCAGTCCGAGCGCGATCCGTCCGGCGAGCTGCTGTTGCGGCAGCGCAGTCAGCGGATGATAGCGGGCCGCCTGCAGATCGCGGAACAGACGCTCGATGCGATGCGTGCGATAATAGGCGGCGCCGCCGGCCGCATCCATCGCGCGCGCAGCAACATCCAGCAGATGTCCGGTCATCGTCTGCTTCAGGGTCATGATCGTCGACGTCATCGCCGGACCCGGTTTCTCCCGGTCGGCCAAAGCCAGCATCCGGTCATGCGTTGCAGTAACCCCCGCCAGTGCCGCTTCCATCTGACCGATCAGAAGCTGCGCGTCATTCTGCACGCCGCGGGAGCGGGAGCGGACGAGCGAGACGACATCATCGCGCAAGGCCTCGGCCACGCCGCGGTAGACGGCGTAGATCAGAGGGAAGGCCACCAGCGAGACGAGGTGGAAGAAGGGATGCCAGACACCCGCCTGGCGCCGCACGACGATAGCCAATTCAGGCACGAAGACGTTCTCAAGGATTACGTCATGCGAACCGCTGGCGCGCATGCCCAGCGTCCGCCAGGTCTCCTTGATGGTGATGCCTTCGCTGCGCATCGAGATGGGCGCATGCAAGACCTCATCGCCGCATCGCGCCATGGTCATCAACAGATCTCCGGCCTGGCAGCCGCTGACGAAGCGCTTATGTGCGGCGATGCGATAGCCGCCTTCGACCGGCTCAGCCACGCCCGAGCCGTTCAGCCAGTCATTGCCGCCGGTCGACAGAAACATCAGTTCTTCCGCAGCGACACGCTTGAGCAGCGGCTCCACAGGCGCTTTGTCATTGCGCCAGCGCCAGACCGTCATCGCCAAGGGATGCGTGTGCATGGCGAGTGCCAGCGCCGTGCCGCTGCAATGTTTGGCCAGTTCGCGCAGCAGCTCGGCCAGATCGAGATACGAGGCGCCCCCGCCGCCCAGCTCCGCCGGCACGCCGATGGACAAAAGCCGCGCGGCTTTGAGCTCGGCGAAATTCTCCGCCGCGAAGCGATCGGTCTTGTCATACTCTTCCGCGCGGGCGGCCAGGTTCTTTGCCAATCCTTGGATCAGCGTTTCAGGGTTTTGCGACGCCACGGCGGCCCGGTCTTGTTGCTTGAGGGGCGCGTTCATGGGGGAACCTCCTGTTAAATGAAATCGGGGGAGGCGCACCATGCTCTCCGATAGCCTGCGGCTAAAGTTCCAAAATAGAACCTTCTCGTTTCCTGGATTATCCGTATGCGGCGCAAGATCGCGCCTGCGCGTTCGAAACGCCGGAGTTCGAAATTAGAACTTTGGGACTGCCCGAGGCCGCGATTATCATGGCGGCATGGCCATGCGATACGGTTCATTCTGCCCGATTGCCAAAGCAGCCGAAGCAATCACGGGACGGTGGACTCCGCTCATTCTTTACGAATTGATGCGGGGCAGCGAACGATTCAGCGAAATCCAATGTGGCGTGCCGCTGATGCCGCGCAGCCTTCTGGCGCGGCGGCTGCGCGAGATGGAACTCGACGGCCTGATCATCCGCATCCGGCGCGAAGGTCAGCGCGGCCATATCTACCGCCTCACCCCGGCGGGCGATGCGCTGCGGCCGCTGATCGATCAGCTTGGCTATTGGGGCACGCATTGGCGCGTGCCGTATATCGATGAGAATGACCGCAATGTCAGCCATCTGATGTGGTCGATGCGCGGGCTGTTCAGCGTGGCACCGCCGCATGGCCGCCGCATCGTGATCCATTACGAATTCCGCAACCTGCCGCGGCGCGACCATAAGCTCCGGCGCTGGTGGCTGATCCTGCATGACGGATCGATCGAGCTATGCGTCACCGATATGGGATTCGATCCCGACGTGACCGTGAAGGCTGACTTGCTCGCCTTCTTCCGCGTCGTGCACGGGCATGTGAGCCTGCGTCAGGCGCGCCGCGAGGGCGATATCGAGATCGATGGCGATCCGGCCGCACTGGATTATTTCATGGAGCGGCTGGCCCTGAGCGATCCGCCCGTGCCGCGTTTCATCACGGTCACCAATCCGCCGGAGCCGGTCAGAATGACGATCCGGGCTGCTTGAGGAATTCGATTTCCTCGGGCGTGTTGTCCCGGCCCAGGATCGCATTGCGATGGGGGAAGCGGCCGAACCGGGCGATGATGTCGCGATGCCGCTCCGCCCAGAGCAGCAGGTCGTAACCCGGCAATTCCTTCTCCAGTGCCGTGAACAGCAGGACGGCCAGATCCTGGTCCGTCGTCAATTCGCTGTGCTCGAACGGCAGGTAGAAGAACTGTCGCATTACCGGCTGCACCTTGATGTCCAGGCCGCGTCCGATGGCCTTATGGGCCACGGCGCGGGCGCGCTCGTCGCCGGCAAAGGCCTTCGGCGTGCCGCGATAGATGTTCCGGGTGAACTGGTCGAGCAGGATGATGAGCGCCAGCGCACTTTCCGCCTGCGCCTCCCAGTCGGCCAGGCCGCCGGCCAGCGCAGCCTCCACGGCATCCTCGAAACGGCCGCGGATCAGGGCATCGAAGGCCTCGTTCTTTTCGAACCATTCCGGCCTTGGGCGCAGCGGTTGCCCGGCGGCGGCAAAGCCCGGCCGGTCAAACCAGAAATCGAGAATCGTCTCCGCGGTAATCAACTCGGCATTCACGGTTCACTCTCCTGCCCTATGGCCTATCAGATGGGGCGACCACGATAAAAAAACAGCGTTTTCTGCCAGAAGCCGCTAAGCTGTCCGCAGGAGGAGAGCGCTTATGAACGAAATCGACCTGAAGGGTAAGCGTGGCGTCGTCACCGGCGGCGCCCAGGGTATCGGCCGGGCGGTGGTCGAGCGCCTGCTGCGGTCCGGCGCGTCGGTGGCGATCTGGGATCGCGACGGGGATTTGGCGGCGAAGGTTGCGCAGGAATTGGGTGCCCTTGGCCAGGTCAAGACCGTTGCGGTCGACATCACCGACTATCCCGCGGTGGAGAAGGCGGTGGCGGAAACGGTGACCAGCCTGGGCGGCATCGATCTGCTGGTGAACAATGCCGGCATCGCCGGGCCCAATGCCCCGGTGCCGGACTATCCGGTAGACGCCTGGCGGCAGGTGATCGAGATCGACCTGACCGGCGTCTTCCTTTGCTGCCGCGCCGTGGTGCCGCTGATGCAGAAGCAGAATTACGGCCGGATCGTCAATGTCGCCTCGGTCGCCGGAAAAGAGGGCAATCCCAATGCGGCCGCCTATAGCGCGGCCAAGGCCGGCGTGATCGCGCTCACCAAATCCCTGGGCAAGGAACTGGCCGGCCTCGACATAGCCGTCAACTGCATCACCCCGGCGGCGGCCAGGACGGCGATTTTCGACCAGATGACGCAGGCCCATATCGACTATATGTTATCCAAGATTCCGCGCGGCCGTTTCGTGGCCGTGGAGGAAATCGCCGCCATGGTGGCCTGGCTGCTATCGGCGGAAAACTCCTTCACCACCGGCGCGGTCTTCGATTTGAGCGGTGGCCGCGCTACATACTGAGGCCGAGTATTGGATTTGCGTAGTAGGATTGATTGCGAGACCGGCCATGGCTGAGGCGAGGGAAGCCAAGTTTTCGATTGGCGACGTGGTGCGTCACCGCTTGTTTCCGTTCCGCGGCGTCATCTTCGACGTCGATCCCGTCTTCAACAACACAGAAGAATGGTGGCTGTCCATTCCGCCTGATATGCGGCCGCGCAAGGACCAGCCCTTCTATCACCTGCTGGCGGAGAATGCGCAGACGTCTTACGTCGCCTATGTCTCGGAGCAGAACCTGCTTCCCGATGCCGAGGCCGGGCCGGTAAAGCATCCCGATATCCGCAAATATTTCGGCAGCTTCCGCGACGGCCGCTACGAGTGGCGCGGCTCGGCAAAGATGTAGGAGCGGCTAAGCTGTTCAGGGCGTGACGGAAAAGACCTGCCCGCGCCGGGCCGACAAGGCCACGCGGTCGCCGGGCTGCAGCGGACGCAATTCGAAATGATCGTGCAGCTGCATCACCTCGATAAGCCGCCCATCCGGTAGTTCCACTTCGCTGCGCACAACGGCGCCGATGGGCGAGACGAAGCGGACGAGCCCCGCCCCGTCGGACTTGCCGCTGATCGCGATGTCGTGTGGCCGGACATAAAGCTTCGCCGGGCCATTCGGCAGATGAACGGTTCCCAGCGCGGTCGTATCCAGGCCGCTGACCACCGGCCGTCCGGCGATGATGTTGCAGTCGATCTCGTTTACGTCACCCAGGAAGCGGCTGACAAAAGGTGTGCGCGGGTTGCGGTAAAGCTGAACCGGCTTGTCGACCTGCTCGATCCGGCCGCGATCCATCACCACCACGCGGTCGGCAAGTTCCAGTGCTTCCTCCTGGTCATGTGTGACGAAGACCGAGGTGGTGTTGAGCTGTTCATGCAGCCGCCGCAGCCAGCGCCGCAATTCCTTGCGCACCTTGGCGTCCAGGGCGCCGAAAGGCTCGTCCAGCAGCAGCACGCGAGGCTCGATGGCAAGCGCGCGGGCAAGCGCAATGCGCTGCCGCTGACCGCCCGACAGCTGCGAGGGCATGCGGTCGGCCAGCCATTCGAGCTGCACGAGGTTGAGCAGTTCCTCCACGCGCCGCCGGATCTCGGCTTCGCTGGGGCGTTCCTTGCGCGGCCGAACCCGCAGGCCGAAGGCGATATTCTCAAACACCGTCATGTGCCTGAACAGCGCATAATGCTGGAAGACGAAGCCGACATTGCGTTCGCCCGCCGGCCGCTGTGCCGTGCTCACGCCGTCAAAGCGGATATCGCCTGCATCCGGCCGGTCGAGGCCGGCGATCAGACGCAGCAGGGTCGTCTTGCCCGAGCCGGAGGGGCCGAGCAGGGCGACCAGTTCGCCGCTGCCGATCGTCAGGTCGACGCTGCGCAGCGCGAGGAAATTGCCAAATTGCCGGGAAACGCCGGCGATCTCGATCTGCATGGCGTCTCAGCCCGCCTTGTGCTTGATGTCGCGCGACAAGCGCCATTCCAGAACCGTCTTGGCCACCAAGGTAACAATGGCCAGCAGCGCCAGCAGCGACGCCACCGCGAAGGCCGCGACGAAATTGTATTCGTTGTAGAGGATCTCGACATGCAGCGGCATGGTGTTGGTCAGGCCGCGCACATGACCGGAGACGACCGACACCGCGCCGAACTCGCCCATCGCGCGCGCATTGCAAAGCAGCACACCGTAGAGCAAGGCCCAGCGCACATTCGGCAGGGTGACGCGCCAGAAGGTCTGCCATCCCGAAGCGCCCAGCGAAATCGCGGCTTCCTCTTCCGTCGTGCCCTGTTCCTGCATCATCGGGATCAGCTCGCGCGCCACGAAGGGGAAGGTGACGAACATCGTCGCCAGCACGATGCCGGGCACGGCAAAAACGATCTTCAGGTCATGCTCGCGCAGCCACGGGCCGAACCAGCCCTGCAAACCGAACAGCAGGACGAAGACCAGGCCCGAGATCACCGGCGAGACCGAAAACGGCAGGTCGATCAGTGTGACGAGGAAACTCTTGCCGCGGAATTCGAACTTGGCGATGGCCCAGGCAGCCAGCAGGCCGAAGATGAGGTTGCAGGGCACCACGATGGCCGCCGTCAGCAGGGTCAGCCAGATGGCAGACAGCGCGTCCGGCTCGGTCAGCGCCGCGAGATAGACCATCCAGCCCTGCCGGAAGGCCTCGGCAAAGACGATCACCAGCGGCAGGACGATGAACATGCCAAGGAAAAGCAGCGCCAGCGCGATCAGCAGCCAGCGCCCGATCCAGGCGCCCGGCCGCTCCACCGGTTTCGCAGTCCCGCGGAAAGTCGATGCAGCACCCGCCATGTCAGCCTCGTTGCTCGCGGCGCTCGGACCAGCGCTGCAGGATGTTGATCGCCAGAAGCAGCAGGAAGGAGGCGATCAGCATGATCGCGGCAATCGCCGTGGCCTCCGCATAGGCGAACTCCTCCAGCTTGATGACGATCAGCAGCGGCGCGATCTCAGACACCATCGGCAGGTTGCCGGCAATGAAGATCACCGAGCCGTATTCGCCCAGTGCGCGGGCGAAGGCAAGCGCAAAGCCGGTCAGCGTCGCCGGCATGATGCTGGGCCAGATCACCTTGCTGAAGATCTGCCAGGACGAGGCGCCAAGGCTTTCGGCGGCCTCTTCCACTTCCTTGTCGAAATCCTGCAGCACTGGCTGCACGGTCCGCACCACGAAGGGCAGTCCGATAAAGACCAGCGCCACGATGATGCCGAGCGGCGTGAAGGAAACCTTGATCCCAAGCGGCGCCAGCAGAGCGCCCAGCCAGCCATTCTCGGCCCACAGCGTGGTCAGCGCGATGCCGGCAATGGCGGTCGGCAGGGCGAAGGGGATGTCGACCAGCGCATCGACCAGGCGCCGGCCGGGAAAGTCGTAGCGGACCAGCACCCAGGCGACCAGCAGGCCCAAAACGCCGTTGATCGCAGCCGCGATCAGCGCCGCACCGAAGCTGAGCCGCAGCGCTGCCAGCACGCGTGGCGCAGTGATGGTGTTAAAGAACGGCTCCCAGCCCAGCGTCGCCGATTTGAGAAACAGGCTGGCCAGCGGAATCAGCACAAGAAGGGTGAGCCATAGCAGGCTGAGGCCCAGGGTGATCCCGAAGCCGGGAATCACACTGGGCTTTGGCCGGAAAGGCAGACGGGAGAGAAAAGTCGACGCCACTTAGTTGCTCGGCTTGTAGATACGATCGAAGGTGCCGCCATCGCCAAAATGCTCCGGCTGCGCCTTGGTCCATCCGCCAAAGCGCTCATCGATGGTAAACAGATTCACCTTCGGAAAGACATGGGCGAATCTGGCGGCGACCTCGGCATTGCGCGGACGATAGTAGTGCCTCGCTGCAATCTCCTGGCCTTCCGGCGTGTATAGGAAGTTCAGATAGGCCTCAGCGGCCTTGCGGCTGCCGTGCTTGTCGACAACCTTGTCGACCACGGCCACCGGCGGTTCCGCCAGGATCGAAATGCTCGGGACAATGATCTCGAACTTGTCCTTGCCCAGTTCGTTGATCGCCAGGAAGGCTTCATTCTCCCAGCTCAAGAAAACATCGCCGATGCCGCGCTGGACGAAGGTGATGGTGGCGCCGCGCGCGCCGGTATCCAGCACCGGCACGTTGCGATAGAGCTTCTGCACGAAATCGCGGGCGGCGTCCGCACTGCCGCCTTTCTCCTCGGCATAGCCCCAGGCGGCGAGATAGTTCCAGCGTGCGCCGCCCGAGGTTTTCGGATTCGGCGTGATCACCTTCACGCCCGGCTGGATCAGGTCGTCCCAATCCCTGATGCCCTTCGGATTGCCCTTGCGCACCAGGAAGACAATGGTCGATGTATAAGGCGAAGAATTATCCGGCAGCCTTTTCTGCCAATCAGGCGCGATCAGGCCGCGGGCCGCGATCTCGTCGATATCGTAAGCCAGCGCCAGGGTTACCACATCGGCTTCCAGCCCATCGATCACCGAGCGGGCCTGCTTGCCCGAACCGCCATGGCTTTGCCGGATCGTCAGCTTCTGGCCGGTCTGCATCTGCCAGGCCTTGATGAACTGGGTATTCACATCGTGATACAGCTCGCGTGTCGGATCGTAAGACACGTTCAGCAACGTCAGAGGCTTCTGCGCCCAGGCAGCGGGAGACAGCGCGGCGGCCCCTGCCGCCATTGCGATGGACGCAATGATCCCAATGACGCGTCTCATGTCGTCTCTCCTTCTCTGGTTGGCGACGTGAATGACGGAACCGGCCTGTACCAGGCTCAGGTTGTCACGGGACCGCTGGCGAGCCTGTCCTCGATGTAGTTTATCAGAAGTGACCCCGCGTCTTGCAATGGCAGAGTTGCGGTGTCGATTGCCAGCGCCGGTTGCGCCGGTATCTCATAAGGCGCGGATATGCCGGTAAATTCTGCGATCTTTCCGGCCCGCGCGCGCTCATACAGGCCCTTGGGATCGCGCGATTCGCAGGTCGCGAGATCTGCATGCACGTGAATCTCATGGAAATCGGCGCCGATGATGCTGCGCGCCAGGTCGCGATGCCGCTTCAATGGGCTGATGGCCGAGACGATGACGATCTGCCCGGCATTGGCCATCAGCTTGGCCACCTCGGCGATGCGGCGGATATTCTCCAGGCGATCAGCCGCAGAGAAGCCGAGATCGCGATTGAGCCCATGGCGCAGATTGTCGCCATCCAGCACGACAACCTGCCGGCCGCGGTTGAACAGCTCACGCTGGGCAGCCATGGCCAGCGTCGACTTGCCGGCGCCCGACAGACCGGTCAGCCAGGCGACGCCGCCGCGATGGCCATTGGCCCGCGCGCGGTCGGCGGCGGTTACGCTTTGGCTCACGGCGACGATGTTGTTGGTCACCGATTGGGCCTGCTCGATCACCAGGCCGCCGGCGATCTGCGGCCCACGGATCAGCACGCCGCGGCCGGTGCGCGGCAGTTCGTCATATAGATCAAGGGCAAGGGGGCGGCGGCTGCGCAGTACCACACGCGCCACGCCGTTGCGCTCAATTTCGTTCGCAGGCCGCGCGTCGAGGCTTTCGACATCCAGCGATTCGGTGATCGCCTCGACTTCCACCTCGCGTTCCGCCGTGCCGATCTTGAGCGTCAGGCGGTCGCCTTGGCGCAGCGGCTCGCGGTCCAGCCAGAAAAGCCGTGCCGTGATACGGTTGGCCTCGCGGGGCTTCTGATCGGGCAGGCTTATCAGGGCGCCGCGTTCGACGAAAACGTCTTCGTCCAAGGTGAAAGCCACGCTATCACCGGCGATAGCCTCCGTGCTTGGCGCATTGGTTGCCGCCGGCCCCCGCCAGGCTTCCAGCGAAGCCACCGTGGCCTCGCGCCCCATCGGTGCAAACCGGACGCGATCGCCGACTTTCAGGCGGCCGCTTTCGATGCGGCCGACCACCACGCGGCGCTCGCCGATGCGGTAGAGGTCCTGCACCGGCAGGCGCAGCGGCTGCTCCAGTGCTAGAGCGCGCGGGGTGAAGGCGTCGAGCGCATCGATCAGGGTCGGCCCGCGATACCAGGCGGTGGCGGCGCTGCGCTGCGCGATATTGTCGCCCTGACGGGCCGAGACCGGCACCAGGGCGGCGACTTCGATGCCGATATCGGCAAGATAGCCGCGCACGGCTTCGGCCACGGCATGGAAGCGCGCCGCGTCATTGTCGATGAGGTCGATCTTGTTGATGGCGACGGCAACCTGCCGGATGCCCAGCAGATGCAAGAGATAAGCATGGCGCTTGGTCTGCTCGGCCAGGCCCTGCGCTGCATCGACCACAAGGATCGCGGCATCGGCCTGGGCGGCGCCGGTCACCATGTTCTTCAAGAATTCCTTGTGGCCGGGCGCATCGATGATCACATAGCGGCGTGCACTGGTGGTGAACCAGATCTGCGTCGTGTCGACGGTGATGCCCTGGTCGCGCTCAACCTGCAGCGCATCCAGCAGGAAGGACCATTCGAAACCGAGGCCGCGCTTTTCCGAAACCGCCTTGATCTGCTCAAGCTTTCCAGCCGGCAGCGAATCCGTGTCATGCAGCAGGCGGCCAACGAGAGTCGACTTGCCATGATCGACATGGCCGACAATGACGATGGGAAAGGCGCGCCCGCGCTGCAGGCCGGGGCGGCTCAGATCGGCCTTGGGGTGGATGGCGAGATCGACGACGGTCATCGCAGCGAGCCCCGCTCACATATAGCCGGCGACGCGCAGGCGCTCGAAAGCATCCTCCGAATCATGGTCCATGGCGCGGCCAGCGCGTTCCGGCTCGCGGGTCGCTTCCAGTTCGTCGATGATCTCGGCGATCGTCGCGGCATTGCTGTCGATCGGGAAGGTGATGCCGACCTCGCCCAGCGAGCGGTAGCGCTTGCCGTTCTTGGCGAAATACAGCGGCACGACCGGAATGCCCTCGCGCTGGATGTAGCGCCAGATGTCGAGTTCCGTCCAATGCAGCAGGGGATGGATGCGCATATGGACCCCCGGCGGCAGGCTGGCGGCGAAATGGTCCCACAATTCCGGCGGCTGGTCGCGGAAGTCCCAGGCGCCGTCATCGGCGCGCGGGCTGAAGACGCGTTCCTTCGCCCGGGTCGCCTGCTCGTCGCGGCGGATGCCGGCGATGATGCCCTTGAACCCGTAGCGGTCGATGGCCTGGCGCAGGCCCAGCGTCTTGCGGGCGGCGATGCGCGAGTTGTGCGGCAGGCTCGGATCGGTCGCCTCCAGCGGCGGGCAGTCGTCGGCGATCAGTTCCAGATCCCATTCCTTGGCGTAGCGGTCGCGGAAGGCATAGGTCTCGGGAAATTCCAGACCGGTATCCAGATGCGCTACCGGAAAGGGCACCTTGCCGAGAAAGGCCTTCTTGGCCAGCCAGATCATCACATTCGAGTCCTTGCCGAGCGACCACAGCATGGCCAGCGGCTTGATGCGGCTATAGGCCTCGCGGAGGATGTAGATGCTTTGTGCCTCCAAGGCGTCGAGATCGTCGCGCATGGCTTTGGTCTTACTCGTCGGCTTGAGCAGGTGTTGCGATGGCGGACACGACATGGATGCCGCATTCGGTCTTGTCCTGGCCGCGCCAGCGGCCGGAGCGCGGATCTTCGCCTTCCGCAACCGGATGCGTGCAGGGCGCGCAGCCAATTGAGGGATAGCCCTGCGCGACCAGCGGATGGCGCGGCAGATCATGCGCCTGGAAATAGGCTTTGATCTTTGCCGGACCCCAGTCGGCCAGCGGATTGAATTTCAGCCGCGCGCCATCGGCCTCGACCAGGGGAATCGATTTGCGCGTCGCCGCCTGAAAGCGCTTGCGGCCGTTGATCCAGGCGGAGAAGGGCTTCAGGCCGCGCTGCAGCGGCTCGACCTTGCGGATGCGGCAGCAGGCTTCGGCGTCGCGGAACCACAGAGTGCCGCCGTCATCGTTGATGGCCAGCGCCTTGGGATCAGGCGTCAGCACCCGCAAGTCCGCCAGCTTGAGCCTGGCGGCGATTTCGTCGCGATAGCGCAAGGTCTCATCAAACAGCTTGCCGGTATCAAGAAACAGAACCGGCGTGGCGCGGTCGATCTGCGCGACCATATGCAGCAGCACGGCGGCTTCGGCGCCAAAGGATGAAACCAGCGCAATCTCGCCCGGAAACAGCTCGCGGATGGCGATTTCCAGAATCGACTCGGCCTTGCGGCCTTGCAGACGCGCATTCAGCGAGGCGGCGTATTCGCCCAGATCGACGGTGGTCAGCGCCAGCGCGGTCATTGCGCTGCCTCCTGCCGCTGCCGCAGACGCTGCGCCCAGACGGTTTGCGGCGAACTGCCGGTCGGCTGGTAATAGGCGCTGTAGGCGGCCAGTGCTTTGGCAAAAATCTCAGCAGCATCCGCGCGGGCGATCTCAAAGGCATCAAAACCGCAGCGGTGCATGTGCAGCAACTGATCACGCAGCACATCGCCACTGGCGCGCAGTTCGCCAATATAGCCGAAACGCTCGCGCAGCAGGCGCGCCTGGCTATAGGCGCGGCCGTCTGAGAATTTCGGAAAGCTCAGGACGATCACGCTGAACCGGCCCGCCTCGGCGCCGAAGCCCAGCACATCCAGGCTGTTGGGCAGAATGATCCCCAGCGGCGCGTTGCGCTGGCTCAGCGCTTCCTTCTCGGCTTCCCAGCGCGCATGCGTGATCAGAACCGGCTGGTCATCCGGCAGGGCGGCATCCTCGGCCACCCTGATCCAGGGATCGTCAACGATCTGTCCGGCTTTAAGCAGCGGCATAGACAGCCTCCTTGAACGGCTTGAGGCCGACGCGGCGATAGGTATCGAGGAAGATCTCGTCCTTCTGGCGGATACGCAGATAGGTTTCGACGATGGCGTCGATGGCATCGACCACCTGGCGCGCATCCAGGCCCGGCCCGATCAGATCGCCCAAAGAGGCATTCTGGTCGGCCGAGCCGCCCAGCGTGACCTGGTAGTATTCCTCGCCCGCCTTATCGACACCCAGGATGCCGATATGGCCGACATGGTGGTGGCCGCAGGCATTGATGCAGCCGGAAATCTTGATCTTCAGCTCGCCGATGTCATGGGCGCGCTCCCAGTTCTTGAAGCGCAGCGCGATCTGCTGCGCCACCGGGATCGATCGCGCATTGGCCAGCGCGCAGTAATCCAGGCCCGGGCAGGCGATGATGTCGGAGGCAAGGCCGACATTCGGCGTCGCCAGATCATAGGCTTTCAGCGCCCTCCACACCGCCGGCAGATCGGCCTGTTTCACATGCGGCAGGACCAGGTTCTGCTCATGCGTCACCCGGATCTCGCCGAAGGAATAGCGGTCGGCGATGTCGGCCACGGCCTGCATCTGCTCGGCCGAGGCATCGCCCGGCGCCTCGCCTTCCTTCTTCAGCGAGATGGTGACGATGGCATAGCCCGGCTGCTTGTGCTTGGCGGTGTTGCGGCGTGCCCAGAGGCCGAACTCGAAATCGGTGCGGAAGGCCTGGGCGTATTCCGGCGCGATGCCGGCCGGCAGCGTCTCGAATGGCGGCGGGGCGAAATGCGCGGCGATCTGGTCGACCAGATCCTGCGGCAATTGCAGCGCGCCATCCTTGATCGCCTGCCATTCGGCCTCGACCTTCTCGCGCATGGCCTCGATGCCGATCTCATGCACCAGAACCTTGATGCGCGCCTTGTACATGTTGTCGCGGCGGCCGAACTGGTTGTAGACGCGCAGGATCGCTTCCAGATAGCTCAGCAGATGCTGCTTGGGCAGAAAGTCGCGGATCGTCTTGCCGATGAAGGGTGTGCGGCCCAGGCCGCCGCCGACAATCACCTCGAAGCCGACTTCGCCCCTCGCGTTCTTGTGCATGCGCAGGCCGATATCGTGCACGCGCACCGCCGCACGGTCGTTGGGCGAGCCGGTCACCGCAATCTTGAACTTGCGCGGCAGGAAGCTGAATTCCGGATGGAAGGTCGACCACTGCCGGATGATCTCGCACCACACGCGCGGATCCTCGATCTCGTCGGCTGCCGCGCCGGCAAACTGATCCGTGGTGGTGTTGCGGATGCAGTTGCCGCTGGTCTGGATGGCATGCATCTGGACCTTGGCCAGATCGGCCAGCGCATCCGGCGCCTCTTCCAGCTTGATCCAGTTGAACTGGATATTCTGCCGCGTGGTGAAGTGGCCCCAGCCGCGGTCATATCTGCAGGCGATATGCGCCAGTTGCCGCAGCTGACGCGACGACAGCACGCCATAAGGAATGGCCACCCGCAGCATATAGGCATGAAGCTGCAGATAGAGGCCGTTCTGCAAGCGCAGCGGCTTGAATTCATCCTCGCTCAGCTCGCCGGCAATGCGGCGCGCCACCTGGTCGCGGAACTGGGCGACACGTTCTTCGACGATGGTCTGATCAAGCTGGTCGTACTTGTACATCGCTGCCTCCAACTAGGCGGCTTCGGTGGTCGGTCCGAAAGCGCGGATGCGCTCGCGGAACTGGATCGGATTGGGGGGCGAAACCTGCGTATCGACCGGGATCAGATACGGCGCGACGACGATGTTGCGCCGGGCCTGTTCTTCCGCCTCGGCGAGATAGGCTGCGGCGGCTTCTGCATTGGGCGCAATCACGGCATCGGCGATGGCGCGGCTCCATTCGTTTTGCGCTGTCAGATAGACCACGTCGCCGGTGGAAAGATGGTTGGCGGTGACGACATGCGGGCGGTCGTTCAGCTTGGGGGCCTTGGCCATTTGAAGTCTCCTTACGCGCGGCGCCGCTGCGGATGGGCGTGCGGGATGGCGATGCCGGCCTGGGCCCTGGCGGCGACCTTGCCGATCACCAGCAAAACAGGACCCGTGCCATGCTGTTGGGCTAACAATGGAAGCTGCTTAAGACTGCCGGCCGTGACGGTCTGATCGGGCCGCGTGCCGTTTTCGATCAGCGCAACCGGCATGCTGGCGGCGACACCAGCCTGCAGCAGACGATCCCGGATCGCGGCCGCCTGGCTTCGGCCCATATAGACGACAACCGTCTCGCCGAACTTAGCCCGTCCGGCCCAGTAGAGTGCATCCTCGTCATCCTTCAGATGGCCGCTGACCAGGGTCACGCCATGGCTGAGATCGCGATGGGTGAGCGGAATGCCGGCGGCTGCGGCGCAGCCCAGGGCTGCAGTGATGCCGGGAATGACATTGACCGTGATGCCGCGCGCCTTTAGATACTCCACCTCTTCGCCGCCACGGCCGAAAACGAAGGGATCGCCTGCCTTCAGCCGCACGACGCGGCGGCCCATCGCCGCCTGTTCTGCCATCAAGGCATTGATCTCGGCCTGGCTGAAGGCATGACGGCCCTTGCGCTTGCCGACAGAGACGCGCTCGGCATCGCGCCGCACGCGGTCCAGGATTGCCGGCGCGACCAGATCGTCATGCAGCACAATATCGGCCTGGGACAGCGCGCGCTGCGCCGCGATGGTCAGCAGATCCGGATCGCCCGGGCCTGCGCCAACGATATGCACGACGCCTTCTGAAAGAACTTGCGCGGTATTCAGCGCGGCCATCATGGCAAGCCGCGCGCCGGCCTTGTCTCCGGAAAGGCTCTTCGCGGCGACCGGGCCGTCGAAGACGCGCTCCCAGAAGGTCTTGCGCTGCCTGGCGTCGCCGATCACGCGCGCGACGGCGCTGCGGAACTCGCCCGCCAGAGCGGCCAGATCGCCCAGCCGCGCCGGCAGCAGGGCTTCGATCTGTGTGCGGATGCGCGACAGCAGCAACGGCGCCATGCCGTTGGAGGCTATGCCGATGGTGATGTCGCCGCGCTCGACGATGGCCGGCACGAGGAAGTCGGACAGGTCCGGGCGGTCGACCACATTGACCAGCACACCGCGGTCCTGCGCAGCCTTCGCTACGGCTTCATCAAGGGCATCGCCGGCCGCGCTGATCACCAGCCGCGCATCGTCCAGCAGGGCAGGGGAGAAGAGAATTGCCCGATGCGCGATGCGGCCGGCGGCAGCGAGGCCGGCGATTTCGGGATTGACCTGAGGGGCGATGACGGTGACGGCGGCCTGCGCCTTGAGCAGCAGGCGGATTTTGCGGGCCGCATTTTCTCCCCCGCCGATCACCAGGACCGGACGACCTTCTAAGCGCAGGAAACTGGGGAAGGTATGCATGGCCGCGCCTCGCACCATTGTCGAGGGCTCCATATTTAACAGCACCGAGTGATAGTCAATCCTATAACACTAAAATATGCGAGATTTTGTCTTTATAAACATAAAAATGCAGTGAAATAAGAGAAGCGGTTCATTACCTGTGAGGTAATTGTTAAGCCTCTGATCTGAAACGATCATCCCCCCATGGCTCAGTGATCAGGAGGTCCCGCCATGGTGTCCGATCAAACCATCCGTAACTATCTGCGTGCCGATGCGGCCTTGTGTTTTGCCTGCGGCCTGGCTGGCCTGGTGGTGCCAGGTTGGCTCGCCGGCTTCCTGCTGCCCGGCCAGCCCAGCCTGCTCGGCTTTCCCATGCCGACCGTCATGCTGGAGCTCGGCATCGCCCTGGCGCTCTATGCCGGGCTGCTGCTCGCCATGTCCTTCCGCCCGGCGTCGCCGCGCGGCTTTGTCGGCTTCACCGTGCTGGCCGACGGCGCCTGGGTGGCTGGCACCTTTATCCTGCTCATCGCTTTCGGTGCGGCCTTCAGCCTTTGGGGCAGCGTCGCGCTGCTCGTGGTCGCGGCCGACACGGCGCTGATCGGCGCTCTGAAATGGCGCGCCCTGCGCGGTGCCCCGCGGGCAGCCGTCGCGTAACGGGCAGGGCTGGACGGAGGTGGAGCGATGAATGCGGCGATGCTGGACCGGGGCCTGCCCGCAGGCGAGAGTAATGGCGGGAGGATCAACGGCATGACCGGCATCGCCGCCTTTCATGACGACAGCAATGTCGATTTCGGCACATTGATGCGCCAATGGCGCCGCCGCCGCGGCCTCAGCCAGCTGGAACTGGCCGAGAATGGCGGCGTCTCGCAGCGCCATGTCAGCTTTCTCGAATCCGGCCGCGCGCGTCCCAGCCGGCAGATGGTGCTGCATCTGGGCGAACTGCTCGATCTGCCGCTGCGTGAGCGCAACCGCCTGCTGCATGCCGCAGGCTTTGCTGCCGCCTATCGCGAAAGCCGGCTGGACGAGCCTCGCCTGGCCGAGGCGCGCCGCGCGCTCGATCTGCTGCTCAGGCAGCACGAGCCGTTTCCCGCCGTCGTAGTGGACAGCACATGGACGATGCAGCTCGCCAATCAGGCAGCGCAGCGCATGGTTGCCTTCCTGCTTGGCCCGCATGAGGATGTCAGCCAGCCGGTGAACCTGATCAAACTGCCGCTGCATCCGCAGGGCGCGCGGCCCTATATCGCGAACTGGCCGGAAATCGCCGGCGCCATGCTGCACCAGCTGCAGCGCGAGGCATTGGGCAATGCCGCGGCGGCTTCGCTGCTGGCGGAAGTGCGGACCTATCCCGATGTCGATGCGCTGTGGCGCGGCCTCGACTGGGAAAGCGAGCCGCGCCCGGTGATCGGCTTCAGGATCGAAAAGGATGGCCTGACGCTGCATCTGATCACCATGATCGCCACCTTCGGCACGCCGCAGGATGTGACCTTGCAGGATCTGCGCATCGAAAGCTTCCTGCCGGCCGACGAGGCGACCGAACGCACGCTGCGTCACCTGGCGAGCCGGACCTGACAACTTGATAAAGATCAAGGACAGCGGCCGCCGCAGGCGGGAGAATGCCTCCATCCGACAGGCAGGAGGCATCTATGAAGGCAGCCGATATCATGACCACCCATGTGGAGGTGATACGTGCCGATGCGCCGGTGGCGCAGGCGATCCGTATCATGCTGCAGAAGCGCATCAGCGGTCTGCCGGTGGTGGATGCCGATGGCAACCTGGTGGGCGTGGTCACTGAAGGCGACTTCCTGCGCCGCCACGAGATCGGAACCGCCCGCCATCGTCCGCGCTGGTTCGAAGTGCTGCTCAGCCCCGGACATCTGGCGCAGGATTACGTGCAGACGCATGCGCGCATGGTCAGCGATGTGATGACGCGCAATGTGGTCTCGGTCGATGCGGATACCGATCTGGATGACATCGTCCGCCTGATGGAAAAGCACGAGATCAAGCGCGTGCCGGTGCTGCGCGACGGCAAGCTGGTCGGCATCGTCAGCCGCGCCAATCTGCTGCATGCCTTCGCCAGCACACTGGCTGAAGCAAAACCTGCTGCCGCCAGCGACAAGGAGATCCGCGAGAAGCTGCTGGCGGAACTGAAGGACAAGGCCTGGGCACCCACCGGCACGATCAACATCGTGGTGCGCGATGGCGTCGTGCATCTTTGGGGTACCATTTTCGATGAACGCGAGCGTCAGGCCCTGCGCGTGGCGGCCGAGAATGCGCCGGGCGTCAAGGCTGTGGAAGATCACCTGATCTGGATTGAGCCGATGTCGGGCCTGCATCTGGCTGCCGACAAGGAGCCGCCAAAGGCGCCGTAAGCGTAAAAATTGCTTAAATGCAAAGTAAAGCCGCCGCCGGATCGCCCGGCGGCGGCTTTGTTTTTCAGCCCAGCCTTTCGATCTAGCGCTGCGCCACCAGGGCCGTCGAAATCCGCTGCGCGTAGACGAGATGTTCCGAGATCATCGGCACCATTGCGCCGGCTGCTGTGCGCAGCGAGGCATTGTCGCCGCTCTGCGCATAGTTCTGATGCAGGTTCAGCGCCTTCTGATGCCCCTCGACCTGCATGTTCATATACATCTTGTCAAAGGCATTGACCGACGCGTTCCGCAGATCGGACAGCTTCTTCATATGCTCGGCGTCGATCTGCGGCGTTGTCGCGTTAATGCCCGCATTCTGGACGCTGGCGGTAAAACGGGTCGATGCCTTGGTATGGTGATCGACCATCTGCTGGGCGAAACCTTTCACACTGGCATTCTGCGCGCGCTGCATGGCGATCTTGCTGGCTTCGATCTCAAACAGATCCGATTGCTGCGCCGTGGCCACATAGGCCGCAGCCGTGGTCGGCTTCGCCATGGTTTGGGCGTTGTGCTGCGGCGACATGGTGGTCTGGGCAACAGCGGGTACAATGCCAGCTATCGCAAAGCTGGCTATCGCCGCCGCGATAAGGGTGCGTGTTGTCATGCGAGAACCTCCGTACCAGACGGTTTAAGGGCGAGACGGGATGTCCGACGCCAACACGTCGGCCCGCCGGAGGTTCCACCCGGCCCCAAAGGTCGCGAAGGGCGAATGCAAGCTATTGAAGCGTCGCTGATTCCCGCAGGCGTGCGGCTGCCCTTTGCGATGCCGCCAGGCGTTTCTGCAGCATCGGCGCCATCGCCTCGCCCACTGCCTGAACAACGCCAGGATCGGCCCCTTCCGGCGAGCCGGCCCAAAAAGGCGGTGCGGGATTGTATTCGATGCCGAGCTGGATCGCCTGAGCGGCCGCTTCGCCCTGCATCAGGGCCGCAAGCTTCAAGGCGAAGTCGATCCCGGCCGTCACGCCGCCGCCGGTGACGCGATTGCGGTCGATCACCCAGCGTTCATGCACCGGGATCGCGCCGAACATCGCAAGCTGGTCATGCGAAGCCCAATGCGTCGTAGCGCGATAGCCGTTCAGCAGACCGGCGGCGCCCAGCACCAATGCGCCGGTGCAGACGGAGGTGATCCATTGCGCCGTCTCCGCCTGCCGCCGCAGAAAGGAAAGCGTCTCCTCGTCATCCATCAGATCGATCTGCCCCGGGCCGCCGGGCACGCAGATGACATCGAGCGGCGGGCAATGGGCGAAATCGACACTGGGGCGCATCGTCAGACCGCGATCGCAGGTCACAAGCTCCGTCGTCTTCCAGATCAGATGGACTTGCGCACCGCGCATGCGGGCAACGACTTCGAACGGTCCCGTCAGGTCGAGCTGGGTCAGGTTCGGAAACAACAGCAGGCCGATTTGCATGATCGTCTCCTTAAGGTGGTGCGTAAAAGGGTGGCGCGGAGCAGAAGCCTCTGGCCGCATCATGACATGCAGCGGATGACGCGGGAACGATAAAGAAAATCGCCCTTCCGGCTGTATTTTCTTGCGCAAAGCCTCTTGGTGGAACTGCTGTGCCGGGCCCGTGTTGGCCCCGTATTGGCGAAGGATGCTGCAAAGGAGGCCCGGATGCACACATATTCGATGATTGCCACTCATCCCCATGTGCGCGGCGGCACCAATGACACGCTGGTTCACTGCATCGACGAATGTTTCGATTGCGCACAGGCCTGCACGGCCTGTGCTGATGCCTGTCTCGGCGAGCCCGCTGTCCACGAGCTGGTGCAGTGCATCCGGTTAAATCTCGATTGCGCCGATATCTGCGTGACGACCGCTACTGTGGCCTCCCGCCGCACCGGCTCGAACGAGGTCAGCATCCGCCAGATGCTCGAAGCCTGCGCCATGGTCTGCCAGATGTGCGCAAATGAATGCGCGCGGCATGCCGGCCGGCACGAGCATTGCCGCATCTGCATGGAGGTATGCCGCACTTGCGAACAGCTCTGCCGCGATGCGGCGAAAACGCTTGCGCCGCGTATGCAGTAACCCGCGCAGGGGGTGACCAATACGGTAACCAATGCGCAGTGCCGGAACTCTCCGGCCGGGCTGCTGTTGCTGAACGCGTTTGGGGCTTAGGCAGCTGACGCGACGAATAAGCGGGTGGGATGACGCTCGCATGGCCGCGCCAGCGGCGATCATGCGGGCTTGAAGGAGAAGCCGGATGCAGAACCTCTCCAGCTTGCTTGCCACAAGCCTCTTCACCCTTGGCCTTACGTCCTTTTCATGGCCTGCCGATCTCTGCGCCAAAGGCGGCGGTAGCGGCGGCGGTGGCGCAGCCGGTGCCGCGGCCGCGGCTGCCGGAGCCGCTGCCGGTGCTGCCGGAGCCGCCGGGGCCGCTGCCGGTGCAGCCGCCGGTGCTGCTGCAGGCGCTGCGGCCGGAGCTGCGTCTGGTGCTGCCGCCGGTGCGGCGTCAGGGGGTGCTGCTGGTGCAGCGGCGGGGGCCGCGGCCGGCGCTGCCGCTGGTGCCGCTGCGGGTGCGGCTGCCGGGGCCGGTGCGGGGGCGGGTGCAGGTGCAGGCGCAGGCAGTGGTGCAGCCGCAGCCGGCGCTTCTGCGGGTGCAGCCGCCGGAGCTGCAGCAGGCGGCGGTGGTGGCAGCGGTGGTGGTGCAGCAGGCGGCGGTGGTGGCAGCGGTGGTGGTGCAGCAGGCGCGGGCTCCAGCGGGGCCAGCGGCGGCGGGGCAGGCGGTTCCGGCAGTGCCGGCGCGGGCAGCAGTGGCGGTTCAGCCGGTGGCAGTGCAGGCGGCAGTGGATCAGCGGGCAGTGGATCAGCGAGCAGCGGTTCGGCCAGCAGCAGTTCTGCCAGTGCCGCAGGCAGTTCCAGTACCGCAGGCAGTTCCAGTGCAGGTTCGAACTCTGCCGCTTCAGCGCCATCTTCTGTTGCGACGCCTTCCGTTGCCCCGGCGCAGGATTTCGGCGGGCCATCGGTCTCCGCGACGCTCGGCGTTCATCCAGATGACGCTGCTGTCTCGATAGCCAAGACTGAAACGCTGTCTTCGGCCATGCAGGGGATCAGCGTCCGCGGCCTTGATCAGGATAAGACTGCGGCATCGCCAGCCGCACCGGCGCTGGGCCGTGCCAATGCGCTGATTGCGGTTCAGATCATCGAACTGGATGGCGGCCGTGGCATGATTGTTGATCTCGCCAGCGCCGCCGAGGCCGAGCGGCTAAGCCGGATGTCTGCCCGGGCCGGCAGTCCGAAGAAAACGAAACCTGGCCAAGGCCCGGCCACGGAAGGCATGGGCGATGCGCTTGGCGTGAAGGAAGATCCGAACGGATCGCGCCAGGGCGATGGCTTTGGCCTGACGGTGACGGAACGGCGCTAGTGACGTCAGGCCGGTTTCGCCTCAGGCCCGATCCTCCAGCGCGGCCTGGCCAGCATGACGAGATCGCCGCCGGCATCGCGCAATTCGACCTGGCCCTGCACGTCCTGGCTTTGGCTCCAGTCCAAGGCGGCCATCTCGCAGCAGGCCGTGATCGGTCCGCGCGCTTTCTTCACATATTCGGTGTCCAGGCCGGTGACGATCCAGCGCGCACCCTTGGCCGGCTGGCGGCTCATCAGCGCCAGATTGGCGGTCAGTTCTGCAAGATTGGTCAGCGCGACCGCATGAATGGAACGCAGATGATTGCGCACGCGGCGGCGATCGGCGATGCGTGCCCGCGCATAACCCGGTGCAAGCGTCAGCACCTGCGCGCCGATGGTGCCGGCATAAGGCACGGTGAAGCCGATCAGACGGCTGAACAGCCAGCGGCCGAGCGGCAGGCGGCGAATGTTTTCCCACTGCCGCAGCAGCGTGTTCTTGGACATGTCCTGCATCATGTTGGTCATGGCATTCACGGCGTGTTTCGGGTTGGTGCTGCAAGGGCGGCCCAGATCAGTTCAATCAGGCGCTCGGCGGCAGCGTCGGGCTTCAGGCCGCTATGGCCGTTGAGCCATAACTTCAGCCAGGCCTGCACCGGCCCGAAGACGAGGCTGAGCAGCAATTCCGCAGGCAGGTCGCGGACCTCGCCGGCCGTCATCGCCGGCTTCAGTCTGGCGAGGATCGGCCTGATGAACTCGGCCGTGCTGCTTTGCAATTCAGCTTCCGAAGCGGCGACGATGGCCGGATCGTGCCGGTACTCCATCAGGAAACGCGCTGCGGCCTGGTTGGCGGCCGCCCAGGCGATATGCGTGCGCACGAAGCCTTCCACCAGCGCGCGCGCGCCATCGCAGCGCAAAAGTTCAGCCGACAGCACGGCACGATAACGAGCCAGCAGGTCCTGATACAGGCCGGCCAGCAGGCCCTCGCGGCTGCGGAAATGGTGATACAGGCTGCCGATCGACACGCCTGAGCGCTTGCGCACCTCCTCGATGGTCATCGCCGCTACGCCCTGGGCATCGACCAGAGCCAGCGCCGCCTCCAGGGCGCGCCGGCGGCTATGGCTGGCGCGGGTTTCGCGCAGGGAGGTCTGGGAGGTCGCGGTCTTGGTCATGCAGGCGTCTTAGCTGATTCTAGAAAATTATTCTAGAATAAAATTCTAATTTCTGTCTGTGCGTTGGCAGAGGACCGGCTGGGGGCCAGACTGCGGCCAGACCCGCTTGCAAAAACGGGAAGAGGAAGCGCCATGAACGAGCTTTGTCGCCGTCTCAATCTGCAGCATCCGATCCTGCTGGCGCCGATGGCGGGCGAGGCCGCCAAGCCGGCCCTTGCTGCCGCGGTCTCAAAAGCGGGCGGCCTTGGCTCGCTCGGCTGCGGCTACATGACCCCGAAGGCGATCCGCGACGCCATCCGCGCCCTCCGCGCGGCTTGCGAGCGTGCGTTCAACATCAATCTTTTCATGCCGCTGAACTGGGCAGCCGAGCCCGCCAAGGTGTCCGCCTATCGCGCAGCACTCGCCCAGGCGCATGCCGATCTCGGCATCGATGAGCCGGAAATCCCGAACAGGTTCGAAGAATCCTTTGACGAGCAGTTCGCCGTGGTGCTCGAGGAAGCGCCGCCGGTTTTCAGCTTCACCTTCGGCATGCCGAAGCGTGAGCAGATTGCGGCCCTGAAAGCCCGCAACATCATGGTGATCGGCACCGCGACCACGGTTGCGGAAGCCAAGGCGCTGGAAGAAGGCGGCGTCGATGCCATCGTCGCGCAGGGCATGGAGGCCGGCGGCCATCGCGGCAGTTTTCTCGCGCCAGCCGAACGCTCACTTATCGGCACGATGGCTTTGGTGCCGCAGATCGTCTCGGCGGTGAAGCTGCCGGTGATTGCCGCCGGCGGCATCGGCGATGGCCGTGGCGTGGCGGCCGCACTCTGTCTGGGTGCGCAGGCGGCTGCGCTTGGCACCAGCTTCCTGCTGGCCGAAGAAGCCGGGCTGAACAATGCCTATCATGCAGCGCTGCAAAGCATGGCGGCGCAGGATACAACGCTGACGCGCGCCTTTTCGGGCCGTCATGCCCGCGGCATCCGCAATGCCTTCCTCGACCGCATGGCGGGACACGACGATGCGATTCCCGATTATCCGGTGGCCAATGCCATGAGCCGCGCCATGCGCGCGGCCGCGGCGAAATCCGGCAGGGCGGATTATCTTTCGCTCTGGGCCGGGCAGGCGGCGTCCCTGGCGCGGCCGGAACCGGCGGCGGCCATCGTCGTCCGCCTGATGGCGGAAGCCAAAGCCGCCTTGCCGCGCCTGTAGCGGATAACCGCGGCGGAATACCGGCTGCCGCCCCTTGTCATCCCCCGGTCGCCCGGTAAAGTCAGGGCCTTATCGTAAAAGGGCGGCCGTCAAGCGGCATCAGGGAGTGAGACGACATGGCGAAAGAGTTGCACCATTTCATCGGCGGCAAGAAGGTTCCCGGTCAATCCGGCCGTTTCCTCGACGTCTACAACCCGACCACGGGCGAAGTCAGCGCCAAGGCGCCGCTTGCCTCCAAGGCGGAAGTCGAAGCCGTCATCGCCGACAGCCAGCGCGCCTTTGCCGAATGGAGCGCTACCTCGCCGCTGGTGCGCGCCCGCGTCATGTTCAAGTTCAAGGAGCTTTGCGAGAAGCACGCCGATGAACTCGCGCTCCTGATCTCCAACGAGCACGGCAAGGTGCTCTCCGATGCCAAGGGCTCCCTGCAGCGCGGCCTGGAAGTGGTCGAGTTCGCCTGCGGCATTCCGCATCTGCTGAAGGGCGAGTATTCCGACAGCGTGGCGCGCGGCATTGACGTCTATTCGATGCGCCAGCCGCTTGGTGTCGTCGCCGGCATCACGCCCTTCAACTTCCCGGCCATGGTGCCGATGTGGATGTTCGCCATTGCGATTGCCTGCGGCAACACCTTCGTGCTCAAGCCCTCCGAGAAGGACCCGAGCTGCCCGCTGCGCCTGGCTGAGCTGATGATGGAGGCTGGCGCGCCGGCCGGCGTGCTTAACTGCGTGATCGGCGACAAGGAAGCCGTCGACACGCTGCTTACCGATCCGCGCGTGCAGGCGGTCAGCTTCGTCGGTTCCACCCCGATTGCGCAGTACGTCTATGCCACGGCGGCGGCGCATGGAAAGCGCGTCCAGGCAATGGGCGGCGCCAAGAACCACATGATCGTCATGCCGGACGCCGACATGGATCAGGCGGTGGATGCGCTGATCGGCGCGGGCTATGGCTCGGCGGGCGAGCGCTGCATGGCCGTTTCGGTCGCCGTGCCGGTCGGCAAGGCCACAGCGGACAAGCTGGTTGAAGCGCTGGCGCCGCGCGTGCGTGCGCTGAAGGTCGGGCCCAGCACCGACAAGGACAGCGAGATGGGCCCGCTGGTGACCAGGGAGCATCTCGCCAAGGTGAAGAACTACGTCGATATCGGCGTGAGCGAAGGCGCCAAGCTGGTGGTCGACGGCCGGTCGCTGAAGCTGCAGGGCTACGAGAATGGCTATTTCATGGGCGGCTGCCTGTTCGACAACGTGACGCCGTCGATGAGGATCTACAAGGAAGAGATCTTCGGCCCGGTGCTTTCGGTGGTGCGGACCGAAAGCTTCGAGGAAGCCGCCCGCCTGCCCACCGAGCATGAATTCGGCAACGGCGTGGCGATCTTCACCCGCGACGGCGATGCCGCCCGCGATTTCGCCGCCAAAGTGCAGGTCGGCATGGTCGGCATCAACGTGCCGATTCCGGTGCCGCTGGCTTTCCACACCTTCGGCGGCTGGAAGAAGTCGGCTTTCGGTGACACCAACCAGCATGGTCCGGAAGGTGTGCGCTTCTTCACCAAGATCAAGACGGTGACCGCGCGCTGGCCGACCGGCATCCGCGCGGGCGCTGAGTTCAACATCCCGACGATGAAGTAAGCGTCAGACGCTATGATCCATGCGGGCGGCGGGGTAACCTGCCGCCCGTTCCGTTTCCAGAATCCGCGATGAGCCTTCTCGATACCTACCGCGCGAAAGTCGCTTCCGGCATCCTGGCCAACGATCCGGCCCAGGCGCTGGCAGCCGAAAAGCTCGAACTGCTGAGCCGGCGTCTGCAGCATTACAAGCCGGGCGGCGGCGATGAAGGCTGGCTGCAGCGCCTGAGCTTTGGCCGCAAGCGCGAGCCGGCGCCGCAGGGCCTCTACATCTACGGCGAGGTCGGCCGCGGCAAATCCATGCTGATGGATCTGTTCTTCGAGGCGGCACCCGTCGAGCAGAAGCGCCGGGTGCATTTCCATGCCTTCATGCAGGACGTGCATGCCGAAATCTTCCGCTACCGCCAGCTGCCCAGCGACAATCCTGAAAAGAAGAAAGGCGGCGACGATCCGATCAAGCCAACCGCCAAGAAGATTGCCCGACAGGCCTGGCTGCTCTGCTTCGACGAGTTCCAGGTCAGTGACGTGGCCGATGCGATGATTCTGGGCCGGCTGTTCGAGAAGCTGTTCGACCGCGGCGTCGTGGTTGTGGCGACGTCCAACCGCGCGCCGGACGATCTTTACCAGGGCGGCCTGAACCGGCAGCTCTTCCTGCCCTTCATCGCGCTGTTCAAGGAAAAGCTCGATGTGCTGCATCTCGCGGCTCAGCGCGACTACCGCCTGCAGCGCTTGAGCCGGGAGAAGGTCTGGTTCAGCCCGCTTGGGCCGGCATCCGACGCGGCGCTCGACCGCGCCTGGAACCTGCTCACCGATGATGCCAGGGGCGAGCCGGGTTCGCTCGAAGTGCTTGGCCGCAAGCTGGCAATTCCGCGGCAGGCGCGCGGGGTGGCGCGCTTTGCTTTTGCCGATCTCTGCGAGGCGGCCCTGGGGCCGGCGGATTATCTTGCCATCGCGCGGCATTTCCACACCGTCATGATCGACGGCATCCCGACGCTGAGCCCGGCCAAGCGCAACGAAGCCAAGCGCTTCGTGACCTTGATCGACACGCTGTATGAGGCGAAGGTGAAACTGCTGGCCAGCGCCGAGGCGCCGCCGGAAACGCTTTATCCCACCGGGGACGGCGCTTTCGAATTCCAGCGCTGCGTCTCAAGGCTTAACGAGATGCAAAGCGAGGATTACCGCGCGCTGGAGCACAGCCCGTAGATGCTCAGGTCGGGCGAAGATTTTGGGATGAAGTCCGGGGATAACGCTGTGCGTCAGTTCGGCAGCAGCAGGTCCCGCGCGCGATCGAGACGCGCATTGGTCATCTGGGCGCCGAGCAGATTGGCGCCGTCGAAGCGGCCATCGGTCAGATCAGCGCCGGTCAGATTGGCTTCGCGCAAATCCGCCTCGCGCAGATCGGCGGCCACCAGGCTCGCGCCGCTCAGATTCGCGCCCACCAGCACCGCTTTCTTCAGCTTGGCCGCGCCAAGATTGGTGCGCGCGGCGCGGATATTGGGCGCATCGTCCTTGATTGCCGCCAGATTGGCATAGCTGAGATTGGCGCCGTCCATCATGGCGCGCGTCAGGCTGGCGCCGCGCAGGTTCGACTTCACCAGTTCGGCATTGCGCAGATCGGCGAAATTCATGCGCGCCAGCGCCAGATTGGCCTGGCCCAGCAGAGCCTGACTGAAGCAGGCGCGTTCCAGCAGCGCGCCCATCAGGTTGACGCCGCGCAGATCGCGGCCGGAAAAGTCGAAATCGCTCAGATCCGCGCGCTGGCCCTGGCGGCCCTCGGAGCGCACCCACAGTTCATGCTGGCGCAGCACCTCGCCCAGATCCTCCGGCGCATGGCGCGACGCAGCCGCAAAGATTGCTGCGGCCAGTTCCGGCCTGCTGCGCAGGCTGGCATCGATGATGGCGCCGCGCAGATCGGTGCCGGTGAAATTGGCGCCGCTGATCTGCGCGCCAGTCAGGCTGGCACCGGTCAGCGTCGCACCAGACAGGTCGGTGTTCTGCAAATCAGCGCCTTCCAGCCGCGCCGACATCATCTGCGCCTTGCGCAGATCGGCACCGGCGAGGTTGCTGTCGCCCAGATTGGCATCGGCGAAATCGGCATGCAGGGCGAAGGCCAGCGGCAGTTGGGCGCCGGACAGATCAGCGCGTTGCACCGAGGCGCCGGACAGATCGATCGCCCGCTTGGTCGGCCCGCCATCGGACATGCGGCCTTCCGCGTCGTAGACCGGGGTAAGCGCCTCGGCGCCATTCGATTCGGCCATGTTGGCATCGTTCAGGCCGGCGGCGCGCAGGCAGGCGCCCCGCAGATCGGCCCAGCGCAGATCAGCGCCATCCAGGGTGGCATTGCGGAAATCCGCACCGCCGCATTTCGACATCGACAGCCGCGATCCGTCCAGCCGGGCGCGGTGCAGCCGCGCCCCGGTCAGATCGGCCAGCGTCAGATTGGCGCCGGTCAGATCGGCGTCGGACAGATCGGTGAAGGCTAGCGCGGCCGGACGGGCGTCGGTCTTGCCGGCAAGATGGGCTTCATGTTCACGCAAGATATCGCGCAGCTTTTCCGCGCCTACCTTGGTCAGATGCGTGGGGGCCCCGCGTGAAAAGTCGCCCATACGATGTGCGGCCTTACAGATGAAACAACGAACGATTCAGCCGCACTACTCTACCGGGGTCAGCCGCGCCGTTCCACCATCAGCTTTTTGATTTCGGCGATCGCCTTGGCGGGATTGAGGCCCTTCGGGCAGGTCTGCGCGCAATTCATGATGGTGTGGCATCGATACAGCCGGAAGGGATCTTCCAGATTGTCGAGCCGCTCGCCGGTCATCTCATCGCGGCTGTCGGCGATCCAGCGATAGGCCTGCAGCAGAATCGCCGGACCGAGATAACGGTCGCTGTTCCACCAATAGCTGGGGCAAGAGGTCGAGCAGCATGCGCACAGGATGCACTCATAAAGGCCATCCAGCTTGGCGCGCTCTTCCGGCGACTGCTTGCGCTCGCGCGTCGGCGCTGGGCTCTGGGTCTTCATCCAGGGCTCGATGGAGGCGTACTGGGCGTAGAAGTTGGTCAGATCCGGCACCAGATCGCGCACCACCGCCATATGCGGCAGCGGATAGATCTTCACGTCGCCTTCGATGTCATCGCAGGCCTTGGTGCAGGCCAGCGTGTTGCCGCCATCGATGTTCATCGCGCAGGAACCGCAGATGCCCTCTCGGCAGGAGCGGCGGAAGGTCAGGGTCGGATCGATCTCGTTCTTGATCTTGATCAGCGCGTCCAGAACCATCGGGCCGCAATCGTTCATATCGACTTCGTAAGTGTCGATGCGCGGGTTCTGGCCATCCTCCTGGTTCCAGCGATAGACGCGGAACCGCTTCACCTTGCGCTGCTCACCCGGCTTGGCTGGCGGCAGGGCGTAGGTCTTGCCCTCGGTGATCTGGGAGTTCTTCGGCAGCGAAAAGGCAACCATCGTGGCAGTCCTTTGGGGCTCTGGCTCTTAATAGACGCGCTTCTTGGGCTCGATATACGAGACTTCGTTCGTCAGGGTGTAGGTATGCACCGGACGATAGTCGATGACCACCTTGCCGTTGGGCTCGAGCCAGGACAGGGTGTGCTTCATCCAGTTCACGTCGTCGCGCTCGGCATAATCCTCGCGGGCATGGGCGCCGCGGCTTTCCTTGCGGTTTTCCGCGCCATGCATGGTGACGACGGCCTGACGGATCAGATTGTCGAGCTCCAGCGTCTCGACCAGGTCCGAGTTCCAGACCAGCGTACGGTCGGTGACGCGGATATCCGGCATCATCTTGTAGACTTCGTCGATCAGCTGCACGCCTTCCTTCAGCACCTCGCCGGTGCGGTAGACGGCGCAGTTGTTCTGCATCGTGCGCTGCATCTTCTCGCGGATCCGGGCGGTCGGCTCGCTGCCATTGGCATGGCGGAAGCGGTCCAGGCGCGCGATGGCCTCTTCGCCGGCCTTCGGCATGTCCTTGTGCTTGGCACCCTTCTCGACGATCTGCGCGGCGCGGATCGCGGCGGCGCGGCCGAACACCACGAGGTCGATCAGCGAGTTCGAACCCAGGCGGTTGGCGCCATGCACCGACACGCAGGCCGCTTCACCCACCGCCATCAGGCCGGGCACCACATGATCCGGGTTGCCGTCCTTCAGGGTGACGACTTCGCCGTGATAGTTCGTCGGGATGCCGCCCATGTTGTAGTGCACGGTCGGCAGCACCGGGATCGGCTGCTTGGTCACATCCACGCCGGCGAAGATCTTGGCGCTCTCCGAGATGCCCGGCAGGCGCTCATGCAGGATCTTCGGATCCAGGTGATCCAGGTGCAGGTAGATGTGGTCCTTGTTCTTGCCCACGCCGCGGCCTTCGCGGATCTCCATGGTCATGGCGCGGCTGACGACGTCGCGCGAGGCCAGATCCTTGGCCGACGGCGCGTAGCGCTCCATGAAGCGCTCGCCTTCGGAGTTCACCAGATAGCCGCCTTCGCCGCGGGCGCCCTCGGTGATCAGGCAGCCGGCACCGTAGATGCCGGTCGGGTGGAACTGCACGAATTCCATGTCCTGCAGCGCCAGGCCGGCGCGCAGCACCATGCCGCCGCCGTCACCCGTGCAGGTATGCGCCGAGGTGCAGGAGAAGTAGGCGCGGCCGTAGCCGCCGGTGGCCAGCACCACCATATGGGCGCGGAAGCGGTGAATGCTGCCATCGGCCAGGTTCCAGGCCATGACGCCGCGGCAGACACCCTCGTCATCCATGATCAGGTCGAGGGCAAAATACTCGATGAAGAACTCGGTGTCGTATTTCAGCGACTGCTGATACAGCGTATGCAGCATCGCATGGCCGGTGCGATCAGCGGCGGCGCAGGTGCGCTGGGCCGGGCTCTCGCCGTAATTTTTGGTCATGCCGCCGAAGGCGCGCTGATAGATCTTGCCTTCCGGAGTGCGGCTGAACGGCACGCCGAAATGCTCCAGCTCGATGACGGCAGGCACCGCCTCGCGGCACATATATTCGATCGCGTCCTGGTCGCCGAGCCAGTCGGAGCCCTTGACGGTGTCGTACATGTGCCAGCGCCAGTCGTCCTCGCCCATGTTGCCGAGCGCGGCCGAGATGCCGCCCTGGGCGGCAACGGTATGGCTGCGGGTGGGGAAGACCTTGGAAATACAGGCAGTTTTCAGGCCGGCAGCGGCCATGCCCATGGTGGCGCGCAGGCCGGCGCCGCCGGCGCCGACAACGACGACGTCGTAGAAATGATCGTTGACCTGATAGCTAGCGGGCATGGATCACGCTCCGAAAAACAGCTTGAGCACCGAGATCGCGGCAATGCCGCCGACCAGGTAGATGGCGAAAGTGACGGCCAGCAGGGTGGCCACCTTGGCGCCCTCGCTATGGATGTAGTCCTCGATGATCACCTGCGCGCCCAGCTTCAGGTGCCAGAAGGCCGCCAGCACGGCGAGCAGCACGATGATCGCGAAGAACGGGTTCTGGAAGGTCTCGGCGAGGGCTGTATGGTCGCTGCCGGCCAGCTTGATGATCGCGCAGGCCAGCAGCAGCATCAGCGGCACCAGCGCCACGGCGGTAACGCGCTGAAGCCACCAGTGCTGCACGCCTTCCTTGGCCGAGCCCAGGCCGCGGACGCGGCCAAGCGGGGTGCGCATGCTTTTCACAGTCTTGCTCATCATGCGCTCCTTCAGTTCACCGCGTAGGCCAGGATCCAGGCCAGCAGCGTCAGCACGACCGAGATGATGATGACCGCCCAGGCCGATTTGGCGGCGGTTTTGACCTCGAAGCCATAGCCGGCATCCCAGAAAAGGTGCCGGATGCCGTTGCAGAGGTGGTAGAACAGCGCCCAGGTGAAGCCGAACAGGACCAGGCGGCCGAACCAGGAACCGAGCACGGCCTGCACGGTGGCGTAATGCTCCGGGCCGGCAGCGGCGGCAGCCAGCCACCAGGTCAGCAGCAGGGTGCCGACGCCCAGGGCGCCGCCGGTGATGCGGTGCGTGATCGACGTCACCATGGTGACGGTCGGGCGCCAGACTTGAATATGCGGGGAGAGCGGTCGTTCGACGTTCGCCATGTTTCGCCTTCGAGTGGGGCCTTCGAAAGGGTATGGGGGCGCCGCAGCGCACGGCACCCGAAAAACGGGCCGATACTAGTCCGCAGGCCTGCCCAGTCAACGATTGGACATCTTGTTTTTAACGATCTAAGCGCCCCGTCCGCAAGGCAAATTGCCATCCGCCCGCGATCATTCCGGCGTCAGGCTACGGGCGGCGCGCTCATCGGCTGCGCTGCCGGTGCGGTCAGGGGCGGCACCGCCTGGGGCGGTACCAGGCATTCGGCCATCACGGTGGCGTTGCGGCCGCGGTCCTTGGCACGGTACAGCGCGGCATCGGCGGCCTGCAGGGCAACCGCCGGATCGGATTCCGCCATGCCGATGATGGCGACGCCGATGCTAAGGGTCTGCTGCAGCTCCACCTTCCCATAGGGCACCCTGAGGGCCGCCATGGCCGTGCGGACGCGCTCGGCCACCCGCATGGCGCCGGCGCCGCTGGTGCCGGGCAGCAGGATGCAGAATTCATCGCCGCCTAGCCGGGCGAAAATGTCCTCGCGCCGCAGCAGGCCACCGATGGTGCCGGTCACGGCCTGCAGCATCGCATCGCCTGCGCCATGGCCGTAATTGTCGTTGAGCGCCTTGAAGTGGTCGATATCGAGCATCAGCACGGCGATCGGCTGGCGGGCGCGGCGGGCGCGCGAATGCTCCTCAGCCAGCCGCTGGTTGAAGGCGCGGCGGTTGAGCAGACCGGTCAACTCGTCATGGCTGGCCAGCCGGTCCAGCTGGTCCAGCAGCCTTTCGCTGGTCAGCAGCACGATGCCCACCGGGAACAGGAACAGCACGGCGGTGTCCCAGACAATCCAGGTCTTGCGCAATTCGCCGCCGGTCAGGAAAGCCGGCAGCTCGGGGCCGCCGAACAGCAGCGCGATATGGGCAAGGTTGATGCACAGATGCAGGCCATAGGCCCCTGCCAGCGTCAGCCGGGCGATCTGGCGGCCCTGCTGGATGGTGCGCAGTGGCGCGCGGCCGGTCAGAAGATCGCGCATGATGAGCGCGCAGGACAGGACGATGCCGCCGCTGACCAGCACCAGCCGTGCCCGCGCATCGGGATCGACCAGCGTCCAATAGGCAGTGCCGGCCAGGGCGATCAGGCTCGCCGCCAGGAAGATATGCCAGGGCGGCGGGCGGCGGACGAAGGTGGCGAAAGCGATGTTGAGCAGGAAATGCCCAGCCACCACCATGCTGTTGCCGAGGATGACGATGACAGGTCCGGGCCAGCTGCTGCGCAGCAGGAAGGAAACGATGCCCAGCGCCATGACGCTGTAGCCCAGCGCCCAGTAGGTGGCGGCGCGCTCATGGTGATGGATGCGCCAGGCGGCCCCGAGGGCAAGTGCGGCGAGCACGGCCTGCAGGCCAATGAAGAACACCGCGGTGCCCATGTCGAAGGTCATTGTCGCCCGTCCGCAAAGTCGACGAACAATAAACTATGCAGCCGCGCCGGGCGACAGTAGGGTTATTTTTCGATTATGAGGCGATGCGGATCATCCGCGCCGCGGCATGAACACCCAGTAATCGAGATCAAGAACGACGGTATCCGGATATTTGCCGGAGGCATCCTTGTCGGGATGCTGGGTGGCAGGCTGATCCTTTGCTGCAATCGTGCGGATACGTAAGGCGCCGACATCCTTGCGGCCGGCGATCTCGGCCTTCTCCAGCACCTCCGACCATGCGTAAATCGTATGGCCGGCCAGCGTCGGGTTGACGTGGCGTCCGCCATTGATCGCGGCGATGAAGGCGGCATTGGCCAGGCCATTGAAGCTGAGCGCGCGGGCCAGGCTGATCACATGGCCGCCATAGATCAGCCGGCGGCCGAGCTTCTCCTGTCCCTGGCGGTGCTGATCGAAATGCACCTTCGCGGTATTCTGATACAGCCGCGTGGCCAGCATATGCTCGGCTTCTTCGATGGTCATGCCATCGACATGGTCGATCTTCTCGCCGGGCTGATAATCCTCCCAGCCATGCGGGCTGCCGGCCAGGGCCCAGTCGTAGCGGCTGAAATCGAGCCCGGCGGGCACGGCCAGTTCCTCCGGCGCGACGCGATCTTTCAGCTGCGGCACACGTTCTTCGGCGATGGCAGCGCTCTCGTCGCGCTTGCGCACCATGACCCAGCGCACGTAATCCAGCACCAGGTCGCTGCCATTGCGATAGCCCTGGCTGCGCACATAGACCACGCCGGTCTTCTTGTTCGAATTCTCCTTCAGGCCGATGACGCGCGACACCGTGTTGATGGTGTCGCCGGGAAAGACCGGCGCGAGGAAGCGGCATTCGGCATAGCCCAGATTGGCCACCGCATTGAGCGAGACATCCGGCACGGTCTTGCCGAACACGACATGGAAGGCCAGCAGATCATCGACCGGCGCAGCCTTCAGGCCGATCGCCTTTGCAAAGCTGTCGGCCGACTGCACGGCAAAGCGCGGACCGTAGAGCGCGGTGTACAGCGCCACGTCGCCCTGCGTGATCGTGCGCGGCGTGGCATGGCGAAGTTCCTGCTCGAGCCGGAAATCCTCGAAGAAATTGCCGGGATTGGTTTTGTCGCTCATCGTTCGATCCTTGGTTACACCCTCATCCCCGGCCCCTCTTCCGCAAGCGGGAAAGCAAGGGGGCTGCGGCGAAGCGGCGGGAGGGCGGGGGCGTTACGCCGTCTGCAATTTCTCGATCGCCGCGGCCAAAGCCGCCAGCCGCTTGGCCTGCTCGACATGCAGGTTCTCGACCAGCTTGCCGTCCACCAGCACCACGGCCTTGCCCTGCTTGGAGGCTTCCTCGAAGGCGGCGATGATCTTATGCGCGCGCGCGACATCCTCCGCGCTCGGCGCGAAGACGCGGTTGGCGGTGTCGATGGTCTTGGGATGGATCAGCGTCTTGCCGTCAAACCCAAGCTCCAGGCCCTGCCTGCACGAGGCCTCGAAGCCCGCATCGTCTTCCAGATCGAGATAGACGCCATCCAGGATCGCCAGCCCATAGGCGCGCGCAGCCAACAGACACAGGCCCAGCGCGGTGATCACCGGCAGGCGCAGCGGCGTGTGATGCGCATTCAGATCCTTCACCAGATCGGAGGTGCCCATCACCAGCGCGCCGAGCCGCGGCGAGGCAGAGGCGATCTCTTCCGCATGCAGGATGCCCTTGGGGGTTTCCATCATGCACCAGATGGCGGTCTTCTCCGGCGCGCCATTGGCTTTCAGCAGGGCTTCGGCTGCCTGCACCTGGGCGGCGCTTTCCACCTTCGGCAGCAGCACCGCATCCGGTCCGGCCTTGGCGGCGGCGATGATGTCGTCCTTGCCCCAGGGCGTATCCAGGCCGTTCGTGCGGATGATCAGTTCGCGGCCGCCATAGCCGCCCTCGGTCACCGCCTTGCAGACCTGCTCGCGCGCAGCCGCCTTCACGTCGGGCGCCACGGCATCTTCCAGATCGAGGATCAGCGCATCGGCGGCCAGCGTCTTGGCCTTCTCCAGCGCGCGGGCATTCGAGCCCGGCATGTAAAGAACGCTGCGGCGGGGGCGAACAGGGGCGGCCATGGATCCTCCGAATGCTGCGATGCAATATTTATCGTTGGCGCCACTATAAACAGGGGCAGGGGCGTGGCAAGTTTCCCCCAGGTCATGATTTGGTCGTACGCGATGCGGCCGGGAAAGACCGCCAACAGGACGATGCCATGCGTGTGCTCGCCATCCAAAGCCAGGTGATTTACGGCCATGTCGGCAATTCGGCCGGCGCTTTTGCCTTGCAGCGGCAGGGAGTCGAAACCTGGGCCGTGCCAACCGCCGTGCTGGCCTTCAATCCCTCCTACGGCCCGCCGGCCATGCGCGCCACCGAGCCATCGGAGATGGATAGCTGGATGATGGCGCTGCAGACGCGGCCGGAATGGCAGCAGATTGACGCGATCCTGCTCGGCTGGCTGGGCAATCCGCGCACGGCCGAGGCTGCGGCGCGTGCGGCCTTGGCCGCCAGGGCTGCCAATCCGGATGCGGTTTTTCTCTGCGATCCGGTGATGGGCGACAGCGATTGCGGCCTTTATGTCGACAAGGCCCTGCCGCCCTTCATCCGCGAGCAGCTGATCCCGAAAGCCGACATCGTCACGCCGAACGGCTTCGAGCTGGAATACCTGCTGGGCGACAAGGTGGAAGACCTGCCTTCTGCGCTTGCGGCCTGCGACAAGCTGCGCGCCCAGGGACCGAAGACCGTCATCGCCACCACGCTGAAGCGCCGCGATGGCGGCGCGGGCATGGTGGAGGCGCTGCTGGTCAACGACGAAGGCGCCTGGATCTGCGGCGTGCCCGATCTGGGACAGGAGCTGCCCAAAGGTGCTGGCGACATTTTTGCTTCGCTGTTTCTCGCGCGTCTGGTCAAAGGGCGCACGCCGAAAAAGGCACTGCTTTTCGCGATGGCAGGCACCTATGGCCTGCTGCGCGATGCGGTGGCGAACAAGGCGGGCGAGATGCGGCTGGTCACGGCCCAGAATGAGCTGCACCAGCCCAGCCATCTGCCCGATATCGAGCGCGTGCGCTGAATAGGCAAACGAAACGGGCGCCGAAAGATCGGCGCCCGTCGTTAAAGCGGACTGATAAGCGGGTTGACGTGCGGGACCGTTACGCCGCCTGCTTCTTCAGGTGGCGCGCCGCCAGTTCTTCGGCGATCTGCACGGCATTGAGAGCTGCGCCCTTGCGCAGGTTGTCGGAGACCACCCACATCGCGAGCCCGTTTTCCACCGTGATGTCTTCGCGGATGCGCGACACGAAGGTGCTGTAGTCGCCGGCGCATTCCAGCGGCGTGATATAGCCGCCGTCTTCGCGGCGATCCAGAACCTGCACGCCCGGCGCTTGCGCAAGAATCTCGCGCGCCTCTTCAGCCGACAGCGGCTCTTCGAATTCGATATTCACCGCTTCCGAATGGCCGATGAAGACCGGTACGCGCACGCAGGTGGCGGTCAGCTTGATCTTCGGATCGAGGATCTTCTTCGTCTCCGCCGTCATCTTCCATTCTTCCTTGGTATAGCCATCGTCCAGGAAGACGTCGATATGCGGGATGACGTTGAAGGCGATCTGCTTGGTGAACTTCCGCTTCTCGACCGGATCGTTGACGAAGATCGCCTTGGTCTGGCGCTCCAGCTCAACGACGCCGTCATTGCCGGCGCCCGAGACGGACTGGTAGGTCGACACCACAACGCGCTTGATCCTGGCGCGGTCATGCAGCGGCTTCAGCGCGACGACGAGCTGCGCGGTCGAGCAGTTCGGATTGGCGATGATGCCCTTCTTAGTATAGCCGGCCAGCGCATCGGCATTCACCTCGGGCACGATCAGCGGCACGTCGGGGTCCATGCGCCACTGGCTGGAATTGTCGATCACCACCGCACCGGCGCCGGCAACCTTCGGCGCCCATTCCTTCGACGTGGCGCCGCCGGCCGAGAACAGCGCGATGTCGACGCCCTTGAAATCGTAATCGTCGAGCGCCTTCACCTTGATCTTCTTGTCGCCGAAATGGGCGTCCTTGCCGATGCTGCGGCGCGAGGCAAGCGGCACCACTTCCGAGACGGGGAAATTGCGCTCGTGGAGGATGTTGAGCATTTCGCGGCCCACCACACCGGTGGCGCCGACGACGGCGACCTTATAGGCCATCTGATACCTTCCTTTTCTCGTCCGGCAGGTCGGCACCCGGCGGACGGTCGAAACATGAGGACAATGTCTGTGCCCGGCAGGTCATCACCCGGCAGGCCGGCGGACATTAGGACCGGATAAGACGCCAATCAAGCAGGGAATTGTGGCGATTGTCCTGCTGCCCGGGCTTTTCGCCGTCATCCCGGGCACGGTGCGGCGGTGGTGTGCCGTAGTGTGCCGTAGTGTGCCGCAAGGCCGGGATTTCCCTCCGGCAGGCTCAAAAGGGATTTCGGCTCGCGCGGCGTAAGCGCCTGGCCGGGGTGACGGGCAGGTCTTCGGGCTTGCCTTCCCGGGTCGCTCCGCTATTGTACCAATCGGTACAAACCTGGGGCCCGCCATGACCGTCCAATCCCCTGCCAACCGGCCGCCGCTGCCGCCATTTACCGCCGAAACCGCCGCCCAGAAGGCCCGGATGGCGGAAGATGCCTGGAACAGCCGCGATCCGGCGCGGGTGGCGCTGGCCTATACGGAAGACAGCCAATGGCGCAACCGGGCCGAATTCTTCTCCGGCCGGGCCCGGATCGAGGAGTTCCTGACGCGCAAATGGCAGCGCGAGCTGGATTACCGGCTGATCAAGGAGGTCTGGGCCTATACCGGCAACCGGATCGCCGTGCGCTTTGCCTATGAATGGCATGACGACAGCGGCAACTGGTATCGCAGCCATGGCAACGAGCAATGGGAATTTGACGAGCGCGGCCTGATGCGCCGCCGCGAGGCCAGCATCAACGACGTGCGGATTTCGGAGGCCGACCGCAAATTTTACTGGCCGCTGGGCCGGCGTCCCGACGATCATCCCGGGCTGACGGAACTGGGATTATAGGTTCCACATGCGTCATGTCCGAGAGCGACGCTTTATGAAGGAGTAAAGAGTGCCCGCCGCCTTGCTCAGCCGCGAAGACGCCATCGCCCGCATCGCGGAAGTCTTCCGCGAATACGGCTTCGCGGGCACGTCCCTGAGCGCGATCACCGAGGCCACCGGCCTTGGCAAGGGCAGCCTCTATAATCACTTCCCCGGCGGCAAGGATCAGATGGGCGATGAGGTGCTTGCCCATATCGATGCCTGGTTCGAGGCACGGATCTACGCGCCGCTGCGCCAAGCCGGCAATCCGCGCAGCGCCATTGCCGCGATGTTCGATGCAGTGGAAGACTATTTCCGCTCCGGTCGCCGCATCTGCCTTGTCGGCGCTTTCGCCCTGGATGCAACGCGCGACCGTTTCGCGGCCAAAGTGCAGGGCTATTTCACCGCCTGGATCGAGGCCCTGGCCGCTGCTTTAGCGCGCGGCGGCGCGCACGATGCCCATGCCCTTGCGGAAGAGGTTGTCGCCGGCATCCAGGGCGCGCTGGTGCTCAGCCGCGCGCTCAGCGATCCGGGACTGTTCAAGCGCCAGCTTGCGCAATGGCGCCAGAGACTGAACACGGCGCTTGCCTGACGCTGCGGCATAACGCCTATCCTCGGCCGGACCATCGGCGAAAAACAAACCGGAGGAAACAAGATGGCCGGGATCATCCTGCATCACTACGGCACATCGCCGTTTTCCGAGAAGGTGCGGATTGCGTTCGGGATCAAAGGCATTGCCTGGGACTCGGTGACGGTTCCGGCGATGATGCCGAAGCCGGACCTGCTGCCGCTCACCGGCGGCTACCGCAAGACGCCGGTGATGCAGATCGGTGCCGATATCTATTGCGACACACAAATCATTCTGCGCGAGATCGAGCGCCGTCATCCAACGCCGAGCTTGTTTCATGGTCTGGCGAAGGGCCTGGCCGAAGGCGTCGCCTTTTGGGCCGATCACCAGCTTTTCAACGCCTGCGTTGCCATTGCCTTTGGCATCATGGGCGAGCAGATGCCGGATGCCTTCCTGGAGGATCGTGCGAAATTCTCCGGCCGCAGCATCGACCGCGCCAAGCTCAAGCAGCAGGCCGCCATGATGACAGGGCCCCTGCGCGCCCATCTGGGCTGGGTGGAGCAGGCGCTTTCGGATGGCCGCAGCTTCCTGTTTGGCGATGCGCCCAGCCTGGCCGATCTCGCTGTCTATCACGGGGTCTGGTTCGTGCGCGACCGCGCGAAATCCGAGGTGCTGGCCGATTACACCGCGCTGAATGCCTGGGCCGACCGCATGAAGGCTTTCGGCCATGGCACACGCAGCAATATCGAGGCCAAGGACGCGCTGGCGATCGCCAAGGCGGCCGAGCCTGCGGCGATATCCGGCGTTGCCGCCAACGCGCTGGGATTGCAGGCGGGCGCGATGGTCAGCGTCACGCCGGACGACAGCGGCCGCGATCCCACCATCGGCGAACTGATCGCGCTGGACGCGCAAAGCGTCACCATCCGCCGCGAAACACCTGAGACCGGCATTGTGCATGTGCATTTCCCGCGCGCCGGTTTCTTCCTGGTGCCGGCCAAGGTGTGAGGGAGGTCTGCGATGAAGAAGATCGAATTCTTCTACGACGTCTCCTCGCCCTGGACCTATCTCGCCTTCACCAATATCCAGCCGCTGGCGAAGGAAGAGGGCGCTGAGGTTATCTATAAGCCCTTCCTCGTCGGCGGCGTGTTCAACACGATCAATCCCAGCGTCTATCAGCAGCGCGAAAATCCCGTGCCCGCCAAGGCGGCCTACGCGCTGAAGGACATGCAGGATTGGGCCGAGCTCGCCGGCATCACGATTAAGTTTCCGCCCAGTGTGTTTCCGGTCAATTCGGTAAAAGGCCTGCGCGCTTTATTGTGGGCGGAAGAGCAGGGCGGGCAGATCGCCCTGGCGAAAGCCTTGTTCGAACTTTACTGGGGTGAAGACAGGGATATCAGCCAGGACGACGTGCTGGCCGAGGCCGCCGTCCGCGCCGGCCTCGATGCTGCGCGCCTGGCGCAGGCGGTCAACGATCCGGCGATCAAGGCGCAACTGAAGGCAAATACCGATGAGGTGATCGCCCGCGGCGGCTTCGGCTCGCCCACCATCTTCGTGAACGAGACCGACATGTATTTCGGCAACGACCGTCTGCCGCTGGTGCGCGAGGCGCTCAGACGCGCCGGATAAGGCCCGGCGCAGACTGCCACAGCGCCTGCAGTGCGAAGCCGATGAAGATCATGCCGGAGATGCGCGTGATCCAGAGTTCGTGGCGGCGATAAAGCTTGCGCACCGGCGCTGCGCCGATGATGAAGATCAGGATCGCATCGGCAATGACGAAGCCGCCGCAGGCCGCCAGCAGCAGCGGCGGCAGGCTGGCCCAGGTCAGTTGCGCCGATTGCGCCGCCAGCAGCGCGGTGAACATCGCCACCGCCACGGCATAGCTTTTCGGATTGGTCAGCCCGAAAGCCAGACCGCGCCGCAGGGGATGCGCGATGATGTTGTTCAGTCCGCCATCCTCGCGCCGCTTTACTGTCACCGCGCGCCAGCCGAGCCAGAAGAGATAAATGCCGCAGACCATGCCCAGCAGGTCGAAGACGAAGCTGCCCAGGCTGGCTGAGCCGATGATGGCGGTCAGCGCCAGAATCGCCCAGAGGATGTCGCCGGCGAAATGTCCGGCCAGGAAGCTGAAACCGGCGCGGCGGCCCTGGCCGGCGCCGATGCCCAGGAGGGCGAGGAAAGCAGGTCCGGGGGTGAGTGTATAGGCGGCGCCGGCCAGCGCCGCAGCGAAGTAGAGCGACAGGTCCATCGCGGGTAAGCTTAATCCCATGCTGGCGGTGATTGCGATACCTGAATTCGATGTCGGCGCGGCCGCCTGGATCGATGCGCTGCGCCGCGCGCATGATCCGCAATATGACCGCGTGCCCGCGCATGTGACGCTGGCCTTTCCGCAGGCCGTCGCCGATCCCGACTGGTTTTCCGGCCATGTTGCCTCGATTGCGGCCACCGCAGCCCCGCTGGCGGTCTCATTCGACCGGCTGGAGCGGATGGAGGATGCCTACCATCCGAAATACCGCTATCTCAATGTGCTGCTGGCCGATGAGGCAAGCGCCATGCCGCTGGTCTCGCTGTACCGGATGCTGGGCGGCAATGATGCGTCCTATCGCCCGCATCTGACACTGGCCCGCTTCGGCGCAATATTCAGCGCCAAGGCCCTAAAGCGGCAGCTTGGCGGCTTGGACGCGCCGATCCATGGCCGCATCGCTTCGCTGACGCTGCTTGCAATCGAAAGTGGCGCGATCCGCAAATGCGCCGCATATCCGCTTTCGGGTTAAGGCTGCTCCAGCGGATGCGCCTGGAAGGCAGGCAGGGCCTCGCAGCGCTCGCGCAGCCGCATCAGCGCCGGATAGCGTCCGGCTGGAATGGTATCGGGCAGATAGACGCCGAGGAAGCTCACCATCACGCCGAGCGTAATATCGGCCATGCTGATATGCTTGCCCAGCAGCCAGTCATTGCTGCCTTCGGGCAGCTCAGCGGCGCGCCCTTCCAAAGCCTTCAGGCCGCCGGCGACCTGCGTCAGCAGATGCTGGCGCCAGGGCTCGTGCACTTTTTCGGGCGGACGGCGGCGCTGCTCATAGATCGCGGCTACGGCCTTATCCAGCGTGCCGCAGGCAACCGCCATGAGCTGCAGGCAGTCCCGGCGCGGCTTGCCATGCGGCGGGATCAGGCTTTTCGCCGGTCCGACCAGTTCCATCAGGTAGTCGAGAATGGCGCTCGATTCGGTCAGCCGCTCGCCATCGTCCAGGATCAGGACCGGCACGCGCCCCACCGGATTGACCTCAAGGCCGCGTTCCGGATTGGCGGTCACTGAAAGATATTCGCGGTCATGCGGCACGTTCAGCATCGTCATGGCGATGGCGACGCGGCGCGAATAGGGCGACAGGTTGCGGCCGATCAGCAGCATGGCATTTCCTCCGTGGGAGCAACACTCGCCAATGTGGCGCGGCGGTGCAAGCAAAAGAAAAGGCCGCAAGGATGTGCCCTGCGGCCTTTCGCTCATTCCTGCTGGAGATGGCCGGGTCGGGCCCGGCCATGACGCGTATGGTGTCGTAACTACGCCGCCAGCTTGTCCAGTTCGTGGATGAGCGCATCGCCCATGCCCCTGGTGCCGACCTTGGTGGTGCCGCCGCCCAGATCGGCGGTGCGCACGCCGGCCTTCAGCACATTCTCGGCCGCCTTGTCGATCAGATCGGCATCGGCATCGAGGTCATAGGCATAGCGCAGGGCCATCGAGAAGCTCTGGATCGTCGCCAGCGGATTGGCGATGCCCTTGCCGGCAATGTCGGGCGCTGAGCCATGCACCGGCTCGAACAGCGCCATGCGGCGGCCGGTGGTGGGATCGGCGGCGCCGATCGAAGCCGACGGCAGCATGCCGAGCGAGCCGGTCAGCATGGCCGCTTCGTCTGAGAGGATGTCGCCGAACAGGTTGTCGGTCACCATCACGTCGAACTGCTTCGGGTTGCGCACGAGCTGCATGGCGCCGTTATCGGCATACATGTGCTCAAGCTGCACGTCCTTGTACTGCTCCTGATGCAGCTTGGTGACTTCTTCGCGCCACAGCACGCCGGATTCCATCACGTTGGCCTTTTCCAGCGAGGTGACCTTGTTGCGGCGCTTCTTGGCCAGTTCGAACGCCACAGCGGCGACGCGGCGGATTTCGCTGGTGGTGTAGACCTGGGTGTTCACGCCGCGGCGCTCGCCGTTCGGCAGGGTCTCGATGCCGCGCGGCTGGCCGAAATAGACGCCGCCGGTCAGCTCGCGCACGATCATGATGTCGAGGCCCTTGACCAGTTCCGGCTTCAGGCTGCTGGCGTCGACCAGCGCATCGAAGCACTTCGCCGGGCGCAGGTTGGCGAACAGGTCCATTTCCTTGCGCAGGCGCAGAAGGCCGCGCTCGGGCTTCTTGTCGAAGGGCAGGTTGTCCCATTGCGGGCCACCGACGGCGCCGAGCAGCACCACGCCGCAATCCAGCGCCGCCTGCATGGTCTTGTCGGCCAGCGGAGTGCCGTGCTTCTCATAGGCGGCGCCGCCGACCAGATCCTCCTTGACGTCGAACGAGACGTGGCGGCGCTTGTCCATCCATTCGATGACGCGGCGCACCTCGCCCATCACCTCCGGACCGATCCCGTCACCGGGCAGCATGAGCATCGTGCGGTTGGAAGCCATTTGGTTCTTTCCTTCTCTACAAAACGTCACCCCCGGGCTTGACCCGAGGGTCTTTTTTCAAAGTCGCAAGAGATGCCCGGGGCAAGCCCGGGCATGACGATCAGGCCTGCTACGCCGTCCGTCCGGCGGCGGCATAAAGCCAGGGCTGGGTGCCGCGCTGCTTCGCCTCGAAGCTGTCGATCTTCGCCTTCTTCTCCAGGGTCAGGCCGATATTGTCGAGGCCGTTGAGCAGGCAATGCTTCTTGAAGGCGTCGATCTCGAATTTGATCACGCCGCCATCGGGGCCGCGGATCTCCTGCTTCTCCAGATCGACGGTGATGCGGGCATTCTGGCCGCGCTTGGCGTCGTCCATCAGCTTGTCGACGTCTTCCTGCGGCAGCTTGATCGGCAGGATGCCGTTCTGGAAGCAGTTGTTGTAGAAGATGTCGGCAAAGCTTGGCGCGATGACGCAGCGGATGCCGTAATCCAGCAGCGCCCAGGGCGCATGCTCGCGCGACGAGCCGCAGCCGAAATTCTCGCCGGCCACGAGGATCTGCGCGCCCTTGTATTGCGGCTGGTTCATGAAGAAGTCCGGCACCGGGTTGCCGTCCTTGTCCTGGCGCAGTTCGAAGAACAGGCCCTTTGCAAGGCCGGTGCGCTCGACGGTCTTCAGGAACTGCTTGGGGATGATCATGTCGGTATCGACATTGATCATCGGCAGCGGCGCCGCGACGGCGGTCAGGGTGGTGAATTTATCCATGACGTCAGTCTCCCCGCTCAAATGAACTTGCGCACATCGGCGAGCTTGCCGGTGACGGCAGCCGCCGCGGCCATGGCCGGGCTCATCAGATGCGTGCGGCCGCGCGGACCCTGGCGGCCCTCGAAATTGCGGTTCGAGGTGGAGGCGCAGCGCTCTTCCGGCTTCAGCTTGTCGGCATTCATCGCCAGGCACATCGAGCAGCCCGGCTCGCGCCATTCAAAGCCGGCCTCGATGAAGATCTTGTCCAGACCTTCCTCCTCGGCCTGATGCTTCACCAGGCCCGAGCCCGGCACGACCATCGCCTGCACGCCCGGGGCGACCTTGCGGCCCTTGGCGATCGCTGCGGCGGCGCGCAGGTCTTCGATGCGGCCATTGGTGCAGGAGCCGATGAAGACGCGCTGGATCGCCACGTCCTCCAGCTTCTCGCCCGGCTTCAGGCCCATATAGTTCAGGGCGCGTTCCAGCGCGGCGCGCTTGGTCTCGTCCTTGATCTCGGCCGGATTGGGCACGGCGCCGGTGATCGGGGCCACGTCCTGCGGACTGGTGCCCCAGGTGACATGCGGCGCGATCTCTTCGGCCTTGAGGAAGACCTCCATGTCGTAATGCGCGCCCGGATCGGAGGGCAGGGTCTTCCACCAGGCCAGCGCCTGTTCCCAGGCGGCGCCCTTGGGCGCATGCGGCTTGCCCTTGACGTATTCGAAGGTGACCTCGTCCGGCGCGATCAGGCCGGCGCGGGCGCCGGCTTCGATCGACATGTTGCAGACCGTCATGCGGCCTTCCATCGACAGGCTGCGGATGGCGCTGCCGGTATATTCCATGACATAGCCGGTGCCGCCGGCGGTGCCGATCTTGCCGATGATGGCGAGGATGATGTCCTTTGCGGTCACGCCCGGGCCGAGCGTGCCGTCGATGTCGATGCGCATGTTCTTGGCGCGCCGCTGCTGCAGCGTCTGGGTCGCCAGCACATGCTCAACCTCCGATGTGCCGATACCGAAGGCCAGCGCGCCGAAGGCGCCGTGCGTCGAGGTATGGCTGTCGCCGCAGACGATGGTCATGCCCGGCTGGGTGAAGCCCTGCTCGGGGCCGACGATATGGACGATACCCTGGTTGATATCGTTCATCGGGTAGTAGTTGACGCCGAATTCCTTGGCATTCCGATCCAGGGTTTCGACCTGGATCCTGGCCTCCTCGTCCTCGAAGACGAACTTGGCACGGTCCGGCGTGGTCGGCACGTTATGATCGGGCACCGCCACCGTGCGGTCGGGGCGGCGCACCTTGCGGCCGGCGGCGCGCAGGCCGGCGAAGGCCTGCGGCGAGGTCACTTCATGAACCAGATGCAGGTCGATATAGAGGAGACCGTTCCCCTGGTCGTCCATATCGACCAGATGGCTGTCCCAGATCTTGTCGTATAACGTGCGCGGCGCGGTCATGGCTGGTCCGATCTTCTTGAACTGTCCAATTGTCTTGAACTGTATTGTGGCCTGGAATAGGGCATTCCCCCAAGGGGCCAGAATTCAAGCCGACCGCCCCGCCCGCGTCCAGTCTGATTTCCGTGGCATCCGGTGGATTTAAATTCGCCTCCGGCTTAAAAGAATTTCCATGCCTCACCTTCCCAGCCGCCGTCTGCTGCCCCTCAATGCCCTGAAAGCCTTCGAGGCGGCCGGCCGGCACCTCAATTTCACCGCTGCGGCCGAGGAACTGTCGGTCACCCTGTCGGCGATTTCCCATCAGATCCGCCAGCTGGAGGAACTGCTGGGCGTGCCGCTGTTCCACCGCACCAAGAAGGGCCTGGTCCTGTCCACCGAGGGGCAGCTCATCCTGCCCGACGTGCAGGAGGGCTTCGACCATCTGGCCAGCGCGCTGTCCAAGCTGGAAGCGCGGCGCGGCGAGGGCACGCTGACGGTGTCCATGCTGTCCACCTTTGCGATGCGCTGGTTCATTCCGCGCCTGCCGCGGTTCCAGGAGAAATACCCGGATATCGAGGTCCGCATCACCACCTCGATCAAGCCGGCCGATCTGGAACGCGAGGGGATCGACTGCGCCATCCGCCATGGCGACGGCGACTGGCCCGGCCTGAACGCCACCCGGCTGTTCTCGGAATCGCTGGTGCCGGTGGCCGCGCCCAAGCTGGCCGCCATGCTGAAGACCCCCTCAGACCTGAAGGGGCAGAAGCTGCTGCATTCGCAGAACCGGCGCGACGACTGGCGTATCTGGCTCAATGCCGCCGGGGTGAAGGACAAGGCGATCGACCCCACCGTGGGGCCGATGTTCGAAACGCGCTCCTATGCCATCCAGGCCGCCGTGCAGGGCATGGGGGTTGCGGTGATGGACCCGGAACTGGTGGCCGAGGAGATCGCCGCCGGACGGCTGCAGACCCTGTTCGACACCACGCCGCTGGCGCTGACCAACGGCTACTGGTTCGTCTGCCTGCAGCACATGGCGGATGCGCCGCGCATCAAGGCGATGCGCGACTGGCTGGTGGAAGACGTTTCCAAGAAGAAGGACGAGGCGGCCTGACCGCTCGCCTCAACACCGGGCCGGTTTCCCGGCCCGGTTGATCAAAGCGGTGTCAGCGGCGCCGGTCGAACGACAGCGGACCGGGACCGAAGGCGGCGATGAATAGCAGGCCGCCGGTGATTGCGAGATTCTTGTAGAACATGATCTTGTTGGTGCCGGCCATCGCGGCATCGCTCATCGCCCAGTAATTGTGGAACAGAACCGCGGCGGCGACCGTGAAGGCGGCCAGGATCAGGGCAGCCCAGCGGGCCTTGAAGCCGATCAGCAGCGCCAAAGCGACGAGCACTTCGACGATGATCGTGCCGACGGCGGCAACCTCCGGCAAAGGCAAGTTCTTCGAAGCGATATAGCCGACCGTGCCTTCGAAGCCCGAAATCTTGCCGATGCCCGCCGGGATGAACAGCAGCGCGATCAGAATGCGGCCCACCAGGGGACCAAGTTTCTCGATGAGTGACATCGCTGTCTTCCTTTGTGTTTCCGCCTCTTACGGCAGATCCTTATAGCATAACGACCATGGCGAAGGGCATTCGCCATGGCCGCGGCTACACTTATAGTGACTAGATTTGGATGACGGGATTTACGCCGCCTTGTCGAGTTCGGCCTGCGCAGCCTGCTCGCGCGCCAGCGCGCGCTGCACAGCCGGACGCTGCTGCATGCGCTCGAAATGCTTGGCGTAGTTGGGATAGGCGGAAACGTCGAGACCCAGCTTCTTGGCCCAGTTGAAGAAGACGAAGATATAGCCATCGGCAACCGACCAGTCGCCGAACAGCCATTCCTTGCCCTCCAGCGCCTTTTCGATCAGCGCAAAGTTGGCGGCATTCTGCTCGGTGGCCAGCTTCTTGATGTTGTCGGCGCTGTCGGGCAGATCGCAGAAACGCTGCGGGCCGAAGAAGCGCGACAGGACCGGATGCACGCCGGAGGCGCACCAGGCAAGGAAGGACAGCGCCTCGGCTTCCTTCAGCGGATCGCCGGCCGGCAGCAGTCTGGCCTGGGGATAAGTCTTCGCCAGCCAGGACAGGATGGCGACATTTTCGGTCAGCACCTTGCCGTCGATCGCCAGCGCCGGAACCTTACCCTTCGGGTTCACTGCCAGATATTCCGGCGAGCGGGTCTGACCCTTGCGGGTGGAGGTTACCTTGGGGGTAAACGAAACGCCGGCTTCTTCCAGCGCAATATGCGTCGCCAGCGAGCAGGCGCCGGGAGAGAAATAGAAGTCGATCTTGGGCATTGAGAACATTTCCTCCTTGAGAACGGCAGAACAGCCGCTACCGAGGCATATGCCATCGCCCCGCTGTTTTGCAAGAAGGCACCATCCGCTCCGATACTTACCAGAAATACCGCCCGGACGGCGGCCGCTGAAACGACGGCAGAATGTCATGTAAGCGGTGAATGCGGGCGCGTTTATGTCGCACCTGTGTCGCATTGGCGCATTTATGTCCGCAACGAATTCAATCCGGAATGAAGGCGCATGATGCCTTCGCGTTCTTGACTCGCTCAAAAATACGCAGGCCGGAACGGAACAACCAATGGACGGTGTCGTTGTGAACACACCCGCCGGGCAGGTCTCGGCATCCTCGCCGCCAGCACGGCAAGGTCCATCGCATACCGCCACTGGAGGAGCCCCATGGCATTCAATCCGCTGCAAGAGCGCGGCATCCCCATCGAACGGCAATTTCGCAACTGGTCCGAGCTCAACGTCAAACCCTACGACAAGGAAACCGTCCATCCCTACAGCCGCTGCCGCGGCATCGTGATGAACGGCATCGAGGTCGAAGCGGTGATGTTCTCGCATACCATGGCGCGCCATACCGCGGACCCGAAGGTGAAGCAGCAGCTCGCGCTGGTGCGCCGCGCCGAGGCGCAGCAGCAGAAGGCGATCAACTGGCTGATCCCGGGCAATGAATCGACCCTGGAGGTGACCATCGGCTACGAGCAGGTCGCCGTCGACCTCACCGCCTGGGTCGCCCAGCATGAGCCGGACGCCTATCTGAAGCAGGTCTACGAATTCGGCCTGCTGGAGGATTTCGATCACCTCTATCGCTACGCCAACCTCATGGGGCTGATCGAAAGCGACAAGAAGGCTGAGAAGATCGTCGGCGCACTGACCGAAATCATGCCGGGGCGCCCGACCATCTTCGAGCATCGCGATCCCCGCGACGAAATCCGCCGGCCGATGACGGCTTTGGCCGCCGATCCGCAATCGATCCTGAACGCGCTGACCGTGATGGCGGCCGAGCAGCAGACGATGAACTTCTACATGACCATCGGCAACCGGCCGCAGGAAATGCTGGCGCGCGGCCTTTATGCCGAGATCGCCGAGATTGAAGAGCAGCATGTCAGTCACTATGAGTCGATCCTCGATCCGACCGCCTCCTGGCTGACCAATCTGGTCATGCATGAATACAACGAATGCTGGCTCTACTGGTCCTTCATGGAGCAGGAGCCCGATCCGCGCGTAAAGGCGCTCTATGAGCTGCATCTGAACATGGAGATCGAGCATCTGCGGCTCGCCTGCGAGATGATGAAGCAGATCGAAAAGCGCGATCCCGCCGAGATGCTGCCAAAGAGCCTCGAGCAGCCGCTGCTCTTCCAGGAAAACAAGGACTACGTGCGCCAGGTGCTGAAGGATCAGATCGACCTGACGTCGAAGGAAGAGAAATTCGTGCCGATCAGCGACCTGCCGGACGATCACCGCTACTTCGCCTACCAGCAGGTGGTCAACGAAGGCGGCGTGCCCAGCGAGCAGGTGATCGAACAGGCCCGCGCGGACGGCGGCGAATACCGCCTGGAGACCGAGGGGCCGCATCCGACGCCGGGCCTGCGGCGCGACGGCGAGCGCAAGAACGCCACCACCGGCTACGCCAGCCGGCTCGTGGCGTAAGGATTAAACGGAGGAGAGAACCAGCATGGCTAAGCGTACACAGACGAAAAGAAAATCAAGTTCCAGCACGCGCAAGGGACGCACGGCCACGACGGCGCGGCGCAAGACGTCCAGCCGCTCGACCGCGCGGCGCAGCACATCCCGCCCCGGCCGCCGCAGCCGCCTGACGATCACGCCGGCGATGCGCAAAGTCGCCCGCGAGATGAGCCAGATGATGTCGGAAAAGACGGTTCCGGCCGATGCGATCGCGCTGCTGAAGCAGGATCACCGCGAGGTGGAGGCGCTGTTCGAGCAGTTCGAGCATCTGGAAAGCAATGCGGAGAAGGCGGCGATGGCGGCCAAGATCTGCCTGATGCTCAAGGTGCATGCCAAGATCGAGGAGGAACTGCTTTATCCCGCTGCTCAGGACGAGAGCGATACGGTGGAGGAGGACCTTGTCGACGAGGCCATCGTCGAGCATGCCTCAGCCAAGCAGCTGATCGCCGAGATCGAAAAGATGAAGCCCAGCGAGGATCTCTACGACGCCAAGGTCAAGGTGCTTGGCGAATACGTCAAGCATCACGTCAAGGAAGAGGAAAACGAGCTCTTCCCGCAATTGCAGCAAAGTGATCTGGACCTGCACGAAATGGGCCGCGAGCTCATGGAGCGCAAGCTGGAACTGCTGATGCAGATGACCAGCAGGGCCTGACCGGACGATGGGACGCGCCGGACAGGCGCTGGTCTGTCCATCGTGAAAACGACGAACCGCCTGCCGGTGAAAACCGGCAGGCGGTTCTGATTCAAGCGGTCCCGGGCGCCGAGGTGCCCGATCCCGTTACTCCTTGTCGGCAGCGCCCTGGTAGTCGCGCTTCTCGGTGATGCGGGCCGCCTTGCCGGTACGGCCGCGCAGGTAGTAGAGCTTGGCGCGGCGCACGTCGCCGCGGCGGACCACGACGATCGATTCGATGCGCGGCGAATAGAGCGGGAAGATGCGCTCCACGCCCTCGCCGTAGGAGATCTTGCGCACGGTGAACGAGGAGTTCACGCCGCGGTTGGAGCGGGCGATGCACACGCCTTCATAGGCCTGCACGCGCTCGCGGCCGCCTTCGATGACCTTGACGTTCACCTTCAGCGTGTCACCCGGACCGAAATCCGGCACGGCGCGCGCAGCCGCCAAAGCGTCGGACTGCTCCTTCTCGATCTGCTGCAAAAGATTCATGGCCAACCGCCTTTCTTCAAAAAGTCAAAACTCGTTTCACGTTCCGCCACCGCCCTTGCGGCGCCGGTATTCTTCCCACAGGTCCGGCCGGCGTTCGGCGGTGATCTGTTCCGCCATCGCGCGCCGCCAGGCTGCGATCTTCTCGTGGTGGCCCGACAGCAGCACGTCCGGCACGCTGCGGCCCTCCCACATCTGCGGCCGGGTATACTGGGGATATTCCAGCAAGCCGTCCGCGAAACTCTCCTCGGTGCCGGACTCTTCGGCACCCATGACCCCGGGCAGCAGCCGCACCACCGCGTCGATCAACGCGTAGGCCGCGATCTCGCCGCCCGAGAGGACGAAATCGCCGAGGCTGACCTCGACGACGGGGCGCGCCTGCAACAGCCGCTCGTCCACCCCTTCGAACCGGCCGCAGATCAGCGTCACGCCGCCTGCCGCCTTGACCTCGTGCACCAGGGCCTGATCCAGGCGCCGGCCACGCGGCGAAAAGTATATCAGCGGCTGGGACTTGGCTGCCTCGTCCTCCCGTACGGAGTCGATCGCCGCCGCCAGTACATCCGGCCGCATCACCATGCCGGGCCCGCCCCCAAAGGGGGTGTCGTCGACGGTGCGGTGTTTATCGCGCGCGAAGTCGCGGATGTCCACCACTCCCAGCGCCCACACACCCTCGGCCAGCGCCCGGCCTGCCAAACTCTGCCCCAGCGGGCCGGGAAACATCGCCGGGTATAACGTCAGTACCCGGGCAGTCCACGGCCGGACCGGAGCGTTGCTCATCCTTCGACCTTCCGGCCGTCCTCTTTACGCCCGTCGCCTTTACTCTCGTCGCCGAGCCAGAAAGCCGGTTCCACCAGCAGCTTGCCGCCGGCGATGTCCACTTCCGGCACCGCGTCGTCGGTGAACGGCACCATGGCCGAGCGGCCGCCTTCGGTTCGCACCTCCAGCATGTCGCCGGCGCCGAAATTATGCACCGCGACCACCTGGCCCAGAACGCGGCCGGTAACGGTGATGGCCTGCAGCCCGATCAGATCGGCGTGGTAGTACTCGCCCGGTTCGGCCTGCGGCAGGGCGGTGCGCTCGACATGCAGCTCGGTGCCTTTCAGCGCCTCGGCTGCGTTGCGGTCCGTCACGCCCTCGATGCTGGCAATCACCACGTCACCCTTGCTTACCCGCCGCACGGTCAGCTTGAAGCGCCGCTGGCCGCTGGCATCCTGCAGGGGACCGTAATCCCCGATCGCTTCCGGCTCTGCGGTGAAGGTCTTGACCCTCACCTCGCCGCGGATGCCTTGCGCGCCGATCACGACGCCCAGCATGACCGTGCGGGTCATGCTTTCGATCAGGCGGCGTCGCCGGCCGGCGTTGCGGCGGCCTCAGCCGCAGCCTTGGCGGCTTCCTCGGCAGCCTTCATACGCTCCTGCGCCTTGGCCTTCGGCTTGCCCTTGATCGGGTTGTTGCCGTGCTGCCACTTCATCAGGCCGGCCTCGGCGAAGAAGCGGGCGCAGCGGTCCGACGGAATCGCGCCGCAATCCAGCCAGTACTTGATGCGGTCGACATCAAGCTGCACGCGCTGCTTGTCCTTCGGCAGCATCGGGTCGTAGGAGCCGACCTTCTCGATGAAGCGGCCGTCGCGCGGGCTGTGCGAATCGGCAACCACGATGCGGTAATACGGACGCTTCTTGGCGCCGCCGCGGGTCATGCGGATCTTGACTGACATTGAACTTCCTTTCGTTAAACCGTGAAAACTCAAAAACTGTGAAACTGAACTGTTGCACCCTTACAGCTTGGGCATGCCGGGCATTCCCGGCAGCATCGCGCCCATGCTGCGCATGAAACCTTTCTGCCCCAGCTTCGACATGCGCTTCATCATGTCGGCCATCTGCATGTGCTGCTTGAGCAGCTTGTTGACGTCCTGCACCGAGGTGCCCGAGCCGGCCGCGATGCGCTTCTTGCGCGAGGCGTGAATCAGCTTCGGATTCTTGCGCTCTTCCTTGGTCATCGAGCCGATGATGGCTTCCTGACGCTTCAGGATGGTTTCGTCGATATTGGCCTGCGCCAGCTGCTGCTTGATCTTGCCGATGCCCGGCAGCATGCCCATCACGCCCGACATGCCGCCCATCTTGCGCAGCTGCTTGAGCTGGGAGGCCATGTCGTCGAGATCGAACTGGCCCTTCTGCACGCGGGCGGCCAGGCGCTCGGCTTCTTCCTTTTCGATCGTCTCGGCGGCTTTTTCGACCAGCGACACGATGTCGCCCATGCCGAGGATGCGCTGCGCGATGCGCTCGGGATGGAAGCTTTCCAGCGCATCCATCTTTTCGCCCACGCCGATCAGCTTGATCGGCTTGCCGGTGACGGCGCGCATCGACAATGCTGCGCCGCCGCGGCCATCGCCATCGACGCGGGTCAGAACGATGCCGGTGATGCCGACGCGCTCGTTGAAGCTCTTCGCGACGTTGACCGCATCCTGGCCGGTCAGCGCATCGGCGACCAGCAGCGTCTCATGCGGCTGCACGGCATCGCGCACCGCTGCGACTTCCAGCATCAGCGGCTCGTCGATATGCAGACGGCCGGCGGTATCCAGCATCAGCACGTCAAAGCCGCCGAGCTTGGCGGCCTGCAGTGCGCGCTTGGCAATGTCGACCGGCATCTGGCCCGGCACGATGGGCAGCGTTGCAACGCCGGTCTGCTCGCCGAGAATCCTGAGCTGTTCCTGCGCGGCAGGGCGATAGACGTCGAGCGACGCCATCAGCACCTTCTTGCGTTCCTTGTTCTGCAGGCGCAGGGCGATCTTGGCGGTCGAGGTGGTCTTGCCCGACCCCTGCAGGCCGACCATCAGCACCGGCACCGGCGGCACGGCGGCAAGGCTGATTTCCTCGCCCTCGCCGGCGCCGCCCAGCATCTCGACGAGATGATCGTGGACGATCTTGATGACCATCTGGCCCGGCGTGACCGAGCGCAGAACTTCCTGGCCAACTGCCTTGGCCTTCACGCCGTCGATGAAGCTTTTGACGACGGGGAGCGCGACATCGGCTTCCAGCAGCGCCACGCGCACTTCGCGCAGCGCTTCCGAAACATCGGATTCAGTCAGTGCGCCGCGCTTGCGCAGCCGCTCGAAAACCTCACCCAGTTTGCCGCTCAGCGACTCAAACATGATTCCTCTGCTCCGTTTCCAGCTGGTGAGGCTGATATAGTCGCAAAACGAAACGGCGCCCGTGCGCGAAACTCGCGGACGGACGGCGATCCTCGGACCGGATACAGCTCCCAAAACCGGAAAGCGGGCGGAATAAAGCGGTTTGGTGGGGGGAAGTCAAGGCATCCTCACCCATCCGTCCCGCGAAAGCGCGGGACCCAGGGCCGCTTGTCCGGATTATGCGGCGCCTGAGGCAGTATATCTGGGGCCTGCATACCGTGCCGTATGCCAGAAAGACAGACTTATCAAAGGCTTACGGGGAAGGGTCGCGCGGAATCTCAGCCCGGATCAGGCCCAGCGGCGCCAGCCATTCCTTACCGTTCAGCTTGGCGCCGGAAATCCAGCCCATCGCCGAGCCGAGCCGGAAGCCGCCTTCAAGCTGCACCGGGATCCAGGCGTCGATGCCGTCTGGCTGGACCAGCCAGATCAGGGTCGGCTGTTCGTCTTTTTCGCTCCATTCCGCCAGATACGTACGGGTATAGCCGGCCACCGGCTCGATCTTGACCTGGCATTTGAAGGCCGGGCCGCTATAGGCGCTGCGGTTATGCGGCTTCACCCAGTCGGGGCCGATGGGGGTGAAATGCATGTTGTAGCGCCGCCGGCCGTCGAAGATCGCATCCATGCCGGTGCAGGGCGGCTCGGCGCCGCCGCGCAGCGCCCGGGCGATCATCGCCGTGGTCGGATCAGAGGTGCCTTGCAGCAGGGATTCCGGCACCGGCTCGCGGTCGTCGGTTTCGTTCGGCGGCTCCAGCATGTCGATGATCGGCTGGCCGTCCTTTTCCCAGGTCATCCGGGTGGCGCGCTTCGACCAGTTGCCGTCGCTCTGGGTGACATACAGCATCGGCCGCAGCTGCGCCCCGTCGATGCGGGCAACCACCTGGCCGGTCATGGTGAAGCTCATCACCCAGTCCAGCATGCCGGCGGTTTTCATCGCCGTATCGACCTGCACGGCACTTTCGCCGCGCTTCGTCGCCAGCCGCATCTCGACGCCCTTGGAGCCCAGCGCATAGACGCCGAAGGTCACTTCCGCGCTATGCACGGGCTGACGCGCGCCGTTGCTGGATTCCGTGCCGGATGTTTCGGCGCGGGTGTCGCAAATCGTGAATGCCAGGAAGGGCAGCGCCAGCAGGGGCAATATTGGAAGAGGCAACAGCCGCCGGGCCGACTTCGGGCTGCCGGGGCAGGCGGCCTTTGCGGTTTGTACGGGCCGCTTTGCGAAGGACGAAACCATCTTCCGCATGGCCCTAATGTAAGGCCGAATCGGCAAAATCCAGAGGGATTTTTATGCGGCCATTCTTGGGACGCCGATACAGCCCAGCCAGCCGGCTCGCCCCCGGTGCGCCTCTGTGGCTCAGCGGTGCGCCTCTGAGGCTCAGGCGTCCATGCGGCCCAGTTCGCGGCCCACCGCCAGTTGCAGGCCGCGCAGCAGCTCTTCGCCCGCCTGGGTCATGTCGGCGCGGGTTTCGGTGCGGCGCAGGGCATAGAGCGCATCGATCAGCAGGCCGACCAGCTCCAGATGGTGTTCTTCCGCGGGCACCACACGGCGCAGGCAATCGCTCAGCAGCGCAACCCCGGTGCCGGTCATCTTCCAGCCGGCCTGATGGCAGATTTCCGCCAAGGCCCGGCAATCCTGCTCGGCATCGCCGCAGAATAGAAGCGCCGAAACCGGATCCTCCCGCGCCGCCGTCAGACGGGCGCGCAGCAGATCGAGCCGGGCGGCCAATGCCTCGGACAGGGCCTGTTCCTGCATTTCGGTCACGAAGACGGGGCGGGTCTCTGCATCTGCCGGATGGTCCTCGGCCGTCTGGCCGGCATCGCTGTGCGAACCGCGCGCAAGATCGGCCCGCGCTTTTTCCAGCGCGCGCAGAGGGTTACTCTCGACGGGGAGGTCCAGCCGATTCGTCATGGCTCTATCGATACGAATCCGGAAGAGCCGCTGTCAATCGATGTTAACGTCCAGTCCGGACGACTGACAGAATTGGTCAGATTCATCCGGCCCTTGCCGTGCGGAGCGGCTCATCAGGGCCTACCGCCAGTGGCACTGGCTGCCTGTGGCACTTGGCTGGGCGCTTCGCTAAGGTCCGGCCATGTCTTTCGCCCGCCGCCCCGCCGATCCCGCCGCCCATGCCGCCCAACTGGCCGAGCGCCTGATCGCCGGGGATCGCCGGGCGCTGGCCCGCGCCATCACGCTTGTCGAATCCAGGCATCCGCAGGACCAGGCTGCCGCCGAAGCCCTGCTGCAGCAGATCCTGCCCGCCACCGGCAAGGCGATCCGCATCGGCATCTCCGGCACGCCCGGCGTGGGCAAGTCCAGCTTCATCGAACGCTTCGGCACCTATCTCACCGGCCAGGGCCATCGCGTCGCCGTGCTGGCAATTGATCCGTCCTCGACGCTCTCCGGCGGCTCGATCCTGGGCGACAAGACGCGCATGGAAAAACTGGCGCGCGATCCGAATGCCTTCATCCGGCCCACGCCGTCCGGCGGCTCGCTGGGTGGCGTGGCGCGCCGCACGCGCGAGGCGATGCTGCTCACCGAAGCAGCCGGCTTCGATGTCGTGCTGGTGGAAACCGTCGGCGTCGGCCAGTCGGAAACGACGGTGGCTGGCATGGTCGACATCTTCCTGCTGCTGCTGGCGCCGGCCGGCGGCGACGATCTGCAGGGCATCAAGCGCGGCATCATGGAACTGGCCGATCTCATCGTGATCAACAAGGCCGATGGCGATCTGCTCAAGCCCGCGCGCCTTGCCGCCGCCGATTACCGCATGGCGCTGCATCTGATGCGGCCCCGCCATGCCGAATGGATGCCGCAGGTGCGGCTTGCCTCTGCCTTGCTGAATGAAGGCATTGATGAGGTCTGGTCCGTCATTGGCGACTACCGCGCCGCTTTGGAAAAGACCGGCGCATGGCAGGCCCAGCGCCGCGCCCAGGCCGAAGCCTGGCTGATGCGCGAATTGCAGGACGGCCTGCTCGATCTGCTGCAAAGCGATCCGCAGATCGCACAGGAACTGCCGAAACTGCAGAAGGCGGTCGGCGCGGGGAAGACGACGCCATCGGCTGCCGCGCGCAGGCTGCTCGCCATGCTGCGGCGATAGGATACGCGGCGCATGACCTGGGATCAGCGAAGCGGTCAGTTCAAACTCGGTGATGTGAAAACGCTGTCCGGCGAAATCCTGCCGGACGCAGTCTTAAGCTGGAAAGCGCATGGCAGGCTGAATGCCGCGCGCGACAACGTCATCCTCTATCCGACCAGTTATGGCGCCCAGCATCCGGATCTGGAATGGCTGATCCATCCGGACGGCGTGCTCGATCCCACGCGCTGGTTCATCGTCATCCCGGACATGTTCGGCAACGGGCTGTCCTCCAGCCCGTCGAACAATCCAAACTATCCGTCGCTGGTCACGGCCTATGACAACGTGCAGGCGCAACGCCGCCTGTTGGCCGAGCAGTTCGGCATCGAGCGCCTCGCCTGCGTCTATGGCTGGTCGATGGGCGCGCAGCAGGCCTATCACTGGGCCGCGCTGTTTCCCGATCAGGTCGCGCGCATCGTGGTCAACTGCGGCTCGGCGCGCACGGCCGTGCATAACAAGGTGTTTTTGCTCAGCCTGATGGCAACGCTCGAAGCCGCGCCCGAGCATCTCGGCAATGGCCGGTTCAGCAGCCAGCCCAAAGCGGCGATGCGCGCTTTCGGCCGCATCTATGCGGCCTGGGCGCTCAGCCAGGATTTCTATCGTGCCGGTCTGCATCTTTCGGCACTGAAGGCGCCGGACCTGGAAACCTTTCTGCGCACCGATTGGGAAGAACGGTTCGGCCGCCGCGCCGCTGCCGATCTCTATGCGCAACTGCGCTGCTGGCATGCTGGCGATATCAGCGCCAATCCGCAATACAACGGCGACCTCGCTGCCGCCCTGCGCGCCATCAAGGCGCGCGTGCTGCTGATGCCGGGCGAGACGGACCTTTATTTCCGCGTCGCCGACAACGAAGCCGAATTGCCTTATCTGCGCGACGCCGAACTCTGCCCGATCCCCAGCATCTGGGGCCACCGCGCCGGCAATCCGGCGCTAAACCCGGAAGACACAGCCTTCATCAAGGCGCAGGTGCGGCGCTGGCTGGTTTAGCGAGGGCAAAGAATGCATGATTTTTTTTCACTCATTCCTGAGAAAGCCGGAAATTCAGGCGCAATTCTTCATGTTGTGTACGCAAGGGGCTGAATGTTTCTACGCGGGGCGACGATCGGAAAAGACTGGGGGCTTATATTCGTTGCCCTAAAGTGAAAAGGGGGCGTTTTGCAGGCTTTTAGATGGTTAAGCCTTTGATATTAAATAAATAACAAGTTCAATTTTTCAGGATTGTTTTTCCGGCTGCACCAACATATTGTTTCTAACAATTGTTAGAACGCAAGAGCTGATCATGTTCGCGCTGAAATTGACGCAAGTCGGTAATTCCACCGGCGTGGTTCTGCCTAAGGATGCGCTGTCGCGGCTGAAGGTGGAGAAAGGCGATACGCTTTACCTGACGGAGACGCCCGACGGTTTTCGGTTGACGCCATACAACCCCGAATTCGAACGTCAGATGGAAATGGCGCGCAAAATCATGAAAGAGCACCGCGATGTGCTGCGAGAGCTTGCGAAGTAGGCATTAGCGCCGACCATGGATTGGGCCTGGATCGATGCTGCTGTGATTATGGCGGTACATGACACCCAGCTTGCCGAGCATGGCGGCAGCAGCGGGCTGCGCGATGCCGGGCTGCTGGAGTCAGCGCTGGCCCGCCCTATCAACCTGGCCGCCTATGGCACACCAGATGCCGCAAGCCTAGCTGCAGCTTACGGATACGGCATCGCGCGCAACCACCCGTTTGTCGATGGTAATAAGCGATCAGCCTTTGTTGCTGCGAAGCTATTTCTGCGCCTGAACGGATGGGATTTCGTCGCCGACGAAGTTGAGCATATCAGCATCATGCTGCGTTTGGCTGAAGGCAGCCTCAGTGAGGAAGATTTCGCAGCGTGGATTCGTGCGCATCTTCAACCTTATGAATTGCCCCAGCCCTGAACCGGGATCTTTTCCAATTGGCGTGAATGGGCTGCAATTGGATCGCAACTGAAAGGGCTGTTTCTGCGCTTACGCGCCCGCCAGCCAGCGTTTGGCAATCTGATGCGCCAGGCTCAGCGGCGGCGGCATCCAGGGCTCGTTCTGCGGATTGTTGGCCGGCGGCGGGTCGCTGGGCGCCAGCCGCTGCTTGCCCCGCTCCAGCATCTCGGCCACCTCGCGGCGGCTGAACCAGCGCGCATCCTCCAGCTCATGCGGATCGACGGTGATCGTCGCATCTATCGCCTCGGCAATGCAGCCGATCATCAGCGAGGAGGGGAACGGCCAGGGCTGCGAGCAGAGATAGCGCACGGCCCCTGTCGGCACGCCGGATTCCTCCATGATCTCGCGGCGCACGGCTTCTTCGATGCTCTCGCCCGGTTCCATGAAACCAGCGAGCGCCGAATACATGCCCGGCGGCATGCGCGACTGGCGGCCCATCAGCACCATGTCCTCGCCGGTCTGCGGATCGCGCCGCACGGCCAGCATGATCACCACCGGATCGGTACGCGGGAAATGCTGCGCGTTGCAGGCCTGGCTGGTGCAGCGGCGCATATAGCCTGCTTCGGCCAGGTCCGTTTTGCTGCCGCATTGGGCGCAGAAGCCATGCCGCTGATGCCAGTCGATCAGGCTGCGCGCCTGCGCCAGGATCGCGGCTTCCTCTGGCGCAAGCTGCGGCGCGATGGAGCGCACGTCGATGTATTTGGTCCGCTCGCCATGCAGGGCGGCGGCATCCTCGGCCTGATCGGCATCGATGGCGAAATACGGAATGCCCTCGGCGAGCCCGAGAAAGACGCAGGGAAGCGCGGCATGCGCATCGGCCCAGGCGCGGTCCTGCCAGGCGATCTGCGCCGGCCTGGCGGTAATATCGACCAGCGCCTTCAATTCCCGCATCACCAGAAAGCGGGCATTGGGCAGATTGCGCTGCCCGTTCAGCCAGGCGGCATTGCGGCGCGGATTGCCGGCGCGGTCGAGATGCGAGCCGGTGAAACCAATCGGTCGAGGCGGGCGTGCGGCGGAAGCGGGCGTGTCCATGGCCGAAGGCTGGCACAGGCAGCGCAGGACGTCTACGGACTGCTATGCGGCGGTGCAGCAGCAGGCGCGGCTTAACGGTACGGAAAATCGGGCGAATCGGCAAACTATCCACAGGCCTGAGCGGAGACCGGTGCTACTCATTGAATTGCCTGCCCATTGAATTGCCCGGGCCAATGAACGATATAAGGCCCCGGGAGGTTGGCGGCGGACGGGCGCCTCGCCAACCCGGTCAGGTCCGGAAGGAAGCAGCCGTAACGAGTTTCCGCTCGGGTCGTTGTCCAGCCTCCCACCTTCCTCCTTTCGCCTGTCGATCTTTTTGGTGGGGGCGACTAGTCTTTCCAAGATGAGCAACGCCGCTTCCGCCGCTCCAGCCCCCTATCGCGTCCTTGCGCGCAAATACCGGCCCAGCACCTTCGCCGAGATGATCGGCCAGGATGCGCTGGTGCGCACGCTGACCAACGCGATTGCCACGGGCCGGATCGCCCAGGCCTTCATCCTCACCGGCGTGCGCGGCGTGGGCAAGACCACCACTGCGCGTATCATCGCCCGCGCGCTGAACTGCACCGGGCCGGACGGCAATGGCGGCCCGACGGTCAGCCCCTGCGGCGTATGCGACAACTGCAAATCCATCGCCGAGGACCGCCATCCGGACATCTTCGAGATGGACGCCGCCTCGCGCACCGGCATCGGCGACATCCGCGAGATCATCGAGGCGGTCCGCTATGCGCCGTCGATGGCCCGCTACAAGGTCTACATCATCGACGAAGTCCACATGCTGTCGACGGCGGCCTTCAACGGCCTGCTCAAGACGCTGGAAGAGCCGCCGCCGCATGTGAAATTTGTCTTTGCCACCACCGAAATCCGCAAGGTGCCGGTCACCGTGCTGTCGCGCTGCCAGCGCTTCGACCTCAAGCGCGTGGAGATCAGCGTTCTTACCGAGCATTTCAAGCGCATCGCCAAGCAGGAAGAGGCGCAGGTCGATGACGACGCGCTGACCCTGATCGCCCGCGCCGCCGAAGGCTCGGTGCGCGATGGCCTGTCGCTGCTCGATCAGGCCATTGCCCATGGTGCCGGCCAGGTGAATGCGGAACTGGTGCGCGACATGCTTGGTCTGGCCGACCGCGGCCAGGTCTTCGCGCTGCTCGATCTGCTGCTGCACGGCAAGCTGCCCGAGGCGCTGGAAAATCTGCAGCAGCAATACAATCTCGGCGCCGATCCCGCCGTGGTGATGCAGGATCTGCTCGATCTCACCCATTGGCTGACGCGGGTCAAAGTCATCGGCGGCACGCCAGATGACGTCACGCTGCCTGAGACCCAGCGCAACCGCGGCAAGGAACTCGCCGCCAAGCTCGGCATGCCGGTGCTGGCGCGCACCTGGCAGATGCTGCTTAAAGGCCTGCAGGAAGTGCGCGCTGCGCCCGTGCCGCTGGCCGCTGCCGAAATGGTGCTGGTGCGTCTGGCTTATGCCGCCGATCTGCCAAGCCCCGCCGATCTGGTGAAGGAATGGAAGGAAAAGGGCGGCGGCGCCGGTCCGGCGATGACGCCCGTGTCGCGCGGCGGCGGCGCTGCTGCGGGCAATGGCGGCGGCGCGGCGTCTGCTGCCTTGCAGACGCAGCCCGCGATGATGCCGTCAGCCCAGCCGCAGCCGGGCGAGACGGTCGCTTATGCGGCGATGCCAACGACCTTCCCCGCCCTGGTGCAGCTTGCGCGCGACATGCGCGAAGGCCTGCTGGCGGCCGAGCTTTACAACGACGTGCATGTGGTCAGCTTCGAGCAGGGCCGCATCGAAATGCGGCTGACCGCGCAGGCGCATCACGATCTGCCCGGTCGGCTGATCGAGAAGCTGAAGCAGTGGACCGGCCAGCGCTGGGTGGTCAGCCTGAGCAAGCTGCCGGGCGAGCCGACCTTGGCCGAGCAGGAGCAGGCCGAAGAAAGCAGGCGCCGCGCCCATGCCCAGGCGCATCCGCTGGTGCAGGCGGTGCTGACCGCCTTCCCCGGCGCGGTGCTGGAAAGCGTGCGCGAGCTGCAGCCGCCGGCGCCCGAGATCGAGGCCGATGACGATGCCGAAGGTCCGGCCTATATGACGGACGATGTCGATCCGCTCGACGAACTCGACTGAGTAAGGAGCCAAGTAATGAAGAATCTGGGCCAGATGCTGAAGCAGGCGCAGGCCATGCAGCAGCGCATGCAGGAAATGCAGGCCGAGCTGGAAGCCCAGGAAGTCCAGGGCTCGGCCGGCGGCGGCATGGTCACCGTGACGCTCAACGGCAAGAGCGAGTTGAAGGGCGTGCGCATCGATCCCTCGCTGCTCAAGCCGGAAGAGGCGGAAGTGGTGGAAGACCTGATCAAGGCCGCCCATGCCGATGCCAAGGCCCGCGTCGAGCGCGAGATGGCGGAGAAGATGCAGCAGCTCACCGCGGGTCTGCCGCTGCCGCCTGGCATGAAGCTGCCGTTCTGATCGGCGTCATTTAACCATCATGGCCGGTCCTGAGATCGAGCGGCTGATCCAGCTCCTGGCGCGTCTGCCGGGCCTGGGGCCGCGTTCGGCACGCCGCGCGGCGCTGCATCTTCTGAAGAAGAAGGATGCGCTGCTGGTGCCGCTGGCCGCCACCTTGCGCGAAGTGGGCGACAGCGTGCATGCCTGCTCGACCTGCGGCAATCTGGACAGCCGCGATCCTTGCGCCATCTGCAGCGATCCGCGCCGCGACGAGGGGCTGATCTGCGTGGTCGAAAGCGTCGCCGATCTCTGGGCGCTGGAACGCGCGGGCGTGTTCAAGGGCCGCTATCATGTGCTGGGCGGCACGCTCTCGGCGCTCGACGGCGTCGGCCCCAGCGACCTCAATGTCGACAGCCTGATCGGCCGCGTGCAGGCGGGCAAGACCCGCGAAGTCATCATCGCCACCAACGCCACCGTCGAAGGCCAGACCACGGCGCATTACATCACCGATCGCCTGTCGCCATCGGGCGTGCAGATCACGCGTCTGGCCCATGGCGTGCCGGTCGGCGGCGAGCTTGACTATCTCGACGACGGCACTCTGGGTGCCGCGCTGAAGGCCAGGCGCCCGCTCTAGCGGCGTGTCAGCCGCGGAAGCTATCCTTCCGGCGGCGCGTTTCCGCGAAAACTGCCACGTCATCGGCATGCTGCAATCCCAGCGTCATGCGCAGGTTTTCGCTCATCGGGCGCAGGAAGGGATTGGTGGCGCGCTCATCGCCGATGGTGGACGGCACGGTTGGCAGGCCCTTCTCGCGCAGCTCCCTGATCTTCTTGTAGCGCAGCTGCAGCGTCTCGTTGCCGGGCTCGACGGTGACGGCGAAGCGCGCATTCGACTCGGTATATTCATGCGCGCAATAGACCCGCGTGCTGTCGGGCAGCTTCAGGAACTTGCTTAAAGACGTCCACATCTGCGCCGGCGTGCCCTCGAACAGCCGGCCGCAGCCCAGCGCAAACAGCGTGTCGCCGCAGAACAGCGCATCGCTCTTTTCAAACCAGAAGGCGATATGGCCGCGCGTATGGCCGGGCACGTCGAAGATGACGGCTTCCTCGCTGCCCAAGGACCAGCGGTCGCCATCGGCCAGCGCGACATCGATGCCGGGGATGCGTTCGGCATCCGCCTTCGGTCCGACGATCTGGCAGCCGGTCGCCTCCTTCAGCGCCATATTGCCGCCGACATGATCGGGATGATGGTGGGTGTTGAGGATATGGGTCAGGGTCCAGCCGCGCTTGCTGAGTTCGGCCAGCACCGGTTCGTGGACCGCGGGATCGACCGCGCCGACGGCATTGGTCGCCGGATCGCGGGCGAGATAGACGTAATTGTCGTTCAGGACGGGAATCTGGACGATATCGAGGGGCATGGCCAATTCTAACCGAAGCGTTCGTTCCAACCAGATGCTAACATAGCGCGATGCTGCGTCCGGACATCATCGATTTGCGGGAATTCTACAGCGGCCATCTGGGCCAGGCCGTGCGCCGCCTGCTGCGCCTGCGCCTGCGCGCCATCTGGCCCGATGTTTCCGGCCTGCGCGTCATGGGGCTGGGTTACGCGACACCGTATTTGCGCATTTTTGAAGCCGAGGCCGAGCGGGTGATCGCCGCCATGCCGGGGCCGCAGGGCGTGGTGCGCTGGCCGCGCGGCCTGCCGGGCCGGGTGATGCTGGTCGATGAAGACGAGCTGCCGCTGCCCGATGCCAGCGTGGACCGCCTTTTGCTGATGCACGCTTTGGAGAATTCCGAGAATGTGCGCGCGCTGCTGCGCGAGGTCTGGCGCGTGCTTACGCCGCAGGGGCGGCTCCTGGCCGTGGTGCCGAACCGCCGCGGCCTGTGGGCGCATATCGAGGCGACGCCCTTCGGTCAGGGCCGGCCCTATACGCCGCCGCAACTGACGCGGCTGATGCGCGATTCGCTGTTTTCGCCGACGCAGGCGCAATCGGCTTTATGGCTGCCGCCGGCCAATCGCGCCTTCGTGGTGCGTGCCGCCTTTGCCTGGGAGCGCACCGGCGAAATCCTGTGGAACCGCTTCTCCGGCGTTTTGCTGCTGGAAGCCGAAAAGCAGGTCTATGCCGCAGCGCCGCTGAAGCCGGTGAAGGTCAAGCAGAAGACTTTCGTGCTGAAGCCGACGGCGCCCGTCTGGGGCGGTTCAGGCCCCGCGCCGGCGTAACAGATAGACGGCCTGGGCGCCGAAGATATTCGCCAGATTGCCCTGCAGCTTCCAGCCCTCGCGGTTGCCCTTGCCGTCCACTGCGATGCGCTGTTCGACGACGATGCCGTCCCTGGCGCAAAGGTCGTCGAAATCGAGGATCGTGCAGAGATGGATGTTCTGGGTGTCGT
>Ga0065720_1001225_pt1 | contig 122052 bp, 94 predicted proteins | sample Thericmetagenome_FD_59107 | JGI IMG/M metagenome (GOLD analysis project Ga0065720, IMG submission 59107) | Thermophilic microbial communities from the Joint Bioenergy Institute, California, USA of rice/straw/compost enrichment - eDNA_2 v2... | ecosystem: Engineered > Solid waste > Grass >...
GAAACCGCCCGCCGACGCGCCTTCACCCGATGGCAGCACATCTACAATCACCACCGGCCCCACACCGCGCTCGGCGGCAAACCACCCATCAGCCGCGTCACCAACCTCCGTGGACACGACACCTAGATCGACGCGATGGGAGGGCTAGCGGCGATTCGCTATTCGCACGAGAGCCCGACCGAACCGCACCCCGAGGCCGCCGAGGAAAATCGACAGCATCCGGGGAGTCGCCTCATCGATGGTGCGGTTGACGAGCAGCCGGGCCGGCGAGTCACGTTCGCCGCGCACCGCGAGACGACCGCCGACCCGCAGCACCCGCCGCACGACCCGGGCCAGCGGATGGTTCATGTCGGCGATCGGCGTATTGACGGTGTACGACCCGCGCTGGTCGGGGACGTTGTCGGGCAGAGGTCGGCCGTAGAGCTGGGCGAAGTCGTCACGGCCAAAGGTCGTGGCCGGCGTGATGTCGTGGTAGGCGCGCGGACCGGGCGACAGGCCACTGACCGCCGGCCCCCTCACCGTGACCCGCACGCGACCCCGGATGTTTCGCGACGACGCCCCGAACCGGATCTCGAACTCCCCCGGCTCGACCGTCCAATCCTGACGCGTCACGTCCCAGAAGGCGAAGGACCGCTGGTCGAGGCTGACCACGACCGCCCGCGACTCCCCCGGCTGCAGGTGCACCTTGGCGAAGCCCTTGAGCTCCTGCCGGGGACGGAACACAGTGGACGCCACGTCGTGGACATAGACCTGCACGACCTCACTTCCGGCGCGCGGACCGGTGTTGGTGACGGTCACCGCCACGTCGACGTCGGTGCCCTCCTGACGCAGCACCTCGGGATCGGACCAGACGAACGTGGTGTAGCTCAGGCCGTGGCCGAAGGGGTACGCCACCTCGACCCCGGCCGTGTCGTACCAGCGGTACCCGACGTAGACGCTCTCCCGGTACTCGATCTGCCGCGGCCCGACCGGCAGGGCGTGCACCGGGTTGTCAGCCAGGCGCAACGGGAACGTCTCGGCCAGTCGACCGCCCGGCTCTGATCGTCCACACAGGACGTCAGCCAGGGCGCTGCCGCCGGCCTGACCGCCCAGGTAAGCCAGGACGATGGCGCTCACCCGGTCCCGCCACGGCATCGCCACGGGCGCCCCGGCCTGGACCACCACGACCACCCGGGGGTGCCTGGCCGCCACCGCCTCGACGAGGGCGTTGTGGGCGGCGGGAAGGTCCAGCCCTACCCGGTCCAGCCCTTCGACCTCGTCCTGCTCCGGCAGGCCCACGAAGACCAGCGCCACGTCGGCCCCCTCGGCGACCGCGCAGGCCTGCTTCACCAGGCGTACGTCCACATCGGACGACCGCCCGCGCCGGCGATAGCCGTCGGCGTACCGCACGCGGTCCGGGCCCAGCGCGGCGACCAGGGCGTCGTAGGCGTTGTCGACCCGGTGCGGAGTCAGCCAGGAGCTGCCCGCTCCCTGGTAGCGGGGAACCTTGGCGAACGCGCCGAGCACAGCCACCGTGGCTTGGTCGGCCAACGGCAGCACCCCGCCCTCGTTGCGCAGCAGCACGGTCCCGGCCGCCGCGACCCGCCGGGCCAACGCGTGATGCTCCTCGATGTCGTAGGTATGCCCGGCGGTGCGGGCGGGCGCGGTCCGCTCGACGAGCCGCCGGACGGCCGTCGCGGCCCGGTCAAGTGCGGCGGCCGAGAGTCGCCCGTTCCGTCGGGCCACCATGACCTCGGCGTCCTCGGCACTCCCCGGACCCGGCATCGACAGATCCAATCCGCTTTCGATGCAGGCAGCGCGACCATTGGTGGCGCCCCAGTCCGACACCACCGCCCCGCGAAAACCCCACTCCTGCCGCAGCACCTGCGTGAGCAGCATCGGGTTGTCGGTGCAGAACCGGCCGTTGACCCGGTTGTAGGCCGCCATCACGGTCGCCGGCTGCGCCGACCGGACCGCGTACTCGAAGCTCGCCAGATAGATCTCGCGCAGGGCCCGCTCGTCGACCAGACAGTCCACACTGTACCGTCGCGCCTCCAGGTTGTTGACGGCAAAGTGCTTCAGCGCCGCGCCCACCCCAGTACGCTGCAGGCCGCGGATCCAGGCGGCGGCCAGGCGCGAGGAGAGGTACGGGTCCTCGGAGAAGTACTCGAAGTTGCGCCCGCACAGCGGGGTGCGCTTGATGTTCGCCCCGGGGCCGAGCAGCACGCTGACCCCGGCGGCCCGGGACTCCCGGCCGAGCGCCTCCCCCACCTCCTCCAGGAGCCCGATGTCCCAGGTCGCGGCGAGCGCGGAGGCGGTCGGAAAGCACGTGGCCGGCCGGCTGGCGGTCTCGTAGCGCTTCGTCTGGTGCTGGCGGCGCAGGCCGTGAGGGCCGTCGACAAGCAGGATCTCCGGTACGCCCAACCGCGGCACGCCCCGGGTCCGCGAGTAGTCGGCACCAGCGGTGAGCGTCACCTTCTCCCGTTCGGTCAGGGCAGCGGCGTCCGGGATCTCCACACTGTTCATGATCACCGTGAGGCGCGCCGCGGACAACCGGCGTACGCTCGCTTCACTCTGATCATCAACAAAGATCGCCGTGAGGCAGACGTACGCCGGCTTGCGCACGACCGCCTCACCGCGATCATGAGATAGGTGTGCTGGGCGACGCCCCGGACACCGGGCACCCCGGGCTCACGCCCCGGACACCGGGCACGCCGGGCGACGCCCCGGACGCCGAGCGACGCGAGCGTGAGTGCCAGGCGACGCGGCAGGGGTGCCCCGACCTACCCGAGGACGCCGGCGAGGAGCTGCTTGGCCATGACGATGCGCTGGACCTGGTTCGTACCCTCGTAGATCTGGGTGATCTTGGCGTCGCGCATCATCCGCTCGGCCGGGAAGTCCTTGGTGTAGCCGTAGCCGCCGAGCAGCTGCACGGCATCGGTGGTGATCTCCATGGCCACGTCAGAGGCGAAGCACTTGGCGGCAGCGCCGAAGTAGGTGAGGTCGGCGTCGCCCCGCTCCGAGCGCGCCGCGGCCACGTAGGTGAGCTGCCGGGCCGCCTCCAGCTTCATGCCCATGTCGGCCAGCATGAACTGGATGCCCTGGAACTCGGCGATGGCCTTGCCGAACTGCGACCGCTCCTTGACGTACTGCAGCGCCACGTCGAGCGCCCCCTGGGCGATGCCGACCGCCTGGGCGGCGATCGTCACCCGGGTGTGGTCGAGGGTCCGCATGGCGGTGACGAAGCCCGTGCCCTCCTCGCCGATCATGCGCTCGGGGCCGACGCGGACGTTGTCCAGATAGACCTCCCGAGTCGGGGAGCCCTTGATGCCGAGCTTGCGTTCGGGGGCGCCGAAGCTCACCCCGGGGTCGGAGCGCTCGATCACGAAGGCCGAAATGCCCTTGGCCCGCTTGTCGGGCGAGGTGCTGGCGAAGACCGTGTAGTACTCGGAGACACCCGCGTTGGTGATCCAGCGCTTGACGCCGTTGAGCACCCAGCCGTCGCCGTCGCGCTCGGCCCGCGTGCGCAGGGAGGCGGCGTCGCTGCCCGCCTCGGGCTCGGAGAGGCAGTACGAGAACATGGCCTCGCCCCGGGCGACCGGTGGCAGGTAACGCTGCTTCAGCTCCTCCGACCCGGCGAGCAGGAGCGGCAGGGTGCCGAGCTTGTTGACCGCCGGGATCAGCGAGGTCGAGGCGCAGGCCCGGGCGACCTCCTCGATCACGATGACGGTCGCCAAGGCGTCCGCGCCGGGCCCGCCGTACTCCTGCGGAATGTGCGGGGCGTGGAAGTCCGAGGCCCGCAGCGCGTCATACGAGGCCTGGGGGAACTCGCCGGTCTCGTCGACCGCGGCGGCGTTCGGGGCGATCTTGCCGGCGCACAGCTCCCGCACCGCCTCTCGAAGCGCCTGGTGTTCGGCCGGCAACTGAAAGTGTTCGAACGAGCTCACCCGCGAGCCTCCGTGGTCTTCCGCCATGCCGAGGATTGTCCCAAACGATCGTTCGTGTTACCAGTCGGTAGCGGCCCCCAGACGCTCGGAGCGGCCGAGACCCCGATCACGGTCACGTACTATCCTCGGCTTCGCGCCGTCGGAACCCACGCGAGCGGAGACAGTGTGAGCGTCCTGCAGCCCTCGTCGGGCACCCCTCAGCACATGGCGCGACCGCGACTGACCTTCATCGGTACCGGATACCTTGGCGCCACGTACTCGATCTGTTTCGCCGAGTTGGGCTACGAAGTGCTCGGGGTCGATGTCGACGCTCGCAAGATCGAGATGCTCAGCCGAGGCGAGGTGCCGATCCACGAGCCCGGCCTGGACGACATCCTCAAGCGCAACCTCGCGGCCGGTCGACTGCGCTTCACCACCGACTACGCCGAGGCGGCCGCGTTCGGCGACGTCCACTTCATCTGCGTGGGCACCCCCCAGCGGGCCGACGGCCTCGGCGCAGATCTGTCCTATGTAGAGGCAGCCGTCACGTCCCTGGTCCCGCACCTGACCCGCCGGACGCTCATTGTCGGCAAATCGACAGTGCCGGTCGGGACGGCCGCCTGGGTCGAGCAGCTCGCGAACAAGTACGCCCCAGCCGGGGTCGAGGTCGAGGTGGCCTGGAGCCCCCGAGTTCCTTCAGGAGGGGTACGCCGTCGAAGACGTCCTGCGCCCCAACCGCCTCGTGCTCGGGGTCCGCAGCGCCTGGGCGCACGAGATGCTGCTCGCCGCCCACAAGGGAGTGTTCGACCTCGCCGCGGCCGAGGACCGCGAGGTCCCCGTGGTGGTCACCGACTTCGCCACGGCCGAGCTGGTCAAGCACGCCGCCAACTCGTTCCTGGCCACGAAGATCTCGTTCATCAACGCGATGGCCGAGATCTGTGAGGTGACGGGCGCGGACGTGACCCAGCTCGCCCGGGCCATCGGCTACGACGACCGGATCGGCAAGAAGTTCCTGCGGGCCGGGATCGGCTTCGGGGGCGCGTGCCTGCCCAAGGACATCCGGGCCTTCCAGGCCCGCGCCCAGGAGCTCGGCGCGGGCGAGGCGCTGCGCTTCCTGCACGAGGTCGACCTGATCAACCAGCGACGCCGCACCCGCGTGGTCCAGCTCGCGGCTGATCTCCTGGATCGTCCGTACGGCCCCGCCGGACCCGATTTGACCGGGTTCCGGATCGCGGTACTCGGGGCGACCTTCAAGCCGGGCACCGACGACGTCCGCGACTCGCCCGCGCTCGCGATCACCCGCAAGCTGCACCGGGCCGGGGCGCACATCGCCCTGTACGACCCGAAGGGCATGGCCAACGCCCGGCGAGAGCAGCCGGAGCTCGAGTACGCCGAGAGCATGGTCGCGGCCGTCACCGACGCCGACCTGGTCTGCGTGCTGACCGCGTGGGAGGAGTTCCGGTACGCCGACCCGGTCCACCTCGGCAGCCTGGCCCGGGGACGGCGTGTGATCGACGGACTCAATTGCCTTGACCAGCCACTGTGGATCGCCGCGGGCTGGGAGTACCGGGGCATGGGCCGCCCCACGCCGCCACCTCAGCAGCTCTAGCCCGGGTTGTCAGCAAGGACGCCCGCTTGACGCCTAGCGCCCAGGAAGGACGCCTTCCTGGCAGCGGCACCGCGGGGCCCGGGCGCCGACACGCGGTGCTGGTAATGCCGGGAACCGGTCAAAGTGGCACAGTGTTCGCGTGGACGTCTATCCCTGTCCGGCGTGCGGCGGTGTCGCCCGGGCGCCCACCGGTTGCCAACGATGCGGCCGGGCGCATGACCCGGAGGCCGAGGCGCTCGCCGAGGTCAACGGCCGTCTCAACAAGCTGAACGATCTCGAGCGCCGCCTGGCCGGCCTGGACGAACAGACCCGGGCGCTGGTCGTCGACCAGTCCCGCCTGGAGGCCGAGCGGGCCCGGCTGCAGGCGGAGGCCGAGCAGCTCCGCACCGCCCTGCGCCGGAAGCTCGCCCGCGAGGCCGGACTGGCCACGCCGGCTCCCCGCACCTCCGACGAAGCGATCGAGACGTCGGCGACCCGCACCGAAGCGGCGGTGTCGGCGGGCTCGGCGGCCCGGCCGGCCACGGCACCGCCCGAGGCCGGCACCCCCGGACCGGGCGGACCGACCCGCGCCGAGGCTCCCGCGGCGGCCGGGCTCCCACCCGACGCACCCGAGACGCCCGAGCCGGCCACGCCGGCCGGGACGACCGCCGCCGGGGCAGGTCGGGCCGCGGGCCCGGCCGGCGACCGGGCGACCGGTAGCGTGCCCCGCCAGCGGACGCGGCCCGAGCCGAGAGTCGAGACGTCCCGCGGTTCGGCCCGCAACACACTGCTCACCCTCGGCGGGGTCCTCATGGCCCTCGCCGCCGTGGTAGTGACCGGGCTGTTCTTCACCGCCGCGCCCACGGGTGGCCGGGCCGTGATCCTCGCGGTGGCCACCCTGATCGCCCTCGCCGCACCGCTGCTGCTCGCCCGGCGCACGCTCACCGCGACCGCCGAGACGCTCGCCGGGTTCGGCCTGCTCATGGTGCTGCTCGACGGGTACGTGGCCTACAGCACGGACCTGCTCGGCCTGGGCTCGGTGTCGCTCACCCTCTACTCGTCCGTCCTGTGTGGAGTCGTGGCCGCCGTGGCCGCGGCCTACCGTCTGGCCAGTCACCTGCGGGCCCCGCAGTACGCCGCTCTGCTCGCCGTCCAGCCCGTACTGCCCCTGTTCGCCGCCCACCTGGCGGCCGGCCGGGAGGCCATGGCCACGGTGTTCGCCGTCGTGGCCGCGCTCAACCTCGGCTCGGTCGAGGTGCTCGGCCGTGACCCGGGGCGTGTCCTGGGGGCGGTGCTGCGGCGGTCGTCCCGCCTGCGGCTGCCAGGGCTCGCCCCTGGCCCGGGCGGTCAGCCGTGGCCGCGCCGGCTCCGCGAAACCGCCTGGGTCCTCTTCGTCGTCACGCTCGCCACCTCGGCCGCGCTCAGCGCCATCGGGCTGTGGGCCGCCCGGACCGGCGCCGAGGCCCTCCGCTCGGCCCTCGTGCTGGTCCTGGCGGCGGCGGTCGGGGTCGCCGGCGGGCTGCTGGCTCGTCGGCCGCCCCTGGGCCAGGTCGCCGGCGGGGCCGCCACGTTCCTGACCGTGATGGCGGCCAACCGGGTCAACGCGCTGGCCTTTCCCGACTACGCGCTCGCCCTCACCGCCGCGATCGCCGTCGTCATCGCCGTCGCCTGCCGCGCGTTGCCTCGCCGGGCCCGGACAGGTCCCCGCTGGGGCAGCCTGGCCGGGGCCGGGTTCACCGGGATCATCGTGGCGATCGAGGTGGCCCGGACGACGGTCGCCATCGTCCGGGCCAGCGTGACGCCGCGGGTGTGGGCGGCCGACGTGGCTGCGTTCGCCGATCGGGTGCCGGCCGTCGACGCGCAGATACCGATCACCGCTGTCCTGCTCGTGCTCCTCGCCGTGGCCGCGGTGCCGCGACCGCGGCGGCTGGACGCGCTCGTGGCTGGGCTGGGCGTGCTCGCCCTGGCCCTGCCGCCGTGGCTGTTCGGGTCGGCGTCCCTGGCCTGGTTGCTGATTCCGGTGCTGGCCTGGGCCGTGGCGAGCCTGGCCGTCGCCAGTGCCGTGCCGGCGCGGCGGGGCGGGTCGGCGGCGATCCGGGCCGGCACCGCCGGGGTGCTGTGCCTGTTCGCCGTGACCGTGAGCCTCGCCGGACCGGGCCTCACCGCGCTGACCTGTGCGCTCATCGCGATCGTCGCCGTCGGCACGGCCGCGGGCGTCGGCCTGGGGCGCGGACGGCTGGGCCCGTACGCCGAGCGGGTCGCCGACGGTGCACTCGGGGCCGGGGCGGGCGCCCTGCCCGTCGCCGTGGGGACCGCGACCTGGCTCGTGGGCGCCCCGGGCTCGGTGCTGGTCCCGGTGACCGTGCTGGCGACCGCGGCCGGGGTCGAGGCAGCCCTGCTGGCCCGAGCGGCGGCGCTCGCCCGGGCCCGCGCCCGCCTGGCGTCCTTTGTGGAGAGTCAGGCCGTGGGACGTCCGGCGAGTGGGGTGACCCCGCCGGTGACGCCGCCCCGCTCGCGGTCGGGCAGCGCGGCCGGGGCCCTCGGGGCCGCAACCGGGGCCCTGCTGCTGACCCTGCGCGTCGACGGGGCGACCCCGGCGGACATCGCGGTGGCCGCGCTGCTCGCCGCCGCGGCCGTGGTGGCGGTGACCGGCCGTCCGGCCGCCGACGCCCTGCCCAGTGGCCGACCGACCTCGCCCTGGCGCGACAGCGGTGCCCTCGCGGCCGCGCTCGCCACGGCCGGGCTGGTGTTGGCGACCGCGCGGCTCGGGGCGGTCATCCTGCCCGGTGGTGGGCTCGTGCTGACCACGGCGGCGGTGCTGGCCGCCGGCCTCGGGGTGGTGGCCCTGCCCCGGGCCTGGCGCCCCGGGCCCCGGCTCGGCACCGCTGCGGCCGGCACCGGCGTGGTGCTGGTCGCCGCGGGGATCGCCGTCGTGGAGGCGGCCAACGCCCTGGTCGCCAGCACGCCGTGGTGGCACGCGGACCTGACCGCCTGGTCGCAGCGGGTCGCGTCGGTCACGCCGTACCGAGCCGCCGTCCCGGTGAGCCTGCTGATCGCGGGCGCCGCCGCGCTGGTGCTCCTCCCCCGACCAGCAAATATTGACACATTCCTAATTCTGGTCAGCGTGGCCGCCCTCGCCGTGCCAGCGGTCGTGGCCGGCCCCTGGTGGAGCGCACCGCTGATCGCCGGGGTGCTGACCGCCGTGGTCGGCATCACCGCCGCCCTGGTCCGGCGCGGCGATCCGCCCAGTGCGGCCGGGCGGCGGCTCGCTCTGGCCGGCGGGCTCGCGCTCTATGCGGTGGCCGCCGGGTCGGCCACGCCGGCCGGCAGTGGAGCCGTGCTCACCGCGCTCCTCGGCACCGGCGCCGTGGTCGCGGCCCTCGCCGCCACGCGCCCCTGGGTTCCCACGCCCGTACCCGGGCTCGCGGCCGCGCTCGCCCTCGCCGCCGGCCCCACGGCCGCGGCGTGCGTGGCGGCCGCCTTCGGCGCCGGTCGCGCCACCACGCTCGGCATCGCGCTGGCGGCCTGCGCGCTCGCGGTGGTCGCGATCGTCGGACTGCGCTTGGCCGAGGCGAGCTGGGACGGCTACCCGGGCATCGGGGTCGGCCTGGCCGCGGTGACGATCGCCGTCGCCGCCACCGCCAGCGACCTGGCGGCGGGGGCGGCCATCACCGGCGCCCAGCCCACCGACGCGCCCATGTGGGCGGCGGCCTGCGCGCTACTGGCCACGGTCGGTGCCGGACACTCCCGCCCCATGCCCGGGTCGTGGCGGGCGGCCGCACCCCGGCTGTTCGGGGACCGGCGATCGGCATCGACCATGTTCGACGCCGATGACGACGACGGCGGTCGGCCCCGGGCCATGGTGGCGACCCTCACCACCACGGCCATACCGCTGGGCCTGTTCGCCGCGGCGGTGAGCACACCGGCGTGGGCCACCGCCCTCACGAGTCCATTCCAGACACTCGACCACATCTGGATGGGTTACGCCGCCCTGCCCGAGGCGCGCGGAGCCGCCACCGCGCTCGGCACGCTGCTCCTGCTCGCCCCGACCAGCGGTGGGATCGCCTCGATCCTCGGTGGACGCCGGTACGTGCTCGCCGCCGTACTACCGCCCCTGGCCGCCGCCGCGGTCGTGGTGCCCGGGGCGCTCGGGGCGTCGCCGCGGGCCGTGCCGTGGGTGGCGATCGCGGTCGCGTTGGCGGCCGGCCTGGGCGCCGCACTGACCCGGCCGAGCCTGCCCGTCGCCGCCACCTGGCTGCGGGCCACCGCGGGCGTCGTCTGTGCGCTCACGGGCGCGGCCGGGCTGGCCGGCAGCCTCGCCACGCGGACCAGCACCCTCGTGGCTCTGGGCGCGCTCGCCGCCGGTGGACTGGCCGCCGCGCTGCTCGGCCGCGACCCTCTCGTCCGGGCCGTGGCCTGGGTGGTCGCCGGGGTGTGCGGGCACGCGCTCCCGGTCACCGCCGCGGTGGCGGCCGGCGTGCCGCTCCGCTCGGCCGTCTTCGGAATGCTGGCCGCCAGCGGCGTACTGGTCCTGCTGGCCTGGGTCCTGGCGCGGTGGGAGCGGTACGGCGACGCGAGCGTCGCCGAGCTGATCGCCACGCTCGGGGCATTCACGGCCGTGGCCCTCGCGTACGGCTCCGCCCGCCACCTCGCGGTGGCGCTCACGATCGGTGGCCTCATGCTCGGCCTGGCGGCGCTACGGAGCGACCGCCGTCCCGGACGACGCATGTGGCTGGTGCGGTCGGCCATCGCCACGGAGCTGGTCGCCTGCTGGATGCTGCTGTACGGATCCCACATCGGATTCCTCGAGGCGTACACGCTGCCCTTCGCGGCGGCCGCCCTGCTGGTGGGCGTGATCGAGCAGCGGCGGCGGCCCCAGCTGTCCTCCTGGGCCGTCTACGGTCCCGCGCTCGCCGGGGCATTCCTGCCGAGCGTGGTCCTGATCCTGGTGGGCGAGAATCCGGCGTGGCGCTGGATCAGCGTCTTCCTCGGCGCGGTCGCCATCGTGATCGTGGGGTCCTGGCGGGGCTGGCGGGCCCCGGTGGTGACGGGCGCGACCATCGCGGTCGGCGTGGCCATCGTCGAGATGATCTGGCTGCTCATCGATGGCCAGATCGCCGGCGCGCTCCTGGTCGGCCTGGTCGGCATAACGTTGATCGTCTTTGGTGCCTTCGCCGAGCGCAAGCCTGCGGCGGGCCCGCTGAACGGCGAGGGGGCGGTCGCGCGTCACCGGCGCGCGGCCGCCCATCACCGGCGCGCGGCCGCCCATCACCGGCGCGCGGCCCATCACCGGGTCGCGCGCAGGTCCTCCTCGATGGCGGCCGCGGTCTCCAGCAGCGGCGGCAGCAGCATCTGGCGCATGCTCTCGAGGGTGCCCCGGCTCGCGTGGGTGGAGATGTTGATGGCCGCCATCACCCGACCCGCGCCGTCCCGGATCGGCGCCGCGATCGACCGCAGTCCCTCCTCCAGCTCCTGGTCGACCAGGGCGTAGCCGTCGCGGCGGACGCGGCGCAGCTCGGCCCGCAGGCGCTTCGGGTCGACGATGGTCTGCGGCGTGATGCGCGACAGGGACGCGGTGGCGAAGTAGCCGTCGAGCCATTCATCGGTCTGACCGGCGAGCAGGACCCGACCCATGGAGGTGGCGTAGGCCGGGAACCGGGTGCCGACGGCGATCGTGACGCGCATGATGCGGCGGGTGGGGACCCGCGCCACGTAGACGACCTCGTCGCCGTCGAGCACGGAGATCGAGGAGGACTCGTGCACCCGCTCCACCAGCTGCTCCAGGTGCGGCATCGCGACCTCGGGCAGCGACAGGCTGGACAGGTACGCGTAGCCCAGTTCGAGGACCTTGGGGCGCAGCGCGAAGAGGCGCCCGTCGGTACGCACGTAGCCGAGCTCCACGAGCGTGTGCAGGAAACGCCGCGCCGAGGCCCGGTTCAGCCCGGTCGCCCGGGCCACCTCGCTGAGCGTCAGCTCGGGATTCTCGGCGTTAAATGCCCTGATCACCGCGAGTCCGCGGTCCAGCGACTGCACGAACTCCGTGTGCTCAGTCACGCCCGCTCCCCTCTGCCGGGTCAGTCACCCCCGCCGGCGGCCGTCAGCAGGCCTGTTCGCCGAGCGTACGCTGCGCCACCGGCGAACGCGGGATCGTCGAGCTCCGGCCCGGCGTCACAGTCCTTCCAGGACAACCGCGAGCCCTTGACCAACGCCTATGCAGAGGGTGGCCAGCCCGTAGCCACCGCCGCGGCGATGCAGGCGCCAGGCGAGCGTCCCGAGCAGGCGGGCACCCGAGCAGCCGAGCGGATGGCCGATGGCGATGGCCCCGCCGTCGGGATTGACGATCGTCGGGTCCAGCTCCGGCCATTCGGCGAGGCAGGCCAGCGACTGCGCCGCGAACGCCTCGTTGAGCTCGACCGAGACCAGGTCCGACCAGCCGATGCCGGCGCGCCGCAGCGCCGTCCGGGCCGCCGCGACCGGCCCGATCCCGTACAGGTGGGGATCGACCGCGCTCACCGCTCGCGCCACGATCCGGGCCAGCGGGCGGGCCCCGATGGCCTCGGCCGCCGCCTCGCTGCCGATGAGCAGGGCGGCCGCCCCGTCGGAGAGCGGCGAGGAGTTGCCCGCGGTCACCGTGCCATCGGGCCGGAAGACGGGACGCAGCCGGGCCAGGGCCTCGGCCGAGGTATCGGGCCGGACGCCCTCGTCGGTGGCCAGTTCGTCCATCGAGACGATCTCGTCGGCGAACGCCCCGCGAGCCCACGCGTCGGCGGCGTTGCGGTGGCTGGCCAGGGCGAAGGCGTCCTGGGCCTCCCGCGAGATGCCGTACTGCTGGGCCAGGATCTCGGCCCCCTCACCCAGGGACACCGTCCACTGGGCCGGCATGGCCGGGTTCACCATCCGCCAGCCGAGCGTGGTCGAGTGCAGCGTCTCGTGCTCACGCGGATAGCCGCGCTCCGGCTTGAGCAGCACCCACGGGGCCCGGCTCATCGACTCGACCCCGCCCGCGATGACCAGGCTGGCGTCGCCGGTCTCCACGGCCCGGCTCGCCTCGATGGCCGCTTCCATGCCGGAGCCGCAGAGCCGGTTCACGGTCGCGCCCGGCACGCTGGTCGGCAGTCCGGCGAGCAGCAGCGCCATCCGCGCCACGTTGCGGTTGTCCTCGCCCGCGCCGTTGGCGTCGCCGAGCAGGACGTCATCGATCTGCTGGGGATCGAGTCGCTCGTGCCGGGCAACCAGTGATTTCAGGACGGTCGCGGCAAGGTCGTCCGGACGTACGCCGGCCAGGGCGCCGCCATAGCGGCCGATGGGGGTCCGGACCGCGTCTAGGATGTAGCTGGCCCCGATCACCGATGGCCTCCTTCGTCGTGGATGAGGTCCGCGACCGCCGCCAACGGCACGATCTGGGCATGCCCGCGTCCGTCTCGATTCCGCCGGCCGCCGTCTTGCGCATGAAGCGGCGACCATGGGGCCCGTGGGTGGGGGCGGCCCTCGTTCGACAGCCGAACAGGGGTTCCTTCAGCGAACGCTACGGCCCCGGGCGGTCTACGGTCAACACCGCTGTCGGCCCCGACGGAACGGCCCCGCGGGCACGGCGGGCCGGCATCAACGCAGCGCGGTCATCACCACGGTCGTCGCCTGGGCGATGAGGGCGTCCTCGGGCGACGCGTCGATCGCGTCGCGCGACGACAGGACGGCGAGCACGATCGGGGCGCCGCTGGGCGGCCACACGACCGCGATGTCGTTACGCGTGCCGTACTGGGCCGTACCGGTCTTGTCGCCCACCCGCCAGCCGGCCGGCACGCCGGCCCGGATGAGCGCGTCCCCGGTCGTGTTGCGGACCAGCCAGTCGACCAGGACGGCCCGGTCCTCGGCGGAGAGGGCGTCCCCGAGCGCGTAGGCGGCGAGCGTGGTGGCCAGGGCCCGCGGCGTGCTGGTGTCCCGCGGGTCCCCCGGCGTGTAGGCGTTGAGCTCGGGCTCCCACCGGGCCGGCTGGGTCACCTCGTCGCCGACGGCGCGCAGGGCCCGGGCCAACCCCTCCGGCCCGCCGAGCCGCGCGAAGAGCAGATTGCCGGCGGTGTTGTCGCTGTAGCGGACGGCCGCCTCGGCCACGGCTCGCAGCGTCATACCGGTCGCCACGTACTGCTCAGTGATCGGCGAGTGTCGCACCAGATCCGCGGGCCCGTAGCGGACGACCTCGTCGAGCTCTTCCGTCGAGGTCGCGGCGATCAAGGCCCCCGCGGCGAGCGCCTTGATCGTGGAGGCGTACCCGAAGCGTTCGTCGGCCCGGTACTCGACGGCGCGCCCGGTGCCCGTGTCCAATGCGTACACCCCCAGGCGCGCGGCGAAGGTGGCCTCCAACTGCGCGAACGCCTCGCTCACGTCGGGTACGGGCGCCGGTGCCGACGACGGCGTCCCGGTCGGGGTCGACGTCGGTGGGGCCGCGACGGGATCACGGTCGGCGGCGCAGCCGACCGTCGTCGCGAGCAGGAGCGCCACCCCGAGGACCGTTGCGCCGCGGGCGGCTGACAGAAACCGGCGGGCAGGCACGCTGGCGACCTTACCGACCGCCAGGTGTCCGGGCACACACAGTTTCCGTGGCCGCGATGGCTAGGCTGGTCCGCGATGGACACCCGTACCGGATTGCCGGTCGTCGGCATGATCGGCGGCGGTCAGCTCGCCCGCATGACGCACCAGGCGGCCATCGCCCTCGGGCAGTCGCTGCGCGTGCTCGCCGCTTCGCCCGACGACGGCGCCGCGCTGGTCGCCGCCGACACCATGATCGGCGACCACACCGACCTGGACGCCCTCCTGCGCTTCGCCAAGGGCTGCGACGTCGTCACGTTCGACCACGAGCACGTGCCCGGTGAGCACATCCGGGCGCTGGTCGACCAGGGGGTGACCGTGTACCCCGGGGCCGACGCGCTGCGTCACGCCCAGGACAAGCAGGTGATGCGGTCCCGGTTGGGCGCGCTGGGCCTGCCCGTGCCGGCCTGGCGACGCGTCACCACCCTCGCGGAGGTCGACGAGTTCCTCACCGCGCACGGACCGGCGGTGGCCAAGGCGATCACCGGCGGCTACGACGGCCGGGGCGTGTGGCTGGTCGACTCCGCGGCGGACGCCGCCCCGCTGCTCGAGCGCGGCGTCGAGCTGATCATTGAGGAACGGGTGCCGCTGCGGCGGGAGCTGGCCGCGATCGTGGCCCGCTCACCCTGGGGGCAGGCCGCGGCCTACCCCGTGGTCCAGACCGTGCAGCGGAACGGGATCTGCGTCGAGGTGCTCGCCCCGGCCCCGGGGCTGGACGAGGACGCGGCCGTGGCGGCCCAGGAACTGGCCATCCGGATCGCCACCGAGCTGGACGTCGTCGGACTACTAGCGGTGGAACTCTTTGAACGCACCGATGGGTCGGTCTTGGTGAACGAGCTCGCCATGCGGCCCCACAACTCGGGGCACTGGACGATCGAGGGCGCCCGGACCTCCCAGTTCGAGCAGCACCTGCGGGCAGTGCTCGACTACCCGCTCGGCGACACCAGCCTGACCGCGCCCGCGGTCGCCATGGCGAACGTCCTCGGTGGCCGCGCCGACGGCATGGGCCTCGACGAACGCCTGCACCACCTCTTCGCCGCCGACCCGGGCGCGCGGGTCCACCTCTACGGCAAGCAGTTCCGGCCCGGGCGAAAGCTCGGCCACGTGACCGTGCTCGGCGACGACATGGACGAGGTCCGGGCGCGAGCGCGCCGGGCCGCCCGCTGGCTCGCCGACGGCACTGGTGACGACGACGACAACCCACAAGAAGCGTGATCTTGGAATTTAGTACCCCCTATGGGGGGTACCGGGCTCCAAGATCTTGAAGGCTCCGGGGATCTAGGCGAAAGGTGCATTCGGTGGTGGGCATGAGTGAGCCCGTGGTCGGCGTCATCATGGGCAGCGACTCCGACTGGCCGACGATGCGGGCCGCATCGGAGGCGTTGGACGAGTTCGGCGTCCCGCACGAGGTACGCGTCGTCTCGGCCCACCGCACCCCGGAGGAGATGCTGACGTACGGTCGGCAGGCCCGGGATCGCGGCCTGCGGGTCATCATCGCCGGGGCGGGCGGCGCCGCTCACCTGCCCGGCATGGTCGCGAGCGTCACCACCCTGCCGGTCATCGGCGTCCCGGTGCCGCTGAAGCACCTCGACGGACTGGACTCGCTGCTGTCGATCGTGCAGATGCCGGCCGGCATCCCGGTCGCCACCGTCTCGGTGGCGGGGGCCCGCAACGCCGGGCTGCTGGCCGTACGGATCCTGGCCACCGGCGACCCGGACCTGGCCCAGCGTCTGCTCGCCTTCCAGCAGCAGCTCCGGGACGTGGTGGCGGCCAAGGACGCCGCCCTGGCCGCCCGGCTCCGCCAACCCGACGCCGAGCCCTGACCGTGACACTGGGCCCCGACCGTGACACTAGGCCCCAACCGTGACACTGGGCCCCGGCCGTGACACTGGGCCCTGACCTCGACGCTGGCCCGGCCACCGAGCGCCGGCTCCCCACCGAGCCACGACCCGTTCGTCCGGTTCGTCCACCGATACTGAGAGCACCCGACCGGGCGACGATCACTCTCGGAGATCGAGACCTGACACACTGTTACAAGGTCGTCACACAAGTGTGCGTTTGATGAGACGGATCGAGGGAATTCTTCGGGCGTGCACGACGAGGCTGCGCGCGAAGCCGACCGGCACGCCCGTCGCGGGGAGTGGGACGAGGCGAAGGTCCACTGTGAACTGGCGATCGCAACGGCCGAGAAACGGCGGGAGGCGGAACCGGACGAGCTGGCGCACGTGAAGGCGCTGGCCGAGCTTCAGTACTTCTACGCTGAAATACTGAACAACGTCAACATGGTCATCGAGGCGGTCGAGGCGGCCCGGGCCAGTCGCGATCTTTTCCGGTCGATGCTCGGCATCGACCCGGTGCACGTGGCCGACCGGGTGCGCGATGCCGAGAGCCGGCTGAGCCTGCTCGAGCTGATCGCGCAGGACGCCACGGTCCCCGAGGCGGAGCGGGTGGCGGTGGCCCGGGCCCGGGCCGCCGAGAAGCCGGGGTCCGAGCGTGATCTCGACCTGGCCCGACAGATCGCCCGGTACGCCCTGAAGCGCGTCGGGTCGGACCCGGTGCCCACGGCGCTCCTCCTGGAGGCCGTGTCGATCTACCGACGCCTGCGTCCGCTCGGCGAGGACGACCTTGATCTCTTCGGCCGGATCGCCCAGCACGCGGCCGAGTCGCTCATGCGCCAGGAGTCGTACGCGGAGGCGGTGGAGTGCGCCACCGACGCCGGCCACGCCTTCGGTGCCCTGGCCGTCCGCCGGCCCGAGCGCTACGACCGGCTGTGGTACGAGGCCCGGGAGCTCGCCGCCCGCGGCCGGGCCGTGCTCGACGGAGCGAGCGAGTAGACGAAACCTCCTACGAGGGGGAGACCGTACGAAGCGGAGGCCGTACGGCTCGAAGACTGAACCTGGGACCCGAAAGCCGTACGGCCCAAGGACCATCCGAGGACAAAGACCGTACGGCGCGACAGCCGTCCGACCGGGCCCGCTCACCCACCCGACCGGGCCCGGTCGGCCAGCGCGTTGAGGAGTCCGGCGGCCTTGGCCGCCTCGTCCACGGTAACCACGACGGCACGTCCGCCCGTGCGCTCGACCAACAGCGCCTCGCCCTTGCGGAGCACGACCCCGACACGCCCGTCCCGGCCGACCCGCCAGCCCCAGCCACCGAACTCCTTGAATGGCGAGACCTGGGTGACGCTGGCGCGGAGGACCTCGTCGAGCGGGACGTGGTAGCGCGGCCAACCCACCGTCGACCGTACGGTCAGACCGGTGTGATCGACCCGGACCACGAACGTCGTCAGGATCACCAGCGCCCCGACCACGAGGGCATCGACGATGAGCATGGGCCAGGCGCCACCCCAGACGGCCAGAGCACCCGTCACCAGGATGATCGGCACGGCCACGACGTACGCCACGCGGCTGCTGGCCCGATTGATCCACACGGCGCGCTCACCGTCGACCAGGCGCACCCGGGGCGCATCGGCCGGGACGGGCGCGGTCGTGGGCTGGCGTGGGTCGCCCGGGACCGCGGCCGCCACGAGGATCGCCAGCACGATCGGCGCGAGGATGGCCACGAGCAGCACTCCGGTTGATCGAGCCGACCTCGCGGGCATCGGAGAGTCCACGTTGGACGGACAGCGAGCCGACCACGAGGATGGCCATGAACAGGCTCAACCAGACCGTGGCCGCAGCCCCGACGCGGAGAGTAGCCGCCGACTTGCCGAGCGCCCAGGTAATGCTGCCCAGGAACAGCACCGTCAACCCGCCTATGCCGAGCAGCACGGCCAGGGCCGCGCTCAGCGAGGAGAACCCGTCGGGCTGACCGCCGGCGCCCCAGTGGGTGGCGACCGGGTCCGGCAGCTCGCTCCGCCAGGACCAGGCCACGGCCGCGCCGATCACGAGCACGAGCAGCCCGCCGACGGTGGTCGCCGCCCCGACCACATGGCGACGCCGGCGCAGGCGCTGGTCGAAGCTCAGGGTCGCGTTCATGTCCGGAATGCCTCCTTCAACAGGGCCGCGGTCGCCTGGGACGACAGGCCCAGGGCCCGGGCCTCGCGGACCACGGCATCGATCGCCTTGAGCAGCGGACGGTAATCCCGCCCCGGGGTGGTCGCGACGACGGCGCCCCGCCCGCGCCGCAGCTCGATGAGCCCGTCGTCGCGCAACTGCTGGTAGGCCCGCAGGACCGTGTGGATGTTGACGTCGAGTGACTCCGCCAGCTCCCGGGCCGCCGGCAGCCGCTCCCCGCCACCCAGCTCGCCCTGAACGATCGCCAGCCGCAGCTGCGCGACCAGTTGGGCGAACAGCGGCTCCTCGGCCGACGGGTCGAGACGGAGCAGCATGCAACAACGATACTTGTTCTACGACTACTAGAACAAGTGCCTCAGACCCCTCTCACGCAGACACCCCCGACCCTGGCCATCGGCTCGTATGATCGCGGGCCTGTTACGCGGCAGGCTGGGAACAACCGTCGTGGCTGGAAAGCGGGACCATCGGTGAAGAAGGCGTACACGTGTGAAATAGATAGAATTTTCACAGATCGGGCGCGGTACGTCGTTCCGCCCTTTCAGCGCAACTATGTCTGGACCGGGGCGAAGTGGGATCTGCTCTGGCAGGACATCCTGGCCTGTGCCGCTCGCCCGGACCGGGGCAACCACTTCCTCGGGGCGATCGTCCTGCAGGACGACGACACGGTCGAGATCGGTCAACCGAAGTCGACCTTCGTCGTGGACGGCCAGCAGCGGCTCACCACGATCCAGATCCTCATCGCGGCCATCCGGTCGGCCGCCGAGCAGGCGGGCCAGGCGTCGCTGGTCGAGCGGACCCAGGACCTCATGTACATCGACCGGGACGTGAACCAACCCAAGCTCGTCACGGCGCTCGCCGATGCCGAGGGCTTCGCCATGGTCATCGGGGGCGCCGTGGCGGCCACCCGGAGCAGCGACGAGCCGACCCACGTACAGGCGTACCGCCGCTTCTCCCGGTGCATCCGCGACTGGCTGGCCACCCAGCCCGACCCCGCCGACGCCCTGACCCGCCTCCTCGACATCGTCACCAAGCACCTGTACGTCGTGGTCGCCGACCTGCACGACTACGACGATCCACAGGCCATCTACGAACGGCTCAACTCCGGGGGCGAGCCGCTGCGGGCCTCGGAACTGATCCGCAACCACATCCTGCACCGGTGCCGTCGCCAGGGCATCCCGGTAGCCGAGGCGTACGACCAGTACTGGGAAAGCCTCGACGACGGCGCCTGGTACGCCCGCGCGCCCGGCAGCACCGAGGCCGATATCGACGTCTTCCTTCGCTCCTATCTCATTCTGGCGACCCGGACGGAGGTGCCGGAGCGACAACTGTTTCCGCCGTTCCGCGACTACGTGGCCGCCCACGAGGACGACCTGCGCGGCCTGCTGGCCCGGATCGTCGAATCGGCTGCCCTGTTCCGCCGCATCCGCACCGGGACCGGGCTGCTCCCCCACGAGCGTCGGTTCGCCGACCGCATGCGGGCGTCCGGCATCTACGCATTCATGCCCGTAGTCATGCACCTGTTCTCGACCTACTCCGCCGAGCAGCGGCGGCCGGCCCTGGACGCGTTGGAGTCCTATGTGCTGCGACGCGTCATCTGCTCCCGCCCCAGCAAGAACTACCCCGACATGGTGGTCCCGCTGCTGCGCGCCCTGACCCCGGACGCCGACCCGGGGCCGGTGGTGTACGAGTACCTGTCCGAGCCACGCCTTGGCTGGCCGACGGATGCGGCCGTGAAGACCGCGATCGAGACCTGGAACGCGTACGGGCGCCGGCGGCTGGCCAAGGAGCTTCTCCTGCTCGCCGAGCAGCAGTACTCGGGTCGCCACGCGGAACCGATCACGTTCGCCCTGCCCGACCTGTCGGTGGAGCACCTCATGCCGCAGGGGTGGCGCGAGGCGGAGTGGCCGGTGGAGGCCGACACCGAGGAGCAGGCGGTGCGCGAACGGATCGCGCGGAACCGATTGATCCCGACGCTGGGCAACCTCACCGTGATCACGCCCGACCTCAACGGGTTCATGGGCAACCGGGCCTGGGCCGAGAAGTACCCGGCGCTGACGAAGAACAGCCGACTGCGTATCAACCAGGCGCTCCCGGAGACGTTCGCCTGCGCGGCCGACATCCGGCGCCGCGGCGCCTTCCTGGCCGACCTCATCGTGGCCGCGCTGATGTCGCCGCCCGAGGCGGGCCGGACGACGACGAGCGGTGACGGCGCGGGCTCCGGGTCGCCGGTCGGGCTGCTCGGCGAACCGGCCCCGGGCGGGCCGGAGGGCGGAGCTCGCGCCACGGGATCCGACGCGAGCGCCGCCGGCGACCTGCTCGATGACACCGACTCGGACGATGCCGAGCCGGAGGACCCCGAGACGGACACGGACACCGACGCCGAGGCCGACGGCGACACCGACACGGACGCCGACACCGATGCCGACGCCGAGAACGGGACCCGGGCCGACGCACCGGGCGCGGCCCCGGCCGGCTTCGCCGCTCAGATCCGGGCGGCGCTCGCCGCGGCCGGCCGCCCCCTTACCTACATCGAACTGGCCGAGGCGACCGGCCTGCCGCGGGCGCGCATCCGCCGACGCCTGCAGCAGCGAACGGTCAGCGGGGTATCGCCCACCATCAAGAACGGCATGATCGCCGCCAAGCTCAAGCCCCGGCGCCCGACCGCCTGACGCCTGCCCGGACGGGCGACCGGACTGGCCAGGCTACGGCCGACCGGCCGCGGCGGGCGTGGTCGGCCGTCGGGGAGGGATCGGCCTTCCGTGAAGGCTCAGTCGCGGACGCCGGTCCGGTGTCAGCGGTCGGAGGACCGGGCCTCCTCCTGCTGTTCGGTCTCACGGATGAACCGGTCGATGCGCCGGTCGGGCACGATCCACATGATCGCCACGGCCCCGTAGCAGGCCAGGGCCAACCACGCCCCGAGGCGCCCGTGCGGGTCCACGAACGCGCTGCTCAACATGCCGGCGAGGTACAGCACGGGCGACAGCTTGCCCTTCACGTCGCGCCCGACAGCTCGCTTGAGGGCAGACTCCGCGCCGTCCTGGCGGATCACCAGCCTCTGCAGCACGAAGTACGCGGCCGCGCTGAGCGTCAGGTTCAGGCCGTAAAGGAACAACGGAGTCCGGGCCAGCCCCGAATCCGCCATCCACTCGGTGGTGAACGGCAGCAGGGACAGGGTGAACAGCAGCGCGAGGTTGGCCCACAACACGCCCCGGCCGATCCGGCGGACCAGGCGGAACATGTGGTGGTGACCGATCCAATAGATGCTGATATAGAGAAAGCTCAGCAGGTACGTGACCAGGTCGTGGCCCGTGGCATGGAGGAACGAGCGCAGGTCGTGCTCCTCGGGTATGTCCAGCCCGAGCACCATGACGGTGAGGATGATGGCGAGCACCCCGTCGCTGAACGCCTCGAGCCGACTGGTCCGCACCGCGCCCCCCGCTCTGCCCGGCCCCCGCTCTGCCCGGCCGCCTCGCCCGCAGCATAGCCGCGAACGGGGGCCCGGAAGGTCATCTTCCGGGCCCCACGCCCGCTCAGAAAGTCACCCTTGGGCGCCCGTCAGCGCCCCGCCCACCCCGAAGTCACTGTCCGGGCATCCGTCAGGGCCACCGAGCGCAACGGTGGGGTGCTGGAGAACATCTGCGTCGGCACCCGCGACCGGGACGAGCGGGACGCCGAGGCGGGCGCGACCGCCCTCAGCCGGGCGGAGCGCGCCCCGGCCACCATCGCCGCCATCTGAGCCACGCCGCTCCGGCCTGGACCGCGTCAGCAAGGTCCATGATGGACCGAATCACCGAGGTTTAGTGCCTCACCGCTGTCCGGCCCGGCCCGCCTGCCGGGCAGTGACGTGGCCGGTTCGGTGCAGCCACTGCACGGCGTCGGTCATGGTTGTCGCGAGCGGCCGGGCGGTCACCCCGAGGTCCTGTTCCGCCCGGGAGGTGTCGCACCGCGCCCGCCGGGACGCGATCTGAACGCCCTCGTACTCGGCCGGGAGGTGGACCGGGACCACACGCTGCACCGCGGAGACCAGCCAGGCCATCGGCAGCAGCAGCGGCGTCGGCACCCGCAGGTACGGCATCCGCCGACCGGTGACCGACCGCAGGGCGCCGAAGAGCGTGGGCCCGTCCAGGTAGTGCCCCGGCACCAGGTACCGGCGCGGTCCCCGGCCGGGCGTCATCGCGGCGACCGTGACCGCGGCTACGTCCCGCACATCCGTGCCGTGGAACCCCCCGGTTGTCCACAGAGGATAGTAGCCACGCAGGATGTCGCGCAGTTGGCGCATCGCCTCGCTCAGGCCCGGGTCGTCCGGGCCGTAGACGGCGCCCGGCGCCACGATCACCACTGGTGCGCCCTGGTCCTGCAACTGCCGCGCGTACCGTTCGCTTTCTACTTTGGACTGGATGTAGGTACCCCTGACCGTCGAGAGTGGAGAGTCCGGGGTGACCGTACCACGGGAGCGCAGGGTAGCGACGATGCTCGAGATGTGGATGATCGGATCGCACCCCTGGTCAGCCGCGGCACCGAGCACGGCGCGGGTCGCCGCGACGTTCGTGCGCCGGGTCCGCGCCCAGTCCCGGCTGTCCAAGCTGTAGACCGCCGCCGCGTGGACGACGGCATCGCACCCGGTCAGGGCCCGGGCCACGCTGGCCGGGTCGGTCGCGTCTCCCACCGCGTACTCCACCGCGTCGCTCAACCCGTGCGGCCGGAGCGCACGGGCGACGCGCTCGGGCCGACGCACCAGAAGCCGGACGGTGCACCCCGCCCGGCTCAACGCGGCGACCGTGTGCGAGCCCACGAACCCGGTGCCTCCGGTGACCATGACCCGCATACCGTCACTCACGGCGGACCCTCCTTCGTCGTCACACGCGTCTCCGAACTGGCTGCGTGTCCGGCCACCGTACGTAACGGCGTTGTTCAGTTGACAGACCAAAAGCTGCTCACTTGTACCCTCGCCCCACTGGGCCGCGCCTTGCTGGGCCGTGGGGTCACTGCGCCGGCGCGTCACTGGGCGTGGGCGGCGCACCGGGGTCGCCCGCGAGCTCGCGGCGCCAGAGCCACGCGCAGATCCGGTCAACGCCGGCGGTCAGGTGACGCCGATAGGTGCTGAACGGAAGCCCGAGCTGCTGCGCGGCCAACTCCTGGGTGGCGGCCGGTTGCAGATAGGTGCGGTGCACCGCCCGGTAGAGCTTTTTCGTCGCGGGGGTTGGTCATCAGCGCCTCGGCCGCCTCGCGGATCACCCGCCGCAGATCCTCCGGACTCGGTTTCGGGCCGGCCGACTCCGTCGTGACCCGCGATCGCAGCAACGGGCTGGCGGCCAGCGCATCCGGCCGTGTGTACAGGCGCAGCGCCTGGCGGACGGCGGCGGTGAACTCCGGCTCGGAGAGCACGACCAGAGCGGGGCCGGGCGCCGCGGGCGGGGCGACCGCCTCGGCGCTCGTCGTCAGCTCCCGCTCCTCCATGACCTCGAACCAGACCGCCAGCGGCTCGGCCCGCCAGTCGTGGCTGAACACGCCGTACCGGCGATCGACCTCGAACTCCGCCTCGGGGCAGCGCCGGAAGCCGAGGTAGGACATGAGCGGCTCCCAGTAGTCGGCGTCCGCCACGGCCAGGAAGGCCCACGCCAGGCGGGGCGTGGTGAGCCAGTACCGGGTGGCCATCACCGAGAACAGATTGGTCGCCGCCGAGACCGACTGGTACGTGTCCCGACTGGCGTGGAACCGGTGGTACAGGATCGCGTCGCCGGGCCGAAGCGGGGCGTACGCGCGCGCGTAGGCGAGCCCGGCGGCGGTGGCGGGATCGGCCGCGATGTCCTCGGCGGAGGCCTCGTGCAGGGCCAGCGTGGCCTGGAATCCGACGATCTCGTCCGCCGAGTCGCGGAACACCCAGAAACCGTGCGGTTGACGCTCGTACCACCGGCGAGCGATCGCCGACGACGCCTCCCCCTCGTGCCGATGCACGATCGCCAGAATCTCGGGCAGAGTCTCGGCGGTCGCCGCGGCCGGACGGATGGTGCCGAACGTCTCCCAGTCCATGTACCGGGACATCAACCCGCTGGTGCGGTGCATGAACAGGAAATCGAACAGCGCCCGTTCGTGCCGAACCCCGTCGGTGGACTGGATCCGCCGGACCGCGGCGGCCCGGGCGACCGCGTGCAACTGCCGGTACCGCGCCGGGTTGCGCCACCGCAGATCGGCGTCGATGACGTCGCGGGCCAGGTCATGGGGGAACAGGCCGTGTGGTCCCTGCTGGACGAACGACAGGCCGCGCAGCCAGGCGAACAGCTCGGCCGTGTCACTCTCGCCGAGCTCGGCGGAGTCGCGGGGGCCGAGCATCTCGGCGAACTCGCGGTCGCCGAGCACCTCGGCCAGCACCTCCTCGGTGGTCACCCGCACGTGGGCACAAACCTCCAGGGCGGCCCGATGACGAGGACTGGGCACCTGGTCGATGAACCGCTCCAGCAGCACCCGCATCAGCTCCGGCTCCTGCTCGACCCCGACGGGTTCGAGGCGCCGGCCGCTCGCGAGCGTGTCGGCCACCAGTGCCAGGGCCAGCGGGTGGCCGTGGGTGAGATTGACGGCCAGGTCCTGCTGCGTTCCGACGACCCCGCGGGACCGCAGCAGCGCGCGGCTCTCGTCGGGGCTCAGGTTGCGCAGCGGGACGGGACGCAGCAGGCTCTGCCACGCCGGGTCACCCAGCCACCCCGCCGAGGGCGCATACCGTCCGGCGACGACCAGCACGGTGTCGGCCGGCCACCGGGGCAGCACCGCCTCCCGCAGCCAGGCCTCCAGCGGTGCACAGCGCTCGAATGTATCGATGATTGTCACCTGGCCCGGTACCGGCTCCCCGAGCGCCTCCGCCCAGGCATCCCGGGTCAGGTCGAGGTCGCGGGCGTCCACTGTGGCCACCGTTCGCCCAGCCGCCAGCGCGATCTCGGCGAACCGCGTGCACAGGTACGTCTTGCCGACGCCACCCGGGCCATACACCCAGACCATACGGAACCCAGCCGAATTGGATGAGAGAAGTTCGCTGAAGGCGGCCAGCTCAGCCAGGCGCCCCACGAACCTGTCCCGCCGCAACATGCTCAACTGGGCGGCGACCGTGGGCGCCTCGGACACGTCCAGCATCCTCTCACCCCAGAAGCAGGGCCCGGTACCCCCACGCACGGGGCGACTGCGGGCAGAACGGATGGCGCCGAATGCTAGGGACAGTCGCCNGCTCGGTCTGCGTACATTTACATGATCACGACCGCGTGACGCGAGAGAGGTAGAGGACGGTCACGCACGGGTCCAGCACCTCGCCCCCCGCCTCGCGCACCAGATCGGCGATAGCGTCGAGATGCTCGGCTCGGCGGTCCGGGTCGAGCTCATTGACGTTGGGAAACGATCCGAACAGGCGTCGCGCTCCCTCCGGCGTCAGCCGATTTTCCCACCGAATCTGCTCCACGTCGGGGCGCGTGAACCAGCCCCCCTGGCTCAACTCGTCGCGCCAGGACTCGATATTCAGCGGCCCGAGCACCGGGTCCCGGGGCGCGTGCGGGAAGTTCCGTTCATACAGCCGGTCCAGGGCGGCCCGGAAGGGAGTCGGCCGCGTCCGGTCGCCGAAGACCGTCCACCACACGGCCAACCACCCGCCCGGGCGCAGGGCCCGCGCCAGCCGGGGCAGCGTGACCTCGGTCCGGACCCAGTGGAACGCCGTGGCCGAGGCGACGAGGTCGAACGCGTCATCCGGCAACGGCGCGGTCTCGATCATGTCGTTGACGACCTCGAGCGCGTCGCCCCCCAGGTCGGCGGCGAGGTGGGCCGCGAGCCGTACGCCCGGCTCGACCGCGACCACCGCGGCGCCCCGGGCCAACAGATCCCGGGTCGCCTGGCCGGTGCCCGCCCCGATCTCGAGCACCCGCGAACCCGGCCCGAGACCGCAGCGCCGCTCCAGGATTTCGTAGACAGCCTCGGGATAGGGCGGACGAGCCCAGCGGTACTCATCGGCCCGCGCCTCGAACGACAACCTCCGCGCCTCGTCGATCACGGCGTGATCCTATGAAAGCTCGACCAGCCCCGGGCCGTCGCCGGCCTGACCCGGCGGCCCCATTTGCGCCGTTGTTCACCTAGCGCAAATATCGATATGTTGAGATGACCTTGGTCAGGGTGCTCCAGTGAAGGGAACCACTTCCCTCCTTCAACCCCGGGAGGACCCCATGCACACCCGCGTGCGACGCATGATCACCGTCGCGGCGGTCACCATCGTGGCCGCCGCGATGGCACCAACCGCCGCGTCCGGCGCGCCCGACCGGGCCCCGATCGAGACACACACGTTGGCCGAATACCAGGTCGTCGGGCCGAAGACCTTTGACGACGTCAACGCCATCGCGGCGACCGGCGCGGCCGTCAACGGCATCGAGCACGGCCGTGTGCTCATCACCGCGACCCCGGCCGAGGTCCAGGCGATCCGCAAGCTCGGCTTCAAAGTCTTCGAGATCCCGCAGCCGCAGACCGCGGGCGACGTGACGACCATGGCCTTCCCGCCGTCCGACGCCGGCTACCACGACTACGCCGAGATGATCGCCGAGATCAACGCGCTGGTGGCCAGCAAGCCGTCGATCGCCCAGAAGCTGTCCATCGGCACCTCCTACGAGGGCCGGGACATGCCGCTGGTCAAGATCTCCGACAACGTGACCGTCGACGAGGACGAGCCGGAGATTCTCTTCAACGCCCACCAGCACGCGCGCGAGCATCTCACCGTCGAGATGGCGCTCTACATCATGCATCTACTCATCGACAATTATGGGACCGATCCCCGCATCACCAACCTCGTGAACACGCGGGAGTTCTGGATCGTGCCGGACATGAACCCGGACGGCGGCGAGTACGACATCGCCACCGGCAGCTACCGGTCCTGGCGCAAGAACCGCCAGCCCAACCCCGGGTCGTCGGCCATCGGCACGGACCTCAACCGCAACTGGAGCTTCCAATGGGGTTGCTGCGGCGGCTCGTCGGGCTCGCCCTCCAGCGCGACCTACCGGGGGCCGTCCCCGTTCTCGGCACCGGAGACGCGGAACCTGCGTGACTTCGTCAACAGCCGCGTCATCGGAGGTGTGCAGCAGATCAAGGCGCACATCGACTGGCACACGTACTCGGAGCTCGTCCTCTGGCCGTACGGCTACACGACCGCCGATACCACGCCGACCCTCAACGCCGACGCCCGGGCCGCCTTCGCCGCGCTGGGCCAGGCGATGGCGGCGACCAACGGCTACACGCCGCAGCAGGCCAGTGACCTCTACATCGCCGATGGCGAGATCATCGACTGGATGTGGGCCACCCACGGCATCTTCTCGTACACCATCGAGATGTACCCGGGACCCAGTGGCGCCGGCGGCGGGTTCTACCCGCCCGACGAGCAGATCGTGCCGCAGACGACCCGCAACCGGGAGGCGGTGCTGCTGTTCAGCGAGTACGCCGACTGCGTGTACCGCATCATCGGCAAGCAGAACCAGTATTGCGGCGGCAGCAGTGGCACCACGGTCTACTTCGACAACTTCGAGACCGCGACCGGCTGGACCACCAACCCGTACGGCACCGACACCGCGACCACCGGTCAGTGGGAGCGGGGCGACCCGGCGCAGACCAGCTCGTCCGGGGTCAAGCAGCTCGGCACCACAGTCTCCGGCTCCAACGACCTGGTGACCGGCCGGCTCGCCGGCAGTGACGCCGGAACCTACGACATCGACGGCGGGGTCACCAGCATCCGGTCGCCGGTGATCAGCCTGCCGTCGAGCGGAACCCTCACGCTGTCGTTCTGGTACTACCTCGCCCACGGCAGCAACTCGTCGTCGGCCGACTACTTCCGGGTCAGCATCGTCCACAGTGGTGGAACGACGCCGGTGTTCACCAAGACCGGCGCGGCCAGCAACGTGAACGCCGCCTGGACCCTGGCGACGGCCAACCTGACGCCGTACGCCGGCCAGAGCATCCGGATCCTCATCGAAGCGGCCGACCTGGCGAGCGCCAGCCTGGTCGAGGCGGCGGTCGACGACGTCACCATCACCCGAACCTGACCGTTAGCCACAACTGGACCGTCATCCACAGATGACCGTCACCCTCAGTTGACCGTCACCCACGGCGGACGGCTGGGCGTCGGCTCCGGTGCTCGTCGCGGTCTCCGAGCGCCGGGGCCGGCGCGGGGACGGGGCGAAGACCAGGGGGGCGCGGATCGAGCACCAGATGGCCCTGCTCGCCGCGGTCCGCGACGCCCTGCAGGAAGCGCTCGACTGCGACCACGACGACCCGATGGAGTGCCCGTACTTCCGAGCCCGGCTGCGGTCGGTCGACCCGATCGAGCCCGAGACCGACGTCCGTACCGGCCGCTGGCATGACGAGGACGCCCACCATGGTCAGCCGGGCGCCCGGTGACGTCGCCCGCCCAGCGCCGGGCGGGCCTCGTCAGGATCGGGACCGCAGCCGCCGCAGCATGCGGGCGTCGGCGAACCCGACGGCCCGGGCGGCCGCCTCAACCGTGGCCCCCTGACCGATGAGGTGCTCGGCCCGCTCGACCCGCAGGACCTGCTGGTACCGCAACGGGGTGAGCCCGGTGGCCTTCACGAACTGACGGGTCAGCGTCCGCTCGCTCACGCCGCACCGGGCCGCGAGCTCGGCCAGCGGCAGCGGCGAGGTGAAGTTGGCATCGATGATGTCCTGAGCCCGGTGCACCACATCGGAGAGATGACCACGGTGGCGCAGCAAGGCGCTCTCCTGCTGCTCGTGGCCGTTGCGCCGGCTGAAGACCACCATCTCCCGGGCGATGCGGGCCGCGGCGGCCGGGCCGTGGCGGGAGGCGATGAAATGCAGAGCCATGTCGATGCCGCTGGCTATGCCGGCCGACGTGACCAGGCGACCGTCCACAACGTACAGAACGTCCCGGACGACCTGGGCCCGCGGGTACCGGGCGGCCAGGTCGTCCTGCAGGTCATGGTGGGTGGTGCAGCGGCGACCGTCGAGCAGGCCGGCCTGGCCGAGCGCGTACGCCCCCGCGCAGACGCTGGCTACCGTCCCGCCGGCCTCGTAATGCTCGACAAGACGCTGCAGCGTCGCGGACGTGAGGCCACCGGTCCGCGGCCGCACCGGCGACCGCCACCCCGGCACGACCACGAGATCGGCCGGGGTGAGCGACGGCCACCGCACGGACGCCCGTACGGTCAGACCCTGCGCGGTCGGCACCTCCTCCTGCTCGGCCACGTAGGCCAGCCGGTATTCGTAGCCATGGTCGGCCGCGGTGGAGAAGACCTGGGCCGGGCCGGCGAGATCCAGCACGTGCACGCGCGGCACGAGGAGGAGGACGACCTGGGTCACGATCCGGTCAGCACCTCCGCCCGCCCCACGACCTCATCGATGGTGGCGATCGTCGCGAACCGGCCGGCCAGGGCGTACTCGGTGCGGGCGATGATCGCCTCGACGGGAAGCGTACGGGGATCCGCCATCATCTCCTCGACCGAGATGTCCGCCGGCGCGTCCCAATGCGGTATCGGGTTGGTCGCGGTCGCCTCCGTCACGAACGTCACCCTATACCCGAGATCGCTGGCGACCCGCGCGGTCGTTTCGCAGCACTGCTCGGTCCGGATGCCGCAGACCACAACGTGGTCGATCCCCCGGGACACCAGGATCTGCTGCAGATTCGTGGTCGTAAACGCGTTGTGGGACGTCTTGGTAAGGATCGGCTCGCCTTCGCGAGGGACGAGCCCGTCCATGAGTCGGACATAGCCCCTGGCCGGGTCGAAGACCGTCCCCGTGCCGGGCTCGGTGTGCAGCACCCAGACGACGAGCTCGTCGCGACGCCGGGCCTCCGCCACGAGGCGGTTGACGTCGTCCACGATGTCGGGGTTGGAGATGACCCGCCACAGCGGGCGCTGCCGGAACGATTCTTGTACGTCAATCACGAGCAGAGCGGTCGTCATGACCACGATCCTTTGCCCCCGCGACCGCGGTCGCCAGGCCGGAACCCGTCCCGTACCGGAACGATCTGGTCACCCGTCACCGGCGGGCCGACGGGCCGGGGCCGCAGGCTGGCCGGGCGGCGGGGGCGTGGCGTGGGGCCGACGCCGTGACCGGGCGGCCTGCACGGCCTGGTCGAGGCGGACCGGGCCGGGGCCGAGCGCGCTCAGCTCGTCGTTCGGATTGGCGAGCCGGCAGGAGCGCAGCGACAGGCAGCCGCAGCCCACGCAATCGGCCAGGTCGTCGCGGAGCTGGGTCAGGCGGACGATCCGCTCCTCGAGCTCGGCCCGCCACAGGCGGGACAGCCGCGCCCAGTCGGCCTTGGTCGGGGTGCGGTTGTCGGGCAGGGTGCGCAGGGCGGCCCGGATCTCGGCCAGCGGAATGCCGACCCGCTGCGCGATCCGGATGAAGGCGAGGCGGCGCAGCACGTCGCGCGCGTAGCGCCGCTGGTTGCCGGTGGTACGCACGCTGTCGATGAGCCCTTCGCGTTCGTAGAAGTGCAGAGCCGAGACGGCGACGCCAGCCCGGCGCACCACCTCACCCGGCGTCAGGTCGTAGTGGCGGTTCCCGGTCATGAGACCCCAACAATAGCCGGCCCTGACCGCAACCACAGTCGATCGGTTGACCTCAACCATGGTTGAGGTTGTCTCATTGAGCCATGCGCGCGATCAGACAACACGAGTTCGGCCCGGCGGAGGTGCTGCGGCTGGAGGAGGTCCCCGACCCCGAGCCCGGGCCCGGCGAGATCCGCATCGCGGTCGAGGCGGCCGGGGTGCACCTGTTGGATACCGCGATCCGGGCGGGCACGGGGTTCGGAGCCATGCCACCGCCGGCCCTGCCCATGACGCCGGGCCGCGAGGTCGCCGGTGTGGTCGACCGGGTAGGCCCGGGCGTCGAGGCCGCCTGGCTGGGACGCCGGGTGGTGGCGCATCTCGGGCCGGCCAGTGGGGGCTACGCCGAGCTGGCCGTGGTCGCCGCCGCGCGCGCCTACGAACTGCCCGACACCCTCGACGCGGTGACCGCGGTCGCGGCGATCGGCACCGGACGGACGGCCATGGGCATTCTCGACCTGGCCGCCATCCAGCCCACCGACGTGGTGGCGGTGACCTCGGCCGCCGGTGGGCTGGGCGTGCTCCTTCTGCAGGGCGCCCGGAACGCCGACGCCCGGGCGATCGCGCTCGCCGGGGGCGAGGAGAAGCTGGCGGTGGCGGCCCGGTTCGGCGCCACGAGCGGCATCGACTACCGGGCCCCGGACTGGCCGGCCCGCCTGGCCGACGAGCCACCGCTGACCCTGGTGCTCGACGGCGTCGGTGGCGAAGTCGGCCGGGTGCTCTACGACCGGCTGGTGCCGGGCGGCCGGTTGGTCCGGTACGGCTGGTCGTCCGGCGAAGAAAACCGCTACGACGACCCGCAGCGGCCGGTCGTCGAGGTGCTCGGACCATCCATCATGGACAGACTGGCCGAGCTGGAGCAGCGCTCGCTCGCCGCCGCAGCGGCCGGCACCATGGTGCCTTACGTCGGGTCGATCTTCCCCCTCGCCGAGGCCGCGGCCGCCCACCGGGCGATCGAGACACGGGCATCCATCGGGAAGGTGGTCCTGGTGACCACAACGGGGGTTTCCCGATGACCGTAGCCAGTGCCCCAGTGGCGTCGCCGTGGCGGGCGCCGTACCTGCGCACCACCGCGGGCATCGTCGCGCTGACCCTGCTGTTCGCGTTCGAGGCGCTCGCGGTCGCGACCATCATGCCCAAGATCGCCGACGACCTCGACGGACTGCGCTGGTACCCCATCGCCTTCGCCGCGCCCATGGCGGCCTCGGTCGTCGCCCTCGTCGTGGCCGGGCCCGCCATCGACCGACACGGCCCGGCGCCAGGCCTGGTCGCCGGGCTCATCGTCTTCTGCACCGGGCTCGTGATCTCCGGACTCGCCCCGACCATGCCGGTGTTCCTGATTGGACGGTTGGTCCACGGCCTCGGCGCGGGCGTGCTCGGCGTCGGCACCTACGTCGTGGTGGCGCAGGCGTATCCAGAACGCCTGAGGGCGCAGACCTTCGCGGTGCTCAGTGCCGCCTGGGTGCTCCCGGCCCTGGTCGGCCCGGTCGTCGCCGCGTCGGTGGCCCACGCGGTGGGGTGGCGCTGGGTCTTCCTCGGCGTGCCCGTGCTCGCTGTCGGGGCGTGGCTGCTGGTCCGCACCACACCGTCCACGCCCGGCGAGGGCCAGACCCAGGACATCCGCGTGGGGGCCGCGATGCTCGCCGCCGCCGGCGTCCTGCTCGTGAGCGTGGGCGCTCAACGCGAGATCGCCGGCTGGCCCGCGCTCATCCTCGCCGGCGTGGTCGTGGTCGTGCTGGCGGGCCGACGCTTGCTGCCGCCGGGGTCGTGGAGCGGCCGGCCCGGACTGCCGAGCGTGATCGGCACCCGGGGCCTGATCAGCATCGCGTACGCCTCGGCCGAAGCCTATGTGCCGTTGCTGCTCACTCTGGCTCGCGGTCTCACCCTCGCCCAGGCCGGCGCGGTGCTCACCACGGGCGCGGTCACCTGGTCCGCCGGCGCGTGGCTCGCTGCGCACTGGAGCGTCCTGCGGGACGAGGCCCTACGGGTGCGCCTCGGCTGCGCCCTGATCGCGACCGGCGTCGGTGGGTTCGCCCTGGTCGCGGTCCCGGCCGTACCGCTGGTGGTGCCCGTGATCGCGTGGGGCGTCGCGGCGCTCGGCATCGGCATGGCCACCTCGACCCTGTCGGTGCTGGCGATGGCGCTCGCTCCGGCCGGCGGGCAGGGCCGGACCTCGTCCGCGATTCAGCTCAACGACTACCTCGCGCAGAGCACGGCCCTCGCCGTGGGCAGCGTGCTGTTCGCCGGGCTCGCCGCCCGGAACCCGGTCGGCGGTGCGACGACGCTCGTCCTCACCGCCGCGTTGGTCGGGGTGTTCTCGCTCGTGCCGGCCGCCCGGCTGCGCCCCCTACCGTCTGTCCACAGTGATTATTGAGGATGCACAGACAGCGCGGGCCGCAAGACGATACGCCCCCACCCGCGCCCGGTCAGCGGCCGGGCGCGGGTGGGGGTTGACTTCACCGGCGGGAGGCGGATCAGGGCTATCGATATCGGTCGACGCGACGCCAGCGTCGGGACCATGGTTCACCCTCGCGGTCCACGCACTGCATCCGTCAGGTCGCGGGCGGCGGCACCGCCCTGGCCCCCGAGATCGTGGCCGGGCTGTACCGAAGTCGATGTTCCGCTTCCTGCGGGGTGTGGCCGGGACGAAGGTCCCGTACGCGTCGTCCAAAGGACTCTGGGCGGCGCCGCCGTGACCGAGGTGGCATGACTACCCGTACGGCTTTCGTCCCTTCCGGTGCGAACGCCGCCCCGAGCGTGCCCCCGATCGGCCAGACGGTCGACTCCCGGCAGTTGAGGTGACCCATGTACGCGTTGATCGTGTACGAATCCATGTTTGGCAATACCAGGGCTCTGGCCAACGCGGTCGCCGAGGGGGTCGCCGCCCGGGCCTGTACGACCGTCGTGGCCGTGGCGGAGGCGCCCACGGTCATCGAACCCGACGTGGACCTGCTCATCGTGGGCGGGCCCGTGCACGCACTGAGCCTGAGCCGGCCCGCGACCCGGGCCGAGGCGGTCGCCCAGGGCGCGGCACCGGTCACGCCCGTCCACCGCGGCATCCGCGAATGGCTCGCCGACGTGCGGTTCGCCGGGGACATCGCGGTCGCGGCGTTCGACACCCGGGCCGGGCACATTCCGGGACCGGCGGCTCGGGCGGCGCTGCGCCAACTCCGCCGCCGGGGCGGACGACCGATCGGGCCAGCCGCCAGCTTCGCCGTCTCCGCGGCGCCAGGACCGCTCGTCGATGGGGAGCTCGAGCGGGCGCGCGACTGGGGCGCCTCGCTCGCGGCAACCGTCACCGGCCACCGGACGCGCTGGTGACGACCGGGCCGGCCGAGGTGACGGCGCTGCGGTCATGCCAAAGGTTGAGGATCGGGGACGGTCGGTCCGGCCACGACGGGTCGAAGGTCCCGGTCGATGGGACCGGCCGGCCCTGCCGGAACCCCGGGCGCGGATGACACCGTAAAGGCGTCCACACAGGACAGCAATCGCCAGGGAACCTGGCACCACAGAGACGGAGTAGTCCGATGAAGCGCCGCACTCTCGACCTGATGGCCAGCGCCGGTGGCCTGCTGATCGCCGCCATCCTGCTGGTCGCCGGCCTGGTCCTGTCCGCCAACGCGTCCTTCGCCAACACCTACGTGGCCGACCAACTCGGCGCCCAGAAGATCACCTTCTCCACCGTCGACGAACTCACCGACGCCGAACGGGCGGTTCCCTGCCTGGTCGAGTACGCCGGCCAGCCGCTGACCACCGGCAAGCAGGCCGAGTGCTACGCCAACAACTACATCGGCCTGCACCTGAAGGGCATCGCCGGCGGCAAGACCTACGCCGAACTCGGCGACGTCCAGTCCGAGCTGCGCGCCCAGATCGCCGAGGCCCAGCGCACCAACGACCCGAACCTGGAGGACCTGCAGGCCGAACTGCAGACCGTCACCCAGCAGCGCGAGACGGTGTTCAAGGGCGAGACCCTGCGCGGCCTGCTGCTGACCTCCTACGGCTTCAGCGAACTGGGCGCCAAGGCCGGCCTGGCCGCCACCGTCGCCTACCTCGGCGCCGGCCTGATGTTCCTGCTCTCCGTGCTCGGCATCTGGCACGGCCTGCGCACCCCGGCCACCGTCGCCTTCGCCGCCCCCGAACCGGCCCGCGAACGCGAACTGGTCAACGCCTGACCGAGCACAACGCCCGACACATCCCCCCACCTGACAGCCCTCCCCGACGCCTCCGCCCGGGTCCCCCCACCGGACCCGGGCGGACGTCTGTCCGGGGCCCAAGCGTGCCCATGATCGGGTTGGATCAGCGTCGCTACAGTCCCACCGGTCATGGGAGCCGACAGGATCACGTCGGTCCGGGCGACTGGCGGTGCCACTGCTCGTCGAACACGGCGGCCGGGACCGGACGGCCGAGGTGCCAGCCCTGACCGATGACGCCGGGGAGTCGGGCAAGGGCACTGGCCGTGGCCGCGTCCTCGACGCCCTCGGCCACCACCGTCATGCCCAGGGCGGTAGCCAGGTCGTGCACGCTCCGCACGATCGCCGCCTTGGCCTTATCGTGCACGAGACCCTGGACATAGGACTTGTCAATCTTTACCTCGGCTAACGGAAGAAGCTGCAGCTGCTGGATGGAGGCGTACCCCGTACCGAAGTCGTCCAACGACAGGGCCACGCCGATCTGCTGGATCTTCTCCGCCGTCTGCAGGACGCGTGCGCTGTCGAGGACGAGCAGGCGTTCCGTGACCTCGATCGCCAGACAGCTCGGCGGGAGGCCGTAGCGGTGCAACGTATCGGAGATCAACGCCGGCAGCACAACATCGTTGAGATCGTGCATGCTCACGTTGACCGCCACGCGCAGGGGCCGCCCCTGCTCGTACCAGGCACGCGACTGAGCGACGACGCGGTCGAGCATGTGCCGGGTCAGCAGGGGCATCACCTCGCTCGCCTCCACCGCGTCGAGCAGCTCACCCGGCGCGACCGGTCCCCAGTCCGGGTGGGTCCAGCGGACCAGCGCCTCCGCCCCGACGAGCCGACGCGTCGCCAGCTCCACCTGAGGCTGGTAGACCACGCTGATCTCGTTATGCCGCCGAGGATCCAGCAACGCCATTCGTAGCCCAGCCAGGAGGGCAATCCGGCGGTCGGCCTCATCCTGCGACTGCTTGACATACACCTGCGCCAGTTGGTGGGCGCGGCGGGCCTCGCCCGCGGCGAGCTGCGACCGGAAGGCAAGGACGTCGAAGTCGCGGCCGTGCTCGGGCGACAGGGCCACGCCGGCAACCGGGTCGGCGGCGAACGGAATGTCGTCGACGACGATGGCCGGTTGAAGCGCTTGCGCCGCCGTGGTCGCTGCGGCCAGGGCGTCGACCTCGGTGAGTCCCGGCACCAGCACGACGAAGCCGCCGCTGGTCAGCCGCCCCACCCGGTCAGGGCCGAACGTGTCGGTGAGCCGGCGGGCGGCCGCGCGGATCACCTTCTCGTGGGTGTCCCAACCGAGGCTTCGGCCGATGACCAGCGTCGCATCGACATTCACGAACACGACCCCGATGGGTCGGACCCCGTACGGCCGCAGCGGATCGTAGAGCGCGAGCTCGTCCAGCCGGGCCTGCAGCCCTTCGTGGTTGAGCAGCCCGGTCACCGGCTCGTGTCGCGACCGCTCCTCACTCCGCAGGTAGTCACGCGTGCGTTCGTTCCAGATGAGCATGGGCAGCGCAACTAGGACGTCCCACCAGCCGGTGAAGACGGTCAGCAGCGGGGCGACCAGCAGCACTTGGGCCAGGCTGCGCAGCAGTTCGCCGCGGACCCGGACGGCCGCCCCGCGGAGACCCCCGCGCCAGACGGTGGCGCCCACAAGCAGCAGCAGGCCGTAACTGACGAGGAACCAGGTGGTGGCCAACGTCAGGAACGGCAGGAGATCCTCGTTGGTCAGACCGCCACCGCGGCTGGTGATCGGTTCCGGCGTCACGAGACGGTGGGCGAACTCGGCCGCAGCGAGGGCACAGACGAGACGCGAGACCAGGAAAGTGCCGCCCAACCAGCCCTGCGGTTGTCCCCAGGCACTGACGACGGCCGCCGCCGCCTGAACCAGGTAGCCGGGAGCGGCGCCCCAGACCAGCAGAATCGCGATGGCCAATCCGGGTGATGCGGTCGGGCGGACCCACACCTCAGACTGGCGGCCGCGGCCGAACAGCGGTACGTCGACGACGAGCGCCAACGAGGCCATGATCCAGAACTCGGCCGGGGCCGTCACCACGAACCGGCCGAACGACGGCAACGCTGGCAGCACCAGCGCGGCGGCGATGACAGCCGCGGCACCGACCACCGATGAGGCGAGCAGTAGTCGGCCCCGAGCCCAGAGCACGCCCCACCATAGGAACGGATGTCGGCTACGCCGCGTCGGTCGGCGGTTCGTTCACCCGCCGGGCCGACACGACCGCGATCACAGTTCCCGCTCGAGCCACACCAGGTCTCGCAAGGGAATTCCGTGCTCGGTCAACCCCTCGGGATAGCCGCGCTCGGACGTGAAGAAATCGCGCTCGATGCGCTCCAGCCGGAACCCCGCCTTCTGGTAGAAGGCGAGCGCGTCGAGGCTGCTGTTCCCGGTGCCCACGATAACCCGCCGAACGCCGCGCTGACGCAGGTCCGCGAAAACCGCGGCGAGCATGCGCCGACCGATGCCTTGGTTGTGCCGGCGCGTGTCGACCGCGACCGCCTTGAGCTCGACCGAGCCATCGGGGTGGGGAATCGTGAGGACGATGCCCAGTGGTTCCCCGTCGTCGACCGCGTACAGGTCGCCGCTCTGGTAGTAGCCGCGGACCTGCGCCTCGGAGTCGTCGGCCAAGCGAAGCAGCGGCAGGTAGCGGTCGCGGTCGGGTCCGGCGGGCACGATCCGTACGTCCAATGCGGTCTCCCTGAACCGGTTGGGTGGGCGCCCGCAGACCGTACGCGCCTGACCGCTGACCGCACGAGTACTTTTCGCCGCCTCTCCCCCGTGTCGGGACGGGCCATCACGACTCGACTTTCGCTGGTATCCCTGGATATGTACATGTTGTCTTGGTTGCCAGAGGCGCTGGAATGGGGCCAAGGGTGCCGCCTTCGGCGTCGTTCCGAACGGAAGGCCCATGAGCGCGCCCATGGGACGGTTCACCGAAGCCGTCATGACACAGGCCATGCGGCAGGTCGCCGGTCGACTCGGCGTGCCGGCGGATGACGCCCGTCTGGTGAGGCTGACCAACAATGCGGTGTTCGCGCTCCCCACCGCCGGGCTGGTCATTCGCATCACCCGATCGCTGGCGCTGGCCGAACGCGTACACAAGGTCACCACGCTCGGCGCCTGGTTCGAACGCGTCGACGCCCCCACGATTCGGCTCGACCATCGCCTCGACCAACCCGTCCGCGTGGGCGACCTGTACGCCACGGTGTGGCGGTACGTGCCGCCCACGCCGCCCGCCCCGACCGTGCCCGACCTGGCTCGCGTGCTGCATGAGTTCCACGCCCTGCCGGCCCCGCCCTTCGCGCTGCCGCAGTGGGATCCGGTGCAGGACGCCCGCACCCGGCTCGCCGACGCCGAAGCGCTCGACGACCACGACCGGTCGTTTCTCCTGCACTGGTGCGACCGCATCGAGGCCCGTCTGGCGAGACTGCGCGGTCAAGGCGACTGGCGGCTCGTGCACGGCGACGCGCACGTTGGCAACCTCCTGCGTCAGGCGGATACCCGCGTCGTCCTCTGCGACTTCGACTCGACCTGCCTGGGGGCCGTGGCAGGTGGATCTGGTGGCCACGGCGGTCGGGGAGATCCGGTTCGGCCGGGTGCACGCGCACCGGGAGTTGGCGGCGGTGTACGGCCACGACGTCACCCGTGACCCGGAGTGGCCGCTGCTGCGCGAGGCGCGGGAGCTCAAGCTGGTCGTGGCGGCGGTACCGCTGCTCGCGAGCACCCCGGGCGTAGCGGCGGAGTTCCGCACCCGGCTCGCGTCGATCAGGGACGGCGACGAGAACGCCCGCTGGACCCCGTACGCCGACCTGCGCCGCCCGTCCGACTCTCGTCCGGGCTGACCGCGGGAGGGTCGCGCGATGGGAGGGCCACACGATGGACGCGCCCGGCGTGTCTCGCGTGANCACTCCAGGGTGGGGTGGGGATGGAACGGCCAGGTGACCGTCGGCGCCGGACCGGTCGAGCCAGGCCACGTCGCCCTCGCGTTGTGGTCACAGATCTGGCCACAGAGAACACGAAAACGCCCCCTCAGACGATCTCTGAGAGGGCGTTTTCCCTGGTAGCGGGGCCAGGATTTGAACCTGGGACCTCTGGGTTATGAGCCCAGCGAGCTACCGAGCTGCTCCACCCCGCGTCGTTTGCCTCGACAAAGTTAGCCCAACCCCGCCGCCCGGCGCAAATCAACCAAGGTCAACGTCTCCGCCCGGGCACCCCACCATGATCACCGACGGAGCCGATGTTCCCGCCCCGCCGCGACTGGGGGCGCAACCCACTGTCGCCCATCTTCGCTGGACGCTTTGCACTAATTGCCCGACTTAATGGTGATAGCCATGACCGGGGCGACCCTCCAACACCGAGATCATGGAAACAAATACCCCCTATAGGGGGTACAGCTCTCCAAGATCACGAGGAGCGGACAGTGAGCGCCCCACCGGGTGGTGGGGGTGGCTGGCGAGGCTGCGGTGAGGTGGGCGGCCAGCGGCACGGCCTCCGCAAAGCCGTACAGCCATCGAAGCCGTACGCGCACCGGCAGCCGTACGCCCCCCACAAGCCGTACGGGCGGCGCGTACGCGCACCATGGCGTACCGCGCCGCCCGTACATACGAGCCGGTAACCCGGCCGGCTACCCCGACGGTGACGGCGACGGGGTGGTGACCGGCGTGTTGGTGGAGCGGGCCGCCTCCTGCGCGGCCTTGACCGCNTCCATGGCCTCGTGCAGCTCGGCCAGCGCCGCACCGTAGGCCGCGAAGTCNCCCGACCGNTGCGCNTCCTCGACCCGGGCGATGGCCGCGTCGAGCCGCTCGAGCGCNGCCTGCAGCTGGGGGGTCATCACGATGTCACCCACTGGCGGCGCCGTGGGCGACGGGTCCGTCGGCGGCGTCGACGGATCGTCAGGCGGCGATGGCGTCTCCCCGTCCGGTGCGGCGTCGACGAGCTTGTTGATCGCCTCCCTGAGCGTGGGCGCGAACGAGACGTAGTTGCCGTAGCTCACCAGCACCAACCGCATCAACGGGATCTGCGTCGAGATGCTGCTCTTGAGGTAGACCGGCTGCACGTAGAGCAGCCCGCCTCCGTAGGGCAGCGACAGCAGGTTGCCGTAGATGAAGTCGGCCTGGCCCTGGCCGGAGAGATACGTGATCTGCTGGATCACGTCGTTGTTGGTGATCATCTGCTGCTGGGCCTGTCCGGGGCCGGGGATACGGCCGTCCCGGGGTAGCTCCAGCATCTCCAGCTTGAGGCCCTCCGGCGTGATCACGCCCGACAGCAGCGCCGCCAGGTTCTGCCGGTCCCGCGGAGTCATGGCCGCGGTGAGCTGGAACCGCGGCTCGGTGACGCCGGGGAACTGAGTGAGCAGGTAGTACGGCGGCTGCTTGGCCGCGGTCTGCCGCCCGTCCGTGCTGGCAGCCGGGTCGTTCGGCACCTGCCAGAAGTCCTGGCCGTTGTTGAACTCGACCGGGTTGCTGACGTGGAACTTCGCCAGCAGGTCCCGCTGCACCTTGAACAGGTCCTCGGGGTAGCGGAAGTGGGCCGCCAGCTCGGCCGGGATGGCGCTGTGCGGCTTGATGATGTTCCCGCCGAACGCCTGGTTCCACGCCTGCAGCACCGGGTCGGACTCGTCGAACGCGTACAGCGTCACGGTGCCGTCGTACGCGTCGACGGTGGCCTTCACCGAGTTGCGCATGTAGTTGACGTTCTGCCGGGCCTGCAGGATGGTGCCCCGGTCGGACAGCGCGTCCGAGGTCGCCTGCCGCAGGTCGACCATCTGGGAGTACGGGTAGTTCGCCGAGGTCGTGTACCCGTCGAGAATCCAGACCACCCGGCCGTCGATGACCGCCGGGTACGGGTCGCCGTCCAGCGTCAGGAACGGAGCGACCCGCTGCACGCGCTCCCGCGGGTTGCGGTTGTAGAGGATCTTCGAGTTCTCGTTGAACCCGTCGTAGAGCAGGAAGTTGACGTCCCAGAAGTACAGGCTGTAGAGCATCCGGCGGAGCATCGAGTTGATCGCCACTCCACCGGCGCCGGTGTACGTGTAGTTCTCCTGGCTGTCGCCCTGCGGCCGGTCGAACTCGGTGTCCGGGCTTCCGTCCGGCTTACCGACGATCACGAAGTCGCCCGCGCCGAACAGCTCCCCGTAGTAGATGCGTGGCTGAGTGACCACGATCGAGTCGCTCGGGGCGACACACTGGCCGCCCTGCCCCTGGCCCCGCACGAGGATGCCGGAGACGAAGAACGGCTCGCCGTCGCAGATGGTGTTCGCCGGCGCCGCCACGAAGCCGTACCCGTGGGTGAAGACCGTATGCCGGTTCACCCAGTTGGTCTGCTGGCCCTCCAGCCGCGAGTAGTCGAGCTCGCGGACGCCGACCACGAAGTCCTGCAAGCGCCCGTCGACCACGTACCGGTCGACGTCGAGCTTCTCCGGGAAGTTGTAGAACCCGCGGATCTGCTGGTACTGCGTGAAGGTCTCGTTCACCACGGCCGGGTCGAGCAACCGGATCGTCGGCACCACGGTCGTGTCGGTGGCCAGCGACTCCGGCGGCACCACGACGTCGGACAGGTACTGGGTTCGCTGGACGTTGTCTATGCCGAACGCTGCTCGGGTCGCCTCGATCGAGCGCTCGATGTACGGCGCCTCCCGCATCGGGCGGTTCGGGTTGACCGTGACCTGCTGGACGACCATCGGGTAGATGCCGCCGATCGCCACCGCCGAGACGCCAAGCAGGGCGAGCGACGCCCCGGCCCAGGTCAGCGTGCGGGGCCCGACGTTGGAGAAGACCAGGATCGCGATCGCAACGACGATCGAAATATAGACGAGGATCTCCTTAGCCGGGAGTACGGCGTTGATGTCGGTGTACCCGGCACCCCAGGTGTCCGTCCCGGTGTTGAGCTTGAGCAACATGGTGCGCCGGTCCAGGAAGTACGCCGCGGCCTTCAGCAGGACGAACAGCGCCACCAGCGACGTGAGGTGCACCCGGGCCCCCGTCGTCAGGCGATCGCCCGGACCCTGCAGCCGCACCGCGCCGTACAGGTAGTGCACCGCCAACGCCCCGGCCACGGCCAGCGCCGTTGTGGTGAAGCCGGTGTCGAGCAGGTACCGCCAGAACGGCAGTTCGAAGACGTAGAAGCCGATGTCGGTGCCGAACTCGGGGTCAGCGACGCCGAAGTCCACCCGGTTCTGGAACAGCAGCCACTGTGACCAGCGGGCCTGACCGGAGAGCCCGGCGAAGAGGCCCACCGCACCACCGGCCAGGGCGATCCACAGCCCGATGTGCGGGGCGAGCATCATGCGGTACCGCTCCAGCGCCTGCTGGTCGGGGGTGGTCACCCGCGTCAGCGGGCGCAACCGGTACGCCAGGTACAGGTTGCCGCCCACGAACCCGCCCACGATCAGCCCGAACAGCAGGAAGAGCCAGATCCGGGTCCGGATGATGCCACCGAAGACGCTGGTGTAGCCAACCTCGTCGAACCACAGCCAGTTGGTCCACAACGCGACGATCTGATCCAGGAACAGCAGGAACAGAATGATCACGCTGACGACCGCCAGCGTGACCTTGCCGCGTCGGCCAACCCTGGGCACGGAGCCTCGCATAACCACGCGGCAACACTAGTCGGAACGACGGGGAACCGGTCGCTCGGACACCCCCCTCGTCGGCGCGGTCACAGCACCAATGGGCTGTTTGGGCCGCGAGACGGCCGTCTCGAAATGGCCGTCATGATCAATGCCCGGGCGCCGACGATCCACACCTCCGCCGGTGTCAGGGCCGCGGCGCCCCCGGGCACAGCGCCGGCGTCCCACCCTCGCGCAGCGTCTCCAGGGCGTCCAGGGCCGACTCGAGCGACTCCACCTGGACCAGCAGCAGGCCGGGTCGGGCGTTACGGACGGCCTCTTCGCAGTTGTCGCGCGGCGTGAGGAACACCGTGGCTCCCGCGTCGACCGCAGCGATGATCTTCTGGGGCACGCCGCCGATGGGCCCCACCTCGCCGTTCTGGTCGATCGTGCCGGTGCCGGCGATGATCCGGCCCCCGGTGAGATCCTCGGGCACCAGCTTGTCGATGATGCCCAACGCCATCATCAGGCCGGCCGACGGACCCCCGATTCCCTCGATGTTGAAGGTGATGGTGAACGGCGCCGCCGAGCGGATCTCGGGTGTGAAGCCGACCCGCGGCACGCCATCCTCGTCCGCCATCGTCACGACCTCGACGGTCAGCGGCTCCCCGTCCCGGGTCATGCTGAAGGTCAGTGTGCTGCCGGGCGGCTTGGAGCGGATGGCGTTCAGCAGCGAGTCCGCGTCGGTGATCGGCACACCGTCCACGGCCGTGATGACGTCCCCGACCTTCAGCCGATCGGCGTTGGGCGACGTCTCTGACACATCCTGAACCGCCACCTCGAGGTACCCGAGATAGCCCAGCGCCGCGACTTCCGCGTTCGACAACGAGTTGACGAAGTCCTCGGCGTTACGCCGTTGGGTGACATCCGGCGTCTCGTCCGGGGGGTACAGCCAGTCCCGGGGCACGACCGCCTTGTCGTCCACCAGCCACCCGACGACGGCCTCGAGCAGCGTCAGCTTGTCCGTTACCCCCACCACGGCCACGGTGAGGAAACGCAACTCGCCGGTCGACTCGGTGGCGTCCGCCCCTTCGATGACGATGATTTCCTGGTCGGCGTCGTTGAGCCCGAGCGTGTCGTACGTCTGCCCCGGCTGCACCACCACGTAGGGCACCGGCGCCTGTGACACCAGCAGGCTGCACAGGACCACCAGGACGGCTCCCATGAAGACCGTCCACCCGCGCTGTCTCATGCCCATCCCACCTGGCCGCGCCGTCTCGTGCCCTTCCTCGGTACGCCCCGCCTCGGGGCCGACGGGCCCGGCTCCGTGGTCACCGCTCGCGCCCGCCGCGCCCGCCCGCATCACCGTCACGATCGTCCACCCTACGGCGCCACCGGCCGTACGCGCTCGGGCCGCCAGCGGGCCCACCAGTTACGCCGCGAGCGTAACCTCACCCCACCCACCCGTCACGATTCATTGGCCCCGCTTCCCACTGAGCCGACTCATTTAGACCGGCAGCCAGAACTGGCCTGGGCTCACACCCACCCTGACGTGGGCCTGCGTCCTGACTGACGTGGCCTGCGTCCTGACTGGCCAAACCAGCAGCCGGCCTGACGGAACCTGCATGCCAGCTGAGCAGAGCCGGGCTCAGCCAAGACGGTCGCCCAAAGACGAGTACCGTGGGTGAACATGAGTCTGCCGCCTCCGTTCGGGTTCGCACTGCCGGGAGGACCGGGTGGACCGGATCCGAACGACCCGGCCCAGTTGCAGGCGTTCCTGGCCCAGATCCAGCAGCTGCTGACCAACCCCGGGGGTGGCCCGGTCAACTGGGACCTCGCCCGCCAGGTCGCCCAGTCCCAGCTGCGGGACGACCCACCCGTCGCCGACAGCCAGCGCGCCGCCGTGCGGGAGGCCCTGCGCCTGGCCGACCTCTGGTTGGAGGAGGTCAGCACCCTCCCGTCCGGAATCCGTCAGGCCGAGGCGTGGCGACGCGCCGACTGGCTCACCCGCACGCTCGACGTCTGGCGCAAGCTCTGCGATCCGGTGGCCGGGCAGATGACCGTCGCCATCGGTGAGCTGGTCCCGGAACAGATGCGCGCCCAGCTGGGCGGCATGACCGCCATGCTCACCTCGATCGGCGGGGCCATGTTCGGCGGCCAGCTCGGCAGCGCCCTGGGTTCGCTCGCCGCCGAGGTCCTCTCCGCCGGCGATATCGGCCTCCCGCTCGGCTCGGCCGGCACGGCGGCCCTGATTCCCGCCAACATCACCAGCTACGGCGAGGGCCTGGAGATCGCCGAAGACCAGGTACGGCTCTACGTCGCGCTGCGGGAAGCCGCCCACCAGCGGCTCTTCGAGCACGTGCCCTGGCTGCGCGCGCACGTGCTGACCGCCGTCGAGACGTACGCCAAGGGCATCAGCGTCGACCGCGAGGCGGTCGAGGAGGCGATGAGCCGGATCGATCCGACCAACCCGGAGTCGATGCGGACCATCGCCTTCGAAGGGATCTTCACGGCCGACGACTCGCCCCAGCAGAAGGCGGCCCTCGCCCGTCTGGAGACCGCCCTCGCCCTGGTCGAGGGGTGGGTCAGCCACGTCGTGGGTAAGGCGGCCAACGAACGGCTGCCCGACGCGATCCGGCTCGCGGAGACGTTCCGGCGTCGGCGCGCGGCCGGCGGACCGGCCGAGCAGACCTTCGCCGCCCTGGTCGGCCTCGAGCTGCGCCCGCGCCGGCTCCGCGAGGCCACGGCGCTGTGGGACGCGCTGGAGCGGCACCGCGGGGCCGAGGGGCGCGACGCCGTGTGGAGCCACCCGGACCTGCTCCCCACCGAGGCCGACTTCGCCGACCCCGAGGCGTTCGCCCGCTCGACCACCGACACCTTCCCGGACTTCCCGCCGGAGGAGCTGCCCGGACCGTCGCCGGAGCCGGAGAAGTAGCCGGTCCGGGCGAAGCCCCGGCGATGCGGCGAGGGCCCGCCGGAGACGAAGCCCGCGGCCTCGTCGCTCGTCCGGAGGAGGAGCTGGCGCCGCGGGGCGCCCAGGGCTCGCCGGATGTGGCGGCCTACTCGTCCGACATGCCGAGGCCGGCGGCGGCCGAGACCCCCTCCAGGTAGCCCCGGGCCCGCTCACAGCGCGGGTAGCGCGCCACGAGCGCCCAGAACTGGGAGTTGTGGTTGGCCACGAGCAGGTGGGCCAACTCGTGGATGAGCACATAGTCGATCACCCAGTCCGGGAAGGTCTGGATCCGCTCCGAGATCCGGATCGTGCGGTCCGCCGGGGTGCACGAGCCCCAGCGGCCGTTCTGGTTACGCACCCAGCGCACGCTGGTCGGACGGGGAGCCTCGGGCAGGTAGCGCTCGGCGAGCCGCACGGCCCGCTCGAAGAGCGCCTCGTCGCTGTGGTCGCGCCGCTCCCGGGCCGCGAGTCGGGCGACCATCCGGTCCACCCACTCGCGCTCCTCGGCGCCGGTGAACTGGGCGGGGATCAACACCACGACGCGCTCGCCGTCGCGGTAGGCCGAGACCGTACGCCGTCGACGAGCGCTGCGCCGCACCTCGACGTTCGGACGTCGCACGTTGGCGGTGACGCCGTTGCGGTGACTCGGCACCAGTGGAGCCGCCGGTTGGGCCCGCTCCGCCGGTCCACCCGATGCCGCCTGACGGTTCCGCTCCCCCGAAGTCGCGGGAACTGCTCGCCTCCGCGGCTCCGCGGGCGTCGCTCGCCCCGCTTGACCGAGCGGCTCCGCGGGCGTCGCTCGCTGTGCTGCCCGGTTCCACTCCGCTGGCGTCCCTCGAACTGCACCCACGATTCGGCAAGGTAGCGGGCGGGTGCGACGTTCCCAAGGACCCTGTTCACGTGTACCGACACGTGTGTGGTGGTTTATGGTGGTTTGCTAAGAAGATTCCCCACGGCCGGGGCTACGGGTACCGGCGTGTCAGAGGGGTAAAGCCCAACCGAGCGGGCAGACTCGCCTCAAGGTCGAGATCCACAGAGGAGGACACCGTGGCCACGAAGGCCGACACGTACAACGGTTACTGCGTCAAGTGCAAGCAGAAGCGTGACTTCGAGGGCACCGTCGAGGTCAGCAAGACGGGCATGAACGTCGCCAAGGGCAAGTGCCCCGTGTGCGGCACCACCATGAACCGCATCCTCGGTAAGGCCAGCGCCTGACACCGGGCGTTCGCGTCCCGCGCTAGCCAGCGTGCGACTCGCCGCCCCGACCACACGCACGTTGGCGCGCTCCGCCGCCGAACCCAGTCAGCGTCAAGCGGCGGCTATGTGGACGGGGCGGCGCGTCGTTGTGGATTTCGGCGTGGCAAAGGTGCCCCCCTGTGAGCAACCGAGCCCGGCTGCGGTGGCTCGATGCCATGCTCAGCCACCGTGGCTCGGCAACCCGTCCGTCGACCTACCCTGCTCCCCGCCGTCCGTCGGCTCTGGCGTGGCCCGCGACGGCTCCAGATCGGTACCGATCCCACACGGGCCGTCGTGCTCGAACTGGCCGACCCGGTGCACGCCCGCCTGCTCGACCTGCTTGACGGCAGCCACAGCGAGCGGGGCGTCCTGCGGGCCGCCCGCCACGCCGGAGTACCGACCGAGGACGCCTCGGCTCTCCTGCAGGCCCTGACCCGGGCCGGCTACGTGGTGGACGCGCACGCGCTGCACATCCCGCGGGCGTCCGAGCCGGCCCGTCGGCGGCTCGCCACGGAGTGCGCCGCGATCGCCCTCCGGACCGGGCCCGCGGAGCTGCACCGGTCCGCCCACCAGGCCCCGACCGCCAACGTCGTCATGCAGCGGCGGCTGCGGGCGCACGTGCTCGTCACCGGGACCAGCCGCCTGGCCGTGCCGATCGCCTCGATCCTGGCCGCCTCCGGGATCGGCCACCTCACCATCGACCAGGCAGGCATCACCCGCAGCTTCGACGCGGTTCCCGCCGGCCTGCTCCCCACCGACGCGCACCGGCCGCGCGGCGTCGCGGCGGTGGACGCGCTCCGCCGCGTCGCCCCCGATCTGGAGATCAACCGGCCCGGGTGTGGTCGGGCCACTTTCGCCGTCCTGGTTGGCTTCTCCGCGCCGGCCAGCTTGACCGCGTACGCCTACGGCACGCGCCGCCTCGCTCACCTCGCGATCTGGATTCGCGACGGCACCGTCGTGGTCGGCCCACTGGTCCGCCCCGGTCGAAGCACCTGCCTCAACTGCGTCGACCTGCACCGCAGCGATCGCGACCCGGACTGGCGGGCCATCGCCGCCCAGTTGCACACCGCCCCGGAGGTGGGCGAGCCGGTCAGCGCGACGACCACGCTGACGGCGGCGGCCTTCGCGGCGCATGAGGTGCTGACCCATGTCGACGGGGGTACGCCGTCGACGCTCAACGCCACCGTCGAGATCAGCGAGCCGGGACACAGCGTCCGCCGGGAGTGGAGCCAGCACCCGGCCTGCGGCTGCCGTCGCCGGACTCGACGGCGCTCGACCTGGCCCACCGAACCGGGCCCGTCCGGCCGTACTCCGTTGTGATGTCGCGCACCCGGTCAGGGCCAAGGCATCCGGTCGGGGGCCAACGGCACCCTGGTCAGGACTGCGCACCGGCGGGGCTGGGGACCGGTCAGGACTGCACCACCTGTCGCCGGACGCCACGCCAGAAACGGGATCCACGCCGCATCGTCCGGCCCGCGTCGGCGCACCACGTGATCAAGCGGAAACGGAGAGCCACGGCACACCGTGCTCTCAGCTGGAGCAGCACCAGTAGGCCGTTCCTAGTGTTTCAATTGGTCGCGTGACCCAACGACGGCCCGAGCCATCAGAGATCCCTCGCAACGCCGTCGGCCGGACCGCACGACTTGCGGCGCTCCCGTTGGGCTTCGCCGGGCGGGCCGCGGTCGGGCTGGGCAAGCGGGTCACCGGCATGGCCAGCGAAGTGATCTCGGCCGAGGTGCAGCAGCGCACCGCCGAGCACCTGTTCCGGGTGCTGGGCCAGCTCAAGGGCGGGGCCATGAAGTTCGGCCAGGCCCTGTCGGTCTTCGAGGCGGCCCTGCCCGAGGACATCGCGGCCCCGTACCGGGCCGCCCTCACCCGCCTGCAGGAAGCGGCGCCACCGCTGCCGGCCGCGTCGGTCCACAAGGTGCTGGCCGAGCAGCTCGGCCCCCGCTGGCGGCAGCGCTTCCGCGAGCTCGACGACGCGCCCGCGGCCGCGGCGAGCATCGGCCAGGTCCACCGCGGGGTGTGGCGCGACGGGCGCGAGGTGGCAGTCAAGATCCAGTACCCGGGAGCCGGGCCAGCCCTGCTCGCCGACCTCAACCAGCTCGGTCGGCTCGCCCAGCTCTTCCGGATCATCCAGCCCGGGCTGGACATCAAGCCGCTCCTGGCCGAGATCCGGGCCCGGGTCTCCGAGGAGTTGGACTACGAGCTGGAGGCCTCGGCCCAGAAGGCGTTCGCCAAGGCGTACGCCGACGACGAGGAGATCCTGGTGCCCCGGGTCGTGGCGGCGACTCCTCAGGTGCTGGTCAGCGAGTGGGTCGACGGCACCCCGCTGTCGAAGATCATCTCCTCCGGCTCGGCGCCGCAGCGGGACCTCGCCGGGCTGCGCCTGGCCAGCCTGCACTTCTCGGCCCCCACCCGGGCCGGCCTGCTCCACGCCGACCCGCACCCGGGCAACTTCCGACTCCTGGATGATGGTCGGCTCGCCGTACTCGACTTCGGGGCGGTGGCGCGGCTGCCCGGTGGGCACCCCGAACCGATCGGGCGGGTGGCCCGCCTGGCCATCGCGGGCCGGGCGCAGGAGGTGGTCGACGGTCTGCGGGCCGAGGGCTTCATCCGCAACGCCGACGACATCGACGCCCAGGCGGTGCTGGACTTCCTTCACCCGATGCTGGAGCCGCTCATCGCCGAGGAGTTCCAGTTCACCCGGGCCTGGCTCCGGGCCGAGGCGGCCCGCCTGGCCGACCCGCGCAGCCCGGCTCACCAGTTGAGCCGGCAGCTCAACCTGCCGCCGTCGTACATGCTCATCCACCGGGTGACGCTCGGCTCGATCGGCGTGCTCTGCCAGCTCGAGGCTCGCGCGCCCTACCGCAGCGTGGCCGAGCGCTGGCTGCCCGGCTTCGCCGAGCCCGCCCCGGTCGGCTGACGGACGGCCCTTCTCAGCGACCCCGACCACCCACGTAGGTCCGCCCCCAGAAAGTCACTTTCTGGGCTCGCCAACCCCGCCGGGCACCCCAGAAAGTCGCCTTCTGGGCACCCGTACGTCTTTCTGAGTACCCGTCGGCGGGGACCGGCCGAGACGAGCGCGGCGCCCACCCCGGTCGTCGGGACGGGCGCCGCCGATCAACACGTAGTTACCTATGTATTAGTAGACCTCGCTCTGGGATACCTCGCCCAGCTCGCGAGCCTGCCGGGCGCGCGCCCGCATGGCGATGCGACGCGCGCCCTCGTTAGATCGATGAGCCTCGCTATGAGGCTGAGACATTCGCATTCGAGTCAGGGTTTCTTGGAGAAGATTCATGTCGGTGCTCCGGAAGATCTTCATGGTCATCGGCTCTTCTGTGAGTAGGTGCGGTTGACGATGTGAGATGTCGCGGAATGGTCAGGCGACCTTGAGCTCGGCGCGATCGGCGGACCGGTCGGCCACCTCAACCCCGCCCTCGGTCAGCAGGCGGACCCGGAGAGCGACCTGGTTGCGGAGGATCTCCTCCCGCGCGACCTCGTCCTTACGAGGCCGACCCCGCGGACGCTTGCGCGCCACCACGGCACCCCGCTCGAAGATCTCACCACCCCAGACACCCCACGGCTCACCACGCTCCAGCGCGCCAGCAAGGCATTCGGCCTTCAGCGGGCAACCCCCGCAGAGGGCCTTCGCGACCTCCAGGTCGGCCGGGTCGTCGGCGAACCACAGGTCGGGGTCGTACTGGCGGCACGGCAGCTCCGTGTCAACCCCGACGGACAGCGCGGTCAGCGCGCCGTCGAGCGGAGCGAACGCCAGGGTCATCCCTGTTCACCTTTCTCGTTCGTCGTTGCGTTGATCTTGTGAATCGACTGCGTGACTTACACCGATGCCCCGCCAGGGGTGAGGGCGAAAACACTGAGGCCGCGGACCCTATGTCGGGTTCCGCGGCCTCGAGGTGAGCCGAGCGGCCTAGGTTCGCTAGGCCGATCGTCGTCCTCGAGGCGGGATCCCACGGGCGTCAATGCCCTTGACCATGTCGACGTCAAGCTGATTCCGGAAGACGCCGGAGGCCAGGCCAAGACGGCTCGACATGGCCGCACCCGCGACAACCGCGCCCATGGCGGGAGCAGCAGCCGGGGTACCGATGATGTAGTTGTTGATCTTCACGGTGCCGGAGCGCTCAGCTCCCAGCAGCACGGCGGCCGTCGGTACGAGCCGATATACGCGCTCGCTCCGCGTGGCCGTGGCCGCCGACCGACCCGTGGACGGGGCCGGGACGGACGCCGTGTGCACCGACACCTGCGGCGAGCTGACAGCACGCGGCGCCGACGGTCGCCGATCGACCAATGCCGTGGTCATCGTGGCCATCGTCGTCACCGCCTCTCGCTCGTCGCTACTGACACACAGGTGAACCGACGCTGTGGTACGCCGGTTGTTGAAGGGTAAGCCGACTGGACGGGTATGAGCAAAGTGATTTACGGCTTCACCGGCCTCGTTTCGGTAACGGATTGGCCTCAGCCGCCCCCCGCGACCGTCGCCCGCTCACGGACACCGGGCCAGTCGATGGCCCGCCAACGCCTGGCATCGGGACCGTCACTCCATCGAGCGTCACCCGTCCGAGGGCTCTCGCCGCCGCTCAGCCAGTTCTCAGACCGACTCAGCCTGTACTCAGCCGAAACCCTTCAGCCGGACCGGTTTCCGTCGATCGAGCCCCGGCTTCGTCCGGCCGGGCTCAGGCTTCCTCCCGTCGGACCGTGGATTCGTCCAACCGCCACGGTTCCAGCCAGTCGGGCCACCAATTCATTCAGCCGGACCGTAGCTCCATTCAGTTGAGCTGTTTATTCCGTCGGACTCGCTGTGCGTTCCGACACCGTGGCGTCGGCCCTGGGCGGCGGGCCGGGCCGTCGCCCCTCATCCCGCCGGAGCCGGACGGAACTCCTTCAGCACGTCATCGGGGCGAGCCCCCGCGACCAACTTCAGCACCGCATCCCCGTACCGGGCCAGCTTGTGCGCGCCGATGCCGCTGATCCGTGTCAGCTCCGCTTCGGTGGCAGGCCGCCGCTCGGCGATCGCAGTCAGGGTCAGATCGGTGAAGACCACGTACGCCGGCACCGACTGGGCCGACGCGACCTTCGTCCGCCACTCTCGCAGCCGCTCGTACAGCTCTTCATCCATTGTGGATGGACAGGTGGCGCAGCGGCCGAGCTTGCGATCGACCGGCGCGGTGAGGTTGGCCCCGCACACCCGGCACGGCGTCACGATCAGTCGCCGCCGGGTGCCGTCCGCGTCCCGGGTCTCCCGCCGGCCCGGGCCGCCCGACCCGCCGGCGGCGGACACCATGGGCAAGAACCGCGACGGCCGCCGGCTGCGCCCGCCCTCGGCTCGGGCGCTCGCGTAGGACAGGGTGAGCCACTGCCGCGCCCGGGTGATGCCAACGTAGAAGAGCCGCCGCTCCTCCTCGATCGCGGCGGGCGTGCGCGCGTATGTGGTCGGCAACACACCCTCGACCAGGCCGACCAGGAACACCGCGTCCCACTCCAGGCCCTTGGCCGCGTGCAGGCTCGCGAGCGTGACACCGTCCACAGTGGGCTCGTGCTGCAGCGCGGCCCGGCGCGCCAGCTCCTCGACGAAGCCCTCGAGGCTCGCCTCAGCTTGCCGGGAGTACTCCTCGGCGATGCCGACCAGGGCGGCCACCGCCTCCCACCGTTCGCGGGCAGCCCCACCGGACGGGGGCGCGTCGGGTCGCCACCCCACCGCCTCCAGCGCGGCGACCACGGCCTCGCGAACGGGCAGAGTGGGGTCGACCGTCCGGGTGGCAGCCCGTACGGCGGCCACGGCCGCCCGTACCTCGGCCCGGTCGAAGAAGCGTTCCGCCCCGCGCACGACGGTCGGCACGCCCGCCTGGGCGAGCGCCTCTTCGTACACCTGGGACTGGGCGTTGGTGCGAAACAGCACGGCGATCTCGCGGGCCGGCACGCCGGAGGCGATGAGTTCCGCGCACCGCGCCGCCACCGCGGCCGCCTCGGTGGGCTCGTCGGGGTAGCCCCGCAGCACCGGCTCCGGTCCGGCCGGCCGCTGGCCGACCAGCTGCAGCCGGAACCGGGCCTCCTCGCCCTGGGACTTGCTGATGACCTCGTTGGCCAGCGCCACGATCTGCGGGGTCGACCGGTAGTCGCGGACCAGCCGGACCAGCGTGCCCTGCCGGCCGTCGCGGCACCGCCGGGCGAAGTCGAGCAGGTAGGAGGAGCTCGCGCCGGTGAACGAGTAGATGGTCTGGCTGGCGTCCCCGACCACGGTCAGGTCGTCGCGTTCTCCGAGCCAGGCCCGCAGCAGCCGCTCCTGAGCCGGATTCACGTCCTGGTACTCGTCCACGACGAAGTGCCGGTACTGCCCGCGCACCTGGTCGGCTACGTCGGGGTGCTGCTCCACCGCCCAGACAGCGGCCCGCAACAGGTCCTCGAAGTCGATGACCCCGGATGTGCGCTTGATCTGCTCGTAGGCGGCGTACACCTCGGCCACCTTGGCCGGTTCCTCGGGGGCGTCCCGCCCGGCCCGCTGCGCGGCCACCACGTAGTCGGCCGGCTCGATCAGGCTCGCCTTGGCCCACTCGATCTCACTGGCCAGGTCGCGCGCGGTGATGCGATCCGTCTTCAAGCCACACCGCGCTGCGGCCAGGCCCACGAGCCGGGCCTTGCTCTCCACCACCTCCGGCAGTTCGCGGCCGCCCAGCAGGCGCGGCGCGAAGTACTTGAGCTGCCGCAGCGCGGCGGCGTGAAAGGTGCGCGCCGACACCCCCGACACGCCCAGCTCGGCCAGCCGGCTGCGCAGCTGGGCGGCGGCCCGGGTGGTGAACGTGACCGCGAGCACATGGCGGGCCTCGATCTCGCCCCGCAGCACCCGATAGGCGATGCGGTGCGTGATGGCCCGGGTCTTGCCGGTGCCGGCTCCCGCGAGGATGCAGACCGGGCCGGCCGGCGCGGTCACCGCGGCGCGCTGCTCGTCATCGAGCCCCGTGAGCACCGCCTCAGCGGGGAATGAGTCGCGCGCCACAGCGTCGATTCTTCCATTGACGGCCGATAGCGGGGATGATCGAGTTCCGGCGCCCAGAGTTGCTCCCGTCACCTTCACGGAGGATTCGTTGCTCACGGTGTACTCGGCGTCGTGGTGCGCTCACTGCCGCCGGCTGCGGGACCACCTGGACCGGGCGAGCATCGCGTACGAGGTCGTAGATATCGAAAAGGATGAGCAGGCCGCGGAGTACGTCAAGAGCGTCAATGGCGGCAACGCGACCGTACCGACCGTCCGGTTCCCGGATGGATCGTTCATGACAAATCCCACGATCAACGAGGTCCGCGCCCGGCTGGTCCGCCTCGCGGTGGGCTGACCGTACGCCCGAGGCCGGTCGCAACGGGGCGACCGCGCCGCGGGACCTCGTCCAGCCAACGGCGGGCCCAGACCTCGTCCAACCACCGACAAGACCAGACGTCGTCCAACCAGCGACGGGTCTAAACCTCGTCGAGCCAGCAACGGATGAGGTAGTGGGCGATCGATGAGGGCGCCGCGACCGCGAAGCCGGCCGCGGGGTCCTCACGGATGGCGAGCCGGATCTCGGCTCGGGTGAACCAGCGGGCATCGGCGATCTCTTCCGGGTCGGGGTTGAGCTGCTCGTCGGGGTCGGCGATCGCGTGGAATCCGAGCATGAGCGAACCCGGGTACGGCCACGGCTGGCTCGCCACGTACCGCAGGTTGCTCACGTGGATGCCGACCTCCTCGGCCACCTCCCGCACGAGCGTCTGCTCGGCCGACTCGCCGGGCTCGACGAACCCGGCCAGGCAGGAGTACCGGGGCAGGTCACCCGCGCGTCCGCGGGTCCAGGCCACGTTGCTGCCCAGCAGGCACATCCCGTCCTCGCCGGGCACACCGTCGTGCACGAGCACGATCACGGCCGGGTCGGTGCGGGGCCACAGCTGGGCGCCGTCCTCGGTGGTCCGGATCCAGCCGCCGTTGCCGGGCTTGGTGGGCTGCCCGGTGGCCGGCGAGTACTGGTGGCGTACGTGCCAGTTCGCCATGGCCACCGCGGTCATGAGCAGCCCGGCTTCGAACGAGGTCAGGATGTGACCGACCTCACGGACCCCGTAGGGCCGGACCAGGTCGTTGGCCTTGGTCGGCGGCAGGGGCGCCACGACCGCGAAGTACGGGGTCCCTTCCGGGTCGACGCCCAGGAAGATCCGCAGCCCGTCGGGCGCCTCGTCGGGCGTGAGCAGGACCAGACGGTCGCCCGCAACCAACGCCTTCCCGTCGTGCACCACGAGCACTCGTGAGCGGGTCCACGCCTCGTCCAGCCACGCCGGGTCGGTCCGCAGCGCGGCCGCGCGGTCCAGGGTGGACCGGGCCAGCGGCGGCACCTCCAGCCGCCGAGGCAGCCGATCAACCACGTCCGGTCCCGGGCTCCGGAGAGCCCGCGCTCGCGGCGGAATCGGCGACCTCCGGCTCGGTCGGTGGAGGCGTCACCACGTCCTCAGGTGCCTCCAGGGTGCCCGCCGTCGGCGCCGCCACCCGCTCCACGGTCGACAGCGTGGCCAGCGGCCCGGCGACCCGCTCGGCGTCGCCGAGGACCACGGCCACCGCCTTGGCCGGGGCCAGGTAGGTGGTGGCCGCGGCGGCCACCTCCTCCCGGGTGGCGGCGGCCAGCCGGGCCGTGTGCTCCACCAGGTAGTCCAGCCGCAAACCGTGGGCCGCGTAGGTGGTGGCCAGTCCGGCCAGCCCGGCTTGCGTGGACATGCCCAGCAGCAACGAACCGAGCGCGTACTGCCGGGCCTGCTCCAGCTCGTCGGCCACGGGCGGGATGTTCGCCAGCCGCCCCAGCTCGTAGAACGTCTCCAGCAGGGCCGCCGCGGTCACCTCGGTCGCCACGTCGGCCGAGAGGATCAGCGACGAACCGGCGATCGAGTGCTCGATGACCGAGTGCGGGCTGTAGGTGTACCCCTTGGCCTCGCGGATGTTCTCCACCCACCGGGAGGAGAAGTAGCCCCCGAAGATCAGGTTGGCCAGCTGCAGGGCCGCGTGGTCGGGGTGGGTGCGGCCGACCGCGGGCAGGGCCAGGCGCAGCGACGACTGCACCGAGCCCGGCCGGTCGACGAGCACGATCGGCCCGGTCCGCAGGGCCGGAATGGGCGGGGTCTGCTCGGCCGCCCCGGCCCCGTCCCAGCCGCCGAGCGCCTCCTCGGCGATGTCGAGCGCGGCCGATGCATCGACGTCGCCCACGATGACCAGCACCGCCCCGGCCGGGTGCACCCGCTGCGCGTGCAGCTCGACCAGCTCGGCCGGTGCCCAGCGGCATCACGTCGGCGGCGTCGGGGCTCTGGACGCTGTACGGGTGCTCGCCGTACATGCGGCGCAGCAGCGCCACCCGCACCAGGTGCGAGGGCTGGCTCTGCGCCACCTGGATGCGGTCGAGCAGCCGGGCCCGCTCCGTGGCCACCTCCTGCTCGGGGAACGTCGCCCCGCGCAGCACCTCGGAGAGCACCGACAGGATCTTCCCCAGCCCGCTGGCCAGGCCGTTGCCGGAGATCAGCAGGCGGTCGGCGTCCACGCCGGCCGAAAGCGCGCCTCCGACCGACTGCAGGGCGGCCGCGATGTCCACAGTGGACATCGTGGCCGTACCGGAGAAGAGCGTCTGGCTCATCAGGGCGGCCCGGGCCACGAAGGGTGGGTCGAGCACGGCCCGGCCGAAGGGCAGGCGCAGCCGGACCTCGACCAGCGGGACCGACCGCCGCTCGATGGCGATCACGGTCAGGCCGTTGGCCAGGGTGCGCTCGGCCGAGGGCGGCACGACCAGCGGGCGGGTCTCCTCCAGCGGGGGAAGCTCGCGGNGTCCAACAGTCGTCGTCACTGCATGCCTCCCCCGGGCACGACCTCCACGGTGGCCCGCCGGTTGGTGGACAGGGTCGCGGCGGCCGCTCGGACCTGCTCCTCGGTCACCTCGGCCAGGCGCGCGGGCAACTCGTACGACAGTCCCGGATTACCGCGTTGCTGCTCGTGCACCGCGCACTGCAGCGCCCGCTGCAGGACCGTGTCGGTGTCCCGCAGCAGGTGGGTGGACATCCGCGCGACCGTACGCTCCAACTCCCCGGGCTCGAGCCCGTCCTGGGCCACCCGGTCCACCTCCTCGGCTATCACCGCCAGCACCCGGTCGACCGAGCCGCCGGGCGGCAGGTGGGCCTGCAGGAGCAGGGCCGTGGGGTCGCGGACGTCGAACGCCTCGCCCATGAAGCTCACGTAGCCGCCCACGCTGGTGGCGATGCGGTCGGTCTGCACCAGGCGGCGGACGAGCCGGGAGGCGTCCCCGTCGGTGAGCACCTCGGCCAGCACCACGTACGGCAGGTAGGCGGCGAAGTCGTTGATCGGGTCCGGCACGCGCCAGGCCGAGGCGAAGGCCGGCAGCGGCGCCAGCTTGTCCACATAAGACTGGCGGCGTTCGCCGGTGATGTCCGGCTCGGCGAAGTCCGGGCGGGGCGGCGCCGGCCGGGCCGGTACGTCCCCGAAGTGACGCTCCACGAGCAGCGCGGCCCGGTCGACGTCGAAGTCCCCGGCCACCGCGAGCACCGCGTTGCCGGCCGCGTAGTAGCGCTCGAAGAACTCGGCCGCGTCGGCGACGGTGGCCGCCTCCAGGTCGTCGAAGGAGCCGTACCCGTCGTGGGCGTTGGGGAACGTCTCGAAGAGCACCGGAGGCAGCTTGAGCCAGGGGAACCCGCCGTACGGCCGGTTGAGCACGTTGACGCGGATCTCCTCCTTGACCACGTCGACCTGGTTGCGCAGGTTCTCCTCGGTCAGCCGCGGCCCGCGCATCCGGTCGGCCTCCAGGAACAGGGCCCGCTCCAGCGCGTTGCTCGGCAACATCTCGTAGTAGTCGGTGTAGTCGAGGTGCGTCGAGCCGTTGAACGTGCCCCCGGAGCCCTGTACGTGCCGGAAATGGGCGAGCTTCTCCAGGTTCGTCGAGCCCTGGAACATGAGATGCTCGAACAGGTGGGCGAATCCGGTCCGACCGACCGGTTCGGAGCGGATGCCGACGTCATAGACGACGGCGACGCCCACCACCGGAGCGGACCGGTCGGGGGCGAGCACCACCCGCAGGCCGTTGTCCAAGGTGAACCGCTCGAGGGTTTGCTGATGGGTTGCCGGCACGCCATGAAGGCTAGCCGCTTCGCGTAACCGCTCGGCTGGGGGATGCGTGGACACCGGTGCCGTCACTCCGTGGGGATGCCGGTGATCAAGGCGACGAGGGCGTCGGCGTCGAGGAGATCGGCCGGACGTACGGTCTCGTTCTCCCGCACGTAGTGGAAGCCGGCGCTCACCTGAGACACGGGAACCCCGGCCAGCTCGGCCCAGGCGATGCGGTAGGCGGCCAGCTGCACCGCGGCCGCCTCGGCCTCGGCCCCGGTCGGCTTGGCCCCGGTCTTCCAGTCGATGACCTCGTACCGGACCGACTCGTCGCCGGCGCCCGCCGACCTGCCACGACGACCACCCGCGGGATCGTCACGACGAAAGACAGCGTCCATGCGCCCCCGCACCACGATCCCCGCCACGACGGTGGCGAACGGCACCTCCACCCGGACCGGCACGCGGTCGGCCCACTCGCTGGCCAGGAACGCCTGCTGCAGCTGTTCGAGCTCGGCGTCGCTGGCCGCGTTCTCGTCGCCGGCCCCGGGCAGTTCGTCGAGGTCAAGCAGCGCCCCACCGCCGAACCGCTGCTCCAGCCAGAGGTGGAAGGCCGTGCCCCGGCGGGCGTGGACATCCGGCGCCTCGGGCAGGGGGCGGCGAATCCGGCGGGCCAGCCGGGCCGGGTCGCGGCGCAGCGCCACGAGCTGGGAGACCGACAGGTGCGCAGGCAGCGCCACGTCGATGACCGCGCCCTGCCGCTGGCGGTCCCGCTCGGCGAGCAGCAGCCGCGCTTCCGTTTCCCAGGCCGCCGCCTGAGCCACGACCTCCTGATCGCTATCGGTCAGATCCACGGCCGCTTCCGGCTGGGCCATGGCCGCGCGGACCAGGGCCGCGCCCTCCTCGACCGCGGCCCGGCGCTCGGCGATCGGGTCATCCGGCCACTCGGCGCTGACCTCCTGCTCGAGCGTGGGGTTGGTCTCGTCCGGGGCCACGGGCGGCACCCAGACGAGCACCTCACCGGCGCCATCCCGGCAGGCGTCGGCGATCTCCTCGAGGAAGATGGACGGCTCGCGGGGCTTGGTGAGGCCGTCGCCCCAGCGGTACCCGCTGCACAGCAACAGGTGGCGGGGACGGGTCACCGCCACGTAGGCCAGCCGCCGCTCCTCCCGCTGCGAATGGTCCCGCCAGGCCTGATCGAACTCGGCCACAGTCGCCTGCAGGCTACGGGCGTCGGTGGCCGCCTCGATCCGGAACGCCGGCAGCCCGGGCGCGTCGCCGCGCAGGGGGAACGGCAGCACGCCCACGCCCTTGAGCCAGTGGTCGCTGCCCTGCGGCTTGGCCGGGAAGGCGTCGGCACAGAGCCCGGTCACGGCCACGACATCCCACTCGAGGCCTTTCGCCGCGTGCACGGTCAGGATCTGCACGGCCCCCTCGAGCACCTCGACATCGCCCGGGGTCAGCCCGCGCTCCTCCTCTTCAGCGGCGGCGAGGTAGGCGAGGAAGGCCGACAGGGTGCCGCCCTCGGACTCGGCCGCAAACCGGGCCGCCACGTCCCCCAGCGCGTCGAGGTGGGCCCGAGCCAGGCCGGCCGACACGCCGGGCCGGGCGGCCACCTCGACGTCGAGGCCGATGGTCTGGGCCACGTCGGCGACCAGGTCGGGCAGCGACTGGTCCAGCCGGGACCGCAGCTCGCGCAGCTCGTCCCGCAACAGGCCCAGCCGGCGGTAGCCCTCCGGGGAGTAGGCCTCGGGCTCGCCGAGGTCGTCGAGGGCCTCGGCCAGCACCGCGTCGTCAAGCCGCTCGCCGCCGAGGTCGGGCTCCTCGACGGGGCCCAGGCCCGGGATGGTCGGCTGGGTCCCCGGGGCGGACTCGGGGCGCCGGGCCTGCGCCAGCGCCCGGGCTCTCCGGTACAGCGCCACGACGTCCCGCGGCCCCAGACGCCACCGGGCCCCGGTGAGCAGGCGCAGCAGCGACGCCCCCGCGGTCGGGTCGGCGAGCACCTGCAGGGTACAGACGACGTCCCGGACCTCGGGCGTGTCGAGCAGGCCGCCGAGACCGACGACCTCGACCGGCAGGCCGCGCTCGCGCAGCGCGCGCTCCAGCGGCGGAATCTGGGACCGGGCCCGCACCAGCACCGCCGTGGTGGGCGTGCCGTCGTGCTCGGCCTGCCAGACCTGCCAGGCCGCCTCGATCTGGTCGGCCACCCAGTCGGCTTCGTCCACATAGGACATCGTGTAGGCGCAGCGGACCAGCGGCTCGGCGAACCGGGGCCGGTAGCCGGGCGCGGGGCGCAGCGGCTTCACCGGCGGGGACGACCCCTCGCGGAGCTCCTCCGAGATGCGGTTGGCCACGGTGAGGATCTGGGGCGCGTTGCGCCAGCTGATGGACAGCGACCGGTGGTCGGCCGGCTCGCCGTCGGCCCGGGCGAACAGGCGCGGGAAGCGTTCCAGCGTGCCGGCGCTCGCCCCCCGCCACCCATAGATCGACTGACACGGGTCACCCACGGCCACCACGGGGTGGCCTTCGCCGAAGAGCGCGCGCAGCAGCTCCGACTGCGCGTGCGAGGTGTCCTGGTACTCGTCCAGCAGCACCACCCGGAACCGGTCCCGCTCCGCCTCGCCGACCTCGGGGTGGTCCCTGGCCACGATCGCGGCCCGGGCCAGCTGGTCACCGAAGTCCATCGCCTCGGCCTGCCGCTTGCGCTGCGCGTACTCACGGACCAGCGGCAGCAGCGCCATCCGGCCCTGCTGTCGCTCGAGCACGTCCTTGACGGTCCGCGGCGGCTTGCCTCCGCTCACCCCCTCGATGCGGGCGGTGAGGCCGAGCGTAAATTTCTCGATGTCGTCGGGGTCGCGCAGGTGCTCGGCGAGCTCCCCGGACAGCGCCAGCACGGCGGCCGTGGCAGTGGCCTGGCCCAGCGGGAACTCCCGCATGGCCGGGCTGTCGTGCTGGCGGACCACCAGGTCGGCGATCTGCCAGCAGGCGGCCTCGGTGAGCAGCCGCACCGTGGGCTCGAAGCCGGACAGCAGGCCGTGCTCGCGCACGATGCGGGCGGCGAACGAGTGGTAGGTGGCCACGGTCGCCTCGCCGTAGAGCTGGTCGTCGTGGCCGACCAGCCGGCGGATCCGGCCGAGGTAAAGGCGGATGCGGTGGGCGAGCTCGCCGGCCGCCTTACGGGTGAAGGTCAGGCCGAGCACCTGGTCGGCGCGTACGTACGCGTTGGCGACCAGCCAGGCCACCCGCAGCGCCATCAGCTCGGTCTTGCCCGAGCCCGCGCCCGCCACGATGAGCAGCGGCTCGTCGGGCGGGGCGCTGATCACCGCGAGCTGCTCGTCGCTGAAGCCCGAGTACTTCAGGCCGAGGTGGCGCTGCAGCTCCTGCGGGGAGTAACGCGGGCCCGGCAGGGTTGCGCTGAGACGCGTGCCTTCCGCAGCGGTCATCGGGCCTCCCTTCGCAGCCGCGGCCCGCATCCGACCGGGCCGATCATGACGGCACCTGCCGACCCTTGCCGGAGAGCGGACACGAGGTGCGCACGGCGCAGTAGGGACAGGAGTCGTTGATCACGGCCCGGAACGTCGAGGCGGCCATGGCCGCGGCTGCCCGGCGTACCAGCGTCTCGGCCCAGGTGGGGTCCTCGCTCTCCTGCAGCGGAGGCTGGGTGCGGACGGCCGGTTTGACGCTGTCGGTCCCCACGGCCACGATCTCCGCGCCGCCCGACGCCTCACCCACGCCGAACGCCCCCGCCTCGACCGCGACCTGATAGGCCGCGAGCTGAGGGTGCACCGCGATCTCGGCCTCGGTCGGGGCACTGGCGCCGGTCTTGAGGTCCACCACGACGAGACGCCCCTTGGCGTCACGTTCCAGCCGGTCGACCCGGCCCCGGATCTGGACCGCCCGACCGGCCGACGTCTCGTCGGGTGGCAGGCGCACGTCGAAGTCCCGCTCGACCGCGACCTGCTCGCGGGGGTTCTCGGCGAGCCAGGTCAACAGCTTGTCGACCATGCGCTCGGCCCGGCGACGCTCCTTGCCCCGCAGCCAGCGCGCCTCCAGCTCGACGAGGTCGAACCGATCATCCACATAGGACCGTACGGCTGCGGCCATCTCGCGCACGCTCGCCTCGGCGACCAGCATGGCCGCGCTGTGCACGAGGTTGCCGATGGTCTGCTTCGCCGTGGGCGGGTTACTGCCGCCGTGCCGCTCCAGCAACCAGCGCAGCCCGCACCGCAGCGAACTGTCCACCGTGGACGGCGATACCCGGACGAGCTCGCCCTGGCCGACCAACGGGCGATCGTCCGACAGCGGACGCAGGCCCCACCACTCGTCGGGATCGGCCCCCGGCACCCCGGCCGCGGCCAGCCGGGCCAGCTGAGCGGCGGCGGCCCGCCGCAACGCCTCGGGGCGCCCGGGGTCGGTCACCACGGTCCGCAGCTCGGCGACCAGGGCCGGCAGCGTGATCGGTCGCCGCAGCACCCCCACCGGCACCTCGGGGACGTCGTCGGTGGCAACCCGGTCAGTATCAACGCCGTCGGTGGCAAGGCCGTCGGTGACATGGCCGTCAGCAACGACACCGTCACCGGGGGCACCGTCGTCGGGAACACCTCCGGACTCCCCGGGGCCAGCCTCGGCTCGTCCGGACGCACCTGCGGTCCCCTCGGGCCGGTCGGCCGGGACGTCCGGCTGCGACCGGACGGCGACCACGAGCTCGCCGAGGAAACGACTCGGCTGCTCGTCGCCGCCCGCGCCGGTGCCGCTGGGGTCGACCGCCGTCACGATGAGGCGGCGGTCGGGCCCGGGTGACCGCCACGGTAGAAGAGCCGGCGTTCCTCGTCGAGCAGAGCCGCGACCTGGGCGGCCACGTTGGCCCGGCCCTCCGGCAGCGCCCGCTGCGCCACCACGTCGACGAGCCGCTCGGAGCCCAGCACGCTGCCCCGTAAGCGCAGGTCGGGCCAGACGCCCTCCTGTACGCCGGCGACCACCACGAGATCCCACTCCAGCCCTTTGGCGGCGTGAGCGGTGAGCAGGCGAACCGCCTCGCCCCGGTCGGCCGTGGGGGCCAGGGTGTCGGTCGGCAACTGCTGCTCGGCCAGGTAGTCGAGGAACACCTCGATGCCCGCCCCGGGCAGTCGGTCGGTGAAGCGGGCCGCGGCGTCGAAGAGCACCAGCATGGCGTCGAGGTCCCGGTCGGCGGTGGCCCCGCGCCGACCACCCCGGGCGCTCAGCGCGGCCCACCGCTGGGCCAGGCCGCTGGCCTTCCAGACCTCCCAGAGCACGTCCTCGGCGGTGGCGCCCGGCCGCGCCGCCGTGGTGCGGGCCGTGGCCAGCAGCGTGGCGATCGAGCGGGCCGGCTTCACCCACCGTTGGTCCACAAGGGACAGCAGAGCCGGCTGCCGCAGCGCCTCGACCAGCAGCTCGCCCGACGGACGAGCCGGGTCGATGGCCCGCAGCGCCTGGCGCAGCCGCCGCTCGCCGAACGGATCCGCTCCCCCGAACGGGGAGTGCAGCAGGTCCACGGCGGCGGCTTCGTCCAAAGGAGACAGTCCCAGCGCGCACCGGATCAGGGTGAGCAGCGGGGCCACGGCGGGCTGGGTGGCGAGCGCGGTGTCCTCGGCGCCGGTCACCACCGGCACGCCGGCCTGGGTGAGCGCCCGGCGCAGCGCCGCGTGGTGGTGCCGCAGCGACCGGACCACGATGGCCATGCGTGACCAGGGAATGCCCTCGTGCAGGTGCGCCTCGCGCAGTCGGTGGGCGATGTAGGCCGACTCGCTCGTGGCCGAGCGCAGCGTGCAGACGTCGACCGCCGGTACGCCGGTGGCGGCGGGCTCACCGGTGGCCGCGAGTTCGTCGGTCGCCGGCTCCGCGGTGACGGCGCTGGTCAGGATGCGGTGGCCCGAGGGTCCCCGCAGCCGGGCCGCCACCCGCCGGCTCGCCGCCAGCAGGTCCGGCGTGGACCGGTAGGACGTACGCAGCGTCACCTGAGGCGCCTGGGCGCCCGAGACGGTCCGGAACCGCTGGGTGAAGTCGCGTACCCCGGTGGGATCGCCACCGCGGAAGGCGAACGTGGCCGAGTCGGGGTCGGCGAACCCCACGACGTGGGTACCCCCACCCGCGACCAGGTGCAGCAGCTCGATCTGGGCCGGGTCGGTGTCGGCGAGCTCGTCGACGTACACGTACCGGCAGCGGGCCCGTTCGGCGGCGAGTAGCTCCGGGTCCTCCTGCAGCAGCGCGGTCGCCGCCCGGACCAGCTCGGCCTGGTCGTAGGCGACCGTGCCGCGGGTGCTCGCGTCGCGCAGCGCGAGCACGTTGCGGTACTCGACGAGGAAGTCGGCCGCGGCCACCCAGTCGGGCCGGTTGTGCTCGCGGCCGAGCTCGGCCAGCCGGCGCGGCCCGATGCCCCGCTCGGCCGCCCGGAGCAGCAGGTCGCGCAACTGAGCGGCGAAGGCCCGGGTCCGTACGGCCTGGCGCAGCCCGGCGGGCCACCGCTGCGCCGCGTCGGGGGCGCTCAGCAGCTCACGGATCAGCGCATCCTGCTCGGCGCCGGTGAGCAGCCGCGGCGCTGGCTCGCCCCGCTGGGCCGCGGCCAGCCGCAGCAGGCCGAACGCGTAGGCCGGGAACGTTCGCACCACCGGCTCGGTCATCGCCTTCGTCCGGCCCGTCCCGGGGTCACCGCCGGCCCCGCTCATCGAGGCCGAATCGCCGGACAGGGCGCCGATGCGGGCCTCGATGCGGTCACGCAGCGCGGCCGAGGCCTTACGACCGAAGGTCAGCACCAGGATCTGGGACGGATCGGTGCCCTCGGCCACCCGCGCGGCCACGGCCTCGACCAGCGTCGTGGTCTTGCCGGTGCCCGGGCCGCCGATGACCAGCAACGGGCCGTCCCGGTGGGCCACGACGGCGCGCTGCTCGGCGTCGAGCGTGACCGCCGCGGGCGCAGCCGACACGCCCCGGCGGACCAGCCGGTACCGGGGCGCCGGGGCCCGGGACGCCGTGCTCGTGCTCACTCCGTCATGCAACCACGGCCGGCCGACAATCTCCCGCAACGCCGCACGCGATGTCGGGCTCAGGCCGGCATCCGTCGTCACCGAGCCGAAGACCTCGCGACCCGACAGCAGCCAGCCGGTGACGGTCGGTGATTCCGTCGATCCGGGCGCCGACGAATCTGTCCATAGTGGACAACCAGGGAGCCACGTCGTTGCCCTGGCGCGCCGGCCTGGACCATGGGGACCGACACGATGGCCTCGTGGGCGCAGCCGGGCTCGGGCGATTGCCGATACCATCCCGGCGTGACGTTCGATCTGGCGACGGCGGTGGCGGCCCTGCGGCGTACCCCCGACGTGACGGAAACGCTCCTCGGACCGCTCGGCGAGGCGTGGGCCTGGCACCGGCCGGCGCCCACCGAATGGTCGGCGGCCGAGGTGCTCGGCCACTTCATTCACGGCGAGCGCACCGACTGGATTCCCCGGGCCCGGATCATCCTCGACCACGGGCCGACCCGGCCGTTCGATCCCTTTGACAGGGAAGGGTCCCTCGCGGCCGCGGCGGGCCGCTCCGCCCGAGAGCTGCTGGACACCTTCCGGTCGCTGCGCGAGGAGAACGTGGCCACCCTGCTGTCCTGGCAGCTCACGGAGGCCGACCTCGACCGCACCGGCCGACACCCCGCGTTCGGTGAAGTGACGCTGCGCCAACTGCTGGCGACCTGGGTGACCCACGACCACGTGCACCTGGCCCAGATGAGCCAGGCCGCGGCGACCGCCTGGGCCGGGGAGGTCGGGCCCTGGCACCAGTACCTCTGGGAGCAGTAGGTTCCGCAGCCAAACCCACCAGCGGCCCGGGAGTGTTCAGAGGAACCTGTCCCGACAGCCAGCCGACAGTTGGCCCCTGGTCAGGGACCGGCCTGGCGTCGAGGTAACCGGTCGGGCGCGCCAGTCGCCGTCAGTCGTAGGTCGGTCGCTGCAGGAGACGGAGGAAGGCGCTGAAGAGCGCCTCCCGGACGGCTGGGGCGGCCGCCTCGACCAGCGTGTTGATGGTGGCGCGCCGTGCAGGCAGCGGGGCGCCCTCGCCGGACAGCGAGAAGCCCAGGCCGGCGGCGAGCGCGGCGACGGTGTCGAGGGTGAGTTGCTCCGGGGTGAGCGCGGCCGCGAGCCCGAGCAGTGACTCGTCCACGGCCACGGGGCCCTGCGCGCGGGCCGCCGCCACCGCATCGGCCAGGTCGGGGCCGAAGGACGCCACCTGCGGCGCCACGGCCGCGGTCACCGTCAGGTGAATCGACCGGGGCAGGCCCTCCGGCGCCACGGCACTCCCGGGTGGGCAGGCGAGCTGCGGCTGCGTGTGCCATCCGCGGGCGGCGAGCTCGTCGGCGAGCACGAAGAGGTCCAGCCCTGAATCGACTGAAGTAAACGCGATGACAGTCGATTCAGGTTCGGCCATCAGGCGCAGACCATCGACGTCCGCGACGGCCCGAGCCAGAGACCGTACGGCCTCCCACGTGGCGGCCGCCAGCCGCAGGTAACCCTCGTCGCCGAGGTGGCGCAGCGTGGCGTACGCCGCGGCGATCGGGCCGCCCGACCGCGTCGACGCGATGGTCGGGTTGACCATCGTGTAGCCGGGCCAGTCGGCGTACGCGAAGTACTGGCCCGCCCGCAGCTCATCCGACCGGTGCAACAGCACGGACACCCCCTTCGGGGTGTACGCATACTTGTGCAGGTCTACAGATATCGAGGTAACGCCCGGGACCGAGAAGTCGAAGGGCGGCACGGTGACGCCGAGCCGGCGCAGGTACGGCAGCGTCCACCCACCGAAGCAGGCATCCACGTGACAGCGGACGCCGCGCTCCGCCGCCACGGCGGCGATCTCCGCGACCGGGTCGACCAGACCGTACGGGTAGGCCGGGGCCGAGCACGCGACCAGCACCGTCCTCTCGGTGATCGCCCCGGCCACGTCCTCCGCACGCGGCCGCAGGGTCTCGGCCGAGACGGGGACCACGACCGGGCGTACGCCCAGGTAGTGCGCGGCCTTGAGGAACGACGGATGGGCGGTGCCGGGCAGGACCAGCTCCGGCGCGGCCACGCCGGCTCCATCACGAGCCCCCTTCACCGCCAGGATGAGCGACTCCGTACCCCCACTGGTGACGTTGCCGACCACCGACGAACCCGGGCCGCCGCCGAGGAGCGCCGACGCCGCCCCGACCAGGGCGTTCTCCATGGCCAGCAGCGACGGGAAGGCGGTCGGGTCGAGTCCGTTCACCGGCGCGCCGAGCGCGTAGGCCGCGGCGGTGAGCTCGTCGAGGTCCGCCACGCCGGCGTCATAGACGTAGGCGAACAGCCGCCCGCCGTGCGTCGGCTGGTCGGCCGCGCGCAGACCCGTTATCTCCGCCAGCACCTGCGCAGCGGGTACTCCAGTCGGGGGTAGCGCCTGCATAGCGGACCACGATAAGCCGATCAGCCGCCGAATGCCGGCTCGCGTAGGCCGGCCCCGGAAAGCCAGCTCCTGTAGCCGGCCTCGGTAGGCCGTATCCGGCGCCGCCGTCGACACGCCCACGATGCCAGGCCTGGTCGGCGAGGCGGTTCCGACCAGCCGAATCGCCCGGCCGGAATCGGGAAAACCCTTACCCGGCCGGGCCGGGAACCCGTTGGCAACCCTTAGGTCTGGAATCCGACGCGCCGCCGTGACGCCGACGGACAACGCGTGCGACGGGCCAAACCGGTCACCAGCCGGCACCTGCGGCGATAGCGCGGGTGATCGCACGATCGGAGGATGGCCGGTCCTCCTAAGCGTCGTGCGAATGTATCCGATCGCCCTCCGGTCGGCCGGCGGTGAAGGCGGTGAAATTTACTTACTGCTGGTTTTCACCCTGGCCGCTGGCGTCCCGGGCGGCCAAGTGGTAGCGCGGCAGTGGTAAGACCATCCCTCGCGGCCGTAGCCGTCCGCGCGCCTGTGCGCACCGCTGTGAGGAGTCCCTGTGACCGACCTGTTGTCCAACGCCGCCCTTGTCCAGCGGCGACCTGAGGCGCCCGCCCGCCATGCGCGTCCCATGCCGGTCTCACTGGACTGGTACAAGCGCGCCGTCTTCTATGAAGTGCTGGTGCAGGCGTTCTTCGACTCGAATGACGACGGGTACGGCGACCTTCGCGGGTTGACCGCGAANCTCGACTACCTCCAGTGGCTGGGTGTGGACTGCCTGTGGCTGCCGCCGTTCTACGACTCGCCCCGACGCGACGGTGGCTACGACATCCGCGACTACTACCAGATTGCCCCGGAGTACGGGACCATCGACGACTTCGTGGACCTGGTCGACGCGGCCCACGAGCGGGGCATCCGCATCATCATCGACCTCGTCCTGAACCACACCTCGGACACCCACTTCTGGTTCCAGGAGTCCCGGCGCGATCCCAACGGCCCGTACGGCGACTACTACGTGTGGCGGGACACCGACACCGAGTACGCCGGCGTCCGCGTCATCTTCTCCGACACCGAGACGTCGAACTGGACGTTCGACCCCGTACGCCAGCAGTTCTACTGGCACCGCTTCTACTCCCACCAGCCGGACCTGAACTACGACAACCCGGCGGTGCAGGAGGAGATGCTCAACGTCGTGCGCTACTGGCTCGACCTTGGCATCGACGGTTTTCGACTCGACGCGGTGACGTACCTGTACGAGCGGGAGGGCACCGACTGCGCCAACCTGCCGGAGACGCACGCGTACCTCAAGCGCATCCGGAAGATGATCGACACCGAGTACCCGGGTCGGATCATGCTGGCCGAGGCGAACCTGTGGCCGTCGGAGCTGGTCGACTACTTCGGTGATCCGGCCACCGGCGGGGACGAGTGCCACATGGCGTTCCACTTCCCGCTCATGCCGCGCATCTTCATGGCGGTCAAGCAGGAGTCCCGGACCCCGATCTCGGACATCATCAAGAAGACGCCGCCCATCCCGGCCAACTGCCAGTGGGGCACGTTCCTGCGCAACCACGACGAGCTGACCCTGGAGATGGTCACCGGCGAGGAGCGCGACTACATGCACCAGGCCTACGCCCCGGACCCGCGCGGGCGGCTCAACGGCGGCATCCGGCGACGCCTGGCGCCCCTGCTGAACAGCGACCGGACCCAGATCAAGCTGTTTACATCCCTGTTGCTGTCGCTACCCGGGTCGCCCGTCCTGTACTACGGCGACGAGATCGGCATGGGCGACAACATCTGGCTGCACGACCGGGACGGCGTGCGGACCCCGATGCAGTGGTCGGTGGACCGCAACGGCGGCTTCTCCCGGTGCGACCCCAGCAAGCTGTACCTGCCGGTCAACGCCGGTTGGGTCTACGGCTACCAGGCGGTCAACGTGGAANCGGCAGAGCGANCANCCNGACTCCCTGCTGCAGTGGACCCGCCAGATGCTGGCCGTNCGCAANCGGCACCNCGCCCTGGCCCTGGGCACCTACGAGGAGCTGGAGAGCAGCAACCCGGCCGTGCTCGCCTTCATCCGGGAGTACACCGACGAAAACGGCGAGACCGAGACGGTGCTGTGCGTGCACAACCTGTCGCGGCACCCGCAGCCGGTGCAGCTCCCGCTCGCCCGGCGGTTCCACAGCCACATCCCCGTCGAGCTCACCGGCGGCACGAAGTTCCCCGCGATCGGCCTGCGCCCGTACCTGCTCACCCTGCCGGGGTACGGCTCCTACTGGTTCGCCATCACGCCGGCCCGGCAGCGCCCGGTGCCGTCCTCGCGGCGTGCCCCGGCCGCCGAGAACCCCAGCACGGCCGAGCAGAACGGATCCCGCCCCGGGCACTCGGCCACCGCTGAGCAGCCCGAACTGCAGCTGGCCACGCGGTAGGTCGTCAGGGACCTGATGTCAGGAAGGACGCCCTGTTGACGCCTAATGCCCAGGAGGGCGTCCTTCCTGACACCCCGCTGCAGGAGGGCGTCCTTCTTGACGCCTGGCGCCTAGGAAGGCGTCCTTCCTGACAAGGCAGCGGCGGTCGTGTGGTCGGGCAGCGGGCCCAGCCGGTACGCCCGCAGGAACAGCAGGGCCAGACCGACGATGGCGCCCGGCACCACGGTGAAGCCCAGCAGCACGCCGAGCTCGGCGGTCGCCGTCTGCGGGGCCGCCTCCCCGGTCGTACTCGGTGCGTAGCCGAAGAGCGCGATCGTCTGGCCGAAGATGTACGGCCCGAGCGCCAGACCGAAGGTTTCGCCCGCGGTCCACACGCCGGTGAAGACCCCCGCCTGACGCTTGCCGGTNCGGAGCGTGTCGTAGGCGATNCAGTCCGGCAGCATNGCCAGNCCGAAGAGCTGCTGCCCGGCGTACCCACAGCCGATGACACCGACGATGACGTAGGCAGCCCACGCCGGCAGCACCGGCGCCGCCACCAACGCGAGCGTCCCCCCGGTGATCATCAGCGAGGCGGCCACGTAGCCACGCAGCTTGCCGATGCGGGCGCCGACTCGGTTCCAGATCGGCATAACCAGGATCGCCGGACCCACCACGCAGACGAACAGCAGCGTGACCGCGCCGTGGTCGTGCAGCACGTGGTCGGCGAAGTACTGGACCCCGGCGAGCATGGCCGCCACCCCGGCCGCCTGGACCACGAAGCACAGCACCAGTACCCGGAACGGCTTGTTGGCGGACGCGATCCGCAGCTGGGCACGCAGCGAGTGCTCGCTCTCCTTGACGATCCCCTTCGGAGCGTCGCGGGTGAGGAAGAAGACCAGCAGCGTGCCCACGGCGATGAGCCCGCCCACGAAGACGCCCATGGCGCGGTGACCGGCGATGCTGCCCTCGAACGTCCCCTCGGCCCCGCCGAAGGCGTTGCGCACCTCGGGCGCCAGCGCGCCGGAGACCAGGATGGCGACCGCGAGCACGGCGACGCGCCAGGTCATCATGCGGGTCCGTTCGCCGCCCTCGTCGCGCAGACCGGCCGCCTCGGTCATGTCGGCCGGCATCGCCACGTACGGCACCTGGAAGAACGCGAACGCGGTCGCGGCGAGCAGGAACGCCACGCAGACCCACAGCGCGCCGGCACTTCCGGTGAAGAACCCGGCGAAGATGGCGGCGAAGAGAACCGACAGGCTCAGGCCGCCAGCGAGCAGGTACGGGCGGCGGGCACCCCAGCGGCTGGTCGTCCGGTCCGAGATCCGCCCGGCGATCGGGTTCACGATGACGTCCCAGGCTTTAGGGAGCAGCACCAGCAACCCCGCCAGGCCGGCGGTGATGCCGAGGGTGTCGGTGAGGTAGGGCAACAGCAACAGGCCCGGCACGGTACCGAAGGCACCGGTCACCAGCGACCCGGTGGCGTAACCCACCTGGACGCGCCGGGTGAGACGGGACGGACCGGCGGCGTCAACGGCCGGTGACTGGGGGGCGTCGGGCTGGGTCATGGTCGCGGATGCTACCGGTCGTACGGCCCCGCACCTATCGGTCTCCGGCGCAGGAGGGCGTCCTTGTTGGGCGCTGGGCGTCAACAAGGACGCCCTCCTGTCACCAGGAGCGGGGGGCCACTAAGCCGAACCGGGCTCGGGAAACCAGGCGTGAGCGGCCATGTCGACCCGCTCCCCGCGGAAGGTGACGCCCTCGGCCACCAGCCGCTGCCGGGCGACGGCTTCGTGCCCGGGCGGCGTCCGGCCGTTGACGGTCACGACCCGATGCCAGGGCACCGACCCGCCGTACAGCGCCATGATCGTGCCCACTCGTCGCGCCGAACCCCGGCCGAACCGCGGTGCCAGGCACTCGGCGATGGCGCCGTAGGACATCACCCGGCCCACCGGTATGCGCTCCACCAGGTCGAGAACGGCTCCGATGTAGTCGCGCGGGTCATACTCATCCGCCACGCCCCGCAGTATGCCCGCCCTCCGTCCGGAAGAATGGAGGCGTGCAGGAGCAGACACGGGAACAGATCCTCGCCTCGGCCCGCCGGGTCGTGGTGAAGGTCGGTTCGTCGTCCCTCTCCACCGCCGCCGGCGGTCTGGACCCCAAGCGGGTGGACGCGCTCGTCGACGCTCTGGCCACCTTCGCCGCCGCCAACCGGGAGGTCGTCCTCGTTTCGTCGGGCGCGATCGCGGCCGGGCTCGCGCCGCTGGGACTCAAGGTCCGACCGCGCGACCTCGCCACGCAGCAGGCCGCGGCGAGCGTCGGACAGGGGCTGCTGATGCGGGCGTACACCGAGTCCTTTGGTCGTTACGGCCGTACGGTCGGTCAGATCCTGCTCACGGTGGATGACGTGGTCCGGCGCACCCACTACCGCAACGCGTACCGGACGCTGCAGCGCCTGCTCGCGCTCGGCACCATCCCGATCGTCAACGAGAACGACACGGTCGCCACCGAGGAGATCCGTTTCGGCGACAACGACCGCCTCGCCGCGCTGGTGGCGGCAATGCTGCACGCCGACCTGTTGGTGCTTCTGTCCGATGTGGACGCTCTCTACACCGACGTCCCGTCCAAGCCGGGCTCGAAGCGGGTCGAGCAGGTGCGCGACGAGTCGGACCTGGCCGGGATCGCCATCGGCAAGGCCGGCAAGGCGGGGGTCGGGACCGGGGGCATGGTTACCAAGATCGAGGCGGCCCGCATCGCGACCGGCGCCGGAATTCCGGTCCTGCTCACCTCGGCGGCGCTGGCCTCCGCAGCCCTGTCCGGGGCGGAGGTGGGCACGCTCTTCCACCGGGCGCAGGAGCGGCCACCGGCCCGGCTGTTCTGGCTGGCCCACGCCACCGAGCCCCGGGGCCAGCTGCACCTCGACGAGGGCGCGGTCCGGGCGGTGGTGAGCCGCCGGGCCTCTTTGCTCGCGGCGGGCATCACCGGCGTCGACGGCCACTTCACCGCCGGTGACCCGGTCGACCTTGTGGACCCGTCCGGCCGCCGCATCGCGCGCGGGCTGGTGAACTACGACGCCAGTGAGCTGCCCGGCCTGCTCGGACGCTCCACTATGGAGCTGGGCCCCGACTACAGCAAAGAGGTCGTGCACCGCGACGACATGGTGCTGCTCTAACGACAGCTCACCACGCCGAGCTTCCAGCAGTCCACTATGGACGATCAGCCGTACGGGTTCCCGCCCCGGCGCGCCGAACCCAGCCGCCAGCACCGGCAGGGTCACCCCCGACGCGGCGCCCGGCGCACTCTATCGGAGGGCGCGCAGGGCGGTGAGGGTGGTCTGCACATCCAGGGCGACGTCGTCGCCGCTGGGCCAGGCCCCGTCCGGGCGCTGGGTCTGCGCCAGCCGCTCCCGGGCGGCGACCACGAGCGACTCCTCCGGTCCGAAACCGGCCCGGCGCAGGGTAGCGGCCAGCGACGCCGCGTCGGCCGCGGCCATGGTCCGGACCCGCTCGCTCAGCGCCACGAAGATCCGCGCCGCCTCGTAGAACCAGCCGGTCCGGTGCAGCACGGCGGCCGCCAGCCAGCCCGAGGCGAGGAACCCGGGCCAGCCACCCGTCGGGGTGATCTGCTCCCGCAGGGCGTCGGCGGCGAGATCGATGGCGTCGGCCCAGGGGGAGCGAGTGCCGAGATCCTTCTCAGGACAGTCGGCGTCCGCCATGCAGAGCCAGAACGCCGCGCTCGCGGTCAGGAAGAACCGAGCGTCGGGGTCCCCCGGCACGGCCCACGGTGGGGCGGACTGTGCCAGGGCCGGGTCCTCCTCCCAGCAGCCGTCGGCCCGCTGTCGCCCCACGAGCCACTGCAGCGCCCGCCGGGCGGCCGGGCGGCCGAGCCCGGACAGGCTGTCGAGCTCGCCCAGGCGGAAGCAGGTGGCATCGACCGAGGGGATCGGGTCGCCGGGCTTCGCCGGCCATCCACCGACCTCGGTCTGACCCCGTTCGATCTGGTCGTACACCTCGTCGCCGGGGATCGCACCGGTGCGGAGATGGGACAGCCGAGCCCGGTCCAGGACGTCCCCCCGTGCCACCACGAATCCGATCGCGGCGTCGATGTCGACCATGGTGATCAGGCTACCGGTCCAGCCGGTCGCGCCTGATCCACGGGAACCCTAGTCCCAGTGGGGTGGACGCTCCGCGAGCAGGCGGTCGTCATTGTTGCGGCGCAACGCACTCCACCCGGTGTCCGTGTCGTCCTCGGTCGACTCCGACAGCAACGACTCGTGCCACCGATCACGTTCGTCGGATAGGTCAACCAGGCGGTCGCCATCGTCCACTGTGGTCCTCCCACCCACACCATTTCACGCGACCGGAGAGCCTAACCCATTCGAGGGCTCCGGAGGACGCAAGGCGACCCCGTCGGCGGAGCGCGCCGCACCCGAAGAGCGATACACCACACAGTGACGCGCATCGCACTTCGCCGATCCGACATACCGGGCAACCAGACCCGGACAAAACACCGCCACCGGACGCGCTGTGCGATCGGACCGCTGCTGCCCGTGTCTGAATCGCATGCCAATGGGGAACCCAGCGCTAAGGGGGGGAACAAGTGGGTGACCTACATGCACTGACCACCGGCCCGGTCAGCCCAGCGGTAGCGACGATCTTCGCGGCGCTGGGCGGCCTGCTGAGCATCCTGCTCCTCACTCGGGCCCGGCGGCACACGGGTTGGCGGCGTGTGCGGCTGGTGACGTACGCCATCCCCGCGCTGGCGTTACCGGCCGTCGTCCTGCCGGCGCTCATGACCGTCCTGGCTCTGCGGGTCGATGGATCGGTGCTGCTCCTCGCCCCGATTCCGCTCGGCTATGGCCTCGCCACGGCTGTCGGCGGTACCACGCTCGCCTCGGTGACGCTCTGCTTCGGCCGCCCCGGTTTCGCGCGGCAGGTGCTCGCCGGGATCCTGCTCGTCGGTACGGTCGGCGGAACCGGCTTCTTCCTGGCGACCTCGCTGACGACCGGCCTGCCGATCGACGTGCGGCTCGGACCGACGGGGGTGGCGCTCGGTCTGGCCTGCGTCACCGGCTTCGGACTGGCGACCGCGCTCGCCGCCACCCGGACGCTGCGCCGCGCCGTGGGCACGGCAACGCTGCTCGGGCTGAGCCTCGCCGTGACCTACCACGTGGCCGCGTTCGGGCTGACCCTGCGCCCCACCCCGGACGGCCCCGTTCCCGCCCGAGACCTCGTGGGCCTGGAGCCGCAGCAGGTCGGCCTGCCGGCCATCGCGGTCATCGCGGCCATCGTGACCTTCATCTGGTACTTCACGCTCGGCACCGCCACCATGCGGGACCTGCGCCGTACGTTCGAGCCCGACGCGGACGTCGAGGAGATCGAGCCATGGATGGTCGAGCAGGTCCGTCGGCGCGTCGCCCATACCGCCACCGTCGCCGAAGGTATCCCCGCCTGGCCGGACGACTGGGATCCGACGGAGCCGGCGGTCGCGCTGCACGCGGTGGCCATCGTGGGCCGGGACGCCGCCCGGGCCGTCGACCACCACAGCCGGGCCGCCCTGCCGGCCGGAGCCGGCCAAACGCCGCCAGTGGCCGAGCTCACCGGGGCGCACGCGACGGCCGATGGTCCGGCCCAGGACGGTTCCGCCGAGTCCGGCCGCCTCGACATGGCCGGTCGGGCCTCCGACACCGACGCCAACACCTGGCCGGCCGGACGCAACGAGCTGGCCGCAGCCCGGGCCGCCGGGGCGTGGTCGAGCAACAACCGGTTCGGGTCGAGCCTGAGCGGCGACTTCGACGGGACCGACCCGTTCAGGACGGACCCGTTCAAGGACGTGGACCAGCAGGCGTGGGCCGAGCGACTGTCCGCGGCCCGGGAGGCCGTGGCCGCTGCCCACTCAAGTGCCCCCGCAATCGTGCACGAGCACCGGCCCGGTTCCACGCTCCCGCGGCGCAACACCGCGCCGCTCCACCGGCCGTGACCGCCCGCCCGTCGGACACCGCCCGGCCCGGCCTCCGGGCCGGGCCCGCGCCCACCGTCAGCGTCGGCGAAGCGCGTCAATACATCGATATGTGGACGTGATTCGTATGCTCAGTCGCCGGGTCGCCGTACGAGTTGTATGCCCGCCACCCGGTTCCTGGCATCCATATCTGCCTATACCAGATGACGTAGAGCACCCCGAGGGCGTAGGCGTTGGTCACGGCCCAAGCGGCGAGCCGGTCACCGTATTCTTTCTCCTCGCCCGTGGCCGCCTGCGCCACAAAGCCGTACGGGAAAGCCGAGAAGTCGCAGGCCCGCCCGGCCGGGTGCTCGCCCCACGTGGCCGCGCGCCAGCAGGCGACGTACCGGGTGAAGCCAGCAAGCCGGGCCTCGGTCAACATGTGGTACGTCCGCGGAGTGATGCAGCCGCCGCTGGTCGGATCGGGATCGGAGCAGCTCTCCCACGGCAGCGTGCCGTCCGCGTTGCGCGGGGCGGGCTGAGCCGGAATGGCCGGGCCGCCGTAGCCCGTGGTCACCATGCCGCCCACCGCGGCGAGTGCCCGCTCCGCCTCCCGCTTCTGCTGATCGAGCAGCTCAAGCTGCTTGGACTGGATCGCGAGCTCGGCGTCCAAGAGCTCGCGCTGCTTCNGCGACTCCTCGNCCAGCNNCCGGTGCNGCCGGATGTAGGCGTCGTCNCGCAGGAGCAGGTACTCGCCCACGGCCGCTCCGCCGAGCAGCTGTTCCTTGGTGCCTTCGCCGCTGATCAACCCGGCGAGCAGGCCCACGGAGCTGCCCTTGTAGCGTGCCGCCACGACCTTGCCGATATGGCTGGACAGCCTGGCCAGCTCCGCCTCGGCCGTCTGCAGGTTCTGCTCGATCTCCGCGTACCGCTGCTGCGAGGAGGCGAGGACGGCCTGGGCCTGGTAGTAGCCACGGGCCGTTTCCTCCAACTTCGTCACGAGATCCTGGTCGTGGTTCTCCTCCGGATCGGCGATGGCGACCCCGGACAAGCCCAACACGCTCGCCAGCGCGGCCACGGCCACGACCACGAGCCGCCCGATCCACCGCCGCGACCGACCGACGGTCGGCACGGTGTACCGCACCGGCGCCACCGGGCGGTACCCGTAGAAATCGCGGTACCCGTAGGTTCGGTCAGCCATATCGATCCGAACAGTCCTCCCCGCACCGGACCGCCGTGACGCGCGGGAGCGGCGCCGGTAGAGCGGCGGTCCGCCGGACAGCGTACACAACCGACATCTGGGCCACGCGCACGCGCAGTGGGCGGGCAGGCCGGGCGAATCGTCAGAGGAACGGGCGAACCATCAGGAGAACGGGCGAATCGTCATGGTCGGGGCCTCGCCCATGACCGACGACTGCCCACCGGTGGTGCCGCCAGGGATGCGGTCAGCCCGGGCGAGCGCCACCCCACTGTGCAGCTCCACCGTGTCCGCCGGCCCGAGCAGGTACGGCACCCCGTTGGTCAGGTGCACCTGCTCCCCCACACCGTACAAACCGGTCACTCCGGGCGTCCGGACGACCGTGCCGTTGGTGGACAGGTCGGTCGCGACGAGCCCGTCGTCGCGCAGCTCCAATCGCACGTGGTTGCGGCTGATCATCTGGGCGATGGAGCCGTCGAGGTATCCGCCGATCATGACCCCGGTCGGGTCGTCCGGGGATCGTCCGACCACGACCGGCCGGCCCGCCCGGACGACGAACCGGTCCCGAATGATTCCGTCGACGATGAGCACCATGGTCACCGACGGCGGCCGCGGGCCGACGCTGGTGAGGGGCTCGTCGTGGCGGGGACACACCGGCACCCCGGCGTTCATCCGCGGCACGGCCTGGGTGTGGGCGCGCCGGTCCCCGAAGAGCGGGCAGTCCCGACGCGCGCAGCGCCAGATCTGGCCGAGCAGGGCGGGCCGCCCCTCCGGCGGCAGCGGGTAGCCGCCGACGATCCTGGCTTCACCCTCGCCGGGAACGAGCTGCAGGACCCGCTCCGGCACCCCCTGCAACCAGGGGTACCGCCGCTCGAGGCCGGGAAAACCATCGACGCTCACCACCGGCAGGCCAGTGATGTCGGCGACCTCGGGTACCCGGTCGGCGATCACCGGAACGACCTCGATGACACCGTCGCCCGACCACCGGCCGAGCACCATCCGCTCCTTGGAGGTGAGATCGGCGTCGGTGAGCAGGTCGCGGCTCGCGACCGCGTAGATCATCACGGCGTCCTCGCCGAGATGCCGGGCCAGCGCATCCACGAGCAGGCCGACCCGCAGCAGGCTCACCGGGCGTCCCCCGTCCAGCGCGCTGTACCACGCAACCTGGCCCAGGTCCACCACGGCCTGCGCGAGCGCCGAGTCGGTGGTGAGATGGCGCTCGATCGCGTCGAGCACCTGGGTGACCTCGAAGCGCATGTCCCCTCCCTCCCCGGGGGACACAGTAGCGCCGCGCCGTACGTTTGGCCGTCATCGCCGACGCGCCGCCCACTGCGTGGCCGGGACCGATGGGTCGCCGCGACCGAGGGGTCGCCGGGACCGATGGCTTACCGCCGCGGAGGCGGGGGCGTAGCGATGGGCCGCCCCGTCACCCTCCGAGCACCCGCCACCCTACGAGCGCACGACAAGGCCGTCCAGGTACGCCTCGGTCTGTTCGGCCGGCTGTGGCCGGGCGAACAGGTGTCCCTGGCCGATCCGGCACCCCGCGCTGCGCACCACCGTGAGGTGCGCGGGCGCCTCCACCCCCTGCGCGACCACGTCGACCCCGAGACGCCGACCCACGCCCACCATGAGATCGATCATCGGGGTCCCCGAATCCGAGCCGGCCGGCTTCTCGAAGAACGACTTTCCGATCTTGACCATGTCGATAGGGAGGCGACGCAGGTGGGTGAGCGAGGCAACCCCGGTGCCGAACGCGTCCAGCGCGGTCCGGACGCCGATCGCTCGCAGTGCCCCGACGCCCTCGTCGACCGCCGCTCCGTCCTCGATCTCGGCCTCGGCCACCTCGACGACCAGCCGGTTGGGCGGCAGGTCGTACGCCCCTAACGCGGTCGCCACCTCCTCGGCGAAGGACGATGTAGCCAGCGTCCGCGGGGACACGTTGATCGCCATGGCGAGATCCCGGTCCTCCTGCCGCCAGATGGCGAGCCGGACCACCGCGCGCCACAGGGCCCAGCGGTCGACCTCGACGATGGTCCCGGTCTCCTCGGCGACCGGGATCACGTCGGCCGGCAGCAGCGTGCCGAACTGCGGGTGCCGCCACCGCAGCAGGGCCTCGACCGCGAGCGGCCGGCCCCGCTCCAGGTCGAGGATCGGCTGGTAGATCAGGTCGAGTTCCCCACGCCCGATCGCCTCGGGCAGGTCGCGCTCGAGAACCTCCCGCCGAGCCACCGCCTCGGCCACCGCCGGGTCGTACCACTCCACCCGACCCGGGCCGAGCTGCCGGGCCCGCCGCAACGCGACCTGGGCCCGGCGCACCGCGTCTTCGGTGCTGGCGGCGCCGGCCAGATCGGTCACCCCGACGCATACCGACAGGTGCGGCGTGCCACCGGGGACGGCGATCGGATCGGCCAGCAGCGTGAGCACCCGGTGAGCCAGGCCGTACGCCTGAGCCAGGTTGGCCGGCGTGAGCAGCGCGAGCTCGGCCGTGGACCACCGCGCCGGCAGATCGGCCAGGAACGGACGGTCAGGCTCGTCGACCGTGACGAACTGACGCAGGCGGGTGGCCACCTCCCGCACGACGTCGTCGTGGCTGGCGTCCGGAACGGTATCGAGGCCATCGATGCCGATCAGCAGGAGCGCCCCCGGGCTGCGCGGGGCGCTGCGCATGGCCGTGATCGACCAGGCCAGCCGCGTGGAATCGGCCAGGCCGGTCACCGGGTCCGTGTGGACCGGAGGCCGCGTCGCGTGGTCGCCCGTCCGGGGACGAGGCACCGCGGTGACCGCACCCTCGGCCCCGTCAGGGCCCGGGGCACAATCGGCGCCCGCCGGGCCATCGGCGGCCGCGCCCTCGGCGCCCTCGGTGCCGTCGGCGACGCTCGCCGCGGGCGCGGGACTCGCGGGCGCGGCGCTCGCGGACGGGCGGGGCGACGGAGCGAGGCTGACAAGCAGGTAGCGCAGCCCGACGCCGACTGCGGCGAGCAGGCCGAGAACCGCCGACGCCCGGTCGATTCCCGCGCCGACGGAGACCTGGTACACCGCCACCGCCAGGGCCAGGGCGACCGGCCAGGCGGTGACGTTCCGGCCCGCCGGGTCGTCGGCCCCCGGGGCCGTCGCCACATCCGCCGGGCCGAACGACGGTGCGGACGACCGCGGGGTGGCCGACGAATCCTGGCCGAGCAGCAGGCTCACGGCGCAGCACCCCAGCACGGGCGCGGCGAGCAGCAGGCCGGTCGCGGCGGCGAGCCACCACCCGGGAACCGGCCGGACCTGCGCGAACGCCAGTCCCAGCAGCCCGGCCATCGCCGCCCCGACCCCGGCGGCGCCGAGCGCCGGACCGTGACCGCGGCGCCACGGGTCGGCCGCCGACACCAGCGCGGTGGCGAGCACGCAGCAGCAGAACACGACCAACGGGGTGGGAAGGTCGGCGAGCCGCTCGGGCGCCACCAGCAGCGTCCAGACGCAGAACGTGAGGCACAGTCCCACGGCCGTGCCGTCCGCCAGCAGCCGCAGCCGGGCCCAAGCCCCGACCGAGGCGGGCAGGCTCACCAGCGCCGCCAGAAACGCCGTACCGGAGGCGACCACCGTGAGGTCCAACGCCATCGTGAGCGCTCGCTGGGGTACGCCGAACCACCCGCCGACCGACACCTCCAGCGCCATCAGCCCGACCAGGCCGACCGCCAGGGCATACCAGGTGCGGTAGCAGGACGCCTCCCAGGAACGGTCACCGGACGATGCGGCGCCGACGGCGGCGGAGGGTTGACGCAGTCCCCTCCGGTAGAGGCGGTGGCCCAGGCAGAACGCCAGGACCACCACCGCGGCGGCCAGCCACGGGACGGCCGGGGACGGTGTGGCCTCGGCGTTGTCGACGGCCGAACCGGCCAGCGCCGGGCCCAGGATCAGGCGACCGGGCTCGACGGGCGCGCCGCCTCGGGCGAACAGGCACGCCGGCCCGATAAGCAGAAAGAGCACGGGCATCGCCAGCAGGATCGTCCGGCCGATGGCGGCCGCGCCGAGGCGGGCAGCCGGGCCGCGACGGGGCAGGCTGGACCGGGCCAGGCTGGGCAGCGGGGCGTACACAGTACGGGTCCTTCGAGGGGTCGATGGCACGCACAGCCCACTTTCGGGCTTCCTGATCACCGTCAACGAACAGCCGCCCGCGGGGTTACGCCGCCATCCGTTTTCGAAAACTCCCCCGAGCGGGGCCGTCATCTGCGGTCACGGCGCCGAAATGTCGGTCCCGCCGGACAGACTGGGGGCGTGGGCCGTCGGAACATTCTGGTCGGGACCGCATCCTGGACCGACAAGACGCTCCTCGCCTCCGGGTGGTACCCGGCCGAGGCGGACACCCCCGCCAAACGACTGGCCTACTACGCGAGCCGGTTCCCCCTGGTCGAGGTCGACTCCACCTATTACTCGCCGCCGGCCGAGTCGACCGCCCAGTTGTGGGCGCAACGAACGCCGGAGGGGTTCACCTTCAACATCAAGGCGTTCAGCCTGCTCACCGGCCACCCCACGAAGGTCTCCGCCCTCTACAAGGATCTTCGGCCGGAGACGACCAAGAAGAACGTCTACCCGGACGACCTGCCCCGGGACGCGTACGAGCAGGTCTGGGACCGGTTCCTGACGGCCCTGCAGCCGCTCGTGGACGCGGGCAAGCTGGGCGTGGTGCTGTTCCAGTTCCCGCCGTGGTTCACGATCCGCCGCGCCAACAAGCAGTACCTGCTCGAGGTGGCCCAGCGGTGCGCCCCGCTGCGGGTGGCGATCGAGTTGCGCAACAAGACCTGGTTCGAGGGCGACAACCAGGCCGAGACGCTCGACTTTCTCGCGTCCCACGACCTGCCCTTCGTCTGCGTCGACATGCCGCAGGGACACACGTCGTCGGTCCCGCCTGTGATCGCCGCGACGTCCGACATCGCGGTCGTCCGGTTCCACGGACACAGCGATAAATGGACGAGTAAAGATATTTACGATCGATTCGGCTATCGGTACAGTCGACGGGAGCTGGCCGAGTGGGCGCCCCGCCTACGCGAGCTGGCCGATCAGGCCGACCAGGTCCACGTACTGATGAACAACTGCTACTCCGACTACGCGCAGACCAACGCGGCCGAGCTGATGGAACTGGTGGGCGGTTGACTTGCTGGATACGCGACCAGCGGACCATCGCCGCTACGTGCGTAAAAGACCGCACGCGTACGGCGTCTACGTATACGTAGCCGCGGCGGCGCCGTCGCGCGCCCGCGAAGATACGCATCCGCTGACGATGTGGCGACCCGAGTCTTTGACCGACAGTAGAGACGCCTTCGAGTGGATTCTGTTCGACCAAAGGAGACAGACATGCTGCACGACCCGGACATCCGCCGTCAACTGGCCCGCCAGCGCGAGCGCGAGCTGATCGAGGCGGCCAACCGCGAGCGACTGGCGCGGGCGGTTCGCGAGCAGAAGCGGGCGCCGGATACCAAGCGTCGCGACGAGCGGTAGCCGAACGGTAGCCGCTCGTGCGACGCACCACGCCCCAGGCGCCCGCCCCACCCCCACCACGGTCGGGCGGGCGCCTCGATCATCAATGTGAAGATTCGTCCCATCCCCTGTCTCGGCTGAAGGTGTGCGGACGGGAACGCGACGCGGTCCGGTGGGGGCCAGCGAGGCGTTGATCGGGCCGGGCGGAGCTGAACCGTCCGCTGTGCGGGGAGTCGATCGAGGGGCGGCGGCTCGGGCGGAAACGGCGACGCCGGCACGAGCCTGCGTTCGAAAGCCTGCTCGCGATGTCGTCAGAAGCCGGCGCGGCCCGTCGCCAGGGTTGCTCCGCGGCCCGACTGATGCGTGACCCTTTACGGCTCGGCCCGTTGATCCTCGGTTCAGCTGATGCCTGACTCCGCTGGTTCCTGGCTCGCTCACCCGATTCTGGCGCCGCGCGGTCTGTTGACACTGTGATGGAGCGCGCAGAGAATCTGAACAGTTCACCTGCTACGTACGCCCTCGTTCCGCCCAATTGAACACCGAGGAGCTTCCATGACCGTCCCTGAGCCCGGCTCCCCGATCATTATTCGAAACGGACTTGTTCTCACCCTCGACGACCGCCGCACGATCATTCGCAGCGGCGACGTGCTCATCGAGGGTGATCGGATCAGCGCCGTGGGCGAACGGCTCGCCGCTCCGGAGGGCGCGTTTGAGATCGACGCATCCGGCGGCATCATCATGCCGGGCATGGTCGACACCCACCGGCACATGTGGCAGACCGCCATGCGCGGCTACGGTGCGGACTGGACCCTGACCCAGTACTTCGTCTGGTACTACCTGCAGTTCGGCAAGCTTTTCCGACCTGAGGACATCTACGCTGGGAACTATCTAAGCGCACTGGAAGCGATCGACGCGGGGGTGACCACGTCGGTGGACTGGTCGCACGGGCTGCAGACCACGCAGCACGCCGACGCGGCCGTGGACGCGCTCAAGGCGGTGCCGGGGCGGTTCGTCCTCGGCTACGGCAACATCCAGCAGTCGCCCTGGGAGTGGACCACCTCCCCCGAGTTCCGCGACTTCGTCAACCGCCGGATCACCGTCGGCGACGACATGCTGGGGTTCCAGATCTGCTTCGACCTGCCCGCCCGGGACAACAACGAGTGGCCCGAGCGCGCCGCGTTCGAGGTGGCGCGGGAGCTCGGCGTGGCTGTCTCGACGCACGCCGGCGTGTGGAACGTGACCAAGGACGACAGCATCAAGTGGATGTACGAAAACGGCTTCATGGGGCCGTCGAACATCTACGTCCACGCCGCCTCGCTGAGCGAGGACTCCTACCACCGCATCGCCGCGACCGGCGGATCGATCTCGGTCTCGGCCGAGAGCGAGGCCAGCGCCGGCCAGGGCTACCCCACCACCTGGGAGGCCCGTAAGTACGGCATCCCGATCTCGCTCTCCAACGACACCAGCGTGTGGTGGAGCGCCGACATGTTCGCCGCGATGCGCAACACGCTCAACGCNGACCGCATCCGNGANCACNACGAGGCGCACCTGCNGGGCGAGACCGTCACCCACCTCTCNGCCCGGGCCCAGCACGCGGTGGAGTGGGCCACNCGTGGCGGGGCGAAGGCGCTGGGTTGGGACAGCCTCATCGGCAGCCTCGAAGTAGGCAAGAAGGCCGATGTCGTGCTGCTCAAGAACGACCAGGACCCGGCCATGACGCCCATCATCAACCCGTACGGTCACGTGGTGTACCAGGCCCAGCGCTCCGACGTGCACACGGTGGTCATCAACGGCCGCATCGTCAAGCACAACCACACGCTGCTGGTGGGCAGCATCGCCAAGGCCAAGGCGGCCGCCGAGCGCACCGTCGAGTACCTGGTGAGCCAGATGGGCTACGACGCGTGGGCCACCGGCATGAACCCGGAGATCCCCGAGCAGCAGAAGCGCGCCATGGACAACCCGTACATGTACACCGAATACAAGGGCTGACCGGCCAGCCCACGCGCGGCCCGGTCCATTGGCGAGGGGTGGGGCCTGCCCGAGGGGTGAGGGCGCATCGTCGCCCTTCCCTCACCACCGCACCTCATGAGGGTGCCCCCACGATCTCTACCTCATGAGTCGCCCCACAACCCGAGACCCCTTGGGAGGCCCCACCCCCAACCGAATTCCTCGCACGATCCCATGATCGCCGTGAGGCGGGGATGTCCTTATGGCGCAGAAGTGCCTCACCCTGATCAACGTTCATGATCGCGGTGAGGCAATCGTGGCTTCTCCGGCCCACGGTCGCCTCACTCCGGTCGGGCGACGGGATGGCTCGATGTCGCTCACGGGATGACTCGACGGAGCTCCCGGGGAGCGCAGGAGGCGTCGCAGTCGCGCACGCAAATGCGCCTGCTCGGCGATGTTGCGGGTCTCCTTGATGGCCTGCCGATAGGCAGCCACCGCCTCGTCGTCGCGGCCCAACCGCTCCAGCAGGTGGGCGCGGACCCCGGCCAACCGGGATAGGCGGGGGTGGTGCTCAGCGAGCTCGTCGATGCAGGCGAGGGCGTACTCCTCGCCGTGGACCATCGCCTCGGCCACGATCCGATTGAGTGCAATCGTCGGATTGCGGTTCTCGGTGATGACCTCGAGCAGGCGGTACAACGCGAGGATCTCGGACCAGTCGGTGGAGGCCGTGTCGGGTGCCTCGGCGTGCAGCGCGGCGATACAGGCCTGCAGCAGGTACGGGCCCGGGGTCGCCCCCACGACGGCGCGCTCCACCAACGCTCGCCCTTCGGCGATCAGCGCCGGCTCCCAGAGACGGCGATCCTGCTCGTCGAGGGGGATCAGGCGATTGTCCGGGCCGACTCGGGCCGGGCGCCGGGCCTCGGTGAGGAGCATGAGGGCGAGCAGCCCACTGACCTCCGTATCGAGGGGCAGCGCCTTGTGCAGCTGGCGGGCCAGCCGGATGGCCTCGGCCGCGAGATCGGCATCGTGCGCCGGTTCACCGGTCGTGGTGTGGTGAGCCTCGGTGAACATCACGTAGAGGACGTCGAGCACGGACGGCAGGCGCTCCGTGACATCCCCCGGCCGGGGTAGCGCGCCCCCGAGCTCGGCGATGCGGCGCTTGGCCCGGGTGATGCGCTGGGCGACCGTGGCCTCCGGCAACTGGTACACGTTGGCGATCTGGGCGGTGCTGAGCCCGGCCACCGCACGGAGCGTCAACGCGACCTGGGCAGAGCGAGGCAACGCGGGATGGCAGCACAGGTGCAGCAGGAGCAAGCTGTCATCGATTGCGCTCGACTCCGAGCTGCAGGCGTTCAACGGCAGCGCCAACAGTGCCTCACGCGTCTCACGGTCCCGCCGGCGGTAGTCGCTGCGCACGCGGTCGATGTAGCGCCGGCGCGCCGCCGTCACCAGCCAGGCCAGCGGATCCTCCGGCGCCTGGACCGTCCACTGCTGATGCGCCGCGACCAGGGCGTCTTGAACTGCGTCCTCACACAGGTCGATTTGGTCCCGACCGTACGTGCGGAGGAGCCGGGCGAGGGCCTGCGGCACGAGCTCGCGCCACAGGCCCTCGTCGACGTGTGCCGGGGTCACGGTCACAGGTCGCCGAGGTCGGAGAACATGACCGGCCGGATCTCCACAGCGAGTCCGTCGATACGTGCGTGCGGGATCAGCTTGGCCTGCTCGACCACGCGGGCCTCGTCCTCGACATCCAGCAGGTAGAAGCCGCCCAGGAACTCCTTCGCCTCGGCGAAGGGACCGTCGGTGACCTCGGGGACCCCGTTGCGAGCCCGGACGACCTTGCTCTGGCTGGGGTCGGCCAGCGCCTGGGTGGCGATGAACTCGCCGGTCTCCTTCGTCCGGGCCGTGAACGCGGCGTGGCCCTCCTCGATCATCTTCTGCTGCTCCTCGGTCAACCGCTCCAGGACCGCGGGATCAACCTGCATCAGGATCAGGTACTTCACGACTCCTCCTCGCACTCAGCGGCCCAGGACCGGGCCACGCGCTTGGTGCGCCGCGGGCCAAACAGAGCGACACACCCTCCGCTGGTCGTCACGCCCGCCTCGGAGACGACAACCNGCGCAGAAATTCTCTGGGGCCAGGNCCCTCTGGGTCCGGAAATTTCCGGCCCGCCCGGTCGTGGACGGCCCCGGCGCGCCGACATCGCGGTCACCGTGGCCAGCCTGGTCCTCGCGGGCATCGCCCTGTCGCGGCGCTGGCGCCGATCATCGCGGCGTACGCGATCGTGGGGCCCGGGTGCGGGGCACTGTTCGTCTTCGGCGCACACCGGGTCGTCTCCGCCGCCGCGGCCCGCGCCGCAGGGCGGGCGGCGTCTTCCTCCTCTGCGCGGTGACCAACCTCGCCGTCGCCACCACGAACCGCACCGATCGTCCCGACGACGACGGAGGACCCTCCCCCTCATGATCGCCGTGAGGCGAACGTACGCGTCCGGGCACGCAAACGCCTCACCCCGATCAACGTCCATGATCGCGGTGAGGCAGTCCGGGCGTCGCCCACCGCCAAACGCCTCACGGCGATCATGGACGGAATCAGACGTCGACGACGGCGAAGCCCTCCGCGTGAATCCGGGGTCGGTTCACGCCGAGCGCAGGAGTTGCGCGAGGGCGGACATGTCTCGTTCGCCGAGACCCCGCTGAAGCGCCTCGGCCACCGCGGCCCGGTTGGCGGCCAGCTGCGGCATCCGGGCGCCAACGCTGTCGGCCAGCTCGGTGATCAGGCGCAGGTCCTTGGCCACGAGATCGAGTGCGAAGGCCACCGGAGCCGTCTCGGGCTCCACATAGGACTGACGCTTGTACTGCACGAACGGCGCGGCCACGGCGCTGCTGGTGAACACGTCGTAGGCAGCGGCCCGGTCGATCCCGGCCTTCTCCGCCAGCACCAACGCCTCGGCCACGGCCTGGTTCAGGCCGTGCACCACCGAGTTGACGACCAGCTTCATCGTGGCCCCCGCGCCCTGGCCGCCCAGGTGCACGATGCGGGCCGCGAACGCGGACAGGGCCGGCCGGGCCCGTTCCAGGGCCGCGGCGTCGCCGCCGGCGAGCACGGTGAGCTGGCCGCTCTGGACCAGGGCCACGCTGCCCGAGACGGGTGAGTCCACCAGGTACGCCCCGCGCGCGGCTACCTCGACCGCCATCTCCCGGACGGTGGCCGGCGCGATCGTGCTGGTGTCGCAGACGACCGTGCCGGCGCTCAGCCCGGCGATGAGGCCGTCCTCACCCCGGTAGGCGGCCCGGACCGCGTCGTCGTCGGCGAGCGAAACGATCACAACCGATGCCCCACGGACCGCCGCGGCGGCCGTGGCGGCCACCGGAGCGCCCAGGCCCTCGGCCCGGGCCGCCGTGCGGTTGTAGACGGTGACCGCGTGTCCGGCGGCCAGCAGCCGACCCACCATGGCCGCGCCCATCCGCCCCGTACCGATGACGGCGACGGGCAGTGGCGTGGTCATCGCCAGCCACCGTCCACGGTGAGGTCGACGCCGTTCATGGCGCCGTTCTCCAGCAGGAACACGGCCGCGTCCACGACCTCGGCCATGGTGGCCAGCCGGCCGGTCAGCGTGTTGGCGATGACCGCGTCGAGGTTCTTGCCGACCCAGAACGGGCTGTCGCCCACGATGCCGGGGTGGATCGAGTTGACCCGGATCGGGGCGAGCTCCACCGACAGCGTGCGCACCATGCCGACCACGCCGGCGTTGATGGAGCTGACCGTCGTCGAGCCCGGGTAGGGCCGCAACCGGGCCATGCCGCCGAAGAGCAGGATCGACCCGTTGCCGGTGAGGCGGTCGGCCAGCGCGTGCACCACCTCGGTGTAACCGACGAGCTTGAGCGTGACCAGGCGGATGGCGTTGTCGATGTCGTACGTCCTGACCGCGTTGGCGTCGCGCTCGATCGCGGCCAGCACCACATGGTCGATCGGCCCCAGGCTGGCCAGATTGCCAGCGATCTCATGGGGCTTGGTCAGGTCCAGCGCCAGGCTGGATGCCCCGTGACCGATCTCGGCCGCCACCTTGGCCGCGTTGGCGGCGTCGCGACCGGTGAGCACGACCGGACGCCCCCGGGTGGCGTAGTAGCTGGCCAACTCGCGGCCGATGCCGGCGGTCCCGCCGACGATGAGGACGGTGCCCTGACCCGACCCGCTGCCCGACATGTGCTGGTCCTTCCCTTGTGGATGGTCGCCTCCTGGTGAGTCGCTGACTCGCCGGGGAGGGGCGACTGGCGTGTGGATCGTCGACTGGCGTAGGGTGCGCCTTCGCAGGCGCGCGATGAGCGACATCGAAGCGCTCAGTGGTGGTGACCCGTAATGGACTTCAGGTAGTCCCAGTCGCGCACGAACCGGTAGGAGTGCCGGCCCGGCGGCTGTGGGGCCTGCGTCTCCAGCCAGCGCACGGGCCCCTTCCCGATGTTCCTGAACCCGTGGACGCAGCCGACGCCGGCGAACGCCGCGTCGCCGGCCTTGAGGTGGTACGTCTGCCCGTCGAAGACCGCCTCGGCCTCGCCCTCGAGGAACAGGTACGTCTCCTCGAACGGATGGTCGTGCGGCCCGGCCACCCCGGCCTCGTCGTACTGCACCATGAACATGGTGGTGAGCACGGCGCCGAGGTCGCTGTCGACCATCATCTTCACGGTGATTCCACTGTAGACAAGCAGCGCGGTGCGCATGCTGGCCGACTGAGCCAGGTGCTCCTGACGCTGGTTGGCGACCTCCATGTTGAAGGCCTCGATGTGGCCGAAGTTCCGGTTCCGCGGATCGCGGGGATCCACGGTGCCGGGCTCGGTGGTGGGCAGCGCCGGCACCGCGTAGACGTCGTGGGCGTAGGAGGAGCGGGGCTGCGGAGCCCTCATCTGAGCCCACCGGGCCGGCTCGGACCCCTCGTTACGCCACGAGTGCGGCACGCCGAGCGGCAGCAGTCCGTAGTCGCCGGGCGCCAGCCGGGTCGCGCCGTCCGGGGTCTGCACGATGACCGACCCCTCCAGCACGTAGAAGCACTCCTCGTAGGACTGCACCGCCGTGGCCACGGAACCGCCGGGCTCGAGCGCGCACACGCTGAACTCGGTGTGCACGGCGCCCGGGGAGTTCTCGTCGACGATGGTCCACCGGGTGAAGCCCTGGCCGGCCCGCGGGTCCGGGGGTGGCAGGTACTGGGCGTCGGCCGCGTACGCGACGACGTGGCGCTTCGGGGTCATTCGCGCTCCTTCGGGGACTGGTAGCCGGGGCCGTACGGGTACCGATCGGACCGATCGTGGGCGCACCGTACGACCCGGGCCGGCTGGCTCGCGAGATGAGGACGGCTCTGGACGTTGACCACGTGCGGCGGGCTGCGCCGGCCAGTGCACGTGGCTGGGCTAGAAGTTCACCACAGACTTGACCGCTGCCACCACCTTGTCGACGGTCGGAATCACCGCCTCCTCCAACGTGTCGGCGAACGGCAACGGCACGTTCTCCGAGGCGACCCGCTTCACCGGGGCGTCGAGCAGCTGGAAGCCCTCATCGACGACCACCGAGACGACCGTGGCGCCCCAGCCGCCCTGGTACGGGTTCTCCTCGACGGTGACCAGCCGGGAGGTCTTGCCCACCGAGGTGAGCACCGTGGCGAGGTCCATGGGGATCAGGCAGCGCAGGTCGATGACCTCGGCCGACACCCCCTCGGCGGCGAGACGCTCGGCCGCGGCCAGCGACGTGTGCACAGTGGACGCCAGCGCGACGATCGTGACGTCGGTGCCCTCCCGCACGACGTTGGCCTTGCCCAGCTCGATTACATGGCCCTCGGGCGGCTTGGGTCCCTTGGTGGCGAACAGGCCCTTGTGCTCGCAGAAGATGACCGGGTCGTCGCTGCGGATGGACGCGGCCATGAGGCCGATGACGTCGGCCGGGGTGGACGGCGCCACGATCTTCAGGCCGGGGATGGTCAGGGCCCAGTTCTCCACGGCCTGCGAGTGCTGGGCGCCGAAGCCGAGACCACCGCCGTTGGCCGTACGCAGCACCAGCGGGACGGTCACCTGGCCACCGGTCATGTACCGGGCCTTGGGGATCTCGTTGGCCACGTAGTCCCAGCAGACCGCGAAGAAGTCGGAGAACATGATCTCCGCGACCGGGCGCATGCCGGTCATGGCGGCGCCCATGGCCGCCCCCACGATGGCCTGCTCCGAGATGGGTGTGTCCCAGACCCGGCGCGGTCCGAACTCCTTGAGCAGGCCGACGGTCGTCTTGAAGACGCCCTCGGCGGCCGCGATGTCTTCGCCGAGGCAGACGACGGTCGGGTCGCGACGCATCTCCCGGGCGATGCCCTCCGCCACCGCCTCCCGGTACGTGATGATCTCCGTCTCTGTCATCGCCGGCCCTTCGTCCTCGTCTGCATGGTCCGTGTCCTCGACTGCCTGGCTCGCTCACATGTGCTGCGTGGACTCAGGTGCGCCATGCCGAGCCTCCATCGGCCCAGACGTCGGTCAGAGCTTCGCGGACGTCCGCCACCGGGGCGTTCTTGGCCGCGTCGATGGCGGCCGCGACGATCGCGTCGGCCCGTTCGTCGATGCCCTTGATGGTGTCCGGGGTGACGCCGAGCGCCTCCAGCCGGGCCCGGGCCACGTCGATCGGGTCGTGCTTGAGCCAGCGCTCGACCTCTTCGGCCGGGCGGTACTTGGCCGGGTCGGTGCGGCTGTGGCCGTAGTGGCGGTACGTCTCCGCTTCGATGACCGTCGGTCCCTCGCCCGCCCGCGCCCGGGCGGCCGCCTCGGCCACGGCGTCCCGGACCACGATGACGTCGTTGCCGTCGATGACCTTCGCGGGAATCCGGTAGGCCGGGGCCCGGTCGGCCGCGGGATGATCGGCCGCCGTGACCGCGCCGATCGGGGTGTACTCCATGTACAGGTTGTTCTCGCACACGAAGATGACCGGCAGCTTCCAGATGGAGGCCAGGTTCAGCGCCTCGTGGAACGTGCCGATGTTCGTGGCGCCGTCGCCGAAGAACGCCACCGCCACCTGGGACGTCCCTCGCAGCTGGGCCGACCACGCCGCCCCGACCGCGATGGGCAGGTGCGCCCCCACGATCGCGTACGAGCCGAGCATGTTGCCCGGAGCCCAGGTGAGGTGCATCGAGCCACCCTTGCCCTTGCACAGCCCGGTGGCCTTCTGCATGAGCTCGGCCAGGCAGGCCTCCGGCGTCGCCCCACGGGCGATGGCGTGGTGGTGGCCGCGGTAGGTGGCGAAGACGTAGTCGTCCGGGCGCAGGGCGAAGCTCGCTCCCACGGCGACCGCCTCATGCCCCGAGGCCAGGTGTGTGGTGCCCTTGACCAGGCCGGCGAGGAACAGGTCGTACGCCGCCTTCTCCGTGCGGCGGATCACGGCCATCTGCTCGTACATGGCGAGCAGCTCGGTGGTCTCGTTGCTCACCGTCCTCACGCTCCATTCGCAGCCGAGGCGGCTGTTCCCGCTGCCGCTCGCTCCTTACGCTCACCGCGGCCCGCCTTGGTGTTCAGGTGCGACTGGGCGTCGCGCTCCAGCGGAAGCGGCCCGCTGACCGCGTAGTAGCGGCGGCCGGCGACCAGCAGCTCCTCGGCGGGGAACTTCGTGATGACCTGGCATCCGTCGGCGGTGACGACGACCTCCTCCTCGATCCGGGCCGCGCCCCAGCCGTCCTTGGCCGGCCAGTACGTCTCCAGCGCGAAGACCATGCCCTCCTCGAGCACCTCGGGGTGGTCGAGGGAGACCAGCCGGCTGAAGATGGGCTTCTCCCAAATGGACAGTCCGACGCCGTGCCCGTACTGGAGGGCGAAGGCCGCTTCCTCGTCGGGGAAGCCGAACTCCTCGGCCCGCGGCCACAGGGAGACGATGTCGGCCGTGGTGGCGCCGGGCTTCACGGCGGCGATCGCCATGTCCATGTACTCGCGGCAGCGCACGTACGCGTCGCGCATGGCCGGGGACGCACTGCCCACGGCGAAACACCGGTAGTAGCAGGTGCGGTAGCCCATGTGGCTGTGCAGGATGTCGAAGAACGCCGGGTCGCCGGGGCGGATCAGCCGGTCACTGTAGACATGCGGATGGGGTGAGCAGCGCTCGCCGGAGATGGCGTTGACGCCCTCGACGTACTCGGACCCGAGGTCGTACAGCACCTTGGCGACCAGGGCGACGCACTCGTTCTCCCGCACGCCCGGCCGCAGGAACTCGTACAGCTCCTCGTAGGCCGCGTCGACCATGGCGCACGCCTGGGTGAGCAGGGCGATCTCGTCCTGGGTCTTGATACGGCGGGCCTCCAGGAACAGCTGCTGGCCGTCGACCACCTGGATCCCAGCCCGCTGCAGGGCCATGAGCACCGGCATCTCGGCGATGTCGACCCCGAGCGGCTCGTTCAGCAGGCCGCGCTCGGCCAGCTCAGCGGCGATCTTGCGCGCCAGCTCCTCGGCGATGCCGGCGTCTGGGTGGAACGCGCCCCGCAACACCGAGATGCCGGCCCGTGCGCGGTTGGCCCCGTCGAGCCACGGGTTGTACAGCTGGTGATGACGGGCCGCGGACCCGAAGTCCCAGACGATCGGCTCGGACCCACCCCGGCACAGCAGCGCGAACCGGATGAACTTGTCCATCGCCCAAGTGCCGATGTGCGTCGCCGTCATGTAGCGGATGTTCGCGAAGTCGAAGGCGAGCACCGCGCCGAGATTCGAACGCTCGAGGTGATCCTTCAGCCGTGCCAGACGCTCCCGCCGCAGCCGATCCATGTCGATGCGCTGTTCCCAATCGACTGCGTTCGTTCCCCATGTGCCGATCGCCACGTCAGCACCCCTCTGCTACAGTCCGGCTGTTCAGTGTTGCTTACCGGCAAGCTAGTAGCTCGGTCAGCCGAGCGTCAAGCGTCACCCGACACCGGAGCGCGGAGTCCGTTCGACGGGATCGGACACGGCCGCGGCGACACGCGCGAACGCCGCTTTTGTGCCTGCAGGCGAACGGCGTGTCGTTGACGACCGGTAACCTGGGCTCGACAGCATGGGCTCGCGGACCACCGAGGTCGGGGTCGGCCGGACGGCCGCCCGACGCCCTGGTGCCACCGCGAGCCGAGCACGGGGACAACTGGTCCGGACACTGGCGTCCGGACGCGTGGAGAACGGTCCGTCGCGATGGACGGACCACACCGAAAGGCGGACAGCGTGAGCGCTCCGGCTCTTCCTCCGATCGGCGAGCGCCTGCGGCAGGCGCGGTTGCGCCGAGGAATGACCGTGCGCGGCCTCGCCCGCGCGGTCGACGTCTCGGCCAGCCTGATTTCGCAGATCGAAACGGGCAAGAGCAGCCCTTCGGTGAGCACACTCTACGCCATCACGGCTGCTCTCGATATCTCCATCGAGGACGTCTTCGGCACCGTCGGCAGCTCAAACCGGCGCGACGGCTCCAACGGGGCATCTGAGTCCGCCGACCTGGCCGCGGCGGCCGCCGTGGGCTCCCGGGAGCGTACGCCCGAGGTCAACGCCCGGGCGATCCCGCCCGCACCCGCCGTCGGCGAGGTGCCCGCGTCCGGGGTGGACCGCAGCGGCGAGTCCGCGGTCACCCAGGGCCTGCGGCAACTCGCGCAGAAGCGGCGGGTTGGTCCCGTGGTGACCCCGGAGACCCGCGAGGTGCTGCGCCTCGACTCCGGCGTCACCTGGGAGCTGCTGGGCCAGATCCCCGACACCCACGTGGACTTCCTGCGGATCACGTACGAGCCCGGAGGCAGCTCCTCCGGCGTCGGCGTGCTGATGCGGCACTCGGGCACGGAGTGGGGTCACGTGCTCTCCGGCCAGCTCACCCTCACGCTCGGGTTCGAGCAGTACGTGCTCAACCCCGGCGACTCGGTGTCCTTCGACTGCTCGATCCCGCACTCGTACGCCAACCACGGCACCGAGCCCGCCGTGGGCATCTGGTTCGTGCTCGAGCGGTACCGCTGAACGCCTCACCGCGGGCCGACGGTTGAACACCGGCCCGATGACCGGGTGAACACCTGGCCGCGCTGAACGCCCGGCTGCTCTGGACACCCGCCGGGCGGCTTCGCCCGCGCCCGGCTGTTCACCAACGCAAACCGCTTTGCTTAGCCCTATTGCACACTGTCCATCGGAACCATACACTCCGGCTCAACATGTGGGTCCCGTCACTGTCCGGCAGCGAGCTTGAAACCGTGCCGTCATGTCGATGCCGTCCGTGACGACCGACCTCCCATGAAGACAGTTCCTCGCGTGACCGCGCCCGACGTCACCGTCTCGCCTCGTACCCGGCGCGCGGCCACCGCCCAAATGAGAGGAGAAACCGTGCGCAGAAGGGCATTACCCGCACTCGCGGCGGCCCTGCTGGTCGCCTCGGTCGGGGCCTGCAGCACTCGGGAGCCCAGCGCGGACCCCACCGGGTCCGACGAGCCGATCGTCATTGGTTCCACGCTGGCCCTGACCGGCGCGTTCGCGGCCACGGGCATCATTCACAAGATCGCCGGAGAGGCATTCATCGACCGGCTCAACGACGCGGGCGGCCTCCTCGGCCGGCGAGTGGAGTGGCGGGTGCTCGACGACCAGTCCAGCACCCAGAACATCGTCCCGCTCTACGAACAGCTCCTCTCCGGCCCGGACGCGGTGGACCTGATCATCGGACCGTACGCGACGCCCAACATCCTCGCCGCGATGGGCGTGGCCGAGCGGTTCGGCAAGGTCCTGCCGCACCACACCGCCGTCCTGCGGCCGCAGCTGACGTACGAGTGCCAGTTCCCGGGCTGGTCGATCGGCCCCAACCCCAACCGGTTCATTCCGGAGCAGCTGTTCGACATGCTCGAGACGCTGCCCAACCCGCCGAAGCGGATCGCCATCGCGACCGTGCAGAACGGCTCGGCCGCGTTCGTGACGAACGGCTTCGATGACGACCCGACCGGCGTGCCGACCGTGGCGGCCGAGCGCGGCATCGAGGTGGTCGTCAACGAGCAGTACCCGGTCGGCAACCAGGACTGGACCGGCATCGCCCAGGCGGTGGCCAACGCCAAGCCCGACCTGTTCATCAGCAACAGCCTCGGCGTCGACGTGGTGAACCAGCTCAACGCGATGTCCCAGCTCAACTACCAGCCGCCGATGACCTTCGCGCTGTTCCCGGCCCCGGGCCCGGTGCTGGGCCTCGGTGAGCTCGCCGAGGGTGTCTTCGCGTGGTCGATGTTCGAGGGGAACGAGCCGGCGCTGGATCGGCTCGGCGACGAGGCCAAGGCGATCGTGGCCGACTTCGTGTCCCGGGCCGAGGCCCAGAACGTGCCCTACACGGCGTTCGAGACGCAGGCCGCGGCGAGCTGGACCGCCTGGGAGATCCTCATCGAGGGCGTGAAGGCCGCCGGCTCGCTCGACGACCAGGCGATCTGCGACGCCCTGCACGAGAACGGGGCCAAGACCACGTTCGCGGGCGAGCTGACCTTCGACCCGGCCCAGAACAACTTCTGGGAGACCCCCGTGGGCATCAAGCAGGTTCAGGATGGCGACTGGGTCATGGTGTGGCCGCGTGACCACGCCAGCGGTGAGGTGCGTGATCCCCGCACCTGACGCTGTCTGACACCGCAATCCCGCGTTGCCCGTGTCGCCCGCCTCGCGCCGGCGGCGGCACGGGCAACGTTGCCCGTACGGATACATGAACATAGATTTTTTTCTTGAAGGGAAGCCCATGAACACCTTCCAGGTGGTGCTCAGCGGCGCGATGCTCGGCGGCCTGTACGCCCTGATGGCCGCCGGGGTCTCCGTCACGTGGGGCGTGCTGCGGGTGATCAACCTGGCCCACTTCGGCCTGATCCTGCTCGGCGCCTACCTCACCTACCAGCTGGTGACCATCTGGCGGGTCAACCCCCTCGTGACGCTCGTGGTCACCGTGCCGGCCCTGTTCGTGCTCGGGGCCCTGTTGCAATGGGCGTACGACCGGCTGAACATCGTGGAATTCAACTCGCTGCTGGTCAGCTTCGGCCTGCTCATCGTCATGATCCAGGTGGCCCAGAACATCTGGACCGCCGACCACCGCGAGCTGCCGCGGGACATCAACCCGTTCGACAACGGCTCGGTGTCCCTCGGCGCGGTGGTGTTGCCGTACGACCGCCTCGTCTGCATCGGGCTCGCGGTGCTCCTGCTCGGCGGCGGCCACCTGATGCTGCAGCGGACGTTCGTGGGGCGCGGCATGCGCGCCTTTGCCGAGGACCGAACGGTGGCCGCCTCCTTCGGCATCGACCACCGACGCCTGTCGGTGCTGCTGGGCGGGGCGGCCGGGGCGAGCGCCGGCATCGCCGGAATGGCGTTCATGCTGGGCAACCTCATTCAGCCCAGCCACGCCTACGAGTGGTTCGGCATCGTCTTCGCCGTGGTCATCCTCGGCGGCCTGGGCAACCTGCTCGGCACGCTCTACGCCGGCATCAGCGTGGGCGCGCTGTCGGGTCTGGTGGGGGTGCTGTGGTCGCACGCCTACGTGCCCATCGTGCTGTTCGCGGCGATCATCCTCGCCCTGGTGCTGCGGCCGCAGGGCGTCTTCGTACGGAGGAGGGCGGCATGACCGCGCTGGCGACACCGGCGCCGAAGGCCCGCATCGGCACCATCCCACGCGGCCTGCTGATCCTGATCGGGGTCAGTGCCCTCGTCGGCGTGCTGGCCACGTTCAGCCGTGGCCTGGGCCTGGCGTCGTACCACCTGGTGCTGATCTCNACCGTTGCTGTTCTGGGCGACCCAGGCCACGAGCTGGAACCTGCTCTCCGGCTTCGCCGGCTACTTCAGCTTCGGCCANGGNGCGTTCCTNGGCGTNGGNGTCTTCACCATGGCCGTGATGGCCGGGCGCAACGACCTGNNCTACCTGCTCGCCATCCCCGTGGGTGGCCTGCTCGCCGGGGTTCTGGCCTTGGTGATCGGGGCGGTCGCCTTCCGCCTCCGGTCGCTGAGGGGAGAAATATTTGCACTCCTCACCTTGGCTGTGCCGTTCATCCTGGGCTCGATCGCGCTGAACACCCGGTTTATCGACGGCGGCCTGGGCACCACGATCCCGACCCCGGACCGGCCCGACTGGGTGCCGAGCTTCCAGCACCTGATGGTCCTGCTGAACCTGGGCGTCGCGACCATCGCGGTGGGCGTGGCCCTGGCCGTGTACCACTCGCGCCTGGGCCGCGGCCTGGCCGCCGTGCACGACGCCGAGGACGCGGCCGAGGTCGTGGGCGTGCCGACGTTCCGCTACAAGATGACGGCGATCGTGCTCGGCGGCGTGCTGGGCGGGATGAGCGGGGCCGTCTTCGCCATGATGCTGGGCTACGTCGAGGTCCCGGTCGTCTTCATCCTCTACATCCCGCTGTTCATCATCCTCATCTGCGTGGCCGGCGGTCGCCGCCACTGGGCCGGCCCGCTCATCGGCGCGGCCCTGCTCGTGGTGCTGACCGAGTGGTTCAAGGTGGCCAGCCTGGACCAGTACCGGGACATCGTGCTGGGCCTGCTGCTCGTCGGCATCGTGGTGATCGCGCCGGANGGGATGTTCGGCCGACTGCGCAAGCACCCGTGGATCGCGCTGGTCACCTTCCTGGTGGTGGCCGGGGTCCTGCTGCTCACCGGCTACTACGCCGAACTGGACGCGCTGCTGTACGGCATGGCGGCCAGCGTGCTGGTCACCACGGTGGCCGGGCTGCCCCGCGTCGAACGGCTGTGGCAACGTCAGACCACAGTGGACAGTGAGCCGGCGGCCACGCCGGGCGACGCCGCAACGGGCGCGGTGGTCGGCCCCCGACCGGCGGCCGGACCGATGGCGCCTCCGCCTGCACCGCCGCCGGGTGGGCGGGTGCTGGTCTCGGTTCAGGGCGTCACCAAGGACTTCGGCGGCGTCCGGGCCCTGGACAACGTCTCGTTCGACGTCACCGAGGGCGAGATCGTGGGTCTGGTCGGACCGAACGGCTCCGGCAAGACCACGATGGTGAACCTTCTCTGCGGCGCCATGCCGCCCACCGCCGGCACCATCACCATCGACGGCCGCTCGATCAAAGGGCTCGCGCCGCACCGGGTGGCGCACGCCGGGGTGGCCCGCACCTACCAGATCCCCAAGCCGTTCGTCTCGATGACCGTNCGGGACAACGTGGCNATGGCGGTCATGTTCGGCCGGACCGGCGCCTCCTACGCGCAGGCCCGACAGCGGGCCGAGCAGTGCCTGGCGACCGTCCACATGCAACATCTGGCCGACGCCCTGCCCGAGTCGCTCAACCTGCACCAGCGACAGCTGCTGGAGATGGCCCGAGCCATCGCGGCCGAGCCCGTGGTGCTGATCCTCGACGAGGCGTTCGCGGGGCTCAATCCGGCCGAGATCGACGACGCGGTCGCGGTGATCCGGCGCATCCACGCCTCCGGCGTCTCCATCATCATCGTCGAGCACCGGCTGCGCGTGCTGCAGCAGCTCGCGACCCGGATCGTGGTGCTCAACCGGGGCACGCTCATCGCCGACGGTGAACCGTCCACAGTGCTCAACGACCCGGCGGTCGTCCAGGCTTACCTGGGGAGGCAACGTGCTTGAGGTACGCGGGGTCCAGGCCCGCTACGGCGACGCGCAGGCGCTGTGGGGCGTCGACCTGGACGTGGCGGCCGGCGAGATGGTCTGCATCGTCGGGCCCAACGGGGCCGGCAAGACCACGCTGGTCAAGACGATCGCCGGCCTGCACCCGACCGCGGCCGGCAGCGTGCGCATGGACGGCGTGGAGCTGACCGCGGTGCCGGGGCACAAGGTCTGCGACCACGGGGTGGCGACCGTGCCCGAGGGACGACGGGTCTTCGGCCACATGACCGTACGGGACAACCTGCTGCTGGGGGCGTACCGACGGGCGGCCCGGCGGGTGTACCGCGAGACCGAGGAGGAGGTGTACCAACTGTTCCCCCGGCTGCGCGAGCGGTCGGGCCAGCTGGCCGGCAGCCTCTCGGGCGGGGAACAGCAGATGCTCGCCATCGGCCGGGCCCTCATGGCCCGACCGCGCCTGCTGCTGCTCGACGAACCGTCGCTCGGCCTAGCCCCGGTCATCGTGGACGAGGTGTTCGACGCGCTGGCCGCGGTCACGCAGACCGGCGTGGGCGTGCTGGTGGTCGAGCAGGATGTGCAGCGGGCCTTGGCGGCCTGCGGCCGCGGGTATCTGCTCATCGAGGGACGGATTGTGACGTCCGGGACCACTGAGGCTTTGCGCTCAACCGACGAGGTCCGCCAACGGGTGCTGGGTATGTAGGGGATCATGGGGCCATGAATCTTGAGAACATTCCGACCGACTTGTACATAGGCGGCGCGTGGCGGGGCAGCGAGGACGGNTCCCGGTTCGACGTCANCGACCCGGCCACGGGCGCGGTGCTCACGAGTGTGGCCAATGGCACAGTCGCCGACGGCATCGCCGCCGTCGCCGCNGCCCACGCGGCCGCTCCGGCCTGGGCCGCCACCCCGCCCCGCCAGCGCGGCGAGATCCTGCGCAAGGCNTTCGAGCTCATGACCGAGCGGTCCGAACAGATCGCGCGGCTCATGGTGGCGGAGAACGGCAAGGCGCTGCCGGACGCGCGCGGTGAGGTGACGTACGCGGCCGAGTTCTTCCGGTGGTACAGCGAGGAGGCGGTCCGCCTCAACGGCTCCATCGCCACCGCGCCGTCGGGGGCGAACCGCATCCTGGTGATCCACCAGCCGGTCGGGGTGAGCGTGCTGGTCACGCCGTGGAACTTCCCGGCNGCGATGGCGACCCGGAAGATCGGCCCGGCGCTGGCGGCCGGCTGCACCGTGATCCTCAAGCCGGCCAGCGAGACGCCGCTCACGGCGCTGTACCTGGCCAAGCTGCTCGCCGAGGCGGGCGTGCCCGACGGCGTGGTCAACGTGGTGCCGTCGACCCGGTCCGGGGCGGTGGTCAACGCGATGATCCACGACCCGCGGGTGCGCAAGCTCTCCTTCACCGGCTCCACCGAGGTGGGCCGGATCCTGCTCGCCCAGGCAGCCGACACGATTGTCAACTGTTCGATGGAGCTCGGCGGCAACGCGCCGTTCGTGGTCTTCGCCGACGCCGACCTCGACGCGGCGATCGCCGGCGCCATGCTCGCGAAGATGCGCAACGCCGGCGAGGCCTGCACCGCAGCCAACCGGTTCTACGTCGAGGCGCCCGTGGCCGACGAGTTCGCGCGGCGGCTGGCCGAGGCCATGAGCGCGCTGCGCGTGGGTCCCGGTCTGGAGGAGGGCGTCCAGGTCGGCCCGCTGGTGAACGCGTCCACCCGGGACAAGGTGGACTCGCTGGTGCGCGCCACCGTGGCGGCCGGTGCCCGGGTGCTCACCGGCGGCGAGCCAACCCCGGGCCCCGGGTACTTCTACCCGCCCACGGTGCTGGCCGACGTCCCCCACGACTCCCCCTGCCTCACCGAGGAGATCTTCGGCCCGGTGGCCCCGGTGGTCGCGTTCGAGACGGAGGAGGAGGCGATCCGCCTGGCGAACCAGACCGAGTACGGCCTGGTGTCCTACGTCTACACGAAGGACCTCGCCCGGGCGCTGCGGGTGGCCGAGGCCATCGAGTCGGGCATGGTGGGCATCAACCGCGGCCTCGTCTCCGACCCGGCCGCGCCGTTCGGTGGCATGAAGCAGAGCGGCATCGGTCGCGAGGGCGGCCACGAGGGCTTGCTGGAGTTCACCGAGTCCAAGTACATCGCCGTCGACTGGTAGGCAACGGGCGTACGGTCGCGCCGCCCCATGGTCGGCCGGTGCGGCGTCCCGTGGGCGTGTGGGCGCACCGCCCCGGGGCGTACGTCCACTGTCGCGGCGGCGGAGCCTCGTCTGACCGTACGATCCGGTCCTTCCGCCGACGGTGACCGTATTCCGGCCGAGTGACCGTACGGTCGGAATCCGGCCGGCGCCCGACCCGGTGGCGGGCGCGCCACGCGTCGGGTGCCGCACACGTGGGTCGTCCTCAGGGTGACCCACGCCCGGTAGGCTGCCGACCGTGACAGTCCAGCAGGGGGTCGTGGTCGGTCTCGACAACGGGGGAACTGCCAACAACGGCACCGTCATGACGCTTGACGGGCGTTTCCTGGTGGATCGCCTGGTCGAGGTACCCAGTCGGGTCACCGAAGGTCCGGCGGCCGCCATCGACGCACTGGAGGAGACGCTCCACACGGTGCTCGAGGTCGTGTCCCTCGACCGCTCGGCGGTACGGGCGGTCGGCCTGGACACCCCGGGACCGGCCAGCGCCCACGGCGTCATCTCGTCGCGGGGATCGACGAACTTCCTGCACCCCGGCTGGCGCGGGTTCGACGTGCGGTCCGCGCTCGAGCAGCGGCTGGGCGTGCCCGTGGTCTACAACAACGACGCGAACGCGGCGACGCTCTACGCCCACGTGCGGTACTTCGGGGTCGCCGCCGACCTGCGCTCATCGGTGGCCGCGATCGTCGGGACCGGACTCGGCGGCGGCGTGGTCCACAAAGGACACCTCATCACCGGGGCCACCGGCATGGCGGGCGAGCTCGGCCACGTCCTGCTGCCCACCGAGGGTCTGCTCGAGCCGGGCCAGCCGGTGCCGCGGTGCAACTGCGGACAGTACGGCGACGTGGAGAGCTACGCCTCGCTCACCGGCATCCGCAACAACCTGCTGCCCTACTGGCTGACCCGCTACCCCCGTCACGAACTGCACGGCGTCGACCCGATTCAGGCGGCGCGGGCGGTGCGCGGCCTGGGCGAGCGAGGCGACGAGATGGCGTTGAAGATCTTTGAACAACAGGCGCGGGCGCTGGGGCGGCTGTTCACGATCGCCTCGAACTTCACCGACCCCGACGCCTACTTCGTCGGAGGCGGGGTTGTGGAGGCGGCGCCGCACTTCCGGGACTGGTACCTGAACAAGGTCGCCGAGTCCACCAGCCTGCGCGAGGAGCAGCGGGCGGCCGCGGTCTTCGCCGTGGTCCCCGACCTCGACATGGCCGGCGCCCGCGGCTCGGCCATCGCCGCCTTGGCCGCACTCACCTGATTGAAGGTGTCGTCTCATCCAGGGTGTCGCCTGATGGGCCGTCGTCGCCTGCGCGGCCGCTGGCGCCTCAGCAGCCCAGATCTTGGAGATTCGTACCCCCTATAGGGGGTATCAACCTCCAAGATCACAGGTTCTTTGGCCTGGGGCCGCATCGACCCGTACGCGTGGTGACATCAGCCTCGCCCTGCTGAGCCGGGCCGGGGCGGACAGCGGCTGCATAAGCAATCCCGACAACCGGCGCCAGTCAGGATTGCACCGCTCCGGGGGGCCCTCACCGGACGCTGGCCCATCTGGACTGGCAGGAGACGACGGGCGGCCCGGTGAGACTCTCTGTCCGAGGCGGCGACGAGATCGTCGAGAACCCGGGTGCGTGCTCCGACGACCTGGCCGGTGAACTCATCGTCGACGGCGGATGGCTGGAACGGTTCGCGACCAACCCCATAGCACCACGCGGCTGGACGTAACCGCCGCTCAGCTTTGTCTCCTTCCCCGACGCTGACCTGACATTGAGACTCACGCCAATCCCGTCATCCGCCCGCACGTAGGACGACATGGGCCGTCGCGGCGGGGAGCATACGGTTCGCTCTGACCGGCGCTTGTGGGGTTCACGTGTCGGCTGGGGCGGCCGGCCAGCCTGAGCCAATCAGTCGTACGCCGTCGTGTTCACGGACGGGTACGACGCCGTTGTCAGCGAGTGCATCGAGGACTCGCACGACGAAAGCCGGCACCATCTGCTGGCGGACTTGCTCGACGGTCCACCACTCCACCGCGGCTGACTCGTCGGTGGGGGTTGGCTGTCCACCTGTCGGCGTCGCCCGGAACGCAAGCGTCACGACGCCGGCCTTCATGTTCTTATAGACGCCGGTGAGCGGTCCGGGAAGGATCTCGATGCCGGTCTCTTCCAGGACTTCCCGCCGGAGTCCCGCGTGGATGGGCTCGTCGAGTTCGAGCACACCACCGGGGGACCTCCCACGCGCCGTTGTCGCGTCGCTGAATGACGAGGACTCGGTCCTTGTCGATGACGACGCCGGTAACGCTGACCGAGTGGCGATCGGGCTGGCTCATGAGTCGATCGTGTCAGGCGTGGATGCGAAAGTCTCGGTGGTCGGCGTACTGCCGACGACTGAGGCCGCCGTTGCGCCACGCTCCGGCGATGCACTCGGCCGGCTGATCACGTGGCCTCCGATGGCGAGTAGCTCGGCCGCCGCGACAGCCCGCGCGGTAACCGGACTTAGCCGAACATACAGGACAAAAATCGACGCTTGCTCCGGAACTGCCGGGTTCCCCATGAGACCGGGTGCGCCATGAGTGGCCCCGGCGCGATTCGAACGCGCGACACCCGCTTTAGGAGAGCGGTGCTCTATCCCCTGAGCTACGAGGCCAGCGCTCACGAGTCTACGGAGGCCGCGGGCGGGTCGGCGACCGCGTTCCCCACCCGGCCCGGGACGGGGCCCTCCGCTTCCTCGCCCAGGCGCACGGACCGCCGCGACCCGGTGCTCGTCCGCCCGAGAGCTCACCGGATCAGACCAGGCGGGGTCACGCCGACGGATACACCACCCCGATCTGGGCCCGGATCTCGTCGAGGATCTGCATGATCTCGAGCGTCTCGTCGAGCGGGATGAGCGGGCTCTCGGTCAGGCCCTCCCGCAGGCAGCGCATCACCTCGGCGGCCTCGTGGTTCATCCCGTTGCCGGTGTACGGCACGTCGACCCAGGTCTCCTCGTCGCCGCGAACGAGCGTGAACCCGGGCGGCACGGGGAACGGCCCGGGGATCTCGATGCGCCCCTCGGTACCGGTGATGACGGCCCGCACGGCGGTCTTGCCCCGCAGCCCGCAGGCGAGCGTCGCCACGGCCCCGTTGTCGTAGCCGAAGACGATGCCGGTGTTCTCGTCCGTGCCCTCGGGGAACAGGCTGGCCCAGGCCCGGATCTCGGCGGGCCGCCCGAGGAACAGATAGGTGAGGGTGACCGGGTAGATGCCGAGGTCGAGCAGGGCACCTCCCCCGAGCGCGGGGTCCCGCAGGCGGTGGCCGGGCATCACCGGCCCGGGCAGCCCGAAGTCGGCGCTGATGTGCCGGACCTCGCCGATCTGCCCCTCGGCCACGAGCGAGATGATGCGGCGAATCGCCGGATTCGTCCGCATCCACATGGCTTCCATGAGGAACAGCCCGCGCTCCTGGGCCAGCTTCACGAGGTCAAGCGAGCTGGCGTAGTCGAGCGTGAACGGCTTCTCGCACAGCACCGCGCGCCCGGCCTCCAGGCACAGGCGAGTGGCGGCGTGGTGGGCCGAGTGCGGTGTGGCCACGTAGATGACGTCCAAGTCCTCGTCGGCGGCCAGCTCCTGCCACGAGCCGTACGCCCGGGGGATGCCGTGCGTCTCGGCGAACGCCTGCGCCCCCTCCAGCGACCGGGACCCGACGGCGAGCACCTGCGCGTCCGGCAGGTGGGCGAGGTCCTCGGTGAATCGCTTCGCGATCCATCCGGTGGCGAGGATTCCCCAACGGATGACGTCCCGCGACCCCGACGCGGCCGGGTCGGGCGCCGGCGAGGTCGGGTTCTGCTCGGCTGCTGGTGGGTTTGCCACGGCGGCCTCCTGCCCCGTCTTCGAACCATCGACAAACCCGTCGATTGTACAGAGGTACGGCGCGTTGGCCGCCGCCGTGCGGAGCACGGCTCGCTGACCACAGCCGTACGGCAGCCCCGACGTACGGCGCGACGGTCCTGACCGTACCGCGCCCCGCCGACAACCCCACACCCCGCCGCGCGTCGATGTGGCGTCGCCCAACCGGCGCCCGGACGCTCCCAAAGTGGACGATTCGGTGATTCACCCCTGGCCGGCCGGACACTCCCGGCGGTTGCGCTGTGCCCGTACCGTAATCGGCAGTTCCACCGTACGCACAGATATGAATGGGGGCGCCCATGCCGACCCAGACCAGCGACGCCGCGGCCCCCCAGGGGTCGAACGTCGTCGTCGTCAAGCAGAAGCGCAGCTGGGCCGGCACGTTCCTGGTCTTCATAGGCCTGATGGGCCTGCTCTGCGCGGGCTACTTCGGGGCCGCCACGCTCAAGCTGGTGCCCGAGATCAAGAACCCGTTCACCACCCGGGTCGACGACCGCAGCGGTCCGGTGCTGCTCGAGTCGATCCAGGACCTGAGCCTCTTCGTGGCCGCCCGCGGCAACTTCCAGGTGGTCGTCGACTACCGCGAGGACCGGGCGTACGTCCCCGACTTCATCTCCAGCTACCACGCTCTCTTCGTTGGACATGGCTCGGTGGAGGCGTACGTCGATTTCGCCACGATCGACGAGGGAGCCATCGAGGTGTCGCCCGACGGCACGGAAGTCACCATCACCCTCCCCGAGCCGCAGCTGTCGGAGGTGCGTCTGGACCTCAACCAGAGCCGCATCTACGCGCTCGACGAGGGCCTCTTCGAGACCATCCGGAGACTGGTCCGCGAGGACATCAACCGGCAGGGCGACCTGTACCGGCTCGCGGTGGACAAGATCGAGCAGGCGGCCCGGCAGAGCGACCTTCTCGAGCGGGCCCGCGAGAACACCCGGATCACGCTCGAAGGAATGATGCGGGCGCTCGGATTCGAGCGGGTCACCGTCAATTTCGTGGCAAACCCCCTCTAATTACCGCGAAAGCCCTCCAGCCCGTCACGCCGTAAACCTCCGGAAGTCGGGGGAGCGGTCCGTGTTATCGGACGTTTACCCGATGGTTTCAATCCCCCGACGCGACCACAGTGGGTCCAACGCTGTGGTCGGGGCCCACGGCCGTTCGTGCTGGTCTGGCGGCGGCCTGTACCGGGTCGTGGGTCCGTTGCTGGCAGGAGGCACCGCGTGTCCACCGTCACGCTCGCGAACGTGTCCAAGATCTTTGAGGATGGCACGGTCGCCGTCGACAACGTGAGCTTGGATATCAAGCAGGGCGAGTTCATCGTGCTGCTTGGTCCCTCGGGGTGCGGAAAGTCCACCCTGCTCCGGATGGTCGCCGGCTTGGAGACGCCGACAACCGGAACGGTCCTGCTCGACGGGCAGCCGGCCGATGACCTCACCCCGCGCGAACGGGGTGTGGCGATGATCTTCCAGGACTACGGCCTCTACCCGCACATGAACGTCCGGGACAACATCGGCTTCCCGCTGCGCATCGCGGGGGTCGAGCCCAACACCCGGTTCGAGCGGATCCGTGACGTCGCCGCGGCCCTGGGTATTGACGACGTCCTCGCCCGGCGTCCAGCCCAGCTCTCCGGTGGCCAGCGGCAGCGGGTGGCCATGGGCCGCGCGATCATCCGCCGGCCGTCGCTGTTCCTCATGGACGAGCCGCTCTCCAACCTCGACAGCGGCCTGCGGGCCCAGCTCCGCGCCGAGATCTCGTCCCTGGTCCGGGAGATGGGCGTCACGACCATCTACGTCACCCACGACCAGGCCGAGGCGCTGACCATGGCCGACCGCGTGGCCATCCTCCGCCGGGGCGTGCTCCAGGACATCGGCACGCCGACCGAGGTCTACCGGCGTCCCGGCACTCTGTTCGTGGCGACCTTCCTCGGCAACCCGAAGATGAACCTGGTCGAGGCCCAGGTCTATGTGCACCTCGACCGGTACATCGCGCTGCACCTGGGCGAGCAGGCGCTCTACCTGCCCTGGCACGACATGCGGTCGCGCCAGGTGGCCCACTACCACGGCGAGAAGATCGTGATCGGGTTCCGGGCCGAGGCNCTNACNCCCGTGCCGCCCGACACCCCGGGCGACGTCCTGCACGGTCGGGTCCACTACATCGAGCACCACGGCCACGAGTCGGTCGCCTTCATCGACGTNGGCGCGCTCGCCGTCAACATCGACGAGTACGGTCCCCCCGCCACGGCCAACGGGCACAGCCGCCGCAGCACCGGCCGNATGGCCGGGCTGTTCCGACGGTCGACCCGGTCGGAGTCGGGGCGGGCCGAGGCCAACGGGCACCAGGACGGTCGTACGGCCACCGCGACCTCGGAATCCGCGACCGGGCGGCACGCTCGTCAGCCGGCCGAGCTGGCCGTCCGGCTCCAGCCCTACCCGGCGCTCCGCATCGGCGAGCCCATGTCGGTCGCGGTCCGGCTCGACGCGCTGCACTTCTTCGACCCCGACGGCAACCGCATCGACGTCGGCTGGCGCTGACCGGGCTCTGTGTCCATCCCTCTCCCGTTGATCTAGGGCTCAGAGTGGTGAGTTGATCTCCAACCACCACTCCTAGCCCTAGATCAACGGGGGCGGCCTCAACGGGGAAGCGGGGTCTCCCACGGTGTGCGGCCTCAGAAGAAGAGGCCCACGAGCAGGGAGACCACGCAGGCGATCACGCCGGCGCCGGGGAAGGTCAGCACCCAGGCGACCACGATGTTCCCGGCGACACCCCAGCGCACGGCCGAGACCCGCTTCGTGGCCCCGACGCCCATGATCGCCGAGGTGATGGTCTGCGTGGTCGAGATCGGCGCCCCGTAGGCAGCGGTGAAGTAGAGCACCGAACTCGCCACCGACTCGGCCGCGAACCCCTCCGGGGGCCGGAGGTGGATGATGCGCCGGCCCAGGGTCCGGATGATGCGCCATCCGCCGGCATAGGTGCCCAGCGCCAGCACGGTGGCCGACGAGTAGTACACCCACTCGGGGATGTGCGTGGGGCTGTCCTGGAAGCCACCGATGTAGAGCGCGAGGACGACGATCCCCATCGTCTTGGCCGCGTCCTGCATGCCGTGACCCACCGCCATCGCCGCGGCCGACGCCGTCTGCATCCAGCGGAAGATGACGTTCAGCGGCCGAGGCTGTACGACGGCTTGGATCCGACGACGCAGCGCCGAGTCCGACCCCGGACCGCTCTGAGCGAAGGTGGCCAGGCCCTTGATGGTCCACAACAGCAGGAACATCACCAAGGCGCCCAGCACGAACCCCACCAGCGGCGAGGCCACCATCGGCACGAGCACCTTGTCGACGATGTTGCCCCACTGCACCTGACCGCCCGTGGCGAACAGGGTCGCCCCCACGACGCCCCCGAACAGGGCGTGCGAGGACGAGGAGGGCAGCCCGAAGTACCAGGTGAGCAGGTTCCAGCCGATGGCCCCGACCACGCCAGCGAAGACCACCCCGAGGCTGGCCAGCCCGTGGGGCAGGACCACCAGGCCGTCGCCGACGGTCTTCGCGACGTTCGTCCCGAAGTGAGCGCCCACGAAGTTCCCGACCGCGGCGACCAGCAGGGCCACGCCCGGCGTGAGCGCGCGCGTGGAGACCGAGGTGGCGATCGCGTTGGCGGCGTCGTGGAACCCGTTCGTGAAATCGAAGATCATCGCGACCAAGATGACCGCGACGACTGCGGCGAGCTCGACCGACAAGGGTCAGGACTCCTTCACGGAGATCTGCTCAACCGTGTTCGAGACGTGCTCCAGGGCGTCGCAGGCCGCCTCCAGCTCGTCGGCGACCTCCTTCATCTTCAGCACGTCCAGCGGGCCGTACTCCCCGGAGAACAGCCGCACCAGCAGCATCCGGTACGCCTGGTCACCCTCGTTCTCCAGGCGGTTGCACTCGACCCAGTACTCCTTGAGGTCCTTCATGGCCTTCAGGCGCGGCATGGCCTCGGCCGTGAGCTGGGCCTGCCGCTCGACCACGCTGAGCAACTCGTGCATCTCCCGAGGCAGCGCGGGCATCTTGGTCAGCCCGTACAGGTACACGAGGCTGCCCGCCGCCTCGATGTGGTCCATCACGTCGTCCAAGGTGGACGCCAACCGGTAGATGTCCTCCCGGTCGAACGGCGTGATGAACGTTGAGTTGATCTTGTTGTACACCTCGTGCGTGATCTGGTCGCTGGCGTGCTCCAACTCCTTGAGCCGATCAGCGATCCCAGCCACGTCGGCGTCGGGCAGTGCGAGCTCGAGCAAAAGCTCGGCTCCGCGGACCAGGTTGGCCGCCGCCTCGTTGAAGAACCCGTAAAAGGAGTCCTCGCCTGGGCGGATCTTGAAGCGCATCGAGGCTCCCATCGGCAAGGTAACGGGCGTCCGCAGCAGACGCCCGGAGGAATGCTAGGGGCAGGTGAACCGAACACCAGCGCGGGTCCAGGCAAGCTTCGCTTCGTTCATCTTCTGTTCACCCGTTGTTCGCCATCGGCAGGGCGGAACGTGATGCCGCTCACCGTCGTACGGCCGCGCCGGGGGCCACGAGCGCCACCACCGAGCCGCGTCCGGAACGGACAAGTGTGACTTAACGCACGCCCTCTACCGTACGCCCGGACGGCCGTCGGCGGGCGCACCAACCGGCCGTAACCCCGCGTTCCCGACCCCGCCGCAGCGGCCCGGCGGGCGGGTCGGCTCAGTCCGTACGGTCGCTGACCTGGGCGAGCCAGGGCCGGAACCCGGTCGCGAACGGCTCCGTGCCGTCCCCCAGCGCCTTGGCCAACCACAGGCTGGCCGCGGTCGCCTCGGCCACCACCTCGTCCGGGTACCCGTACCGGACCCGGTGCTCCTCGAACTCCCTCTCGTCCAGGCGCTCGATCTCGCCCCAGCGACGGCGGCGCACATCCAGATCAAGATCGACCAGCGTCACCTGGCTGTCCGTCCAGGCTGCCGGGGTGGTGATGTCGCAGTAGACCTCGGTCCGGCGGGGCGGGGCGTTGAACATGGCCGTCCACCACGAGTGGGGCGGAACCAGGAGGACGTACGGCTCCTCCCGCAGGGTTTCGCGATCACCGTCCACCCGGGCCGGCGTCCCGGCGGCGACCCCGAGCCACGTGCCGTTCTCGTCCGTGCCCAGGTAGCGCGCCGGGTAACTGCGGTGCGGGCTCCCGTCGTACTTGAGGAACACCACCTGGATCACCGTCGGCCCGCCCATGTCGGGATTCTCCCTCCCTTGGGCAAATCGCGCCACGATCGTCAGTACGTCACCGCCGTCCCGTACCGGCGCGCGGTCACCGTCGACGGTTCCGACCCGGGTAACGTGCGTGATCGTGGCCGCGTCACCGTCCTCGACACCCGCCGAGCCCGGCGCGTCGGCTGAGCCCGACCTGTGGGAAGCGCCCGACCCGTGGGAGGAGGCCGACCCGTCGACCACGCCCGACACCCCAGCCGACCACGACACGCCGGCAGGGCACGACACGCCGGCAGGGCACGACCCGCCGGCAGGGCACGACACGCCGGCGGGGCGCGACCGTCGAGCCGGGGCGCCGAGCGTCGAGGAGCTGCTCGCCATCGCCGTCGGGGCAGTACCCGGCGGCACTGATCGGCCGGGGCAGCGGGCCATGGCCACCGCGATCGCCGAGGCGTACCGCGACGGGGAGCACCTGCTGGTGCAGGCGGGTACGGGCACGGGCAAGTCACTGGCCTACCTGGTGCCGGCTCTGCTGGTCCCGGGCCCCGTGGTGGTCTCCACCGCGACGCTCGCGCTGCAACACCAGCTCGTCGACCACGACCTGCCCCGGCTCGCCCGGGCCGTGTCGTCCCGGCTGGGGCGCACGCCCACGTTCGCTGTCCTCAAAGGACGCCACCACTACCTGTGTCTGGCCAAGTTGGAGGGTGGGCAGGCCGAGGAGCCGGACGCGCTGTTCGAGACCGGATCCGGCGGAGGGGTGCGCTGGCTCGGCGAGGCCGGCCGGCTCGGCCAGCAGATCCTGCGCATTCGCGAGTGGGCCGAGAAGACCGCGACCGGGGACCGGGACGAGCTCGACCCGGGCGTCGACGACAGCGCGTGGCGGCAGGTCTCCACCCCGGCCCGCGAGTGCGTCGGCGCGGCCCGCTGTCCGTTCGGGGCGGAGTGCTTCGCCGAGCAGGCGCGGGCCCGGGCTCGCGAGGTGGACGTGGTGGTGACCAACCACAGCCTGCTCGCCTTCGACATGCTGGCCGGCCGGCACATCATCCCCCCGCACCGACTGCTCATCATCGATGAGGCGCACGAACTGGCCGACCGGGTGAGCTCGGCCGCCCAGGCCGAGCTCACCACGGAGCAGGTCGACCGCGCGGCCCGCCGGGCCCGCTCCTTTGTGGACGGGGATCTGGTCGAGCGGCTCACCGAGGCCGCCGACGCGCTGGCCACCGCCATCACGCCCCTGCCCCCGGGGCGGCTCACCGGAGCGCTGCCACCCGCACTGCAGGAGGCCTTGACGCTGGTCGACTCGGCCGCCCGTCAGGCCCTGGAGCGCATCGGCGAAGTGAAGGCCGACGATGCTGATCCGGTGGGCAAGCAGCAGACCCGCGCCCTACTGTCCGATGTGGACGACACGGCCCAGCGCATGCTCGACTTCGCCGCCCACGACGTCATCTGGGTCGAGCGGGACGAGCGACGGCGGGCCCTGGTCGTCGCGCCGCTGTCGGTCGCCGGCACGCTGCGGCATCACCTCTACGAGGACCGCGTGGTGGTGGCCACGTCGGCCACGCTGGCGCTCGGCGGCGCGTTCGACACCGTGGCCCGGTCGCTCGGCCTGACCCTTCCCCGGACGGGCGGTCCCCCGACACTTGAGTCCACAGTGGATGACGACGAGGCCGAGGAGCCGCCGCCGTCCTGGCGCAGCCTGGACGTGGGTTCCCCGTTCGACTACCGCCGCCAGGGCATCCTCTACGTGGCCGCCCACCTGCCCCGCCCCACCGAGTCGGGGCTGTCGGAACCGGCGGCCCGCGAGATGGTGCGGCTGATCCGGGCTCTGGGCGGCCGTACCCTCGGGCTGTTCTCGTCGCGCCGGGCGGCGACGCGGGCGGCCGAGGTACTGCGGGCCGAGACCGACCTGGAGATCCTGGTCCAGGGCGAGGAGGCACTGCCCCTGCTCGTCCGGCGGTTCCGGGAGGAGCCGTCCAGTTGCCTGCTCGGCGTCATGTCGCTGTGGCAGGGGGTTGACGTCCCGGGCGACGCCTGCCAGCTCGTGATCATCGACCGGCTTCCGTTCCCGCGCCCCGACGAGCCGTTGGCCGCCGCCCGGGCCGCCGCCGTCGACGCGGCCGGCGGCTCCGGCTTCGCGAGCGTCAGCGTGCCGATCGCGGCCGTCCGGCTGGCCCAGGGCGTGGGGCGGCTCATCCGTACGTCGCAGGACCGGGGCGTGGTCGCGGTGCTGGACTCGCGGCTGGAGACGGCCCGCGGCTACGGCTCGTACCTGCGCAAGTCGCTGCCGCCGTTCTGGTACACCACGAAGCCCGACGTCGTGGAGGCGGCCCTGCGTCGCCTCGCCGCGGCCACGCCCGCCGTCCCCACGCAACCGACGCCGGCCGAGGTGACCGGCTAGCCCCGTCAGGTCGTCTCCGCCCAGCCCTGAGCACCGCCGGGCATGGGTGGCCCGGTGGGCTCGACCGGTCGGGGCGGGCGGCCCTCCTCGGCCGCCTCCCGCAGCTCGGCGAGGTGGCGGATGCCCGTGTTGAGCACGGCCACGACCGGGACCGCGAGCAGGGCCCCCACGATGCCGGCCAGCAGGCTGCCAACCGCGATCGCCACGATCACGGCGAGCGGATGGATCGCCACGGCCCGGCCCATGATCAAGGGCTGCAGGAGGTGCCCCTCGACCTGCTGCACCGCAATCACGGCCGCGAGCAGGATCAGCGCCACCACCAGGCCCTGGTCGACCAGGGCGACCAGCACCGCGACCGCCCCCGAGACCGTGGCCCCGACGATCGGGATGAACGAGCTGAGGAAGACAAGCGCGGCCAGCGCAAAGGCGAACGGTACATCGAGGATCACCAACGCCAGCCCGATTCCGGCCGCGTCGATGAAGGCCACGAGCACCGTGGCCCGCACGTAGGAGACCAGCGTGGCCCAGGACGCGTCGGCCGCCGACAGCAGCGACGAACGTACGGGCCGGGGCAGCATCCCGAAGAGGAACCGGGTGATCTTCCGCCCGTCCCGGAGGAAGAAGAACGTCGTGAACAGCACCAGGAACAGGCCGGTGACGAAGTGGCCGACCGTACTCGCGGTCGAGATCGCGCCGGCCGCCCACGAGCTCTGGCCGTTGGTGAACCAGCCGGTGATGGTGTCGCTGATCTCCTGAAGCTGCTCCTCGGAGAGGCGGAACGGTCCCTGGCCCTGCTGGACGCTCTCCTGAATCCGCCGGATACCGGCGGTCGCCTTGGCCACGAGCTCCGGCGCGCCATCGACGAACTGGTTGATGACGAGCGTCAATGTGCCGACGACCGCGGCCAGGCCGCCCACCAGCACGATCGCGCTCGCCAGCGACCGCGGCACCCGCAGCCGGGTGAGCGCGCCGACCGCCGGGGAGAGCAGGGCGGACAGCAGCAGCGCGATGGCCAGGGAGATCGCCACCAGCGACAGCTTGCCGATGACCCACAGGACCGCCCACCCGGCGATCACGAGCAGCAGCACCCGCCAGGCCCACGCGGCCGCGATCCGCAGCCCACGCGGCACCGCGTGGTCGTCGCGGGCCGGTCCGGCGCCACGGCCGCCATTGGCCCCGCCTGGCCCCCGGCCGGCGCCCGCCGCGTCGGCCGCCCCGGTCACGCCGGCCTCGGCCACATCGACCTCGGTCGCCGCCGCGCTGGCGACGTCCGCGCCCCGGCTGACCACGCCGGTGGCGTCGCCACCGCGCAGAGCGCCAGTGGCGTCGGCGTCGCGCGAGGCACCATCGTCACCGGCCGCCCGCGCGCCCGACCACCGCTGGCCGGCAGAGCGATCGTCACCCGCTCGGGCCCGCTGCACCGCCGCCCGGCCCGAGGCGAGAAGCCTGCGCAGTCTTGCCCGTAAATCCCCCAATTCGGACCTCCCCGGGCCGCTGTCGTGCGCCCGTCATGTCGTCCGTTCCCCGCTCTGCCCTCGGTGGATGGCGCCGGGCACCGCGCAGCGTCGCCGCCTATTGCGCCGCGCCACCCGGCATACCCGGGGCCCACGATGACGGCACCGGCACGGGAACCACCGGCACCGGAGGTTGAGCCACGGCGCGTACCTGCCCGTCCGGGAACTGGATGTGGTACGTACCCGCGCTCCACCAGGCGCGAGGGGTCAACGGATCACGACCCGTGAACACCCTACGGTACCGGTCGATTTCGTCGAGCAGGCGGCGCTCCTCAGCGAGAGCGGCGTCGAAGTCCGCCCGGTTCCAGTACAAGCCGCGGTCCAGGCCGTCCCGCAGCAGGGCCAGGCGGGTGGCCGCGTACTGGTACGCCTTCATGGCGGTGTGACCGGCGTCGCCGGCCACCCGCCGCGCCCAGGCTCGGGCCGAGAGCCGCCGCCCGAGCGTGCCGAGCGCCACCACCTCCGGCGGCGAGAACCAGCCGGCCGCCGTGTAGGCCGGGAGTACCCGCTCGGCCAGCCGGCCCTCCCACGAGCGCACCCAGAGGACAAACCCCAGCATGCCGAAGAAGATCGGCACGAACACGGCGACGTAGCCGTAGAGGATGTAGTACTCGTCGACCGAGGCGGCCAGCATCGTCATGAGGTTCCACGAGCCGTGCAGGGTCATGGCGGCCAGCAGGCCCACCAGCGGGGCGAGCACGCGCACCGCGCGGTTCGGCGACCGCGCCGCGTACCCCAGGCCCAGGCCGACCATCGCGGTGAACAGCGGGTGGGCGAACCCGGTCAGCGGCACCCGGGCGATGAAGGTGAGCAGCGCGACCAGGACCCCCGTGTTGGGCCCCCACTGCGAACCCTCGATGAAGCCGTACCCGCCGACGTAGAGGATGTTCTCGACCATGGCGAACCCGGTCGCCGACAGGCCACAGTAGACGACGCCGTCGATGATGCCGGTGTACGCCCGGCGGTAGAAGGCGAACAGCAGCAGCGGAAACGCCGCCTTGAGCGCCTCCTCGATCACCGGCGCCACGAGCACGGCGACCAGGCCGTCGGGCCGGCCCTGCGCCTCGAACAGGTCGGCGAACGTACGGTTCACCCAGTACGAGCCCGCGGTCGCCACCCCCGCTCCCCAGAGGAAGCTGACCGCCAGGATCCACGTCGGGGCCGGCTCGTAGCGATCGAGCCAGAGGAAGCAGGCGATCAACACCGGCACGGGCAGGATCGCGAAGAGCACGCCGACGGCGAGCGGCACCGGCCCCAGCCGCCAGCCCAGGAAGCCGACCATCCCGATCGTGGCGACCGCGCAGACGGCGATCAGCAGGCCCAGCCAGACGGCTCGCCACACCGAGCGCGACGTGCTCGCCTGGACGACCCCGAACGCGCCCGGGGGAGGACCGCCCGGAGCCTGACCGTACGGGGCCGGACCGGTCGGAGCCTGGCCGTACGGGGTCTGGCCGTGCGGGCCCTGGCCGTCCTGACCCGGGCCGGACGGGGCCTGACCCGGCGGAACCTGACCGTACGGGTTCGGTGGCGGCATCGGGGCAACCATGCGGCTCACAGTAGCCCGGGCCGGCCGCTGGCGTCCCGCTCACGCCCCGTCGTCCCGGCCGGCCGCGTCCACGAGCCGGTCGGCCCGTTCCTCGGTGACGCCGGTGGCCCGCAGCAGGTCGACCACGGCTCCGCGCAGCTGGGCCACGACCGCGCTCCCGGAGAAGCCCAGGCCCGCCCGGTACGCCTCGCCCGCCGCCCGTACCGCCGCCAGGGCCTGCTCGCGCGCCCGGGTGGGCTCCTGCTGGGCGGCCAGCTCGTCGCGCAGCACCCGGACCGCCCCGGCCAGCGTGTCCAGGGCCTGGGGCAGGGCATCCGGCACAGGCTCACCCTGCAGAACCACGGCCGCGCTCCGCCGGGCGAGCACGCGGACGTTGCGGCTGGCCCGCTCGATGTGCACCCGGGCCCGCCGGTACCGGGCCAGGGCCGGCCGCGTGCCCCAGCGCAGCGGGGCCAGGGTCGCCGACTCCTGGCCGATCGTGAGGACGTCCGCGAGGTGGAGGTACTGGCCCTCGGTGGCGCGCAGATCGGCCAGGGCTCGGCGGGGCAGGCTGGCGTCTTGCTCGCGCAGGCCCCGGGCGGTCAGGAGGAGCGACTCGGCGAGCTGGTTCAGCGCCGCCCCCGCCGTCCGCTGGACCCGTGTCAGGGGGTTGTGCGGCAGCACGAGCGCCATCACGACCAGGCCCACGCCCCCGCCGACCAGGGCATCGACGAGCCGGTCGAGGTTCAGGTCGCCCTCCCGTGGGGTCAACGCCACCACGAGTACGGCCGACGACGCGGCCTGGGCGACCGCGAGGTTGCCGCCGCCCACGAAAACCGTGATCAGGATGGCGATGGTCACGACGACGGCGATCTGCAGGGTGCCCACGCCGACCAGGACGATCAGCGCGTCGGCCAGGGCGATGCCGAGCGCCACCCCACCGACCAGTTCGAGCGTGCGCCGCCACCGCATGCCGGACGACGCGGAGAGCACGATCACCGCGGCGATGGGCGCGAAGAACGGCTGGTCGTGGCCCACGGCCTCGCGGGCGACCAACCAGGCCGCCCCGGCGGCGACGCCGCTCTGCACCGCGAACGTCGCGTCCAAGCGAACCCGACGCAGGCGCTCACGCACCCCCTGGCGCGTCCAGGTCAGCCCGCGTCCGTCTCGCCGGAATGCGGTGGCCCCAGGCACGCCCCACCCTAATCACCCCTCGTGCCAGGAAGGACGCCTTCTTGACGCCTAGTGCCCAGGAGGGCGTCCCTCCTGACACCGGGTGCTCTTGCATGGGCCAGGCTGCGCCGGCCCATGACCACCCTTTTTGACAATGGTTTTCATTACCGACTAGAGTCCGGGACCATGAGCGTGGACGGGCGGGTACGCACGGCCGTGGCCATGGCCCTGGTGACGGCTGTCGTGGGCGCGACGGCGGCGTGCGGCGACAGCGGGGCGGACGACGGTCGGCTCTCGGTCGTGGCGGGCTTCTATCCCCTGCAGTTCGTGGCCGAGCGCGTCGGCGGGGACCACGTCCGGGTGACGTCCCTGACGCAGCCCGGGGCCGAGCCGCATGACCTCGAGCTGTCCCCCCGTCAGGTCGCCGGGCTGTCCGAGGCCAACCTGGTGCTCTACCTGCAGGGGTTCCAGCCGGCCGTCGACGAGGCGGTGCGGCAGGCCGGCGTCCGGACGCTGGATGTGGCGGCGCTGGTGCCCCTGCTGACGGCGGAGGCCGGCGACGGCCACGACCACGGGGCCGAGGGGACGGCGGAGGAGCCCGCGGGCGACGAACCCGACGGGCACGAGGACGAGGGCCAGTCCGACCCAGGTAGCCGTGATCCGCACGTCTGGCTCGACCCGACGCGGCTGGCCACGATCGCCGACGCGGTGGCCACGACCCTGGCCGAGCTCGACCCTGACGACGCGGCCGGCTACCGGGAACGCGCCGCCGGACTGCAGGCCGACCTGACCGCCCTCGACCGGGAGTACACCGACGGCCTGCGCGACTGCGTCCGGCGCGAGATCGTGGTGAGCCACGCCGCCTTCGGCTACCTCGCCGACCGGTACGACCTGCGTCAGATCCCGATCACCGGGCTGAGCCCCGACACCGAGCCCACCCCGGGCGAACTGGCCGCGGCGGTCGAGACGGCCCGCGCGGTCGGGGCGACCACGATCTTCTTCGAGACGCTGGTGAGCCCGGATGTGGCGCAGGCGGTGGCTGATGCGATCGGCGCCGACACGGCCGTCCTCGACCCGATCGAAGGGCTCGGGCCGGACGTTACCGGCGACTACCTTTCCGTCATGCGCGACAACCTCGCCACCCTGCGAACCGCGCTCGGATGCGCCTGATGAGCCGCACCGGCAGGGGGCCCGTGGACCGCACGTCCCCCGTGGACCGCACGTCCCCCGTGGACCGCACGTCCCCCGTGGACCGCACGTCCCCCGTGGACCGTACGCCCGTGGTCGACGTCCGGGGGGCCACGGTCGCCTACGACCGCACGCCCGTGCTCACCGGAATCGACCTGCGGGTGTCGGCCCGCGAGGTCGTGGCGATCCTGGGCCCCAACGGCTCCGGCAAGTCGACGCTCGTCAAGGCGGTCCTCGGCCTCGCCCCGCTGGTCGCCGGGTCGGTCGCGCTGTTCGGGTCGACCGGATCGGCCATCCGCCGGCACCGGCATCGCATCGGGTACGTCCCCCAGCGGCTCGGCGCGGGCTCCGGGGTGCCGGCCACCGTCGGCGAGGTCGTGGCCTCGGGACGGCTGGCCCGCCGCGGGCTGCGGCCGCCCCGCAAGGCCGACCGGGAGGCGATCGAGCGGGCCCTCGCGGCGGTGGGCCTGGCCGAACGGACGCGCGACCCGGTGTCCGCTCTCTCCGGCGGGCAGCAGCAGCGGGTGCTGATCGCCCGGGCCCTGGCCGCCGAACCGGACCTGCTCGTGCTCGACGAGCCCACGGCCGGCGTCGACGCCGCCAGCCAGGACGCCTTCGCCGGCGCCCTGCGCGCCTTCGCAGCCGGCGGCGGCACTGTGCTGCTCGTGGCCCACGAGCTGGGACCGCTGCAGCCCTTGGTGACCCGGGCCGTGGTCATCCACAGTGGACGCATCGCCCACGACGGTGCCGTGCCCGAACCGACCGGGTACCATGCGCTGCCCGGCCACGATCACGTCCACCCGCACGCCGACACCGACCGAGCCGGGATCTGGGGCCCGGGCTGGGACTGACGAATCAGCTCGGACTGACAAAGAAGATAGAATGGAAATTTTCGAATACGCCTTCATGCAGCGGGCCCTCGTCGGCGCGCTCATCACCGGGCTGATCGCTCCCGCGCTGGGCATCTACCTGGTCCAGCGCCGGATGGCGCTCATCGGCGACGGAATCGGCCACATCGCGCTCACCGGCGTGGGGCTGGGCCTGCTCACCGGCAGCGCCCCCGTGCTCACCGCGGTCGTCGTGGCCGCGGCCGGGGCGGTCGCGGTCGAGCTCGTCCGTCAGCGCGGCCGGGCATCGGGCGACATCGCACTGGCCCTGCTCTTCTACGGCGGCATCTCCGGCGGCGTCTTCCTCGTCGCCCTCTCGGCCGGGCGTACGAACGCCAACCTCACCGCCTACCTGTTCGGCTCCCCGCTCACCACGACCAGCACCGACCTCGCGGTCATGGCTGTCCTCGGCGGCCTCGTGCTCGCGGTGACCCTGCTGCTGCGGCCATGGCTGTTCGCGATCTGCCACGACGAGGAGTACGCCCGCGTGGCCGGCCTGCCGGTGCGGGCGCTGAACCTGCTGCTCGCCGTCACCACGGCGGTGACCGTCACGGTGGCCATGCGCGCGGTCGGGCTGCTGCTGGTCAGCGCGCTCATGGTGGTCCCGGTCGCCACCGCGCAGCTGGTCACCCGGGGCTTCCGGTCGACCATGTACCTGGCCATGGCGATCGGCGTGCTCGCCTCGGCAGTGGGCGTCGGGATCGCCGGGGTCTACGACACCGCCCCCGGCGCGACGATCATCCTCGTGGCCATCGCCGGGTTCGCCCTGCTCGCCCTCGGCCTCGGGGCCGTCCGCGGCTGGCGTCGTCGCCGCCTCGTCGCGGCCGCCTGACGCCGGTCCGCTCACCCACTGGACGGAACCGGGGCAGGACGACGGCCGGCCGAGGGCGTACGCGAGGATGGATGCATGAGTCTGGGCACCCTCGTGCTGCTCCGCCACGGCGAGAGCGAGTGGAACGCAAAGAACCTGTTCACCGGCTGGGTCGACGTTGACCTCACCGAAAAGGGCGAAGCTGAGGCCCGTGAGGGCGGTCGACTGCTCCGCGAGCATGGTCTGCTGCCCGACATCGCCCACACGTCGGTCCTGCGCCGCAGCATCCGCACCTGCGAGCTGGCGCTCAACGCGGCCGACCGGCACTGGATCCCGGTCCGTCGCTCGTGGCGGCTCAACGAGCGTCACTACGGTGCCCTGCAGGGCAAGAACAAGAAGCAGACGCTGGAGACGTACGGCGAGGAGCAGTTCATGCTCTGGCGCCGGTCGTACGACGTCCCGCCGCCGCCGATCGCCGACGACGACGAGTACTCCCAGACCGGCGACCCCCGCTACGCCACCCTGCCGCCGGAGCTGATGCCCCGGACCGAGTGCCTCAAGGACGTGCTGGCCCGGGTGCTGCCGTACTGGTACGACGTCATCCTGCCCGACCTGCGCACCGGCGCCACGGTGCTGGTGGCGGCCCACGGCAACTCGCTGCGGGCCCTGGTGAAGCACCTCGACCAGATCTCCGACACCGACATCGCCGCGCTGAACATCCCCACCGGGATGCCGCTGCGCTACGACCTCGACCCGACCACGCTGCGTCCGCTGGTTCCGGGCGGCACCTACCTCGACCCCGAGGCCGCCGCCGCGGCGGCCCAGGCGGTCGCCAACCAGGGTCGGTAGCCGACGCTCACCCGGCGGCCGGTCGCGTCACCGCCGTACGCGCCGGCCGCCGGTGTTCGCCCGCCGGTGTTCTCCCTCCCGGCGGCGCCGTGGCCAAGGGCGGCAAGTAGCCAAGCGCGGCAAACAACCAGGCGCAGCACATAACCAAGCGCAGCAATATTTCGGTGCGCATTGTCGGACCCGGGTCATACGGTGCCGGGGTGCGAACCATTGGGCGGTGGGTCTACGAGACCGCGGGGGGCCTGCCCCGGCAGTTCTGGTATCTGTGGTGCACGACGCTCATCAACCGGCTGGGCTCGTTCGTGCTCGTCGTGCTGGCTATCTACCTGACCAATGTGCGCGGCCTGCCGGAGGCGTTCGCCGGCCTGGTACTCGGGCTGTGGGGCGCTGGGGGCGCGACGGGCGCGGTGATCCTCGGTGTCCTCGCCGACAGGTGGGGGCGTAAGCGGACGCTGCTCACTGGGCTGTGGGGCGGCGCCGTCATGATGGTTGCCCTCGGCCTGGCGCGGGACCCGGTGCTGATCGCGGTCTGCGCCACGCTGGTCGGCTCGATGGTCGAGGGCGTACGCGCCGTGCTGTCGGCCTTCATGGTCGACGTCGTTCCGGTTGCCGACCGGGTCCGCGCGTTCTCCCTGCAGTTCTGGGTGGTCAACGTCGGCTTCGCCTTCGCGGCCACGGTCGCCGGCTTCGTGGCCGGCGTCGAGCCGAGCCTGCTGTTCCTGGTGAACGCGACCACGCTGACGGCGGCCGGCGTCTTCGTGGCGATCATGGTCGAAGGAACCGGCCCGGTCTTGGACGCCGGCACCAGCTTCAGGCTCAGACGTCGCCGAGGCCGCAGGGGACGACGCGACCGCCCGGAAGCCCGACGGTCTAGCCGCTGCCCTGCGCGACCGGGTGTTCCTCGCCTTCCTCGGGGCCAACCTGCTGACGGCCTTCGTGTACCTGCAGTACATGTCGACCCTCTCGCTGTCGATGACGCGGGACGGCCTGTCACCGTCGACGTACGGCTCGGTGATCGCGCTCAACGGCGTGCTCATCGTGGTCGGACAGGTCTTCGTGACCCGGGCCCTGCGCCGGCTCCACCACACCACCGCCCTGGTCATTGCCTGCACCACGCTGGGGGTGGGGTTCGGCTTGACCGCCTTCGCGACGACCGCGGTGTTCTACGCCGTGACGGTGCTGATCTGGACGGCCGGCGAGATGTTCCAGGCCCCGTCGAACGCCGCCACGGTCGCCGCGCTCTCACCGGCCCACTTGCGCGGGCGGTACCAGGGCCTGTTCACGTTCTCCTGGGGAGTGGCGAGCTTCGCCGCCCCGCTGCTGGGCGCGACGGTCCTGCAGTACGCCGGCAAGACCATCCTCTGGCTCGGCTGTCTGGTCCTGTGCCTGGCCGCGGCCGCGCTGCACCTCGCCGCCCGGGCCCGTCGCGACCAGCGGGCCGCCGAGCTCGCGGCCGAGTCAGCCCCGGCGGCGGTGGCGGCCGCCTGACCGGTCCGGCTCGGGGCGCGCTCCGCTGTGCCTCCCGGATCATTGGCGCCGCGAGGTGACTCGTGATCGCCGTGAGGCGTTTCAGGACGCCAGAAGCCGCGAACGCCTCACCGTGATCGTGAACGTTGATCGCGGTGAGGCGATCGCGCCCCGGAAGGCGTNCGTCCGCCTCACGGTGATCATGAGAGNGTCAGCTCACCCGGTGNACCTTGTGCTGGGCGGCCTGGGCGAGCGGCCGGACCACCAGGCGGTCGATGTTGACGTGGTGCGGGCGGGAGACCACCCACGAGACGATGTCGGCGATGTCCTCGGCCACGAGCGGCTCGGGCAC